>JAESFL010000173.1_pt1 | contig 58839 bp, 47 predicted proteins | sample 9269401 | NCBI WGS metagenome assembly JAESFL01 (sample SAMN14506025, study PRJNA617098) | algae metagenome | isolation source: Gloeocapsa sp. UFS-A4-WI-NPMV-4B04 and co-occurring heterotrophs from desert... | place: USA: Utah | collected 2006-10-01 | reverse complement strand
ACAGCAAAAAACTGCAATGATAAACTCTTCCATAGAAAACATTGGTCTCACCCGAACTAGATAGGTTGTACTTCTAGCTTCGTAGGGTGAGACTTTCTTTGCAAAATCTTAGTGGCACATCGCGTTATATCACTAATAACTAAAGATTTTGGGCTTAGTTCACAATAGACATGGCAGCGTAATTGCCAACCAGTCAGATTTAATGCTAGTTTTAGAATAGAATAATAATAAATTTCAATTGATAACAGAAGGCGTTGGCACTAATTTAGCTAGAAAAAGCCTAACTTAGTTAATAAAAACTTGATAAGTCGCCCTGTTTCTAAGTTGAAAATGTATACACAATCAACACGAGGATGCCGAGATTGAATGATAACTACTCTAGCAACAATCAGCGCATTCTTAGTAAAGCACTAACGATAGCTGGTATAGAACATTTACAAAAACAGTGTCTTTATGCCGACTACTACCCCGACTTTGTCTTTCCTGGTCATAAGTTGGTAGTTGAAGTTGATAGCAGCAAGAATACTGGTAATTCAGCAAATAAAGCTGAACAGGAAACCGACACTCAAGAACGAGATAGTTACTTAAATGAACTTGGCTACCAGGTAGTACGCTATTCTAACCAAGCGGTGAAAAATTGCACAAAAGGTGTAGTATTAAGCATCCAGCGTTATCTGACGACAAGCTGATTGTGATATTTATCCGTAAGTTTTAGCCTGTTCAATTGCTTCGGTGTTACCCGCAGTTAACGGGTTTGAAATATTAGATTGAAGCACTCAAGGTTCTTAACTCAAATATTAGGGTACAGTTTTTGTTGTCCAGGTGTATGACGGCTGGCGAGGAGTGTTACGAGTCACTCGTCTGGGAGTAGCGCGGGTAGGTGTCCTCCGAGTTGCAGTGCGTGTTACTCGTCTAGGAGTAGGGCGGGTAGGTGTCCTCCGAGTTGCAGTGCGTGTTACTCGTCTGGGTGTAGGGCGGGTAGGTGTCCTCCGAGTTGCAGTGCGTGTTACTCGTCTGGATGTAGTGCGAGTAGGTGTTTGAGTTGCTGTACGAGTAATTCGTCTAGGAGTAGTGCGGGTAGGTGTTTGAGTTGCTGTACGAGTAACTCGTCTAGGAGTAGTGCGGGTAGGTATCCGGCTTACAGTGCGTGTTACAAGTCTTGAAGTGGTGCGGGTAGGTGTTTGAGTGGCAGTGCGTGTTGAGCTTTTAGTAGTAGTTTGGGATGCTGCAATTTTAGATTCTGCTTTTTGAGTAATAGGCTTGATCTTCTCTTGCCAATACGGATTAACTGTCACCTTTTTAGCTTCAGCGATCGCATTTTGCCATTTCGCTTGATTAAGTGAATTTTGCGCTGCTTGCAAGTAAGAATTATTCTTTTCCCACTCTTGATGCCACTGCTTAATCGCTGCCTGAGTTTGTGGGTAAACAGGACTACTTTGAGGGATAGCTGAAGCAATAGAAACCGCCTCATTCAGCTTGCCTGAGCGATATGTATTTGTAGCTATTTCCAGAATATTATCAGACCATTGACCAATTAGCTGTTGAGCATCAGGGTAGAAACTGGCATCTTTAGGAATTTGGCTAGCTACACCGATTGCTGCATAGAACTTGCGATCTGCTGCAAAATTTTTAGCATGGGCAAGCTGACACTCATGCAGAAGAGTTTGTGCATCAGTATAGAAGAATGAATTTTGAGGAACTGCGGGGGCTTGACTTACGCACTCTTCATATTTTCCTGCTGCTTTTAGAGTTGCAATTCGTTCTAGTGTTTTCGATATACTTGGACGGGGTTGCCAGTAAAGGGCGTAACCAGCTACTAGACTAATCATAATAGCGGTAACGCCTGCGCCAATTCGCCATCTATTGTAGTTGACAGGATATTTTTCTGACGTTACTTTGCTTGGCAATGCAGCAGTTTGGTTAACTAAGATTGGCTGCTGATTTAGAGCTTGTTGAGGTTCTTGCACCTGCGTAACGACTGGAGTTTGAGGCTTGCTAACACTGGTGGTAACGCTCAGATGCGATCGCTCAGAACTGGTCACAGTAGCCGTTGGCTGAGAATTGACTGGAATATCTGCTAAATTTGGCAGCGCAACTGGGATAATGCTTGCGTCCGGCAGTGGTTCTTGAGAAAATTGGGGCAAGAAAACTGTTATTTGAGCCGGGGTAGATTGCTTTTCTGTCAAAGGTACAACGCTAGAACCCGGCAATTGTTGAGCAGGTGCGATTAAGTTAAGTGCCTGTAAAGCTTCTGCTGCTGTTTGGAAACGATCTTTAAAGTGGTAGTGTACCATTTTTGTCAGCACAGAGGCTAGCTCATCACTAACGTGCGCTTGATGTTGCCAGAGAAGTTCTCCAGTATCAACATCCTCCTCAAATTGCATAGGATTCAGACCTGTGAGAGCTTGAATCCCAATAATGCCTAACGCATAAATATCACTACTATGACGTGGTCTACCCCTTCCTTGCTCTGTAGGCATATAGCCTGGAGTACCAATCCCAATAGTGGCAGCTATATTAGTTGCAAAGCTAGCACTTGTCTGACCTAATTCTGTGATTACTTGTGTCCAAGCCTGTTTAACCGAACCAAAGTCAACCAAGACTACTTTCCCGTCTTGATGCCGCTTAATTAAATTATTCGGCTTGATATCTCGATGAATAACGCCGTTACTGTGGACAAATTCTAAAATACTCAACACTTCCCGCAGAAGTTGGCGAACTTGGCTTTCATGCCAAATCTGACCTGGTTGCAGTTCAACACTGAGTGAATGTCCTTGAATGAAATCTTGTACTAGGTAAAACTCTTGATTTTCTTCAAAGTAAGCTAAAAGTCTGGGAATCTGGTCATGGCTACCTAACTTTTCCAGTGTTTCTGCTTCAGACTGAAACAAACGCCTAGCACTTTGTAAAAAGCTGGAGTTACTACTAGCGGGCTTGAGGTGCTTGACAACACATTCGGGACTGCCTGGTCTATGGGTGTCGGAAGCAGCGAAGGTTTGACCAAAGCCACCAGTACCTAGTATGCCGACAACTTGGTAACGTCCGCCTAGCAACTTGCCAATCATTACCTGACTCTCCAAAAGAGTTGAATCGCGCCACGAAAAGTTAAATTTTTCAATGACTCGTGTTGATTTAAGTACATGAAGCTAATAAATTAATCTAGACAAAATTAAAGATGCTTTGCTCGTTAACTCAATAGAATTTTAGGTATTGCTACACTGCCTCATTTTAGCAATGCCAAGAGGATCAGTTGTGCCTTAGCCTAATTTAAAAATGTTTAACCATGACTACAGCAATATAACAAAAAAGTGTCAATAGTGTATGTTCTGAAATGTCTTTGTATTATCTAACACTTTTGCTAAACTATCTAAATGCTTAACGCCGATTTTGACATATAAACACAATAATTTTAGCCAGATTTACCAGAATAAATCAGCTACTTTTATATCTTATAAGATTGCCGCTTGTTGTAGTAGCTCAACTTTTGATTCAAGGATGCGTTAGCCAGAATGTTGATGTCTAGAATTTTAGATTCTCCTGAAAAGAGGTTGCATTTGTTTATGGGCAGTCTAGAGTCATAGTGGGCTTATTCCAATCAAGCACTGAATAATCAAAATTTTTAACAGATATGCGACTTCAAAAAATTGTTTTCAGCACTCTCCTTCCTTTGTTAAGTATTGTTTCCGTACCTGTATCTGCATCTAGACAATACACTCCTATGCAAAATCAGATGGCACAACTACCAACCCAAATTCTGAAGCAGGAAGAAGTTAAAGCTACTGGATCTTGGACAGGCAAATTGACTGTTGATACAATCGGCGGTGGTCATTCGCAGGCAGTTTTTGCAGTTGCCTTTAGCCCGGATGGTCAAAATATTGCTAGTGGTAGTGCAGATAGAAGTATCAAAGTTTGGAGTTTAATTGCTAAAAAACTAATTTACACTTTGAGAGGGCATTCAAACTGGGTGAGTTCTGTTGCGTTTAGCCCAGATGGTCAAAATATTGCTAGTGGTAGTGGCGATCGCACAATTAAACTATGGGATACGAAAACAGGCACACTTATCCGAACCATTACCGGACATAAAGACTGGGTAAGTTCTGTAGCGTTCACTCCAGATGGTGAAATACTCGCTAGTGGTAGTGGAGATGGCACAATTAAGCTGTGGAACTGGAGGACTGGGGAACTTGTTCGTACCATTTCTGAACAAGGAGTAGTTAGTGCAATCGCGATTAGCCCCGATGGTAAAACGCTTGCTAGTGGCAATTATAGTAGAACTGTTGCCCTGTGGAATTTGAGCAATGGCAAATTGCGCCACGCTCTTAAAGGACACTTGAGGCCAATTTATGCGATCGCCTTTAGTTCCGATGGTAAAACCCTTGCTAGTGGCAGCAATGGTGGGGAAATCAAACTTTGGAATGTAAGAAGTGGCGAATTGCGTCACAGTTCTTCTCAGCATTCAGACGAGGTGACATCTCTTGCCTTTAGTTCCGATGGCAAAACTTTTGCTAGTGCTAGTGGAGACAAAACCATTAAGCTGTGGAATTCAGATACTGGGAAATTGTTCCGCACTCTTGCGGATCATGCAGCAGGAGTGATGGCTGTTACATTTAATCGTGATGGTCAAATCATGATTAGTGGTGGTAGGGACAGAACAATCAAGATTTGGCGAGTAGCCCCTTACTACCCAGTGCCTACTAGAAGTTAGAGCTTTTGAGTGTAAGTATAGATGAAACCTTATCAGCAGATTCTGATCTTAGAGTGTGGAGAGCCGCTTGTACCAATTCCTTTAGAAAGGTTTGCTGTTGAGTCGCCTCACCCTTATCAAAAGTTGGGTGCTACTTATCAAGAGCGATCGGCTTATCATTTACGCCAAAATGTCCTACATTGTTTGCTGCAAGCCCAAGTCAAACTACAACAGCATTATCCCAACTGGCGTATCCAAATCTTTGATGCCTATCGCCCCGTAGCAGTTCAGCAATTTATGGTGGACTATACTTTTGCTCAAGTGGTTACAGCTGCTGGACTTACCCAATCTAAATTAACACCAGCACAGCGTAAAAGTATTTGGGAACAAGTTTATCAAATTTGGGCTGTGCCTAGCTTAGATCCGCGCACTCCTCCTCCTCACAGTACAGGTGGTGCTGTAGATATCACGCTTGTAGACGATACAGGCAATCCAGTTAATATGGGTTCCGCGATCGATGAACTTTCACCCGCGTCGCATCCTGATTACTTTAACAATAGTGACAAGCCTGTTGAACAACAATATAATTTCCACCGTCAATTATTGTGGGATGTAATGCTTTATGCTGGCTTTCAACGGCATCCTGGCGAGTGGTGGCATTTCTGCCTTGGCGATCAAATGTGGGCATATTTAACAAATCAAGCAGATCCAACTAAGTCTGTTATGGCTCGTTATGGTAGCATTGCCTAACTACTCATCTAGTACTAAAGCTTTTTATTCAAAATCCAAATAGCTAAAAAAAAGGAGCAAAGCATCATTACAACACTAGCCCCTTCACACTTGTATTACATAAATCAATTATGTTCTGCTTCAACTATGAAAGCCAAGGTAGATCAGCTTACTTTACCAAAGCTTAATATTAATATGAAGCTAATATAAAGGACTTTCTGCAATGCATTATTTGTTTACAAATTTGTATAAGAAATGTAAATTTTATTAGGTAGCAAATTTTACTATAATTAAATTCAATGTGCTGTACTGAACAAGCCAGTTCTTAATAGCTTTATTTGTTGTAACAATAATAGACTCAACCTTTACATTTATTTATAAACTTAATTTAGAACTATATAGCTAAACTGTAAGATATTCCGCTGGTGAAAACTTAGTTAGTTATGAATAGGGCTTACGCACACGCTAAGAATTCTTAGCGTTTTAGTCTACGAGGTGTATAACGCCCTTTGAGGTAACGCTATAGCGCTGAGACGGTAGCCTGCGGCAAGCCGCAAAGCGTCTACGATAAATAAAGCTATTGAAGGATTGAGGCGTAAGTCCTAATGAATTTATTTTTGTAACCGCCAGAGAGAGCCAAATTTGTGAACAATTTGTAGTTTATATTTTTGTTGTTTTTCAAGTTCGCTCTGCAATTCTCCAGAAGGGCGAAATAAGAATATATCACTGAAACCATTAATAAGATCAGGAATTTGTTTTCCATCTACCAACAAAATTCTCACTTTTGGCTCAAGTTCATAACTGAGGGAAGTAATGCGACTTACCCGTTTTTGACTACTAATTACCAGTGGTTGAGCGCTTTCATTTATGATTTCGGCTACCGACGGGTTGTAATAGCTACTATACTTATTCCACCAAGTTTCTGCTTGAGAACTAACAGCACAAGATATAATTCCAAGAGAAAATAGCGCAATCATTACTAATTGCCAGAATTTTTGCTGCCAATATTTAATAGAAGTAGACGTAATTTGAGTCGTAAGGAGGTAAGCAACGGCAATTTGAATACCCAAATAACCAGGAATTAAATAACGTCCAATAGTTGAACGCTGCCCTCCTGAAATTACATCTTGTATAACTAAAGTTAATGTTGGTAATCCTATTAAGTTTAAAACAAATAACCAATTATTTTTTTCAGTGTTTTTACATAAAAAATACATTGAATATATTATCAAAAAAACAATTATAAAAAGTACATAGATTAATAAATTATCAAAGCCAATTTGGGCAACATCATTACCTTCTTCTACATCAAATAACTGGTCATTATACCCAATTTTAACATCAAAAAAAGCTAAATTTAAAATAATTAACCATCTTTTAATTAACGTTAAATAATTAAGTTGTTGAAAAGTCCATTCACCTACCGTACTAGAATTAATGAAATATACAATAATCCAAGGTACAAGCGTTATAAATCCTAGGAATGAGGCTAAGAGATAATTAATGAATTTCTTACTTAATTGAAAGCGCTCAATTACAAATATATAAATACCATGTCCAACGAAAACTAAGATAGAAAGCATATGAGAATATAAACCAAATACTACAGTTATGGCATATATTCCCCAACTAGATTTTGTGTTTAGCCGCATTGCTCGTAGCAGCGATACACTTGCTAGTAAAATAGCTACTGTCCATAAACTATATTCCCGCGCTTCTTGAGCATATAACACATGAATTGGCGAAACAGCTATTAGCGCCATTGCCATCCATCCTACTAAGGGAGATTTAAATAGTTCCAGGCATAACCAATAAATACAAGGAAACACAAGCAAACTAATTAAAGCTGCTAATCCTCTTGTTACTGTTACGGAACTACCAAATAACTGCATTCCTAATCGTGCCATTAGATAATACAGTGGTGTATGTTCTGCGTTGCCTGCTAAAGCATTAAAAGTATCGCCCCAGTCTTTTTCTGGAGAAAGATGCTGGAATTTTTGCAAATCTGCAATTTTAAGAATACGATTAACAGGGGCTTCGTCAACAAATTCAGTTTTCTTATATCCAGAAACTCTAAGTGAAGTATGAACTTCATCAATCCAATAGACTTTTCGATCTAAATTAACAAAGCGAAAAAATACACCCAAAGCTAATACAATTACAAAAAGAGCGTGTAAATATTTAAAATAAGCTTTATAGTTTTTTGTTGCTATTTTCATTTGTTTAATTTTTAATACAGTCTACCTTTAATACAACTAAGTTTTTAGTTGCAAAAATAGAACAACGTTCTGTAATTTTGCTTAAAGCTGGTAAATTTCCCTGCTGCATCTGCGTATACGCTTCTGTTGCTAGCGTTTGGTATTGTGATATCCAAAGGTCGCTTAATATATATGAAGGCGTAAAAGCATTTTTATCTAATAACCAAAAATCTATTTTATACTTATCAATTAATTGTTTTACATCTGTTAAATCTTGACTATATTGAGCCTGAATTAACTCTATCGTTCTTTGACGAAATTTTTGATAGTAGCCTTGATGGTAAGGAATAGCATATTCACGACCAACAAGAATTGAGCGTTGGGAAAATGTTGGTAAGTTATTCACTTCATCTGCCAAAGATGCAATTAAAATGTCTTTAGGTTGCTGTTGAAAGAACTTATATAACTCTGGTACTTCGCCTATAACATAGCCAGTCCAAATGAAACTTTTTAAAGTGATTGGATAAAAAATAAGTGTAGAAATTAATAATAAGCAAGAGGCAATCCCCCCTACCCCCCTTTTTAAGGGGGGAGTGACGCGGGAAGTCTTTTGAATATGCTTTATCCTGGCGAAAATTGCATCTAAAAGTAAAGTTAGGGCTATGGCAGCTGCTGTAACCATAACAATTCTTAAAGAGTGTTGTGTATAACGGCTAGGAAGATGAAGTTTAAATAGTAGCGCATGGGCAGTGAAAAACATTGCTAAAGAAGCAAGTATTAGCTGCGGTAAGATTATAACTCCAGCACTCACTCGTTTAGACAAGGGAAATCGGGACGGATAACATAGTAAAATTGGTAACAAAAATCCAGCGTAAACGAGTGGAGGCATTAATGCGGATGGTAAGCGAATGCCACTGCGACTCGCATTAAACCAGAACTCCCAGGGATTTTGGTCATTAAAAAAGCTGGCGCGTCCTTCAAGCAAAAATTCTGGTAATCTTCTGGCTTCAGCTGCTGTAATTACTGGGCCAAATTCAGACGAATTAAGTGCATAAGGTAACAGCACTAAAATTGCCACTCCCAATCCGGCGGCACAAAATAGATAATCTTCGCGATTTGGTGATAGATGCAGCCTATACTTATCTAGGCGGCATAGTTGCAAGATTAAGATGCCAGCACAGACGAATATTAATGAGGGGTAAAATAGGCCTAAAAGTGCGATCGCTACTAAGCAAGGTATTAAGGAACGGCGTAATAAATAATACAAAAATGCCAAAAATAGCGGATACAAAAAAGCTTTAGGTGTTGCCGAAATTAAACCATCCTGCATCCAAAGATTTTGGTTTAGCAACAACGCGCCGATAAATCCTGTTATTGGTACTGGCAACAATTGTACACAAACACCGAAACAGTAAATCGTTGTTAGTAGCCCTAGCACTAGGGGTAAGAGTTTACTCAGCACAAGCGGATCAATGCCTACAAATGCCCCAATTTGGTAAACAATTCTATATCCTAGCGGTGCAATGGATTGAAAGTAATTAGCAATTAGATCATTAGGAAATAAATCAGCGTCCAAAAACCGTCGCATCCAAAATACGTGCTGCCGTGCATCGTCTTGAACAACGTATTCACCGCTAAAAGCTCGCTTTAGTCCCAAGATACTATAAATCGCTGCAAAAGTCAGGCTGAGACTTAACCAAAATATCATGCGGGGGCTAGACTTATTTGCAGTTGGGGCGGTGAAAAATTTATGTAGATACTTAATTAACATGGCAGTTATTAGTATTAGCCAGTTGAGTTTCCAAAATAGCGAGAGACTGTAGCATTCTCAAATAAAGATAGTACACGGTAGTGGTATTATAAATTTTCTTATTCCTAGAAGCTAATAAAAAGCCATGCCAATTCTATTTGCTTATTGATATAAAATATTCCGCTTAATAAGTGCTAGTTGCTATTTTGGATGTTCAAGAGAAATATTAGTAACAAGTTTAATCGCTTCAGCACCACCTGGATCTTTAATCACTCTAACTTCATCCCATTTATATCCTTGTTGGTCTAGCTCTTTGATTTGCTCTGGTTTAATAATAAATAAACAATTATCCTTCATTTTTTGCTGTTTCGACAAAGAAGCTACCTGATATTTTCCAATGAAGTAATCAGTTCTAACAGATGGATCAATCGGTGAAAGCTGATAAATCGCTGGAGGATACTTAGCGTAAAAAAGAATATAAATATCAGGTCGCCAAAACTGATCGCTTACTATCACAGAATCAAAAGAACTATTCTCTGCATAAGTAATAGCTTCTTTCATCCCATACTGCCAAATTTTTGAAACTCTGGAAATAGTGTATTTTGAGTAATGTATAAAATACGAATTTAGAAATAGTATCATACTAACTGTTACAACAAAAGTTGTAATAAGTGTAAAATATACTTTCTTTCGAGAACTGACTAAAGTTATCAATCTAGGAATACCATAACCTGAAAAAATTGATAATAAAGGTGCTCCTACCATTGAACGTAGTGCATGGGCTGAATCTGTAAGAGCCGCAGGCAGTGGATATAAAAGCAACCAAAGAAAGAGAATACTGCATTTTTTACTGTTTTGTTTAAATGAAAAATATATTCCTGGTAAAACTGTTATTAATTCAAAAAAATGTAGTTCACCAATACCTATTGTTGTAATACTGCGGCGTGGATTTGGATCTCCCTTGATAAATAGAAATACTGGATCAAAATATGATAAATAATTTACAATCAAACGAAATGGCTCAGTTTCTATCCCAGTTTCATTCCCCCTCGCCATTCCTTCTGGAGTTATCCAAAAAGTAAAAAGTAGAGTAAAAATAGGCAAAAATATTATACAAGTAACTAACGTTTGTCCTCTATTTGTCCATAAGTGGTTCCAGAAAATAACGATTAAGCCAAGAAGAAAAAGTGGCACAAAAACTCTTGCTGAAGGGTAAGTGTAAAGAGTTAAGCCAAAAATTAAGGCACTTAAAGGTAGATATTTAGGTTTTCGCAGGCTTCTGATAAAGAAAAGAAGTCCCAAGCAAAATAATAAAGGGAATAATATAGCTCGAAAACAAATTCTACTAAAAAAGATATGCCAAGGACTTATAGCAAGAAAAAAAGCAGCACATAACGCTACATCCTTGTTAAATATTTCTTTTGCTAAGTAGTATAAAACAAGGACGGTGAGAGTTCCTATAAGCGCAGCAGCCAGTCTAACAGCAAATTCGTTAAGCCCAAAAATTTTGATAAAGGGGACTAAGATAAATATATATAAAGATTCACGATAGTCATCAAATGCTCTTACGAAGAGTGGGAGAAACTTACCGTAGCGATCGCGCATTGTTTCTAAAATTGAATATGCATCATAAGCATATGAAGCCTCATCTACAGAAAATGAACTTGGCGCTGTTGAAATAAAAGATACTCTTAATAAAACTGAAATTAAAATAACTATTAACAGACTTATATTGATTTTATTTATAATGCTTGAATATTTAAACATAGTTGGTTAATATATCTACAATCTATGATGTATGAAAATTAGCTAAAGAAGTAATTAAGGGAAAGTTTACAAAAGAATCAAGTCTCATTAAATTAGTTAAAATTTTTGTTAAACCGAGCAGCTAATTGCTTCAGCAATAAGTATAAAAAATCCTCCGCCTGCATATTTTTTTATAGATTGATCTTTTGCTATAAAAGCAAGTATAACTACTATTAAGTAACACTATTGTCTGACTTAAACTAGCTTTCACCACAGTTAAGATTCTTTAAATAAAGATAGTAGTATTCCTGAAAGCATAATGCTTTTTCGTAAATTTTTACACTATTTTATAATGGTTTTTTCCTCAAAAATCATCAATCGTTACAAAATTAGCAATACCGACAGTAGCCACAGAAAAGTTTTCGTGATCCAAAGCAAATAATTTTCAGGGCAGCTTGGCCGCCGCGTAAAATACGTTCCAAAGATGCTACAAATAATAATAGTTCAATGCTCCCAGTTCATCAATAACGCCCTAATAAATCCTGTAAGTTGCGCTGACAACAATTCTACACAAACAGCAAAATAGTAACCTGTTATCAGTAGTTCTAGCACTAGGGGTAAAACTTTAATAAGCTTGATACCGTTAATACTCGCAAGTGCGCCAACATGGTAAACAGTTGAGCTGAACTTTGTTGTAGACGGTGCGGTTAAAAATTTATGCACAGGCGTGATTGCAGTCATGCGGATTTGCTAGTTAATCCCCAGGGAAGAGAGTATAGTAGTCCCAACCAAGGATAGTACAGCCTGTGAGAATTTGGTAATTTTCTAGTTAAATTTGGATTATTTGAGGCAAAAAATTAAGATGTCATCATTATTTACTGATGCTAAACAACGGCTAGAACGTGCTTTGAAATATGTTTCCATGTCAGAAGATGCTATTGAACATTTAAAGTATCCCAAAGCGAGTTTAACGGTTTCAATTCCGGTGCGGATGGATAATGGCTCTTTACGAATTTTTCAAGCTTTTCGTGTTCGGTATGACGATACACGAGGCCCAACTAAAGGAGGGGTGCGCTATCATCCCAATGTTTCATTAGAGGAAGTTCAATCACTTGCTTTTTGGATGACGTTTAAATGTGCAGTATTAAATTTGCCTTTTGGGGGGGCAAAAGGTGGAATTACGCTTAATCCTAAAGAACTTTCAAGAATGGAATTAGAACGCCTCAGCCGGGGATATATAGATGCGATCGCAGATTTTATCGGCCCAGATGTCGATAGTCTTGCACCCGACGTTTACACCAACTCAATGATTATGGGTTGGATGATGGATCAATACAGTATTATCCGGCGACAAATCACACCAGCAGTTGTCACTGGCAAACCAATTTCTATGGGTGGTAGTTTAGGACGAGATACTGCAACTGCAACAGGAGCTTTTTATGTTATTGAAACTATTTTACCTAAATTTCAAAAGTTACCTCAAAATACTACTGTAGCTGTGCAAGGTTTTGGTAATGCTGGTGCTTGGATCGCAGAATTATTATTTACAGCAGGGTATAAAGTAGTTGCGGTGAGTGATTCTCAAGGAGCTATTTATAACAAAAAAGGATTAGATATTCCTAGTATTCGCAACTTTAAAGAATTCCATCGAGGAATTAGAGAATTATACTGCAAAGGAACAGTTTGCAATATCTCTGACACTGAAGTTTTAACTAATCAAGAACTTTTAACAATAGATGTAGATGTATTAATTCCTGCTGCTTTGGAAAATCAAATAACTGAAGAAAATATGGATAATATTAAGGCAAAATTTATTTTTGAAGTAGCGAATGGCCCAATTAGCTCTGCGGCTGACGAAACCTTGAAAGCAAGAGGTATTCATGTATTTCCTGATATTTTGGTAAATGCAGGAGGTGTAACTGTGAGCTATTTTGAATGGGTACAAAATCGCAGTGGTCTTTATTGGACATTGGCAGAAGTAAATCAACGCTTAAAACAAAAAATGGTTGAGGAAACAGAGCAAATTTGGGAAATTGCCCAGCAGCAAAATATCTCGCCAAGAACAGCAGCTTATGTCCATGCCTTAAATCGGCTAGGGGAAGCGATTAATGCTAAAGGAACACGCGATTATTACATTAATGGTCAAATGAAGTAACTGACCCAATTGTTTCAGTGTCATGGTCTAAAAAATTTTCAGCCTGCATGATTTCGTAGAGATTGATATCTTCTTCAAGTAAGCAGGCATGACCACTATGAGGTAATACTACCAGTTGAGCATTGGGTAAAATTTTGAATAATCTTTTAGCTTCAGTAAAAGAAGGTAGAAGCAGATCGAAGGCACTAGCAATAAGCAGCACTGGTTGATTTAGCTGACGTAACTGAGTTCTATTAATGTTAAACTTTTTGATTAAAGATAGCCGCCATAAAACAGTTTCAGGCGGTACAGAGCGCATAGTTTTTAAAAGTTCTTGGCGATCGCTAGGTAAAATCCGCTCCAAACACGCGATAAACGGTAACAGCACAAATGCACCAACCGAATAAAGGCTTGAAGGTACTAAATAAGCTAACTGCGATCCCTTATTTAGCCAAGAGCGACGACGCAAGGAGGAAGCTGGATTAACGAGAATGATCCGATTAAATAATTGAGGTGCGGCAGTTGCCACTTTCATCGCCAAGCAACCACCAAACGACTCGCCACACAAGTAAACCGAGCGATCGCGATTTATTGCTAGTTCTGCTTCAATTAGCTCCAATACTTGCTTCGTTAATTCATCCCACTCGGTTAAATCATCCGGTGGAATTGCCAAGCACCGCACATCAAAAGCAACTTCTAAACCAGCAGTCTGCGATCGCAGCAGTTGTCCAGTTCCATCCATCCCTGGCAAAAACACAAACAGTGGATACTGCGGCTGTAAGCGTTTAGGAGTGAGAAAACAGGGACGACTTTCAACTTCTGGCATTGTTAAATTCAAATTCCCTTAATATTATTTTATTAATATTCGCAACAAACTTAATAGTTCCACAATATCAAAGCAAAGAGAGTGAGTAGTGAGTAGTGGAGAGTGCAGAGAAAAAATAGAGTTAGAGAATCTACAAAATGCGATAACAAATTTTTATTCACTACTCACTACTTACTGCGCCCACAGGGCGCTTCACTACACACTCTTAATAACAACCTTGACGCAAGAGATTAACAATTTCTGTTTGACAGTAATTAGTCACCTCAGCTACAACAGTTTTCGCCTGTTTACCTTGATATTTTTGCCGTTGTTGAGGCGTAACCCAATACGGGCGACCAATTAAAACAGCGACGCGACGATACATTACCAAGGGATGCCAGCCAGATTGATCAAATAAAGGCTCTGAAGGGTCAAAAAAGCTCAATAGCTTGAGTGGAACTGCCGAAGTGTTAGTTTCTTCTAATGAAGCGATCGCTATTGGTAAAATTGCCAAATCCTGCACTGGTGGATACGTTGTCCCCCCCAATGTTGCCCGTAACGCTAAATGAGCAAATCCCCGTTGAAACTCACCGATATAATTAGGCTTGGTAAATTCTACCATCGGTTTAGTTCCTTCTGGAAAGACCCCAACTGCTTGCGAAGATTGCAACAGCTTGATAGCCTGCTGAAAAAAGCTTTGCTGCCGATGTTCTAAAGTCTCTAAAGGAAAGCACCCTAATTGTCCTGTGACAATTTCCCGCATGATAGGTACTTGTCCCATGTAGTGATGGCAAGCAAAGCGAATAGGACGCTCTATCATCATCATCGAAAGCGGTGCATCCATAAAGCTCCGATGATTACTCACTACTAGCACTGGGCCACTCTGAGGAATGCGATCCTCATAGTAACGAAATATTTTAGTTCCCAGCGCTGCTAAGACTGCGTGAGAAATCTGAAGGGGGCTATTTGCACTCATGCGCTGATATTAATAGTTCATTTAATAATTAAGCTTTACTTATATTTAGTAAATAAGTTGGTACTTAACTAAGTTTTGACGTTTTTTCGTTCATGAAGCTAGCGTCTTAGGGTAGACATTTTTCGGCTCCTGCTCTACGCTATTGTCTTTAGTAGATAGCATCTAGGTATCCTAAAGCTCACAAAAATCCTTAATAGGCTTTTAGAGTTATTAATATCAATTTTTTTGGTACATTTTAAGTTAAATTTGCATATATCAGCTATTTATTACCTTTTAAAAGGCTTATCAGTTTGCTGCTCTAGATAATTAACAGAAAATAAATCAAAAAATAGTAACTAAAGTACATACTTATCTGCTCTGATGTATGATAAGGGGAAGTTTTAAATCTTTTTTATATTTCCATGAATTTTTCAGATGAAAAAAAAGAAACATTTGCTCTTACAACACCGCTTTATTATGTAAATGATTTACCGCATATTGGTAGTGCTTATACAACGATCGCGGCGGATGTAGTAGCACGATTTGAAAGAATGCGGGGTAAATCGGTACTGCTGATTACAGGTACAGATGAGCATGGACAGAAAATTCAGCGCACAGCAGAAAGTAACGGGCGATCGCCTCAAGAATACTGTGATGAAATTGTGGTTGGATTTGTTGAACTTTGGCAACAGCTAAATATTCAGTACGATCGCTTTATCCGAACTACTGATCCCAAGCATGAAGCGATCGTCAAAGAGTTTTTTCAGCGCGTCTGGGATCAAGGCGATATTTACCAAAGTCAGCAACAAGGCTGGTACTGTGTCTCATGCGAAGAATTTAAAGAAGAACGTGAACTTTTAGACGGACATCGTTGCTCAATTCACATCAACAAAGAAGCCGAATGGCGAGACGAGCAGAATTACTTTTTTCGGCTATCACGCTACCAAAGCCAATTAGAAGCACTATACCAACAAGTCGATTTTATTCAGCCAGAAAGTCGCCGTAACGAAGTTTTGAGTTTTGTTAGTCAAGGACTGCAAGACTTTTCTATTTCACGGGTAAATTTAGACTGGGGTTTCCCGGTTCCTATTGATCCAAGTCACACACTTTATGTTTGGTTTGATGCACTGTTAGGATATGTGACTGCTTTGATCGATCCAGATAGTGAACCCACCTTGGAAAATGCTTTAGCTCACTGGTGGCCGATTAATTTGCACTTGATCGGTAAGGATATTTTACGCTTCCATGCTATCTACTGGCCTGCAATGCTGATGTCAGCGCAATTACCATTGCCAAAACGAGTTTTTGGACATGGTTTTTTGACCAAGGATGGCCAGAAAATGGGGAAAAGCCTGGGTAATACACTCGATCCGATTGCCCTAGTCAAGCGTTATGGTGCAGACGCTGTGCGATACTATTTTTTTAAAGAAATTGAATTTGGCAAAGATGGGGATTTTAATGAAACCCGATTTATCAATGTTTTGAATGCAGATTTAGCGAACGATTTGGGAAACTTGCTAAATCGGACATTGAACATGGTGAAGAAATACTGCGATCGCCAAGTTCCGAATTGCACAACTGATGACTTTAACAGCGATCATTCTTTAAAGGCGATCGGTTTAAATTTAGGCGAACAAGTAGCTCAAGCTTATGAATCCCTTGCTTTTAGTCGAGCTTGTGAAGCAATTTTAGCTTTAGTCAGAGCTAGTAACAAATTTATTGATGAACAAGCACCCTGGACTTTATATAAAAAAGGTCAGCAAAAGGAAGTTGAACAGGTATTATATGCTGTCTTGGAATCGGTAAGATTAGCAGCTTATCTACTATCGCCAATTATTCCAGACATAGCCAGCGACATTTATCAACAACTAGGGTTTCCAATCAACTTTAACGATCAGACACAAATCTCAAGTGCTACACCGTTTGCTACCCATGCTAACTGGGGAATTCTGAGTGTAAGTCAAAAGCTCGGTGAACCCCGACCTGTTTTTCAAAGATTAGAATTGCTTGAAATTGTTTAATTATAATCACGTTTTCTCGTTAATAACTTTGTTAAAACTTAAGCAATCAAGTTTGTGCTGTTGAGGAGGTAAAACTAACTAAACGTAAAATCCCAAACGCCAGACTGGCTTCTCTATCTAGAATGTAATTTAGTTTTATTCAGCCTATTTACTAAATTAGAAAAAGGAGTACACAAATAAAAAGCCTCAAAAATAATGCTTTTGTGGCTGTCGGGATAGACATAAATCAATAATACCTAAGTACCATTAGTGCTTTTGTCAAGCTTGGTTGTATCTAAGGTAACAATAAAAACTCATTCTCTTGCTAGAAGCCGCATATAACATTAGTAGTTCGTTTTTGGAAACAAACTAAGTTAAAATACTTAGTATTTAGACCAATTTCTTTATCTCTAAGGTGTTTTGAGTTATTTAAGCCTAACTATTTATAGTAGGGCTGGCTGATGCCTTCAAGGTAAGCATTATCGAAAAACATCATTTTTTTTTCTTTTTTGATAACAAATAGAGGCTATAACAATCATGCTGAATAATTTTGAAAATGACTCGATTTTCACGCCAGAACAGGTATTAGAAAATCGGGGGAGAGTAGCTATTTTTATTGATGGCTCAAATCTTTTTTATGCTGCATTGCAACTAGGAGTTGAAATTGATTACACTAAGCTGTTATGTCGATTAACTGCTGGCTCACGACTGTTAAGAGCATTTTTTTATACTGGTGTAGATCGCACGAATGAGAAACAACAGGGATTTCTGCTGTGGATGCGCCGTAACGGCTATCGGGTGATTGCCAAAGATTTGGTACAACTGCCCGATGGCTCGAAAAAGGCTAACCTAGATGTAGAAATTGCAGTTGATATGATGGCACTGGTAGGTTCTTACGATACAGCAGTGTTAGTTAGTGGCGACGGCGATTTAGCTTATGCCGTGAATGCAGTTAGTTATCGCGGCGCAAGGGTAGAAGTGGTGAGTTTACGAACAATGACGAGCGACAGTTTAATTAACGTTTCTGATCGCTACATTGATCTTGAAGGAATTAAGGAAGATGTCCAAAAAACACCGCGTTCAAGTTATACATATCGCCCGTTATCAACTCTGGGTTTAATGGATCAATCTCAAGATAGTGTATCTAATATGGTTCAAGCTTCGGAAGAGTAACAAATTAAGGTAAAGATAGAAGGATGAATTATATTTTCTATCTTTCATCTGCCATTTTCCGCTTAATACCAGTACCACTAATTAACTTGGTGCTGGTATTTGCTCTGTTTGCCTGTAGCAACGAAAACCGTACAGTAAAAAAACTGGCTGAAGATACTTCGGCAGTACAAAAGGTTGAGAGCAACCTAACTTTTAATGATGTCACATTAGAACAGGCGGATGAGCAGGGAAAACCTGTCTGGAAAGTAAAAGCAAAGGCAGCAGTCTATAGTCAAGATAAAAAAATTGCTCAACTTAAAAGTCCGACTGGTGAATTATTTCAAGATGGCAAATCAGTTTACCAAATAGCAGGGCAGCAAGGAGAGATTCAGCAAGATGGCAAGCGGCTATTCCTGAAAGGGCAAATTGTAGCAACAGACCCCCAAAATGGCTTGGTATTGCGTGGGAATGAATTGGAATGGCGGCCGCAGGAAGATTTGCTGATTGTCCGTAATCAATTGACTGGAACTCATCGCCAAGTGCAGGTAGTGGCACAAGAAGCACGAGCATTTAGCCGCGCTCATCGAATAGAATTGCAAGGTCGAGTTGTTGCCAATGCGATAGATCCTACGTTACAGTTACGAACTGAGCATTTGATTTGGCAAATTAAAGAGCAAAGATTAATTGGCGATCGCCCACTGCAAATTGATCGCTACAAAGCAAAAAAAATTACAGATCGCGCCACAGCAAATCAAGGCGAAGTAGGCTTAAAAACGAAGATTGTCACACTTAGGCAAAATGCCCAGCTAGCCTTGCTTGATCCCCCAATGCAAGTAGCAAGTAATAATTTGAGTTGGAACTTAAATACCGAAACCTTAACGGCAAATCAACCCCTGCGGATTGTGCATCATAAGGAGCAAATGACAGCGACTGCAAAGCAAGGCAGAATGAATTTGCAAAAAGAAATTGTTTATCTAACAGGTGATGTCTATGCTATTGGTCAGCGTCGTCAGGAACTTAAATCCAAAACTCTAACTTGGTATGTTCCTACACAATTAGTGGAAGCTCAAGGCGATGTATTTTATCGTCAAGTTGAACCGCCAATAAGTTTCACTGGTCAAAAAGCTGTTGGGAAACTCCAGAACCAAAGTATCGTTGTTAGTGGCGGCAGAGTCGTTACTAATATTATTCCTTGATAGAGAGGCAAGAGGTAAGAGAGGACTTACTAAGATAAAGAGGCGAGAGGGGACTTACTAAGAAAGAAAGGCGAGAGGGAACTACTAAAATGCCGAATTTAACATTAGGTTTAGCTGCCTTTGAAGCAAAAGATTATCTCAGCGCATTTAAATTATTGAAACCGATTGCTGATCAGGGAGATGCTAAAGCGCAATGCTTAATCGGAAATATGTATCAATTAGGTCTTGGTTTAGAAAGGAATGTTTTAGAAGCTGTTAAGTGGTACAAAAAATCAGCCAAGAAGGGCTATGGTGTAGCATCAAACAACTTGGCAGAAATTTTTATGGTGGGGGATCAGGGTGTAGCTATAGATCCAGCAGAAGCAGAGAAATGGTATCGAAAAGCCAGAAAACAAAGATTTTTACATACTCGTGCTTAACTATCTTTTTGAACTTAGTAATATCTGCTGATAAAGGGAATTTTGTTATGGTTCCCTACACTAAAAAATACCGCTATTAAATTTATAAAAAGTAAATATTCTGCCTCATAATTTTTAGCTTCAGTACAAAATTTCATTACGATTTGCTGTGCCTAAATCTGAATTGCTGCTGGACAAATGTGAAGTTAAGGCGGCGGGAAGTGTAGGAGAAACTCGCCATTGCTGCGAAAGGCGTTGGAGGAGTTGATCTTGTCTAGCGCGCAAACCTTCTAAGCCTGTACCTCGGTTGATAATCGCAAACCAAACTAAACCGCGATCGCGTGTTGGCATAACTCCAGCCAAAGCACTTACGTCATTTAGAGTCCCTGTTTTAACGACAGTAGCAGTGGGAATATGCCGTGTTTGCATTGTGCCTCGGCGATCGCGTCCCGACTGGGGAAACAAATCAGCTAAACTTAGTTGCTGCGGTGATAATTCCTGTTGAATCGCCATTAACATTGCACAAGCCGCTCTAGGTGAAATGCGATTTTCTACTCCTAATCCAGAACCATTATTTAACTGAATTTCTGCTTGAGGTACTGAGGCGGCTATAGCAGCTTTTTGTTGTACTACCTGCGCTCCTCCTAACAAATCAGCCAGCATCTGAGCCATTTCATTATTGCTATAAATGTTCATTTCCTTAAGGATTTGAGATAGCGGCAAAGAGTGATGACGTACTAGGGAAATTTGTTTAGGAGATAGAGGCAAATTATTTATTCCGCTTACATTTTCAAAAGGTATTACACCTAGTTGAACATCACCAGAAATAACTACTTGAGGTCGAGGCGTACCTTTGGGTAATGCCAAGTACTGATTAGTAACAGTATTTGTCCAGGTAGCAGCATTTAATCCTTGCTTTAATAATTCACCTGCCTTGGTGGGATTAGTTTGATAATTCATGGCAAAGTTGCCAGTAATTACCAAATTTCCAGTTACACGCTTGATGCCTAGTTTGTTAAGGCTATTGCCAAGCGCGATCGCTTCTTCCCAGACAAAGAACGGATCACCACCGCCTTGGATAACCAAATCGCCGTACAACACGCCATTTTTTACTGGACCCGTCGCACTAACTAACGTCTCAAACTGGTGATTCGGCCCCCAAGTCTTCAAAGCAGCTAAAGACGTAGCAATTTTAGTCAACGAGGCAGCAGGCAAAGGAACTGTACCGTAGTTATTAGCTAGTAGCATTGGCCCCGACTGCATCCAGATACCTTGATCCGCCGTCACCAGTCCCAAGCCTGCCAGTTTCATGAGATATTGCTGCACCGTAGTTACCGCAGTTGGATCAGGGTCTGAGGCGAGAACTAATCCAGGGCGCTGCAACGTCACAAACTCTAAGGTGTCTAGTGTCGGAGGATGTACCCCAGCCATATCAAGCCATAAAGAAATCAGCCCTGAGCCAAATAGTTGCAGCATCCTTACCTTTCCTCCACATTGCTACAGTTAGAATTTCTGCTGACCTCAGCTAGTTAATTATCATCTAACATGATTATTTCGCTACGAGCGACCAGTTTTGCACCTTGAAGTTAACCATGCGCTTAAAGTGCAGTTGGTGTAACAAAGTGTAACTCCATTGAAACGTCATTATTGCAATATGGACATCTTATGTCTTGTACTATCCAATAAAATCATAAATTTCCTCTGCGTTGTGCGTTGTGCTAAGGCTAGGAACTTAAAACTATAGTCTTCGGATGAGAGATTTTAAGAAGAATTATTTTCTTTAAAACTCTAGCGGGAGTTTTCCACTACTCACTTATCGCTGCCCCTTCAGGACTTGATCAAGTTTTACTTTAGTTCCTCCTTAACCCTCCGCCCCTTCTCCTATCAACCAAATTTGTGTTTAGATCAAAGGCATCTGATAGAATTTGTAAGGTTTATAAGAACTTTAAGCAATGGGAGCGACTCGCGCACGGATCGCAATCGACGCTATGGGTGGGGATCATGCCCCTGCCGAAATAGTTGCAGGCGCACTGCGGGCACAAGCAGAATTGGGTGTAGAAGTGTTGCTGGTGGGCGATCGCCAGCAAATTGAAGCTGTTATACCACAACGAAGTTTAGGTCAGTTGGAAATTGTGCCATCTGAAGGCACGATTGAAATGCATGAGGAGCCATTAAGCGGCATCAAACGCAAGCCCAAAGCTTCAATCAATGTAGCGATGGATTTGGTGAAGCAAAAACGGGCAGATGCTGTGGTTTCAGCAGGTCACTCTGGCGCTGCTATGGCAGCAGCACTGCTTCGCTTAGGTCGACTACGCGGAATTGACCGCCCAGCTATTGGTGCAGTTTTTCCCACAATTGTTGCAAATAAACCAGTCTTAGTCCTTGATGTCGGTGCTAATGTTGATTGTCGTCCCAAATTTTTAGAGCAGTTTGCTTTAATGGGGACGATTTACAGTCAGTACGTGCTAGGTATTCAAGCTCCCAAGGTTGGGCTTTTAAATATTGGTGAGGAAGACTGCAAAGGCAATGACTTAGCTGTCCGCACCCACCAGATGCTACAAGAAAATTCCCAAATTTCCTTTATTGGCAATGCTGAAGGTCGTGATGTCCTTTCTGGTCGCTTTGATGTGATCGTTTGTGACGGCTTTGTTGGCAATGTCTTACTGAAGTTTGCCGAAGCTGTGGGCGAGGTGGTAATTCAAATTTTGCGGGAAGAGTTACCTCAAGGACTACAGGGTCAACTAGGTACGGCACTTTTAAAACCAAACCTCAAACGAATTAAGCAGCGTATAGACCACGCAGAACACGGAGGAGGTTTGCTGTTAGGTGTTGCTGGAGTTTGTATTATCAGTCATGGTAGCTCTCAAGCACCTGCGATTTTTAATGCGATTCGCTTGGCAAAGGAAGCTGTTGATAACCAGGTACTGGAGCGAATTCAGTTGCAAAATAAAGGCGGTAAACAATTGAGCAATCAGCAATCAGCAGTCAGCAGTCAGCCAGAAAATGAACAATAAACCTTAGACGGTGGACAAATATCATAAGTTCAAAGTCTTAAAAGTTGACAAAAGCTGAAAGCTAATAGCTAGGGAGAAGAATGTTACAAAATTCAGGGGTAGCAATTACAGGAAGTGGCTCGGCTACACCAACGAATTGCCTAGATAATCAGGCACTAAGTCAGTTAGTTGAAACTTCAGATGAATGGATTGCTTCAAGAACTGGGATTCGTTCTAGGCGGCTAGCGACAGCACAAGAGTCTTTGAGCGCGATCGCAACTTTAGCGGCAAAAGACGCGATCGCAGCCTCAGGAATTACACCACTAGACATTGACTTAATTATTCTGGCAACTTCAACTTCTGATGACTTATATGGCAGTGCTTGTAAAGTTCAAGCGCAGTTAGGAGCAACCAAAGCAGTAGCTTTCGATTTGACAGCCGCTTGCTCTGGTTTTGTGTTTGGACTTGTGACTGCTGCTCAATATATCAAAACTGGAGTTTACCAAAATGTACTGTTAATTGGAGCAGATTTTTCCTCTCGTTGGGTAGACTGGACAGATCGCCGCACTTGTGTATTATTTGGTGATGGTGCGGGAGCAGTAGTAATGCAAGCTAGTGAGAGCGATCGCTTACTAGGATTTGAACTCCGTAGTGATGGCACTCAAAATAATTGCCTCAACATTGCTTACCAACCTCAGTCTCAAGAACTGATCCCAGGCGTTGAGGTTGCTAAAGGTACTTATCAACCAATTACCATGAACGGTAAAGAAGTCTATCGCTTTGCTGTTCAAAAAGTACCAGAAGTCATTGACAAAGCCTTGTTTCGCGCCAACCTCAGTGTCGACAATATAGACTGGCTAATCTTACATCAGGCAAATCAGCGCATTCTGGATGCCGTAGCTGAACGTCTTAAGATTCCCAGCCACAAAGTTATTAGCAATCTTGCCAACTATGGCAACACCTCTGCCGCCTCTATCCCTCTTGCTCTCGATGAAGCCGTGCGAGCAGACAAGATTAAACCAGGTGAAATTATTGCCACCTCTGGCTTCGGTGCTGGTCTTACTTGGGGAGCCGCAATTTTTCAGTGGGGTAGGTAGTTATAGGGGAGCAGAGGTGCAGGGGAGCAGAGGTGCAGGGGGATGGGGCGATATTATATTGTTTAATCCCTATCCCCTAACCCCTAGCCCCTAGTCCCTCTTCTTCGATTACTGCTTCGGCTTGGTGAACGAGCGATCGCAATTTATCCAACATTTCCTGCTCAACGTCTTGCCACAAATGGCGTTGATGTGCTTCTAATAACCTTTCTGCCATATCTCGTAGCACCCAAGGATTCTTTTGTTGAATGAACGCCTGCACATTTGGCTCAAACAAATAAGCCTCGGCAATGCCTTGATACATATGATCTTCTACACACCTAGCTGTGGCATCGTAGGCAAATAAGTAGTCCACTGTCGCTGCCATTTCAAATGCACCTTTGTAGCCGTGACGCATCACGCCAGCAATCCACTTTGGATTAACAACACGGGAACGATACACCCGCGCTATTTCTTCTTTGAGGTGGCGAATGCGGGGGTTGGCAGGAATGGAATTATCCCCAAAGTAGGTTTGAGGATTTTGGCCTTGGATGGAACGCACTGCTGCTGTTAAGCCGCCCTGAAATTGGTAATAATCATCAGAATCTAGCAAGTCATGTTCGCGGTTATCTTGATTTTGCAAGACAATTTGTATTTGTCCGAGACGCTGCTCAAACGCTTCAGGAGCGGCGCGACCTTCAGATGAGCCGGAGTAGGCGTAACAACTCCAGTTAATATAAGCACGGGCTAAATCTTGATCATCTGTCCAATTTTGGGCTTCAATTAAACCTTGCAGTCCAGCGCCGTAAGCTCCAGGTTTAGAGCCAAAGATTCGGTAACGCGATCGCACTTCTGCTTGTTCTTGTGTCAATCCTGCTGTTTCCCACAACTGCGTTTCATGGAGGACTTGCGCGGCTAATGGGTTTTGGTCTGGCGGTTCATCCAAAGCCGCTACTGCTGCTACAGCAGAATCAAATAAATCAATTAAGTTGGAAAAAGCATCGCGGAAAAAGCCAGAAATTCGTAAAGTTACATCCACACGGGGGCGTTGTAAAACTGAAAGCGGGATAATTTCAAAGTCTACTACCCGCCGCGAGACACCATCCCAAATAAGTTGTACACCCAGTAAAGCCAGCGCCTCGGCAATGTCATCACCGCCAGTCCGCATGGTGGAAGTTCCCCAAACAGACAAGCCTAGAGTTTTGGGATATTCGCCATTTTCTTGCGTATAGCGCTCAATCAGTGCTTCAGCCGCCTTACGTCCCACATCCCAGGCAGTTTCGGTAGGAATAGCGCGGATGTCAACTGAGTAGAAGTTACGACCAGTGGGCAATACTTCTGGACGACCGCGTGTTGGCGCACCAGCTGGACCACTCTCGATGTATTTTCCTTCTAGTCCGCGCAACAATTGAGTGATTTCTTGGCTTGTTTGTCTTAGGGAAGGAAGGAGGCGATCGCGTATCCAGGTCAATTCAGAGGCAAGAGGTGAAAGATTAGGAGTTGTTATTACTTGTTCTATTAATTGAGCGGCGTGTCGTTCTAAAACTTCAACTGCATCGCCAACAGTGCGGCAGGGGTGCTGAGTTTTAGCGGCTAAAAGCTTAAGCTCGTGTGCTGATAGCTGAGTGCTAAAATCTGCTGTAAGCGGATCGAAATCTAATTGCCAATTTTGAGCGATAACACGAGTTAAACCTACACGATTAGAACTTGGTTGACGAGCGATCGCCACAATTAAATCTCGTAATTGTCGCCCTTGGGGACACTGACCAAAAATGTGAAGTCCATCACGAATCTGAGCTTCTTTCAATTCACACAAGTAGCCATCAGCAGTGCTAAGAAACTGAGTAAAATTATGCGGATTTAGGTTTTGACTTGTATCCTTATCTGATCCCCAATCACCCAAATCGCGATGTAAATTTTCTTGAATTACAAGCTGAGTAATGCGATCGCATATCAAAGACAATCGTGATGGATCTAGACTTTGAGCCTCATAATACTCATCAATTAAACCCTCAAGTTGTTGCAACGGCCCATAAAGTTCCGCCCTCGTCATCGGCGGTGTAAGGTGGTCTATAATCACCGCCTGAGCGCGACGCTTGGCTTGTGAACCCTCGCCCGGATCATTAACAATAAACGGATACAAATGAGGTAACGCCCCAAACGCTACTTCTGGATAACAGCAACTCGACAAAGCAACACTTTTACCAGGTAGCCACTCTAAATTTCCATGTTTACCTACATGAACAATTGCATCAGCGCCAAAATGTTCTCTTACCCAGTAGTAAAAAGCTAGGTAAGCATGAGTTGGCTCTAAATCTGGGGCATGATAATTCAAACTAGGATCAAGATCATAGCCCCGCGTCGGTTGAATTCCTACAAACACATTCCCTAGTTGAATTCCTGGAATAGCAAATTCTCCATTTCCCCCCTGCTCCTCCGCTCCCCTGCTCCTCCGCTCCCCTGCTCCTCCGCTCCCCTGCTCAAGAGTTCCCCATCTTTCACAAATCCTTTGTTGCACTATTTGAGGTAAAACAGCGAAATATTTTTCATATTCCTCCCAACTCACCCCTTGCAAAACTGGCTTTAATTCCCGTCCTTCAGGGTCATTTGTTACCCCAGTTGTTAAGCATTTAATCAGTTCATCTCCTGTTTCGGGTAAATTTTCGCTTTTGTAGCCAGCTTGCTGAAGCGCTTTCAGTATTTCTATACAACTAGCTGGCGTATCCAACCCGACACCATTTGCCAGACGACCATCACGGCTAGGGTAGTTCGCCAAAATTAGAGCGATTCGCCGTTTTTCTGGTGGTACAGAGCGTAGGCGTACCCAACGTTCTGCCAACTCGGCGACAAAGTTAATGCGATCGCTTACTGGCTGATAAACTACTACATCGGTTTCAATATCGCGATTGCGGGTTTCTACAGCTTTAAAGGAAACAGCACGGCTAATAATCCGCCCATCAACCTCTGGTAGAGCCACATTCATCGCCATGTCGCGTGGTGAAAGTCCCTGAGATTGAGATTCCCACCCCTGGGCTGTTCCACCGCTCAAAATCACCTGCAACACTGGCACATCCAATTTCTGCCACAAATCAAGTTGGGGTGTTTCAGTTTCTAGCCGAGCCAGAGAAAAACTTGTTGTATTGAGCAACACCTGAATATGCTGCTCGTCTTTGGGCATAAAGTACGGCAACAAATCTGCTTGCACATCGCGATCGCGCAGCGATGACACAAAAATCGGCACTGGTTCTAAATTTCGCTGAAGTAATGCTTGACAAAGTGCATCAATTGGTAGTGTATTTCCGGCTAAATAATGAGCGCGATAAAACAAAATCCCAACTTTTGCAGGCAAGAGGCTTTTATCCCCCGCACCCCCGCACCCCCGCTCCCCTGCTCTCTTCCCTAACCCCTGATACAAACCAACACGCGGGACTGGTTGCGGTGGTGGTGGACTATAAGCTGTTTTGAGGCAAAGATCAGCGACAAACTGAAGGGCATTGACAGTATTTTCGATCCCGCCTTCAGTGAAGTAACGCCAAAGTTGATTAACGGCGGCAAGAGTTACTGTTGAGTGAGTGATCAGATCAGGATCTACGCGATCGTCTCCAGGAATTACGAACAACGCTGCACCACTACGCTGCACAGTTTCCCGCACAACTTCTAAGCCGTAAGCCCAATACGAACGTCCGCCCAAGAGGCGGAGAATGATTACCTGTGCTTGCTCTAAAACTTCTTCAGCATAAGTATCAATACTTAGCTGTTGTTGCAATTGCAAGAGGTTTGCAACTCGCAATGCTGGAAAATCATTTGGTAATTTGGGGACTGCTGCTGCCAAGGTTTGGATATCAGTATCAGCAGCAGTTAGAAATACCAAGGGAGCCGGGGTTTGTTCTAAAAAAATAACGCCTTCTGCCCCAGGGTTCCAACCACCCGGCATTGCACTTATACGATGCATAATTTTCTGTTATCGGCTTAAATTGATCATAAGCAGGTGAAATTTTTTAGCCTAGCGCATTCAGATTCTCTTACTCAACCTTGGAAAAATGGGTAGTTCTCAAGACTTGAGCTTTTATCCAACCATGCCCCTAACAATTTTTGAGCAGTTGGCACAGTTGTTACAACAGATAACTCAAGGAGTGAAAGAGGCTGTAGTGTTGACGGAGGCAGTTCTATCGCCTATTTCCATACCTTCAGGGCAAATAGAAAAATTTAGTATAGTGGTGTCTCAAAAGTTTAGCGCATTGCTAGCGGGAACTTTAACTGAGCAAGTATTAGACAGTTCTGAGCGTGGTTCGGGGCTTAGTGAGCAGTCATCAGTTATTAATGTGAGGTTGACATTTGAACCAGAAGCGATCGCCAATTTTCTAATTCAACTAAGTGAATCGCTCTCATTTGAGCCTCAAACTCATCAAGCACTTAATTCCTATAGTCAAATTCCGCAGCCAAACGATGCCAAGCTGCAAAGTGAATTTACGCTTTTATTGGTGTCTCTGCTTATTTCTCAGCAAAACCCTGAGCGAACATATCCTTATGTCTCTGTTTGTCAACCCGTAGAAAATGCGCTGCGACAGCAGATTGCTCACGAGAAAATTTTAAATCAGGTGACTACACAGATCCGCCAAAGCATGGAGTTACCTGTAATTCTGACAACAGCACTTAATCAGGTGCGAGAGTTTCTGCAAGTAGACCGATTGGTAATATATCAATTTGAGGAATCAGGAGACAGAAGACAGGAGACAGAAGACAGGAGACAGGAAACAGGAATGTTTATCTTTCCATCTTCGCCTGCTACCGAAGCTCACTCTGCTCATTTTCCTAGTTTTGATTTATTGCAGCATTCAGGTTTGGTTACTTATGAATCTCGCGCTACAGAGTCAATTCCGTCGGTGCTGAATTACAAGGAGGAAAATTGCTTTTTGCCAACTTCTCAATCTTGGGAGAAGTATCGCCAAGGCTTTACAATAGCCGTTGATGATATTGAAAAAGCTTATGTGTTATCAAAGTGCTTGTTGGGGTTTCTAAGAGCTACCAAAGTCCGGGCAAAGTTAGCAGCACCGATTGTATTCCAGGATAAACTCTGGGGACTGCTGATTGCTCATCAGTGTACAGCACCACGTCATTGGATCGATAGTGAAAAAAACTTACTGAAACAGATTGGCGAACAACTAGCGATCGCTATTTATCAAGCTGAGTTAATGCGACAGCGAGAGCAGGAAAAAAGAACACTCGAACAACGAGTAATTGAGCGCACACAAGCACTGCATGATGCTCTAATTGCTGCTCAAGCTGCCAGCCGTGCTAAAAGTGAATTTTTGGCGACGATGAGCCATGAACTGCGATCGCCCTTAACTCGGATAATTGGTATGTCGTCCACACTATTACGCTGGCCTTTAGGTGAACTGAATCAGCGACAACAGCGCTACCTGCAAATTATCCATGACAGTGGACAACACTTGTTAGCGTTAATCAATGACATTCTAGAGCTATCACAATTAGAGGCTGGCAAGGCAATATTAAATATTAATGAGTTTTCCCTAGTTCAACTTGCCCAAGCTAGCGTATGTTTGCACAATATTTCCTACGGCGAATCACTTTGTGAGCGAGCTAAACATCAAGCAATCAATCTCAAGCTTGATTTAAAAATTGAACCACCTTCATTTCTCTTCGCCGCCGATCCGCAGCGAGTCCGACAAATTCTGTGGAATCTTGTCAGTAATGCCGTTAAATTTACGCCAGAAGGCGGACAAGTGATCCTCCGTGCTTGGCTAGAGAATAACACTGCTGTTTTTCAAGTAGAAGATACAGGTATCGGCATTCCAGAACACCAAATACCGCTTTTATTTGAGTTTCAGCAACTAGAATCTCCACACTGCCGCCTATACGAAGGGACAGGGTTAGGTTTAGCATTAACAAAACAGTTAGTAGAACTTCACCGAGGTCGAATTGAAGTGGAATCTACTTTAGGCATCGGTTCCACCTTTACTGTATGGTTGCCCGCGATCGCCAATTACAATGTCTAAGAGGTCAGGGGTTAGGGTTAGGGAATAAAAATAATAACTATCTCCCCATCTCCTCTGCACCCCTGCACCCCCGCACCCCCGCACCCCTGCACCCCCGCTCCCCCGCACCCCTGCACCCCCGCTCCCCTGCTAAAAATGCTCCTCTGCTAAAAATGCTCCCAATCTTCCCATTTCTCTATGCCAGTTGATTTCACTACTAGTATCAAAGTTCTTGAGCGCGGCTTAATCGTATCTTGTCAAGCTCCTGTTGACTCGCCGTTGCATGAGCCAGTTGTAATTGCTGCGATCGCAAGATCCGCCATAAACCAAGGCGCAGTTGGAATACGGATTGATACTCCTGCTCATATCAAAGCAGTACGCCAGCAAGTGAAAGCACCGATTATAGGGCTATGGAAGCAACAGTTACCCTCATATGAAGTGTATATCACGCCGCAGTTTGATCATGCTGCTGCGATCGCCAGAGCCGGAGCAGATATCATCGCCATAGATGCCACTTCTAGAAAACGCCCTGAAGGGGAAACACTTGGATCGCTAATTGATAAAATTCATCATCAACTGAGCAAACCTGTGATGGCAGATGTAGATACAATTGAAGCCGCGATCGCAGCGCAAAAAGCTGGTGCAGATATTATTGGAACGACGCTTTACGGCTACACTACCGAAACTCAAAACCTCTCTCCCCCTGGTTTTGATCTCCTTAGTCAAATGGTAGAACAACTAGAAGTTCCAGCAATTTGTGAAGGCGGCATTTCTTCACCCCAAATGGCTCGTCAAGCTCTTCATTTGGGAGCCTACGCTGTTGTTGTCGGTACTGCGATCACAGGTATCGACTACCAAGTAAAAGCTTATAAATCAGTGCTAAATGACTAAAAAAAGTGAGTAGTGAGTAGTGAAGAATTCTAGGATCACTACTCAATCAAAAAAAATTTTAAACCCTAGATTTATTTATGGAAAAGCAAGAAAAATTAAATCAAAATTAGATACGTCGAAATTTAAGATGTCTTTATATCAAGGCCCTAGTTTTAATTATAAGGCGGGTGCAAGCTAACTTTTCGTCACACGGCGGTAAGCTTTGTTGCACCCACTACTCACTACTCACTCTTCACTATTAAAACGTATTAAACCTGCCGCTTTAGGATCACCATCTCATTGCCTACTACTGGACTACGAGCCAGGATTTTCCCTTGGGGATCAGTAATTTCCAGATGGGTAAAGTCTAGTTCTCTAGAGCGTTCTAGCATCTTTTCGGCTAACTTATCTTGCTGTGATTGTTTGAGGTTGTACCAATCATCACCAACTTTGACAGTTAGACTGCTACCTTCAAAATTAGCTTGAATTGACTGAATCAATCCATCAGCATAGCGATCGCTAATTCCAGATACTTGGTTTTGAATTGAGGCAATCAAATTCTGCTCTGGTGTTAATTGTACGGGTGGCGCGGGACTTAGTTCTGGTTTTGGTTCTGGAGAAGGTATGACTTCAACTGGAGATGGCGCTACCTCGATTGGTTCTGGCTCTGTGGGTGCAGCTAACTCCGGTGGAGGCGTTATAGTTGGGGTAGGCGCTAGCTCAGAGTCAGGAACATTTGCCACAACAGCAGGCTGAGGCTTTCCAGGTAAGAGAACTGAGGTTGTCCAAATCAGAATTACAGCAATTCCAGCAATAATCCCAGTCAAAGCTGTATTTGATAGTGCAGACAGATTCTCTGGTAAAAAAGAGCGGATTTTCTTTAATACAGCATCCCACCCATTCAGGATCTGATCTAAAAAACTTGGCGCTGTACCCGGCGCTGGTTCTGCTTCTAGCTTCGCTACCACTCCTTCTAACACCCGAATTGTTCCTCGCAGACCTTTGATACTCTGAGCTTTAAGAACTTGCGGTGTCTGCGTTTCCTGCGGATTTCCTCGCGGTTTAGGGGAAGACGGTGGTTGTGGTTGGTTTTGTGACATTAATATTTCCTAAAGAGCAGCGCATCAGGCTTAAATACGATAAATTTTTACGAGTGCTACAAATTCAGCCCTAATTTATCATTTTGTGTTTCATTCCAATTGTTTTAATGTAAATGAGGTGATATATGAGCTTCAAACGCCGTCAATTTCTACTATTTTTAAGTACCCTTAGCGGTTTCAGTTTAGCTTTTTTGAGTAAGATTTTTCGGAATCAGAGCGCCGCTAGTGCTGACATTAACTCAGCGATCGCATCTACTATTACTCTAAAACCAGCAGCCTCTGAAACTCCACTTTTACGTTTTGTGTCTTTAGCCGATACAGGAACTGGGGCAAAAAGTCAATATGCTGTTGCTAAGGCGATGACTCGTTATCAGAGTCAAAATGAGTTTAATTTGGCAATTTTGGCTGGAGATAATATTTATAATGATGGTGAAATTGAAAAAATTAACGCAGTATTTGAGCGTCCTTATCAACCTTTGCTCAAGCAAGGTGTTAAATTTCACGCCTGTTTAGGGAACCACGATATTCGCACAGATAATGGCGATCCTCAAGTGAGTTATCCAGGTTTTAATATGCCAGGACGATATTACACATTTCGCCGCGATTCTATACAGTTTTTTGCCTTAGATACTAATCATAATGCTGACTGGAAAAATCAATTGATTTGGCTAGATCAAGAACTAAGTCGTAGTGATGCTCCTTGGAAAATTGTATTTGGACATCACCAAATTTATTCATCTGGTAACTATGGATTGAACCAACCTTTGAATAAAGTTCTCACTCCAATTTTTAAAAAACACGGTGTACAGCTTTATATTAACGGACACGATCATAACTATGAACGCACTCGCTCAATCAATGGTACAACTTATCTGATTTGTGGTGCTGGTGCTGGAGTTCGTCCAGTAGGCCGTTCAGCTTGGACAGAGTATTCTGCTAGTAAGTTAAGTTTTGCAGCATTTGATGTGTATAGCGATCGCATAATAATTAGTGGTATCGGTACTAATAACCGCGTTTTTGATCGCGGAATTATTAAACTGCAATCAGCCTAACTTTTACTTCAATTTTCAACTTCTTTATAAATATCTCAAAGGAATAATTAATGCTAAAACGAGGCTCATCAGGTTCAAAAGTAATTGAACTTCAAAAAACTCTAAAATCAAAAGGTTTTAATCCTGGGTTAATAGACGGAAACTTTGGACCAGGTACTGAAGCAGCAGTAATCGCTTTTCAAAAGAGTCAACGTCTATTAGCCGATGGTATTGCTGGTGTCCAAACTTTACGAGCTTTAGGTATATCAGAAGGAACTAGACGTTTCAGCGATTTATTTACCGTTAATTTTGTTTCTCAAATGTTTCCTGACGCACCTTTAAGTAATATCAAAAAATTTCTCCCTCCTGTTTTAGATGCTCTTAATCAACAAGGATTAGGAGATAAAGATATGATTCTGATGGCTTTAGCAACAATTCGCGCAGAAACAGCAGGTTTTGAGCCTATTAACGAATTTAAATCTAGGTTCAATACATCACCCAATGGTCGCCCTTTTGATCTTTATGACTTTCGTAATGACTTAGGAAATGGCACAGTTGGCGATGGTGCAAAGTACAAAGGTCGTGGTTTTATCCAATTGACAGGTCGTGCTAATTATCAAAATATTGGTCAAGCTATCGGTCTTGGTAATCGGTTAGTTAACGAGCCTCAATTAGCAAATGATCCAAATATTGCAGCACTTATACTAGCTCGCTTTCTCAAAAATAAAGAACAGCAAATTAGAGAGGCTTTAAGAAAATCGCCTAAAGATTTGGTAACAGCGCGTAAAGCAGTTAACGGTGGTACTCATGGCTTAGACAGATTTAAAACAGCATTCCAAATTGGTGCAGATAAGCTTAATGCGATCGCCTAAACTACATATCTGATATATCTTCAACTTAAGCAACTTAAAGACCTACTGATATTTGTGCTAACGGCTGCTTATCAGTAGCATTAAGAACAATAGCCGCGTTTTGCTCAACATACTATTTGATTAGTAGCAATTTACTTTTTAGGGAAATTTTTATGATTCTTGAAGCCGTATTACTTAATATTAAAATTGGTTTGCTTAATGATTTTGAAGCTTCTTTTAATAAAGCTTCTAGGATTATTTCATCAACAAATGGCTATTTATCCCATGAACTTCATAAATGCTTGGAACTCGAAGGAAAATATTTATTACTTATAAAATGGGAAACTTTAGAAGCTCATACAGTTGGGTTTAGAAGTTCTCCTGAATATCAAGAATGGAGAAAGCTTCTTCATCACTTCTACGAACCATTCCCAACCGTTGAACATTTTGAAAAAGTTGAGCTAGACTATTAAAACTATGTTGCAGACTTAAACTTAGTAAAAATGATAAAATATCTGTACCTAGATTAACCTTAACACTCTTCTTTAATATGAGGTGACTAATACTTCAGTAATCATCCCTCGCTTTTTTGCATTTGAATTAATTGATCTAGATGCTGTTATCTCGTAGATTTTGAACTTGCTATATAACTCCCGAATAAAAGAGCAATCAGAATTAGACAACATAACTTTTACTCCACGTTCAGCCAGTTCTACAAAAGTGTCCTTTAGTCTAATTTGATCATATTCATTAAATGAATAAGAACTATAAGCTGTGAAATTACTGGTACAACTTAATGGATAATATGGCGGATCGAAATAAATAAAATCATCAGAGGTTTTGGCATAATTCAGCACATCTTCAAAAGCCCTTACTTCAATTACAGTTGATTGAAGAGCAACTGAGGCTGAACGTATAGTATCTAAATCACAAATATTAGGTTTTTTGTATCTACCCATTGGTACATTAAATTCGCCTTTTGAATTTTCTCGATAAAGACCATTAAAACAAGTTTTGTTCAAATAGATTATCCTAGCCGCCCTTTCTAATTCATTAATGTTTTTACTTGAGCGAATCTGATAGTAATACTCTTTACTGTGGTTATATTGATGCTTTTCAAGAAGTAAAATTAATTCTGCTAAATTATCGCGTACACATCGGTAAACGTTAATTAACTCTAAATTGATATCAGTTATAACAGCATTTTTAGGTTGAAGATGAAAGAAAACAGCGCCACCGCCTAAAAATGGCTCATAGTAAGTTTTAAATTTTTTAGGAAAATAAGGAATATATTGCTTAATTAGCTTACTTTTTCCACCTGCCCATTTTAAAAATGGACGTGGTGAATGCTGGATATTTTGAATTAACATTAAGCCTAAAGTTAAAGTTTAAACTAACTATTAATATTAAAAAATGGAAAAATATTAAATAAAGAATTCAAAAGCGAGATATATTATAATAAATTTTAAGCCAAAACTGCACAGCAATCTTTACTTTATCAAGAAGGACATTTAAATTTAGATGTTTGACGGATTCTGGGAAAATATCTCGCGCTACCCTCGCTACCTAGTTACGATCATTTTAGGCGTGTTGTTGAACGTCTTTGCGCCAATAGCACCACTATTTAAGCGCCCAACTACAGCGATCGCCAGTGTGAGTTTCTTGGTTGCGCTGTTTGTCTTTGTCTTTTTTACTTTACGTGCCATGCTAGACCTGGATCAAACAATCTAGACTAGGGCAATAGGGGCATTGCCTCCCAAATAAATTAGATTACTACCACCGATGTGAGGAGGCGGGTTGATTATGGCTACAAGTCGTCGGGTTTCTCGCGTTGCCGAATTAATTAAACGCGAAGTTAGCCAAATGCTACTTCAAGACATTAAGGATGACCGCGTGGGTGCAGGAATGGTCAGTGTGACTGATGTAGATGTTTCCGGCGACCTACAACACGCCAAAATTTATGTCAGTATTTATGGCACAGACGAAGCCAGACAACAAATAATGGCTGGGTTGAAGTCAGCAACCGGATACATTCGCAGTGAACTAGGACATCGGATTCGTCTCCGCCGCACACCAGAAGTAATATTTCAGGAAGATCGCTCTATAGAACGCGGTACTAAAGTCTTATCCCTGCTAAACCAGCTTAATATTTCTTCTCCGCTTGATGAGCAAGTATCAAATGAAGACGACATTGACGATCAAGACGATGTTGATATCTCAGCTGAGGAAGAAGCAAAATAGTTCACTCTGCCGAGTGTGACGAGCAGTGTTTTTAAATTCTTTATTGCAGTCTACGCACTTAGAAAATTTATTAATAGGCTGTAGGGATAATTCCTGAATTGTTCTAGCTTCAGTAAGAAATTCTGGGCTGAGTCTTCTTCTTTCAAAACTTTCGACTTAAGTGAACTGAGATAAATTCCAAATTGGAGTTCTTAGGCAAAATTTTAGTAGTTGTCTATAAAACACCCGCTACTAGGTAAATTCTCAAAATTCGCTAAAAAAGCGCTTATTCTAGTAAATATAAGCGCTTATGCTTTCTAACTCGTTAAGGCAAGCCTAGGAAGGTAAACCCAAAACCTTGAAAGAGTAAAGCTGCGGATATAGTAGAAATCAACTTAGTCAGTGTGAGTCTCTGAGTGTCAATTATGAAAAATTTTGTTGCTGGTTCAGTTTGGTTAGGCAAAGCAACTGTTTTAGCTCTTGTTGTAGGGTTTCTCGCTGCTTGTAACAACGAAGAAGCAAATAACCCTGATGTTGTCGTCGTCAGCCCTAGCCCTACGATCGCAGCATCTCCTTCGCCTAATGTAGTTGTTGTTAGCCCGACGACCGCAGTATCTCCTTCGCCTAACGTGGTTGTTGTCAGCCCTACAACCACAACCTCGACCACAACTACCACAACAGCTAATGAACCAATTACTGATGTAGTAGTTATTGCCTCTGCACCAGATCAGCAGTCTCTGGTCAATAGGCAGGTACAATTTGCCAATGTTCCCGTTCAAAGTGTAATAGGCGATCGCACCTTCTGGGTCGGTTCAGGCAATAATCAACGCCTATTGGTTGTGCTTGATGAGGCTTTAGATAGTGGTAACACCGAAAGAGCCCTCGATGTCAATGCGGGACAGACACTGACAATGAACGGGATAGTTAGACGAATGCCTAATGCAGCAGACGCTCAGAAACAATGGGGATTGAGTGCAACAGAGGCTAATTCGCTGCAAAATCAACGAGTATACTTACAGGCATCACAAGTTCAGACTAAATAGCTAGGATGAAACCATCTTTTCGATTATTCTAAACTTCAGACTTTAGCTTTCAGCCTTGGACTTAAGTTCAAGGCTTTGCTATATCAAAATTTTTATCAAAATTTAAGATGAAGCGATCGCTACCTGATTTAGAAACCCTGTGTTTAAAAGAACAAGTAGCCCAGATGGTTGTAGTCCGAGCCTCTGGCTATCTGTTCGATCATCAAATTCAGTATCCGCAATGGGAGCCACCAACTGCAAAACTCCAGTATTGGTTAGAACATCTGGGTGTCGGTGGCGTGATTTTGCTTGGAGGTAGTGCTGGAGAAATTGCCTTACGATCGCAACAACTCCAAAACTGGGCAAAAATCCCGTTGCTAATTGCCGCAGATATCGAGGAAGGAGTCGGACAACGCTTTTCAGGTGCAACTGCGTTCCCGCCACCAATGGCAATCAGCGCGATCGCCAATAAAAACCTGAGCCTTGCCCAACATTATGCCACCCAAATGGGAGCGATTACCGCCCAAGAAGCACTAGCAATTGGCGTTAACTGGGTACTTGCTCCTGTTGTAGACGTTAATAATAATCCTGATAACCCTGTAATTAATGTCCGCGCATTTGGCGAAACCCCAGAGATAGTAAGCAAGCTCGCAACTGCTTTTATTCAAGGTGCTAAAGCCTATCCAGTCTTAACTACAGCAAAACACTTTCCAGGGCATGGTGATACTGCCACCGATTCGCATCTGGATCTGCCCGTTTTACCGCATTCAGCCGCCCGTTTAGCTTCAGTTGAGCTACCACCATTTGAGTCCGCGATCGCGGCTGGCGTGGATGCCGTAATGAGCGCTCACTTACTAATTCCTAGCTGGGATGCTCAACAACCAGCAACACTGTCTGAGCCAATTTTGACTCAGCAACTGCGCCAAAAACTGGGATTTGAGAAATTGATTGTGACAGATGCTTTAGTAATGGGTGCGATCGCCAACCATTATGGTACTAACGTTGCTCCAGTTCTAGCGGTAGAAGCTGGCGCAGATATTTTGCTGATGCCTATTGATCCAGAAGGCGCAATTCAGGCGATCTGTGAAGCGGTGGAAAGCGGACGTATTTCAGCAGAGCGGATTCGTGCCTCAGTTGAACGGATTTGGCAAGCTAAGTTAAAGGTGAGCAGGGGAGCAGAGGAGCGGGGGAGCAGAGGAGCGGGGGAGCAGAGGAGCGGGGGAGTAGGGGAGCAAGAAGTGAGATTAAGGTTTGAACTGGCTCAAGCGGATACTCTTGCAACTGTTGACAATATTTTACGAGAAACTCAGCTAGTTTACGGTTCTGTGCCGTTGCAGTTAGAAATATCTGCGACTGACTCTAGACCTTTATGCAACTTGATTGTGGTAGACAATTTGCTAGCGTGTGATTTCTTGGGTCAACATACTGAGGCGATCGCATTACCCGCACAGCTAGGCTACACTACCAATTTAATTGATCTTCATACTCCAATTAGCGCTATCCCAGCTGGAAATCAACTTACTCTGCTGCAACTGTTCATTCGTGGTAATCCTTTTCGGGGTAGTGCTGGTACAACACAAGTAGCACAGGATTGGTTTAAGAAATTATTACATTCAGGCAATTTACAAGCTTTAGTAGTTTATGGTAGTCCCTATGTCCTAGCTCAGTTTCTGCCGTTGCCGCCAGAAGTTCCTTGTGTGTTTTCCTATGGACAAATGCCAGCAGCCCAAGCGATCGCGCTTAATACACTATTGCCTACATAAGTTCACTATCTTGAGACAGGTTTTCTACTTCTGAGTGACAACAACAAGGTAGAACACCGTTTCCTTAACCTTGCCCTAACTTGTTAGAACTAGGATAAAAAGGGTTCAACATCCTTTAATACAAAGGATGTTATCTAAATCACATCTACCTAGATTTGTCAAGCTTTCTTGACTATTGCAACATATTTTAATATCATTGGAGATAGGCAAGCGTCAAAATGAAAAGAGTTTAGTATAGCTAACTACAAATTAACAACCACAAAAACTTAACCACAAAATCTGTGTCAGTCTTGAGAGTGATAAAAACAATATTCCTTCTAGTCGCTAGGTTAAAAATATGAGTTTGAATACGTTGCCATCTATCCGCTACTCGCTAAACATCATCCAAGATGAAGCACGCCAACTTGTGCAAAAGGGAGTAGTTAGCCGTCAGCAACCAATTTATAGCCTCTGCCAATATATTCCAGCGCGTGAGTGGGTTGGTGTTGAGTCTGAGTTAGAAAAATGTGACTTTTTACTGCGCGATCGCATTGGCGATTTAATTGGTCGTGAAGAATGGGATAACGACTAAGTTAATCTTCAGCTAAAAATTGCTAAGAAGGATTTGAGTCTGAGTTACGTAGTTGTTCTAGTTCGGCACGCATAGCAGCGATTTCTGCTGTCAATTCTTGCAAATCTAACTGCACATCAGGTGGTGCAACTTCGGTAGGTGTAGTAGTGGAGGTAGTACCAGATGCTTCAGATGTTGTCGGTACTTGATTTTGTAGTTGATTCAAAAAATTAGTAGCAAAATTGCGGGCTTCTTGTTCTGTCATTTCTCCCTTTGCTGCCCATTCATTCGCTAGATGACTTAATTCTGAACTGATTTGGGAAAGATTCTCGGTTCGCTTTTGAGGATCTTGTAAGGTTTCAACGAGAGAAGCCGTTGCACCCAAAGTAAGATGAAAACCTTGTTGTAATAAATTCGTTAAGTTATCGACGTTGTTCATTGCGGCTATTATTAATAAGGATAAAAATTTGCAGTGCTACCTGTAACTGACTAGCAAGCTAGTTTGACGAGTTTTCGCAGCTACACAGAATAACTAGACTTAATTGCAGATTTTTAGCAGCTTAGGGCTGCTTTTTCTGTGTTTAACTCACTTGCTCTAAATATTGACTAATATCTTCTCTCAGGCGCGTTAGTTCGGCTTCAGTCGTCAGACGGATACTGGCATCTCGGATAGTAATTAAAACTTTAGCGGCGAAGGGAGTAGGCCAGATATTGGGATTGCAGAAAATCTCGAGAAAAACATCGCCAGTATAGCGATATTCTAATGGTGGCTGAGGGCTGGCTTTAACTGGGGGAGTTGCCTTAGCAGAAGCCGCTTTGATACGTTCCATCAATTGAGCGATCGCTCTTTGTAAATCTTGTGCTGCTTGTGGTGAGAAATTGAAGGAGACAGAACCTTCTACTAAGTTTAGTCTTAGCTGTGGAGACATAAAATATAAATACCGAATATCTTGCTAATTCATATTACCTGCAAGCATTAGACTGGATAACTTAGAAATTTTAATCGTGGAGTAGGCACATGGTTCTTGATAACCGCTCCGCAGTGAGAAAAGTCTTAATTATTACCCTACTACTCAACTTGTTTGTAATGGCATTAAAAGCTTTAGTGGGGTCTTGGACGGGATCACTGAGTTTGATTGCTGATGCTTTGCATAGCGTGACAGATAGTGCAAACAACATTTTGGGGTTAGTTACAACTCGATTCTCCTCTCCACAGCCGGATCGCGATCATCCCTACGGACATCAGAAATTTGAAGCAGTGGCGGCGTTGGGAATTGCTGCCTTTTTAGGCATAGCTTGTTTTGAAATTCTCCAAGGCGCTGTAGACAGAATTATTCATGGTGGAGAGCCAATTAAGATCGCACCATCAGAATTGTGGTTGTTGCTGATTGTGCTCGGCGTTAATATTTTCGTTGCTTTCTACGAGCGTTCTGTTGGTCACCGAGTAGGTAGTGCGATTCTGATTGCAGACGCTAAACACACGATGAGCGATGTCTGGGTGACAATTACTGTCCTAGCTGGGTTGATTGGCATTTGGCAAGGAAACGTTTTAAATTTACCTCAACTCCAGTGGCTAGATGTGGTTTTGGCTTTTCCAGTCGCTTTATTAGTATTTAGAAGTGGCTGGTCGGTAATCAAAGATAATTTGCCTTGGCTAGTAGATGAAATGGCGATCGCACCCGAAGCAATTGCTGTGATCGCGCTTTCTATCCCTGGAGTAATTAACTGCCACGATATTGCCTCTCGCGGTCTTCTTGGTCGTCAAGTTTTTATCGAGATGCACATAATAGTCGATGCTGACGACGTAGAGACAGCACACCGAATCACTGAAGAAGTAGAAGCCCGTTTAGAAGAAAAGTTTAATCCAGTACGAGTTTTAATTCATGTTGAGCCGCCACAGTACAAATCTGATCGAATTAGCTATGAGCCTAAACTAGAAAAATAGAATGAACTTAAGGGGGAGTGTCAAAACAAAAAACACAACCCGGTAAGGAGCGCCCTCAATTACAATAATCTTTATAGAAGCGATAAACGATTAATACTCCAAGCCATTAGTGTCAACACCATAGAGGCGGATATGCCAAGAACTCAGAAAAACGACAACTTTGTTGATAAATCCTTTACAGTAATGGCAGATATTATTCTCAAAATTCTGCCTACCAATAAAAAAGCAAAAGAAGCCTTTGTTTATTACCGTGATGGGATGTCGGCTCAAGCGGATGGCGAATACGCCGAAGCTTTAGATAATTACACCGAAGCCCTAGAACTAGAGGAAGATTCCTTTGATCGCAGCTACATCCTCTACAACATCGCGCTGATCCATGCGAGTAATGGTGAACACGAGAAAGCCCTAGAATATTATCACCAGGGGCTGGCGTTGAACCCCCGCCTGATCCAAGCGCTGAATAATATCGCTGTAATTTACCATTATCAGGGAGAAAGAGCAAAGGAAGCAGGAGATAATGACGCGGCGGAGCAATTGTTTGACCAAGCAGGTGAATATTGGAAACGAGCCATCAATATAGCTCCCAATAACTATCTAGAGGCTCAAAACTGGCTCAAAACTAGCGGACGTTTGCAGAATAATTTTTAACTGAAGGCGCTGAGGCTAGGGAAAGAACTATTTACTTGTCTCTAGCCTGACAATTAAATTTCAATAATTAATAACTAATATGATTGATCGTGAGCAAGTTCGTAAAGTTGCCCATTTGGCTCGCCTAGAGTTGCAAGCCCATGAAGAGGAGCAATTTACCACTCAACTTGGTAGTATTCTGGATTATTTTGAACAGCTGAGTGAACTGGATGTTACCGATGTCGAGCCTACAGCACGAGCAATTGATGTTAGTAACGTGACACGACCGGATAACTTACAGCCTTTTAGCGATCGCGAAGCTATCCTCAAGGGTGCGCCTGAACAAGAAGGCGACTTTTTTAAAGTACCAAAAATCCTTAATGCTGAGTAAGAATTATCTATGAATTTAGGTGTACTAGCTGACGGTGCGTGAATTTCTGAACTCAATCAAGAAGACGAGCAAGGCAAATTCGTTCGCTCTTCAACAACATTCCGCAATAAAATTACAGCAGATAATTCAAGTGGCTTTTCAGCTGAACCAGAGCACTATCATCTTTATATTTATTGGGCTTGTTCTTGGGCGCACCGAACGGCAATTATGCGGCAGTTGAAAGGACTAATCGTTCCTATAGGGCCACTAATCGATTTTGACGCACCACATAATCGTTCTGAGCTTTTTAAGCCTTAAAATTATGTCTAGAGGTAGATGATAGTAGCACTTTTTTAAAGTGTTAGCTATCAGGCTTAACTACTAACACTGAACAAGAGGCATCTTCAACAACTTGACTACTAACTGACCCCTGTAAAATCCGCTTAACTCCTGTTAAACCACGACTGCCAATAATAATTAAGTCAGCGTGGTAGATATTGGCAAGCCGGATAATTTCTTCTGCTGGATCACCTGTAACAATTTCTAACTCGCTCTGTCCAGGCAAGTTAGCCTGATATGATTGCAGCTGCTTTTCAATATGTCGATAAGAGACTACCTCAGTATCAGCATGGGGTCGATCAGCAACTATTTCTAGGTTTGACTCTGGCGGGGAAATAACATGAGCAAGGAGAATTTTTGTTGCTGGTTGCACCTGGAGTTCGTGTAAAGTCTGAATTACGCGCTCAGAAAGCTCTGAAGCGTCAAGAGCCACCACAATTGTTTTTAACACCAGCAATTCTCCTTTTAGCTGCCTTAAAAATTAAGAGTTCGGCTGTTCTGTATCCCCCAAGTCCCAGTTTTCAGTTTCCTGACTTTGCATCCGCAGTCGCACTGAGTCAGCGTGAGAGGGTAAACCCTCAGCTGTTGCTAAGACATCAATTGCCCCGGCTACTTTTCCTAGTGCGGTTTGCGAGTATTGAATAATACTAGAGTGTTTGAGGAACGTTTCAACTCCTAAAGCAGAGGCATAACGAGCTGCGCCAGAAGTAGGCAAAGTGTGGTTAGGTCCAGCTAGATAGTCTCCTACTGCTTCGGGCGTGGAGTTACCCAGGAAGATTGCCCCAGCATGGCGAATATGCTCTAGGAGCGCCCAAGGGTCAGCAACTTCTAGTTCTAGATGTTCCGGTGCAAACTCGTTTGAGAATTGAGCTGCTGCTGCTAAGGATTCTACAACGGCAATTAAGCCATAGTGAGCAATCGCTTTTTCGGTCAACGTCCGGCGTGGGTGATTCACTAGCTGTCTTTCGACTGCGGCTTGCACGTTTTCAGCCAAACTTGGATCTGTTGTCAATAAAATTGCTGCCGCCATTGGATCGTGTTCCGCTTGTGCTAGCAAATCAGCCGCCACATGAACAGGATTAGCTGTTTCATCGGCAATAATCAAAACTTCCGAAGGTCCAGCCAATGAGTCAATCCCCACTGTACCGTATACAAGTTTTTTAGCTAGGGTGACATATATATTACCAGGACCAGTAATCACATTAACTTTCGGGATTGTTTCTGTCCCGTAGGCTAAAGCAGCGATCGCTTGTGCGCCACCAATTCGATAAATTTCTTCCACTCCAGCTTCTTGGGCAGCAACTAAGACTGCTGGATTAATTGTCTTACCTGGCCCGGGCGGTGTTACGATCACGCGACGCGGTACACCAGCTACTTTTGCTGGAATCGCATTCATTAGTACGGTGCTGGGATAAGCGGCTCTCCCACCCGGAACATATAGCCCCGCGCGGTCTACTGGAGTGTAGCGCTTGCCCAATACTACATCATCATCGCCAAATTGTACCCATGATTTGGGAATTCGCTGGCGGTGGAATGCTTCAATTCGGCGGCAAGCTAGCACAATTGCACTCAGTAATTCTTTCGATACCTGCTGATATGCTGCATCTAATTCTGAGCCACTGACGCGCAAGTCTTCAGCCTTCAGGTGTTGTTGGTCAAATTCTGCGGTATAGTGCAATACGGCTCGGTCTCCCTGGCGCTTCACCGCTTGAAGCACCTCCCGAACCGTCGCTTCTTTATGAACCACTTGGTCATCATGGGTGCGATCGCAGATCCGTTGTAGTTCTGCTAGTACCTCGGTCTGCTCAGTAATGATTCTCAGCATGGAGTTCGGAATGCCAATCCTAGGAGTTACCGACTTGAGGACAAATCTTTTTTTATCTTTGCCCCATTTGGTGCAAAGCTGATTCATACTCGCTTCTCTAGCTTAACCTGGATTTTTATGAGAATCGCAATAAAGTCCTTCGATGATGCTATATTAGTACATCTAGGAATTTGTCTATATAACGATATCTCTCAAAATCACTGTGGCGAATACAAAGTCTGCTATTAAGCGCGTCCAAGTCGCGGAACGAAATCGTCTGCGTAATAAAGCTTACAAATCAGCCGTCAAGACGCTGATCAAAAAGTACCTAGCTGCTGTAGACACCTACGCTGCTAGCCCCACGCCAGAAGCAAAGCAAGAAGTACAGCAGCATATGGCGGCGGCATATAGCAAAATTGATAAAGCAGTAAAAACTGGAGTTCTGCATCGAAATAATGGCGCAAGAAAAAAATCTCGTCTTGCTCATAGCCTCAAGAAGCACGAATCAGTGAGTAGTGAGTAGTAAGTAGTGAGTAGTGATTAGAAGCTAATTCCTGACTTACTCACCACTCATCACAATCTATGGCAATGCAGCTAATTGACTCTCACGTTCACCTTAACTTTGATGTCTTTGAACCGGATTTAGCAGCCGTGCGATCGCGATGGCAAGATGCTGGCGTAGTTCATTTGGTACACTCCTGTGTTGAACCGAAGGAATTTGCCCAGATTCAAGCTTTAGCTGCTCAATTTCCAGAATTAAGCTTTGCCGTTGGTTTGCACCCCTTGGATGCTGAAAAATGGACTCCAGATACGGCAAGTGAAATTGTGGCGCTGGCTGGTTCTGACTCTAAAGTAGTGGCGCTGGGGGAAATGGGGCTAGATTTTTACAAGGCTGACAACGAAGCGCAACAGCGCATGGTGTTTGAAGCACAACTTGCGATCGCATCTCAACTAAGCTTACCAGTGATTATTCACTGTCGTGATGCAGCAGAGCGGATGCGAGAAATATTACTTGCTTGGAAAGAGCGTGAGGGGGAAAAAGCGCGAGGCGTGATGCACTGCTGGGGTGGAACTCCAGAAGAAACACAATGGTTTCTAGACTTGGGGTTTTATATTAGCTTCAGTGGTACAGTTACGTTCAAAAACGCAAAGCAAATTCATGAATCGGCTCAAATCGTCAAGAGCGATCGCTTATTAATTGAAACTGACTGTCCCTTTTTAAGTCCTGTCCCCAAAAGAAATCAACGACGTAATGAACCAGCTTATGTGCAGTATGTAGCTCAAGCAGTAGCTCATTTACGGGGTGTAACAACAGAAGCGATCGCTGCTCAAACAACTCAAAATGCCTGTAAACTGTTTGGATTTTCAGTGTAAATCTTGCTCAAAAAGCTCCACTAGCAGAAATATTGGCAGCATAAATCTCTGAAATCCACCCCTACAAAACCGTTAGCTTGCGCCATAATAGTTAAAGGAGTAAATGTCAACACCTCAGCTACAAAATTTATGAGGACAAGCCCAGTTCGGTTTAGTCATCTGGTGTAATCTATATCCAGAAAACGGAGGTACTAAGGGTTTGATTGACAAAATAATCAAAAATAAACAGGTTTGCCTCTTTTTTATTAGCCGCAACTTAATATTGAGGACTTGACACATTTGCAATGCTGTGCATATTAGTAGATGATTTTAATCAAAAAGTGTCAAACTCGTTCTCCTTTTAAATTTACATCAAAGATAAATGAGGTAACTACCGGAGACATTCAATAAAATTATTTTCCAGTTAAAACTTGAATTGTTATCCAGGCTAGAAATTTACATTATTAGCGCCATACAAGGGGATACAAACAACTTGCTACTTCTATCAACTATCAGTAGTCTTAAGTTTTTGCAGAAAAATTGTACTTTTGAGTCAGGTGTAACCTCATTTTCCCAAGTTAATCGTTACCGTTTACCTGTATTCGTCCAAGCTAAATTCCTTTTTAATCTTTGCAATATCTAGCTAAGGTATTATCTTCAACCTTGGCTTAAGTATGCGGTTCATTTGAAAATGGATGGAATGATAAAAAAAGATTTAAAAGAGGTGCAAAGGTGATTTCTAGCAGAAGGTAATAACTTCGTTTGCTTTAGGCAACACAAACATGGTACGTCAGCAATGTGTCATTAAAACAGTGTGACCAAAAAGATAAACCCGCACCAGACTATGAGTATTTTCAAATCTCATGCTGGACTACCATCAAGATGCCAAGCTGCAACTATTGTACAAACAGTCAACTCAAAAATGCAATTAAAGGTTTTTTTCTCTCTTGTCCGTAATTGTTGTTAGCAACAGACGGTGTAATAGAAATTACCCAAAATCAACAGTTTTAAATCTGAGCGAGCTTCTAAACGCATGACAACCGAAACCTATCTCGAACCCGCATTCTTGCTACCCGACTTAATTGAAATCCAAAGATCGAGCTTTCGCTGGTTTTTGGAAGAAGGATTGATTGAAGAATTAAATAGCTTCTCACCAATCACTGACTATACTGGCAAACTGGAACTGCACTTTTTGGGTCAAAATTACAAACTGAAGCGACCCAAATACAGCGTAGATGAAGCGAAACGGCGGGACAGTTCTTACACAGTCCAGATGTATGTCCCTACACGCTTAATCAACAAAGAAACTGGGGAAATTAAAGAGCAAGAAGTCTTTATCGGCGATTTGCCGTTGATGACGGAGCGAGGGACATTTATTATTAACGGAGCCGAGCGGGTAATTGTTAATCAAATTGTGCGATCGCCCGGCGTTTACTACAAGTCAGAAACTGACAAAAACGGTCGTCGCACTTACTCAGCCAGTTTAATTCCTAACCGGGGGGCGTGGCTGAAGTTTGAAACAGATCGCAACGGCTTGGTGTGGGTGCGAATTGATAAAACCCGTAAGTTGTCAGCTCAAGTTTTGCTGAAAGCACTTGGTCTATCAGACAACGAAATTTTTGATGCTCTGCGTCACCCAGAGTATTTTCAAAAGACAATTGAAAAAGAAGGGCAGTTTTCCGAAGACGATGCCCTGATGGAATTGTACAAAAAACTACGTCCCGGTGAACCCCCCACAGTATTGGGAGGACAACAACTATTAGACTCGCGCTTTTTTGACGCGAAACGCTATGACCTTGGGCGCGTGGGCCGCTACAAGCTCAACAGAAAGTTACGGCTCAGTGTTCCTGACACAACACGAGTGCTAACTCCAAATGATATTTTGGCAGCAGTTGATTACCTAATCAACTTAGAGTTTGATATGGGTAGCACCGACGACATTGACCACTTGGGCAATCGGCGGGTAAGAAGTGTAGGTGAATTGCTCCAAAATCAAGTGCGCGTGGGGTTAAACCGTCTAGAGCGAATTATTCGGGAGCGGATGACAGTCTCGGATGCTGAAGCTTTGACTCCAGCCTCTCTAGTGAACCCCAAGCCTTTAGTAGCTGCAATTAAAGAGTTTTTTGGCTCTAGTCAGCTAAGTCAGTTCATGGATCAGACTAATCCATTGGCAGAGCTAACTCACAAACGCCGACTTTCTGCGCTTGGTCCTGGTGGATTAACGAGGGAACGGGCTGGATTTGCTGTGCGAGATATTCACCCTTCGCATCATGGTCGCATCTGCCCAATTGAAACTCCAGAAGGTCCGAATGCAGGATTAATTGGCTCATTGGCGACTCATGCCAGAGTGAATCAGTATGGCTTTTTAGAAACACCTTCTAGACCAGTAGAAAACGGACGGGTGCTATTTGACAGTCCGCCAGTATATATGACGGCGGATGAAGAAGATGACTCTCGCGTTGCTCCAGGGGATGTGCCTGTAGATGACAATGGTTACATTATTGGCCCATTAGTCCCTGTGCGCTATCGGCAGGAATTTACTACCACAACGCCAGAACAAGTAGACTACATGGCAGTATCGCCAGTACAAATTGTTTCAGTAGCTACAAGCTTGATTCCTTTCTTGGAGCATGATGACGCTAACCGGGCCTTGATGGGATCGAATATGCAACGGCAAGCCGTACCGCTATTAAGACCAGAACGACCGTTAGTGGGAACTGGGTTAGAAGCTCAGGCAGCGCGCGACTCAGGAATGGTAATTGTTAGCCGGACAGATGGCGAAGTCTCGTATGTAGATGCAACTAAGATTCGAGTCAGGGTAGGAACAGTAGAAACTGGGTTCCACTCGCAAGAAATTGAGTACCCAGTGTCTAAGTACCAGCGCTCCAATCAGGATACGTGCTTGAATCAGCGACCTTTAGTACAGAAAGGCGATTTGGTTGTGGCAGGTCAAGTATTGGCTGATGGCTCCTCGACTGAGGGGGGTGAATTGGCACTGGGGCAAAATATTATGGTTGCCTATATGCCCTGGGAAGGCTACAACTACGAAGACGCGATTTTGATTTCGGAGAAGCTGGTTCAGGAAGATACTTACACCTCAGTACACATTGAGAAATACGAAATTGAAGCCAGACAAACAAAGCTAGGTCCAGAAGAAATTACCAGGGAAATTCCCAACGTTGGCGAAGATGCCCTGCGTCAACTCGATGAGCAAGGTATTATCCGCATTGGAGCTTGGGTAGAATCTGGAGACATTTTAGTTGGCAAAGTCACGCCAAAGGGTGAATCTGATCAGCCGCCGGAAGAAAAATTGCTGCGGGCTATTTTTGGCGAAAAAGCACGAGATGTGCGCGACAATTCGCTGAGAGTTCCTAATGGCGAAAAAGGGCGCGTTGTCGATGTGCGCGTGTTCACGCGGGAGCAAGGCGACGAGTTGCCACCAGGGGCAAATATGGTAGTACGGGTGTATGTAGCCCAGAAACGTAAGATTCAGGTGGGCGACAAAATGGCAGGTCGGCATGGAAATAAGGGAATTATTTCGCGAATTCTGCCAATTGAGGATATGCCTTATTTAGCAGACGGCACACCAGTGGACATTGTGTTGAATCCTTTGGGAGTACCTTCACGAATGAACGTCGGTCAGGTGTTTGAGTGTTTGTTAGGCTGGGCAGCCGAAAATTTGGGACTGCGGTTCAAGATAACGCCGTTTGATGAAATGTATGGTGAAGAATCATCGCGGACGATTGTGCATGGCAAACTGAACGAGGCACGCGATCGCACAGCCAAAAAATGGCTATTTAACCCAGATGCTCCAGGGAAACTCCAGGTATTTGATGGTCGCACAGGAGAAGCATTTGATCGACCGATAACGATCGGCATGGCATATATGCTAAAGCTCGTTCACCTAGTAGATGACAAGATCCACGCCCGTTCAACAGGTCCTTATTCTCTGGTGACACAGCAGCCTTTGGGCGGCAAAGCACAGCAGGGAGGTCAGCGCTTTGGAGAAATGGAAGTATGGGCCTTAGAAGCATTTGGGGCAGCATACACTTTGCAAGAGCTACTGACGGTCAAATCTGACGATATGCAAGGGCGAAACGAAGCTCTTAACGCCATTGTTAAAGGCAAAGCTATCCCTAGACCGGGTACACCAGAGTCTTTCAAAGTGCTAATGCGAGAACTTCAATCACTGGGTTTAGATATTGCAGTTCATAAAGTAGAAACTCAAGCAGACGGCAGTTCTTTAGATGTAGAGGTGGATTTAATGGCAGATCCGAATGGTCGTCGCACTCCCTCACGACCTACTTATGAATCTCTAAGCCGCGAGGCTCTCGAAGAAGAAGTCTAGGAAATCGGGGCTAAGGGCGCTTAGGCTAGAGGCTAAAGGCTAGAAGGGGAATATAAATATAATCCCCTGCTAAGAATGCTCCTCTGCTAAAAATGCTCCCCTGCTCCCCTGCTAAGAATGCTCCCTGACCCCTCCTTTAATCCCCAATTCCTAATTCCTTAGTTATGAGAAATCAGCAAGCAAATCAGTTTGATTATGTGAAAATCGGGCTAGCTTCACCAGAAAGAATTCGACACTGGGGAGAAAGAACACTACCCAACGGTCAGGTTGTTGGTGAAGTAACAAAGCCTGAAACAATTAATTATCGTACTTTAAAACCAGAGATGGATGGCTTATTCTGTGAGCGCATCTTTGGCCCTGCAAAGGATTGGGAATGTCATTGCGGGAAGTATAAGCGAGTACGGCATCGCGGAATTGTGTGCGAACGCTGTGGCGTAGAAGTAACTGAGTCTCGTGTGCGCCGTCATCGGATGGGCTACATTAAACTTGCTGCCCCCGTTGCCCACGTTTGGTATCTCAAAGGAATTCCCAGCTACATTTCAATTTTGCTGGATATGCCGTTACGGGATGTAGAACAAATTGTCTACTTCAATGCTTACGTCGTCCTGTCTCCTGGTAACGCTGATACCTTGAGCTACAAACAGCTACTTTCAGAAGATCAGTGGCTCGAAATTGAAGATCAACTTTATAGTGAAGAGTCTGAGCTTTCGGGGATCGAAGTTGGCATTGGAGCCGAGGCGCTGTTGCGGCTGCTAAGTGACCTAGCTTTAGAAACACAAGCTGAAACATTACGGGAAGAAATCGCTAATGCTAAAGGGCAAAAACGTGCCAAGCTGATTAAGCGCTTGCGGGTAATTGACAATTTCATTGCTACAGGTTCTAAACCAGAATCGATGGTGATGACAGTTATTCCCGTAATTCCACCGGATTTGCGACCAATGGTGCAACTGGATGGCGGGCGATTTGCTACTTCGGATTTGAATGACCTCTATAGACGGGTGATTAACCGCAACAACCGTTTAGCACGGCTGCAAGAAATCTTGGCTCCAGAAATTATCGTCCGCAACGAAAAGCGGATGCTGCAAGAAGCTGTAGATGCTCTAATAGACAATGGTCGTCGGGGACGGACGGTGGTGGGAGCCAACAACCGCCCACTGAAATCTTTATCAGACATTATTGAGGGTAAGCAAGGGCGCTTTCGCCAAAATTTACTAGGAAAACGAGTAGATTACTCGGGGCGATCGGTAATTGTGGTGGGGCCGAAGTTAAAAATCCACCAGTGCGGCTTGCCACGAGAAATGGCGATTGAGTTGTTTCAACCGTTTGTGATTCATCGGTTAATTCGCAGTGGTTTAGTTAATAACATCAAAGCTGCCAAAAAGTTAATTCAACGCGGCGATCCCAGTGTTTGGGATGTGTTGGAAGAAGTAATTGAAGGACACCCAGTTCTACTGAACCGCGCCCCAACTCTACACAGATTAGGAATTCAAGCGTTTGAACCGATTTTGGTAGAAGGTCGTGCTATTCAATTGCATCCTCTAGTATGTCCAGCGTTTAACGCCGATTTCGATGGCGACCAAATGGCGGTACACATACCACTGTCGTTAGAGAGCCAAGCAGAAGCAAGATTGTTGATGTTAGCTTCCAACAATATCTTGTCACCAGCGACAGGTAGACCGATTGTAACTCCTAGCCAAGATATGGTTTTAGGCTGCTATTACTTAACAGCAGAAAACCCGAAAGCCCAAAAAGGAGGCGATCGCTACTTTGCTTCGCTAGATGACGCGATTATGGCTTATGAGCAGCAACAAGTTGATTTACACGCCAAAGTGTGGGTACGTTTTGACGGGCAGGTAGAAGGGCAAGGTGTAGAAGGAGAGCCGTTACAGGTAGAGCATCAGAGTGACGGTACGGTGATGAAACAATATCAAGAGCGGCGGATTCGGGAAGACGCAGCAGGAAATTTGCTTTCCCAGTTCATTCGCACAACTCCAGGTCGAATTATCTACAACAAGACAATTCAAGAAGTGTTGCAGTAGAAGGGATCAGGGATCAGGCATCAGGGAATAAAACAAAAAATATTTCGAGTTTTCTGACCCCCAATCCCTCTTTTCACAGCAAATGTTTGTTGCAAAACAATTTGGGAAGCAAAAATGGCAGACGGCAAGGAAATGATTTTTCGGAATCGAGTAGTTGATAAGGGGCAGTTGAAGAAGTTAATTGCCTGGGCGTTTACGCATTATGGCACTGCGCGAACAGCAGAAATCGCGGACAGGTTGAAAGACTTGGGATTTCGTTACGCTACTAAAGCTGGGATTTCAATTAGTGTTGATGACCTGATGGTTCCTCCTACGAAGAAATTGCTATTAGAAGCTGCTGAAACCGAAATTAGCGCTACTGAAGAACGTTATACACGCGGAGAAATTACCGAAGTAGAACGCTTCCAAAAGGTAATTGATACCTGGAATAGCACCAGTGAAGCACTTAAAGACGAAGTGGTAGACCATTTTAAGGCTAGTGACCCACTTAACTCGGTGTATATGATGGCTTTTTCTGGGGCAAGGGGTAATATTTCCCAAGTGCGCCAGTTAGTGGGTATGCGGGGTTTGATGGCAGATCCCCAAGGTGAAATTATTGATCTACCAATTAAAACTAACTTCCGCGAAGGGTTAACGGTAACTGAGTATATTATTTCGTCTTACGGAGCGAGAAAAGGGCTGGTAGATACAGCGTTACGTACTGCGGATTCTGGCTATCTAACGCGGCGTTTGGTTGATGTGTCTCAAGATGTAATCGTTCGAGAAATTGACTGCGGTACAACGCAGGGAATCTCGGTACGAGCCATGACAGAAGGCGATCGCGTCATGATTCCGATTAGCTCAAGGTTGTTGGGGCGAGTAGGGCTTGTAGATATCGTTCACCCCAAATCGCAAGAAGTGTTGGTGCCAAAAAACCAGCCAATGACAGATGATATGGCGCTCGCGGTTGAGAAAGCAGGCGTAGAAGAAGTGATCGTGCGATCGCCCCTGACTTGTGAAGCGGCGCGTTCTGTATGCCAGCACTGTTATGGTTGGAGTCTAGCTCACGCTGACCTAGTAGATTTAGGTGAAGCGGTGGGTATTATCGCCGCCCAAAGTATTGGCGAACCTGGAACCCAGCTGACAATGCGGACTTTCCACACTGGAGGCGTATTTACTGGGGAAGTTGCGCGGCAAGTGCGGGCAGAACAGGATGGAGTAGTTCGGATTCCTAAAAAGTTACGCACAAGATCCTTTAGAACTCGGCACGGGGAAGACGCTTTACTGGTAGAAGCAAACGGAGAGTTAGTTCTAGAGTTAAAGGTCGGAGAACAAGTAAAAATTCCCGTAACTCAAGGTTCGACACTTTACATTACAGATAATCAGCCTGTAACCGACGGACAGCTGCTGGCTGAAGTGGCACTAGCCGCTCGCACAACTAGGGCCCATACAGAAAAAGCTACTAAAGATGTTGCTTCAGACTTAGCCGGGGAAGTGAAATTTGCTGATGTTGTGCCGGAAGAAAAAACCGACCGTCAAGGCAACACTACGACAACGGCAGCCCGAGGCGGCTTGATTTGGGTTTTATCTGGAGAAGTTTACAACCTGCCGCCGGGAGCAGAACCAGTTGTCAGTAATGGCGATCGCGTTGACACAGCAAGTGTGTTAGCAGAAACAAGACTTAATACTACGCACGGCGGTGTAGTACGGTTGCCTGAAACAACAAGTTCTGTCAAAGGCGCACGAGAGATTGAAATTATTACCGCATCTGTAGTTTTAGATACAGCCAGTGTGCGCGTAGAACATACTCAAGGCCGCGATCACTACTTAATTGAAACCAATGGCAATCAACTGTTTTCACTTTTAGCTACTCCAGGCACAAAAGTACAAAATGGTCAAGTAGTAGCAGATTTAATTTCTGACCAATATCGCACAACGACTGGCGGTTTGATTAAATATGCTGGCGTAGAAGTAGGGAAAAAAGGCAAAGCCAAACAAGGTTACGAAGTAGTACAGGGCGGAACCTTACTATGGATTCCTGAAGAAACCCACGAAGTCAATAAAGATATCTCACTGTTGCTGGTAGAAGACGGTCAATATGTCGAAGCCGGAACCGAAGTTGTGAAAGATATCTTTTGCCAAACCAGTGGTGTAGTAGAAGTAACGCAGAAAAACGACATTCTGCGGGAACTGGTAATCAAGCCGGGCGAACTGCTCATGGTAGATGACCCTGAGTCAGTCCTAAATCGGGATGGCACCTTTGGTCAACCTGGAGAAGAGATCCTACCTGGACATACGCTCTCGGAATTACGTTATATCGAGTACGTGGAATCACCGGAAGGGCCTGCTTTATTGGTTAGACCAGTAACTGAATTTGCCGTATTAGATGAACCATCAGTACCGAGTACACGCTCAAGTACAGGCACAGGGCGCTCGATTGAACTACGGGCAGTTCAGCGAATGTTTTATAAAGATTCAGAACGGGTGAAGTCTGTAGAAGGAGTGGAACTGCTACGAACTCAGCTAGTGCTGGAAATTGAACACGCCCAAGCATCTGAACACACTGGTGCGCCAATCATAGCTGATATTGAGCTAGTAGAAGATATGGACAATCCAGAAATTCAGCGATTGCAGCTGGTAATTCTGGAATCCTTGGTGCTGCGCCGCGACATTGCCGCAGATGCTACTCAAGGAAGCACCCATACTAGGTTATTAGTTGAAGATGGTCAAGAAATCCCACCTGGAGCAGTAATAGCGCGTACTGAAATTCAGTGCAAAGACCCAGGAGAAATACGTGGTATCCGCGAAGGATCAGAAGCGATCCGGCGGGTTTTGGTACTGAGAAACTCTGATAGTTTTACCTTGACTACATCTGAGCGGTCCAAACTAAAGGTAGGTAGCTTACTGATAGCTGGCACTGAAATTGCCCCAGGAGTCTTTACAGCAGAATCTGGTCAAGTGCTATCGGTAGAACAAACTGCTGGCTCTAAGGTGTTAGGTGTTAAGGAAGGCGATGGGGAAACTCAAAACCCTGCCGCTAATACCCAAAATTTAGCAGCTAATACCTATACGGTCACTATGCGAATTGCCCGTCCCTATCGTGTATCACCGGGCGCTGTTTTGCAGGTGGACGATGGAGACTTGGTGCAGCGCGGCGATAACTTGGTGCTGTTGGTGTTTGAGCGAGCAAAAACCGGAGATATTATTCAGGGTCTACCTAGAATTGAAGAACTTTTGGAGGCGCGGAAGCCGAAGGAAGCTTGCATTTTGGCTCGGAAACCTGGAACCGTTGAAGTCAGCAGATTAGAGGATGAAACGGTTGGAGTTAAGGTAGTCGAGGAGTCTGGCACAATTACAGAGTATCCAATTGGGCCAGGTCAAAATGTGGTGCTGTCTGATGGTGCTGTTGTGGAGGCAGGAATGCCACTAACTGAAGGGCCTGCAAATCCGCACGAAATTTTGGAGATTTTCTTTAATCTCAATTTGCATCAAGGCATTTACCCAAGTGCGTTGGAAGCATTACAGCAGGTACAGAACTTTTTGGTGAATGAAGTGCAGCTAGTGTATCAATCCCAGGGAATTGATATTTCTGATAAGCACATTGAGGTAATTGTGCGGCAAATGACTTCTAAGGTGCGGATAGATGATGGCGGCGATACCACCATGCTACCTGGGGAACTGATAGAGTTGCGGCAGGTTGAGCAAGTGAATGAAGCAATGAGCATCACTGGCGGTGCAAAGGCACAATATACACCGATGCTGTTGGGTATTACTAAGGCATCTCTGAATACAGATAGCTTTATTTCTGCTGCATCGTTCCAAGAAACAACGCGGGTACTCACCGAAGCAGCAATTGAAGGAAAATCAGATTGGCTGCGAGGTCTGAAAGAAAACGTGATTATTGGACGTTTGATTCCAGCCGGAACAGGTTTCAATGCCTATGAGGAACTCAGCAGTAGTCCTACGACTGATGATTTGTCTTTAGATACAGGTAGTGTATTTGATGATGGAGATGATCCGCTTGATGTAGTGCTGGATGACCGAACAGCGAGAGCTTACAGTTTAGAGGGAGGACTAGGGGAAGGTTTCACCTTTGAGCGCGCTCCAATTGTGGAGGAAGATGATGGATTAATGATTAGTGACGAAGTGTTGGATTTGGACGAAGACGATGATGATGATTTCGAGGATGATGACGACGATGATGACGATGATGAATAAGGGCTAAAAATGAGGGGATGGGGGTTAGAAAGATAATTATCCCCCATCCCCTACCCTAATATCCCAAATCCTATTTAGAAGCGTTTTCTAGCTCCCCTGCGCGTACTCCGAATTGCTGGGTTCTGTCCCCACGCTGGACTTTAACCTGTAGTACCTGACCGACACGGCTCTTGTCAACAATGCCTTGCAACTGTTCAGCAGTTTTGACAGGCTGACTATCAATTTCGACAATGACATCGGCGCGTCGCATACCAGCCGCCGCCGCAGGTGAATTAGGTAATACTCGTACTACCAAGACACCATTAATTTCAGGTACTTGTAAGGGAGAATTAGGATCATTATTGTTTTGCTGTGCTAAATCAGGCGTTAACGTAATCATTTGTACGCCTAAATATGGGTGAGAAATTTTCTCTCCACGCATTAATTGATCTTTAATTAATTTGGCTTGATTAATCGGAATTGCAAAGCCGATTCCCTGCGCCTCGGCTCGAATCGCGGTGTTGATGCCGATAACTTCACCTTGATCGTTCACAAGTGGCCCACCAGAATTACCAGGGTTAATTGCTGCGTCGGTTTGAATAAAATCAAGGCGTTTGTCAAGGATACCGACTTCGCGGCTGGAGCGTTTAAGGGTACTGACAATTCCCAAAGTTACAGTGTTGTCTAATCCTAAAGGGTTGCCAACTGCGATCGCCCAGTCTCCTACTTGTACACTGCTAGAATCTCCTAAAGCAGCGACTGGCAAACTGCCACTGTCATTAATTTTGACTACGGCTAAATCTGTGACTTCATCCGCACCTTGTACTTTACCTTCAAATGTGCGCCCATCTTTTAAGGTAACAGTCACTTTATCAGCTTCGTTAACTACGTGAGCATTAGTTAGAATTTCTCCACTGCGGTCAATAATTACACCTGAACCTAAACCTTGTAATCGCTCAGATGGGATCTGTTGTGAGAAATTATCGCCAAAAAAACGGCGAAAAAAGGGGTCTTCAAGCAACGGCTCAGGTAGGCGACGAGTAATAGTTCGTTCAGTATTAATTCGTACAACAGCTGATCCTACCCGATTTACTGCGGCTGTTACAAAGTTGTTACTTACAGCAGGACCAGGAATTCTCTGTTGGGCTATAATCTGCGGTGCAGCAATATTTGGCGAAAGTGAATCTGCCTGCGAGGGTAACACCCGTAGGCTGCTAACGGTTAGCAGGACTCCTAAAGCGATCGCCAATACATGGCTACTAATTTGGCGTATAGAGCGGGGAAGTTTTGCAAATTTCATAACACTAATCATTACAATCAACTTGAATTGAGAACCTAAATTACAATCTTGTTTCAACAATCTCCATAAATGTTTTTACAGGTGTCTAACAAGTGCTTAAGGTCAATTTTTGATGACGGTTGCTAATTTTTCTAAGTTTCATCTTCACTCTAAAGTTATAGTAATATATAACTATTCGATTATTTAACTTAACTTCTAGCTATAGTAAGAACTGTTATCTTAAAGATTACTATTTATTCCTCTAGGCTAAAATCTAACTTACTTCCTAAGATCGTTAATCAAGCATGAATCGTTCAAACCAATTAGCAGAAGACTCATTGTCTTCTAAACAAGACAAAATCTCCGTTCATGATATTAACCATAATCATGGCGATGAACAGTCGGCTCATGCTCACGTTCATAGTGAAGAATCGCTACGCAGCATTGTTAATCGCCTTTCGCGGGTTGAGGGTCATATTCGGGGTATTAAGACAATGGTGCAGGAAAGTCGTCCTTGTCCTGATGTATTGGTACAGATTGCGGCAGTACGAGGCGCACTAGATCGCGTGGCGCGGCTAATTTTGGATGAACATTTAACTGAGTGTATCGCTAGGGCAGCCCAAAAAGGGAATATTGAAGTTGAGATTCAAGAGTTGAAAGCAGCATTAGATAGATTTTTGCCTTAGCCTATTGCGTCACGAACTGAAGTTAATTATTGATAAATTTTGCCGCTACTTATTACTAAAAAAATGTAATTTAGTATCCTCTTCAAAAATTTAAGTTTAGCTAACTACTAACTAAACCTCATTAAGTATTACTAGGTATAGAAAATTGCCTAGATTTTGTAATAATTATTACTTATTATGCAAAACTAAAATATTATTGACAATTCATACAGCAGTTCTTGGTAGAGTAGAATACAGTTAAAAAGTAAACTTAACCTGAAGCCGAATGAAAGCATACTCTGTAGACCTGCGCCAGAAAGTGATTGATGCGTATAACCAGCAAGAGGGGTCACAGAGACAACTAGCTAAAAGGTTCCGAGTAAGTTTGACATTTATTGAGAATTTATTAAAGCGTTATCGCACCGATGGAACCGTTGAACCTAGAGCGCACGGGGGAGGTCAAGGAGCTAAACTCAGCCAAGAACAAGAGGCGGTGGTGGCTACTTTAGTAGAGGAAAATAATGATGCTATTTTGGTAGAGTTATGCGACCAACTAGTGCAGCTCGGCTGAAATAATCCGTCAGGTTAAGATGAAGGGATAGTCGCGCTCAGACAATCCCCTTGCCGCACCCCAAACCTCCCGCCATTACCTTGTCTCAACGCCAGCAGAGTGTTCTC
>JAESFL010000172.1_pt1 | contig 59204 bp, 69 predicted proteins | sample 9269401 | NCBI WGS metagenome assembly JAESFL01 (sample SAMN14506025, study PRJNA617098) | algae metagenome | isolation source: Gloeocapsa sp. UFS-A4-WI-NPMV-4B04 and co-occurring heterotrophs from desert... | place: USA: Utah | collected 2006-10-01 | reverse complement strand
GCCCCCGCGCGAAGGGCCCTCCCGCTCTCCCAATCGTCTCAGGTTCCATCGTGTCCGATCGTCTCGTGTTCGCCTGTTCCTGCGAGAAGACGATGCCGCTCGATGTCGCGGCCCTCGAAAAGGGCTGCGGCGGCCGGGTGCGCACCGCCGACCAGCTCTGCGGCCGCGAACTCGACCGCTACCGCGAAGCCCTCGCGACCGGTGTGCCGATCACCGTCTCCTGCACGCTGCAGGCGCCGCTCTTCGAGGAGGTCGCGGCCGAGCTGGAGGCGGAGGAGCGCGTCACCTTCGCCAAGATCCGCGAGACGGCTGGCTGGTCGTCGCAGGCCGACAAGTCAGGGCCGAAGATGGCCGCACTGCTCGCTGCCGCGGCCGAGGCGGTCCCTGTGGCCGGCACGGTGCCGCTGGAGAGCCGGGGCGTCGCCCTGATCTACGGGCGCGACGAGGCCGCGATCGAGGCCGGGCGGCGGTTGGCCGAGCATCTCGACGTCACCGTGCTCCTGAGCCGGCCCGGCGAGGTCGCGCCGCTCCACCGCAACGAGTTTCCGGTGCTCCGCGGCACGGTGCGCGGGGCGACCGGCCATCTCGGCGCGTTCGAGCTTCGCATCGACGACTACGCCCTGCCGGCGCCGTCCTCGCGCACGCATCTCGTGTTCGGCACGGGTCGCGACGGGGCGGTCTCGTCCTGCGACCTGATCCTCGATCTCACCGGCGGTACGCCGCTCTTTCCCGCGCACGAGCTGCGCAGCGGCTACCTGCGCGCCGACCCGCGCGATCCGGCGGCGGTCGAGCGCGCGGTGATGGCGGCCTCCCACCTCGTCGGCGAGTTCGACAAGACCCGCTTCATCGATTTCCGCGGCGAACTCTGCGCCCATTCCCGCTCGCGCATCACCGGCTGCACCCGCTGCCTCGATGTCTGCCCGACCGGGGCGATCGCGCCGGCCGGCGACACGGTGGCGATAGACCCCTATGTCTGCGCCGGCTGCGGAAGCTGCGCCGCGGTCTGTCCCACGGGCGCGGCGAACTACGCCCTGCCGCCCGCCGACGCGCTGATGCGGCGCCTGCGCACTCTGATGCGCGCCTACCGGGCCGCGGGGGGGGCGGATGCGGTGGTGCTGTTCCACGACGGCGACCACGGCGAGCCGCTGATCGATGCACTGGGACGCTACGGCGAGGGCCTGCCGGCCCATGTCTTGCCGGTGCGGGTCAACGAGGTGACACAGTTCGGCCCCGAGGTTGTTGCGGCCCTGTTCGCCTACGGCGCGGCCGGTGTGCGTGTGCTCGTGCGTGCGCGCCCGAAGCACGACCTCGACAGCCTGCACCGCAGCGTGGCGCTCGGCCGGACGCTCGCCGACGTCCTCGGCTACGGCGCCGGCACGGAGGCGCCGACGGTGGCCCTGATCGAGACCGACGACCCCGACGCGCTTGGCATAGCGCTCCGGTCGGCGACGCCCGGCCGCGCCACGGCGACGCCGGCCGGCTTCGTGCCCGTCGGCGGCAAGCGCGAGATGCTGCGCCTCGCCTTCCGCGAGATGCACGCCGCCGCGCCCACGCCGGTGGCCGCCGTGCCGCTGGCGGCCGGAGCGCCGTTCGGCGGACTGAACGTCCGCACGGAGGATTGCACCCTCTGCCTCTCCTGCGTCGGCGCCTGCCCGACCCATGCCCTGTCCGACAGCGCCGAGCGGCCGCTGCTCGCCTTCGAGGAGAGCCTGTGCGTGCAGTGCGGCCTGTGCGCGGCCACCTGCCCGGAGGACGTCATCAGCCTGAAGCCGCAGATCGATTTCGAGGCTTGGAGCCAGCCGCGCCGGATCGTGAAGGAGGAGGAGCCGTTCTGCTGCATCACCTGCGCCAAGCCGTTCGGCACCCGCTCCACCATCGAGCGGGTGATCGGCAAGCTGCGGGAGCGGCACTGGATGTTCTCGGGCGAGGCCGGCGAGCAGCGCATCCGCTCGTTGATGATGTGCGACGATTGCCGCGTCGAGGCGGCGCTCAACCAGGGTTTCGACCCCCACGCCGTTCCGCCGGCCAAGCCGCGCACCACCGAGGATTACCTGCGCGAACGAGAGGCCGCGGAGCGGCTGCAGAGCTGACCACAAAAAACGACCCGCCGTCTCGTTGAGGGCAGGTCGGGTCAGGGGTCGTTTGTCGCAGGAGAACAGTTCGACAAACCTCGGCGCGGTGCCCGGTTCCGCGAGGTGTGCCGGAACACTTGGGGAATCGCCGGAAAATGTAACCGGCGACCGCCCGCTTCACCGCCTCGGTCGCCGTGGTATAGGGCGGCCCCCATCCGCCATTCCCGAGCCCCGATGTCACCGATCGTCTCGATCGCGAACCTGTCGAAGGTCTACGCGTCGGGGTTGCACGCTCTGCGCGAAGTCAACCTCGATATCGCCAAAGGCGAGATCTTCGCGCTTCTGGGGCCGAACGGCGCCGGCAAGTCGACCCTCATCAACATCGTCTGCGGCATCGTCACGCCGGGTAGCGGCCAGATCCGCGTCGGCGGCCACGACATCCTCAGCGACTACCGTGCCGCGCGCCGGATGATTGGGCTCGTGCCGCAGGAGCTCACCACCGACGCCTTCGAGAAGGTGTGGGACACGGTGAGCTTCAGCCGCGGCCTGTTCGGGCTCGCCAGGGACCCGGCCCATATCGAGCGGGTGCTGAGGGACCTCTCCCTCTACGACAAGCGCGAGAGCCGCATCATGCAGCTCTCTGGAGGCATGAAGCGCCGGGTGCTGATCGCCAAGGCGCTCGCCCACGAGCCCCAGGTGCTGTTCCTCGACGAGCCGACGGCGGGCGTCGATGTCGAGCTGCGTCAGGACATGTGGCGCCTCGTGCGCCGTCTGCGCGAGCAGGGCGTCACGGTGATCCTCACCACCCACTATATCGAGGAGGCCGAGGAGATGGCCGACCGGGTGGGCGTGATCCGCAAGGGCGAGATCATCCTCGTTGAGGACAAGGTCGAGCTGATGCGCAAGCTCGGCAAGAAGCAGCTCATCCTGCACCTGCGCGAGCCGGTCGCGGCCTTGCCGGAGAACCTTGCGCGTCACGACCTCCACCTCGGCGAGGGCGGGCGCACGCTCGTCTACACCTACGACACGCGGCGCGAGCGCACCGGCATCACCGGCCTGCTCGGCGAGTTGGCCGATGCCGGCATCGCCTTCACCGATCTCGATACCAGCCAGAGTTCGCTCGAAGACATCTTCGTCGATCTCGTCCGCGAGCGCGCATGAAGGCCGTGTCCATGCTGAACGTCCCGGCGATCCGTGCCATCTACCGCTTCGAGATGGCCCGGTTCTGGCGCACGGCCCTCCAAAGTATCGTCGCGCCGGTGATCTCCACCTCGCTCTATTTCGTGGTCTTCGGCGCCGCGATCGGCTCGCGCATGCAGACGGTGGACGGCGTGCCCTACGGCGCCTTCATCGTGCCGGGGCTGATGATGCTCTCACTCCTGACGCAGAGCGTGTCGAACGCCTCGTTCGGCATCTACTTCCCGCGCTTCGCCGGCACGATCTACGAGATCCTGTCAGCGCCGATCTCGCCCTTGGAGGTCGTGCTCGGCTTTGTCGGTGCGGCGGCGACGAAAGCGATCATCATCGGCCTCACCATTCTCGCCACTGCCGCCCTGTTCGTGCCGTTGCACATCGAGCACCCTTTCTGGATGGTGTTCTTCCTGCTTTTGACGGCGGTCACCTTCAGCCTGTTCGGCTTCGTCATCGGACTGTGGGCGGACGGGTTCGAGAAGCTGCAACTGGTGCCGCTCCTCATCGTCACGCCGCTGACATTCCTTGGTGGCAGCTTCTACTCCATCGACATGCTGCCGCCATTCTGGCGGACGGTCAGCCTATTCAACCCGGTCGTCTACCTCGTCAGCGGCTTCCGCTGGGCCTTCTTCGGCAAGGGCGATGTGGCGGTCGGGATCAGCATCGCGGCGACCTTGGCCTTCCTCGTGCTGTGCCTCGGGCTCGTGACCTACATCTTCCGCACGGGATATCGGCTGAAGAGCTGACGGGACGACAGGGGAGGGCAGGTGGCGCGGGATCCCTACATCGTCAGGACCGAGACTCTTCTGTCGGCCTTCCCCCCGGGACACGAGCCGCCCCGGCTACTCCGCGATTTCGCCGATTGGCTCGACGGGCGGCCCTGGGGCAGCTTCGGCTGCTTCCGGCTGCAGGGGACGCTCACCGACGAGGCGCCGATCGTCGACGGCAGCGCCCTGCGCCGGGAATTCTCGCTGTTCCTCTACCTGCCCGACGGCTCGCTCGTCGGTTTCTGGCACCCGGACGGCGTGCCGACGCCGTCGAGCCCCGTCGTCGGTCTCGGCTCCGAAGGGGATGCGGCGGTCCTCGCGGGCTCACTCGAAGGCTTCCTCGCCAAACTCGCCCGCGACGCCTTCTCGGGTACCGCTTGGAGCGATCTCGCCGCCGAGGAAGACGAAGACGAGAAAGAAGACGAGGAGGACTTGGCGCGGGCCGCGGATGGCGACGCGCGCGATGCCTTTGCGAAATGGCTCGCGGGGCGAATCGGACCGGAGCGCCTGGACGCTCTGGCCGGCGAGATCTGCGATTCGACGGCGTTCGCGGCGCGGATGGATGCCTGGATGCACGAGCGTGAGGCCTACTGGGCCGGGCATTCGATCCTGACCGAGATCGGGCGCGCCTTGGCCGCCCACCGCCCGCCTGGCAAGACGCCCTGGGACAGGACGCAGCTCAGGGCCGCCATCGTTGGGACGCTGTGCGAGGTGCAGGTCTACCGCGCCGGGCCGCAGCCGGTCCCAGAGATTGCACAGGTGGAGCCGCTGCTACGTGCCCTGCGGGACGAGCAGCACCGAGCCGATCCCGATCTCGGCCTCTGGTTCGAGGCGCATCTGGCGCTCGATGCGAAGGGCTGCATCCTGCCCTGCTTCGATTATCAGACCCGCCCGATCCTCGGCGGCGCGCCGGCGCCCGTCGAGCAGGCACGGTCGGATCTCTCACGGGCACCGCGCCCGGCGCGATGGGTGCCGGACTGGCTCGCCGATCCGCGCGCGTGAACCTCCCCCGCTCGGATCAGAGCGGCCGCACGGCGTCGAGCGTCAACTGCCGCGCTGCCGCCCCGCATCCGAGCACGCGAAGCGCGACCGGTCGGCCGACCGTCAGGATCGTTTCGAGAGCGTGCTTGACCGAAGAGTTGGTGGCCGCGTCGAGGTTGCGGTAGCCGTCCTCGACGTTGATGAACGTCCGCTGGCCGGTTTTCTCCTCGACGATGACGCTTTGGAGATAGAGGCCGTCGCGGCCGAACTCCCGCTTCACGACACGGCCCGTCATCTTGGCCGGGAGGCAGCCTTCGTCCGTGGACAGGTTGCTCAGGCCGACGACTTTTCCCGCGGCATGGCTGAGTTTGGGTGCTGCCAGGGCGACGCCTCCGAGCACAAGCAGCAGAATCGCGAGGGCAATCAGGACGGTGGCGAACGCATCCGCCACGACCGAGCGGAGAACGCCGTCCGCGGCACTGTGTGACGTTTGACCCGGCATGGCACAATCCCCAAGCGTGCCAGCACCTTATGAGCGAGGCGGAGGCCGGGAACAGTCCGTCAAACGATCTACCACCGATAGGTCATAAGGATCGACCGGTAGCGAGGTCACGGCCGTCGCGCGAAGCCGCTTGAGCCGAGCGCAAGCCTGAGCTCGCGGAGGCGGGGCCAGAGACGGAGGCCAGCAAGAAACCGGGATCATCGCCTTTCGGGCGATGGCCCTGCGGCTACGGCCGCTGTGCGAGGAACTCCAGCACGCCCGTGCGGTGCTGCCGATCGCCGACGGCGGTCGAATGGTCGCGGTTCGGCAGTTCCAGCGCGCGGGCGTTCGGCATCAGCTTCGCCAGTTCCGGCCCGGAGCCCGCCACGGTGTCGAGGGTGCCGACGGTAACCAGGGTCGGGGTGTCGATCGCCGAGAGTTCGGCCCGCGACAGGGTCTGGCGCGAGCAGCGGATGCAGGCGGCGAGCGCCCGCAGGTCGCTCTTGGTCTGCTCCGCGAAGGTGCGGAAGGTCGCTGCGGTCGGGTTCGGCGCGGGCGTGCCGGGGGGCGCTTCCAGCGCCTCGGCGATGCCCTGCGGCAGCCCGTGCCCGTCCACGAGATGGAAGCCCATGCCGCCGAGAAGCAGCGAGCGGACCTCGTCGGGATAATCGAGCGCCATGTGCGCGCCGATGCGCGCGCCCATGGAATAGCCCATCACGTCCGCCCGTTCGATACCGAGGTGGCGCAGCAGCCGCACCGCGTCGCCCGCCATCCGGTCGGAGGTGTAGGCGGTGGGTTCGTAGAGCTTCTCGCTCTGGCCGTGGCCGCGATTGTCATGGGCGATGACCCGGTAGCCGGCCTCGGTCAGATACCGGACCCAGAGCGTATTGACCCAGTTCACCGCATGATTCGAGGCGAAGCCATGAATCAGCAGGATCGGGTCGCCGCCGCCAGGCGCCCCGTCCTTGGCCGGCACGTCGATATAGGCGATCTGCACGCCGTCGGAATCGAAGCTCTGCATCCGCGTGTCTTCGGGCGCCGCGGCGCCGATGTCAAAGGCCGCGTGAAGGCTCCTTGCGACATCCCGCAGGATTTGGCGCCGTGCCACCCGGTCTCGCCGGACACCGCCCGACTTGCCGCCGCCACAACGGGCTGGCATCACCCCGGCACGATGACCGACTCCTCGCCCTACGGCACCTACGCCCCCACCGGCCTTGTCGCGCGGATCGCCGAGCGCACCCAGCGGCTCCCCGAGCAGTCCTGGCGCGCCCGCCGCCTGGCGATGTTCCTGCGGCGCCTCGCGATCTCGATGCTGCGTGGGCGCCCGCTCGACGTCGAGCGCTACGGTGCGCGGATGCGGTTGCACCCCTACAACAACAACTGCGAGAAGAAGGTGCTTTTCACCCCGCAGTTCTTCGACCCACAGGAGCGTGCGCTGCTCAAGCAGCGCCTGAGTGACGACGCGGTGTTCCTCGACATCGGCGCCAATATCGGCGCCTACGCGCTGTTCGTGGCGGCCTTCACGGGCCCGCGCGCCCGCATCCTCGCGGTGGAGCCGCAGCCCGATGTGTTCGACCGGCTGACCTTCAACATCGGCCAGAACCCGTTCGGCACGGTCAAAGCCATCGCCTGCGCGGTCGCCGACAAGGGCGGCGAGCTGACCCTGTTCATCGATCCGCGCAACCGCGGCGAATCGAGCGTGAAGATCGTCGGCACCCACAAGAACGCGACCGTGCGCGTGCCCGCCGTCACGCTGGTGGATCTCTGCCGCTCGGAGCGGATCGAGCGCATCGACGCGATCAAGCTCGACGTCGAAGGCGCGGAGGATCTGATCCTGGAGCCGTTCCTGCGCGACGCGCCGGCCTCGCTGCTGCCGTCGCTGCTCATCATCGAGAACGGCGCCGACCAGTGGCAGATCGACCTGCCGAGCCTGCTCCACAAATACGGCTACCGCCAGATCGCCCGCACCCGCCTGAACCTCATGTTCGAGCGGGCGGATTCTTCGCGCCCGGCGTGAGGATCGGCACGGGCGCCTCAATCGCAACGCTCTCCGGCCCGATCGCGCAGGTATAGGCATAGGCCTCGACGCCCGCCGCCAGCGCCGCTCGAAGCGCGCGGTCGAAAGCCGGATCGATGTCGCGGGCGACGTCGAAGGCTGCCGCCCGCATCTGGATCACTACGATCAGCATCGCCCGGCCGCCCGAGGCGACGACGCCGGCCAATTCCTCCATGTGGCGGGCCGAGCGAGCGGCCTTGCAATCGGGAAATTCGGCGAGCCCCGCCTGCCGCATCAGGTGGCAGTTCTTTACCTCGACATGGCAGGGCGGCAGGCCACCGCCGCTCGCGAGGAAATCGACGCGGCTCGCCTTGCCGTAGGCGACCTCCGGCCGGAGCGTCTCGTAGCCCGCCAGCGGCGCGAGCCGACCCTCGCGAAACGCCTCCGCGACGAGAGCGTTCGGCCGTGCCGTGTTGATACCGACCCATTGCGGCCCGCCGGGCAGCTCCGCCTCCACCAGCTCCCACGAGAACCCGAGCTTTCGCGCCGGATTGGTCGAGGGAGAGAGCAGCACGCGGAACCCTTCCGCGTTGAGCCCGAGCATCGCGCCGGGATTGGCACAATGCGCCGTCACCTGCGTGCCGTCTGCGAGCGTCACGTCGGCGAGGAAGCGCTTGTAACGCCGCACGAGGCGCCCTTCGAGCAAGGGAGTGGGGAAACGCATCGTAACCTGGAGAAGCGGAAGGAGTTTTCGCTTTCGCGCATCCGCGCCCTAGCTTCCACCCGTTTCCCCGCCCCCGAGGCTCCATGTCCCAGAGTTCCGACCCCCAGACTTCCCACACACAAGGTTCCGAGGTGACGGCCGCCATCCTCATCATCGGCGACGAGATCCTCTCGGGACGCACCAAGGACAAGAACATCGGCACCATCGCCGACATGCTGACCGAGATCGGCGTGGACCTGCGCGAGGTGCGCATCGTGCCGGACGTGAAGGCGGAGATCGTGGCCGCGGTGAACGCCCTGCGGGCGCGCTACACCTATCTCTTTACTTCGGGCGGCATCGGCCCGACCCACGACGACATCACCGCCGACAGCGTGGCGGCAGCCTTCGGCGTCAGTATCGATGTCGATCCGCGCGCCCGCGCCATGCTGCTGGAGCGGCACCGGCCGGAGGATCTCAACGAGGCCCGCCTGCGCATGGCCCGCATCCCCGACGGGGCCGACCTGATCGCCAACCCGGTCTCGAAGGCACCGGGCTTTCGCATCGGCAACGTCTTCGTCATGGCCGGCGTGCCGCAGATCATGGCGGCGATGCTCGACGAGATCCGCCCGACGCTGACGGGCAACGCGCCGGTCCTCTCCGAGACGATCGAGGCGGGCGCGATCCCCGAGGGCAACTTCGCCGGCGGCCTTTCCGAGATCGCCGCAGCGCATGGAAGCCTATCGATCGGTTCCTATCCCTCGATGACGCCGGACGGGTTTCGCAACCGCATCGTCGTGCGCGGTCGCGACGCGGCGGCGGTCGCGGCGGCGCGGGCGGCGATCGAGAAATTGCTGGAGGAACTCCAGGGTTAAGCAGTTCTTTGCCGGTATCGCCCTCGGTCTCCTGAAATAAATTTCTGGACGCTGGGAGCGGGCAAGCGCTGCCATACGTTTGCCTGCGACGAGATGACCGCCGAGGGCTGCATGTCCCACGATTCCCGCAGGCCCGGCGAAGACAAGTCGCAGAAGGCGCAGACCCGAGAGAGGGACGACGCCCAAGTCGAGAAGGCTCATCGCCCGGACGCGCTGATCCTGCACGAGATCATCCGGCGTGAGGGCGAAGAGGAGATGCGGCGCACCGCGCTGGCGCTCTCGCTCTCGGGGTTCTCTGCCGGGCTCACCATGGGATTTTCGCTCATCGTCCCCGGCGTCCTGAAGGGCCATCTGCCGCACGAGCCCTGGGCCGACCTCGTCGTGAGTATGGGCTACTCGATCGGCTTTCTCATCGTCGTGCTCGGGCGCCAGCAACTCTTCACCGAAAACACCGTGACGCCGATCCTGCCGCTCCTCACCGAACGCACCTTCGGCGCCTTCCTGCGGGTGGTTCGTTTGTGGAGCATCGTGCTCGTGGCCAACATCCTGGCGACCATCGTTATCGCCTCGGTGCTGGCCCACACCGATGCCTTTAAGCCGGAGGTGCGGGAGGCCTTCGCCGAGATTAGCCGCCACACCATCAAGGACCCGTTCTGGACCACCGTGATCAAGGCAGTGTTCGCGGGCTGGCTGATCGCGCTGATGGTGTGGATCCTGCCGGCCACGGGGTCGGCGGCGCCTTTCATCATCATCCTGATGACGTGGCTCGTTTCGATGTGTGGGCTTGCCCACATCGTCGCCGGCTCGGTCGATGCCTACTACCTCGTCGCCACCGGCGAGATCGATTTCGCAAAGTATGTGACCGGCTTCTTCGTGCCGACCCTGCTCGGCAACGTGGTCGGCGGGGTGACTCTGGTCTCGGTGCTCAACTTCGGGCAGGTCGCGCCGGATATGGAGGGACAGGATCGCGTCGGCGTCTGAGGGCCTATCTTTCCGGCTCCGCGATCATTGGGCCGACGACCGCTTGCCGACCGACAGTGTTCCATCGTCCATGAAGGAGAAAACGACGCCGTGCTCGCGCAGGGCCGCGACCGCGCACTGACGGGCCCGGCCGGACACGTTGACATCCTCTTCCTCGAGTCGGCGGATGGTGGAGAAGGAAAGCTTGGCGGCGGCGGCGAGCTGCTGCATCGACCAGCCGAGCAGGGCGCGCGCCGCCCGCAAGTGCGGGCCCTGAATGAAGTGCTCAAGGCTGTCGCGCAGGGCGCCGGGCACCGCTCCGCCGAAGTGGAGCGGCGCGACGTAGTTCATCCAGCCCTCAATGCCGCCGTCACCACTTCGAATCGGCACCATGACCATGCGGTAGGGCACGGTCTCGCCGCTCGCCAGGATCAGGCGCGGCTGGACGTTGACGACCTGCCGAGTGAGATACAGTTCGCGGCCATGGTCGCGCCATCGCGTGCGCTCCTCCTTCAGGACCGGGAGTGTCGGCTCATCGAGAAGGGCCTGTTTCGACTTGCCGACGAGTTCGAGCCATTCGGGCGAGAAGTCGGTATAGGGGTAGACGGGCGTGATGGAGGTGAAGCTCCCCGTCTGCTCGAACACGGTTCGCCGGCGCCGCCGCTCCGCGGCCTGCGCCCGTGCCAGCATCTCACGGTCGCTCACGTCGATCAGCACGCCCATCGCCTGGATCGGGCGCCCATCCGGTGCCAGGATCACCTCGCCGCGGCTCATCACGGTGCGCAGCGTCCCGTCCGGGCGAATGACGCGGAAGGTCTGCTGCGTCATCTGCCCGGTCTGCAGCAGGTCGGCCGTCGAGGTGACGTTGTCCCGGTCCTCGGGGTGAACGAGAGCCAGCATCAGGCCGTACTCCGCCCGTGCCGTTCCAGGTTCGAGCCCGAGGATCCGGAACAGACCCGGCGACCAGACATGCTCGTCGCCCGCGAAGGTCCAGGACCAAGTGCCCGTCAGGCCGAAGCCTTCGACCATCCGCAGGATGTTGTCAGGTTGAAGCGTCCGCGCGATGTCGATCATGTTTCGCTGCAGAGAGGCAACGCGGCCAGGAGCGAGTAGTCTTACGATTTTTCGTTTGCATTGTTTGCAGGGTGAAGTTCTGAGATTGTGATTTCCAGAAATTTTGGCGTCGGCTTTGGATCGTTTGTAACCCGATTGGGAATGGGAAGGGTTCATCGCTCGAAAAGCGTGGGTTCTGTCCATCCTCTGGAGAGATCGCCCTGCGGAGTGTGTGATACGGCTTCCGGTCGATCGCCCCGGCCTGCGTCTCACGCCGTCATCGCGCGTCTCCAGCCGACGCAATTCCAGGGCGCGACCTTTCCGGATCATGCGGAGTCCTCGATTGCCACGGCTTCGCCTTGCAAGGACTGAATGGATCAACTCGAAGCCGTATCGGAGGCGCCAGCACGACGGCTCGGACATTGAGTTGAGACGAGCCGAGGTCTGCGAGGCGATCGCCGGCCGGTGAGGCTCGCTTAAGATCGATCGTTTCAGATGATCGCCGAGCAATAGACCACCGCTATCACCGCGTTCGGACCTTCGCAGAGGTCGGCCGATTGCAGCTCGCCCCTATCGCAGCATGAACCGATCGGCCTTCGGTGGTTCGCGTCCGGTCTCGCCGAGTGCGTCGAGGATTGCCGCGTCGGCGGCGTGCAGCAGGGCATCGAGGGGCAGGTCGTTGGCGTCGGTGCCGAACGGCTCCTCCAACTCGTCGCCGAGCGCGTCGAGGCCGAAGAAGGCGTAGGCCACGAGCGCGGCGATGATCGGCGTCGACCAGCCGAGCGAACCGGCGAGCCCGAACGGCAGCAGCAGGCAGTAGAGCCAGGCGGTGCGGTAGAGCAGCAGCGTGTAGGCGAAGGGCAGGGGCGTGCCGTGGATGCGCTCACAGGTGGCCTGGATCGCGGACAGGTTGGCGATCTTGTGTTCGAGGCTGGCGAACAGGATGTCGCTCAGGGCGCCGGTCTTTGTCGCCAGGGCAAGATCGCGCGTCAGACCCGTGAGCGCCGCGTCGGCCCCGCTCGGCCGCCGCTCGAGCCCGGCGAGATCCTCCGGCGGCAGCCAGGGCGCGAGCGCCTGCGTTTCGTCGAGTCCGCGCAGGCGGGCGTGGAGCGCGTGGGCGAAGCCGGCGGCCCGTCGCAGGGAGCGGCGGCGCAGGGCCTCGTGCTCGGGCTCCGGCAGCAGGGCCGGCAGGAGCCGCGCGAGGCCGCGCATCTCGACGATCAGGCCGCCCCAGGCCCGACGGGCCTCCCACCAGCGGTCGTAGCAGGCACCATTGCGAAAACTCAGGAAGATCGAGAGCGCAAGGCCGACCAGGGTGAAGGGACCGATGCCCGCGGTGACGGGAAACCACTCGGCGTGCCGCTGCTCGATCGCGACGACGAGGAAGGAGAGCGCGGCGATCACGATCACCTGCGGCGCGACCTTGGGTAGGATCGAGCCGCGCAGGGCGAACAGGATCGTCAGCAGGCCGGGACGAGGACGGACGATCATGGCAACGGCGTCAGCGGGCGCAGGTCTCGACCAACCGGCGCATGAAGGCCTCGCCGCGGGCGAGTTCGTCGAGGGTGATGAACTCGTCCGGCTGGTGCGCCTGATCGATCGAGCCGGGGCCGCACACCACCGTCGGGAGAACCGCGCGCTGGAAGCGCCCGGCCTCGGTGGCGTAGGGCACGGTGATGGTGGCGTTGCGACCGGCAAGCCGCAGGGCCAGCCGCTCGGCTTCCGATCCTGGATCGGGCGCGAGCCCCGGCACCGACACCTCCTCAACCGTCTCGATGTGCCCGTAATCGCCGTATCGGTTGAGACGTTCCCGCATGACCCGCTCGCAGGCTGCGGCGAACAGGGTGGGGATCTCGGCCATGTCGAGATCGGGCAGGCCGCGAAATTCCCACAGGAAAGTGCAGAGCTTCGGCAGGATGTTGCGCGCGGTCCCGCCCTCGATCACGCCGACATGGACCGTGGTGTTCGGCGGATCGAACCGGCCGGAGGCGTCTCCGCGGACGACCATGGCGTCGGCGATGCGGTTCAACTCGGCAATCAGGTCGGCAGCAGCCATCACCGCGTTGGCGCCGAGCCCCGGCTTGGCCGAATGCGCGGCGTGGCCGTGCACGGTGGTGTTGTAGGTCACGACGCTCTTATGCGCGTCGGCGACCTGCATCCCGGTCGGCTCGCCGACGATCACCGCACCCGGCCGGGGCAAGTCGGCGCCGAAGCGGGCGATGGTGTCGCTCACCCCCAGGCAGGTGGTCTCCTCGTCGTAGGAGAGCAGGATGTGAATCGGTCGTGTCAGCTCGGCTTCCAACGCCGCGGGCACCAGGGCCAGCGCCAGGGCGTCGAACCCCTTCATATCGACGGCGCCCCGGCCGTAGGCGCGGCCTTCGGCGACGCGCAAGGCGAACGGATCGGAGGTCCAGGCCTGTCCCGTCACCGGAACCACGTCGGTATGGCCGGAGAGCACGATGCCGCCGTCCCGCATCGGTCCGAGGGTGGCGAACAGGGCGGCCTTGTCGCCGGTCGCGTTCGGCACCCGGACATGGGGCACGCCCCAGCCGTCGAGATAGCCGGCCACGAAATCGATCAGCGCGAGGTTCGATTTCGAACTCTCGGTGTCGAACGCGACGAGCCGCTCCAGAAGCTCCAGCGGCGAGAATCGGGTGCCGCGTGACGGCGCCGTCAATGGACGACGCGGCGCATGTGCGGCGAGTCCAGCGAGAAGGCCGGGATCTCCGCCTCGAAGCTCTCGCCGCCCATCGTCGACATCGTGTAGCTGCCGGCCATCAGGCCGTCGGGCGTGGTGAGCGGGCAGCCGCTGGTGTAGCTGAACGACTCGCCCGGCTCGAGCACAGGCTGCTTGCCGACGACGCCCGCCCCGCGCACCTCCTGACAGGCGCCGCGCCCGTCGATGATCCGCCAATGGCGCGAGCGGAGCTGGACCTGCTCGCTGCCATTGTTCACGATCTCGACCGTGTAGGCGAAGAAGTAGCGGCTCTCTCCCGGCGAGGACTCCTCCTCGACGAAGCGGGGCTCCACCGTCACCGTGATGCCGCGCGTCTCGGCCTTGTACATCGGGTGAAAGCATCTCCGTGGACGGCACGCAGGCCGGATCGCGACATCTGCGACGCGCCGTGGTACGTGGCGCCAGAAACCTCGTCAATCACGGTATCCTACGGTGGGCGGAGGCCGGAGACCACGTGCCGAACGCGTCGCACCGGGGAGAATTCGAGGGAGCCGCGGCACCCGCGCGGGCTGATCGCCCGGCGAGCGCAGTGGGTCCGGCACTCGGCACCGTTCTGACCCTCGCGCTCGCCCTCGTCTTCGCGTGGTGGGACCCGGCGCAGAACCGGTGGCCGGCGCTCGCGCTGGTGGTGGCGCTCGGTCTCGACGCTGTGGCGCGGATCGTGGCCCGGCTGGTTCGTCAGCGCACGGGCGTCGAGACCGAGTTCCGAGGCCTGCGCTCGCCGATGCTGGTGCTCGGCAACGCGATGGGGATCGGCGCTGCGGTGGTAGCCGTCGCGGCGGGCTTTCGCCCCGACCTGTTCCCGCTGCTCGCGAGCGCGCTGGCCGGCCTCGTCGCAATGGGGGCCTGCGCCCGGCTGGCGCTGGCGCGGATGGTGATCGCGATCGAGGCGGCGGAGCGCGCGGCCGCCGAGGCCAAGAAAGCCGAGGCGACCAAAAGAGGCGAGGGGACGGGACGATGAGCGGAGACGTGCCGGCAGCATCCGGCATCCTGCCGGCGCAGGCCATCACGGCGCTGACGGAGGCCGGGGCGATCCGCCCTGCGACCGCCTACGCCACCGACCAGATCCAGCCGGCGAGCCTCGACCTGCGGCTCGGCACGCGCGCCTACCGCGTGCGCACGAGTTTTCTGCCCGGCGGCGGGCGGACGGTGGCGGCCTGCGTCGAGGCCTTCGCGCTGCACGAGATCGACCTGACCCAGGGCGCCGTGCTGGAGACGGGCTGCGTCTACATCGCCGAATTGCAGGAGGCCCTGGCGCTGCCTCGCGACCTCAGCGCCAGCGCCAACCCGAAGAGCTCGACCGGGCGCATCGATGTGTTCACCCGCGTCATCACCGATCGCGCCAGCGCCTTCGATCAGATCGAGGCGGGCTATGCCGGCCAGCTCTACGCCGAGATCTCGCCGCGTACCTTCCCCGTCCGGGTGCGCACCGGCTCGCGTCTCTCGCAGATCCGCTTTCGCCGGGGCGATCCGCGCCTGCGGGAGGCCGAACTCGCCGCGCTCCATGCCAGCGACCCGTTGATCGATGCGGCGACGCCCTCACTCCAGGGTGGCGTGCCGGTCTCGGTCGATCTCGCAGGCTTCGACGGGCTGATCGGCTACCGGGCCAAGCGCCATACCGGCCTGATCGACGTGGACCGCCCGCGCGGCCACCGCACCCGCGACTTCTGGGAGCCGCTGCCGGCCGACGGCAGCCGCACGCTAATCCTCGATCCCGGACAGTTCTACATTCTGGCGTCAAAAGAGGCGGTGCGGGTGCCGGCCGATCATGCGGCGGAGATGGTGCCGTTCGATCCCCTCGTCGGCGAGTTCCGCGTTCATTATGCCGGCTTCTTCGATCCCGGCTTCGGTCTCAGCGAGGCGGGCGGCGCCGGTGCCCGCGCCGTCTTGGAGGTGCGTTCCCGTGACGTGCCGTTCCTTCTGGAGGACGGTCAGATCGTCGGGCGCCTCGTCTACGAGCGCATGCTGGAGCGGCCCGCGACCCTCTACGGTGCGGGGGCGGGCTCGAACTACCAGGCGCAGGGCCTCAAGCTCTCGAAGCACTTCGCCAACGAGCCCGAGCCGCCGCCAGCGGGTTGAGCCGGCTTTCGTTCGTACGGCGCGGTCCCGCGGGTTTGAGCCACATCAAAGCCGATGGCGGTGCCACATCCTAGCCCTGCGACCGAGAAGGGGTGGGACGGGCCGCCCCTGTGAAGCGGGGTCGGCGCGGATGCGGGAGGAGTTGAAGGCACTCTACGGAGACGAGCGGCTTCCCCGCTACACGAGCTATCCGGCCAGCCCGCATTTTACCGGCGCCGTCGACTCGGCGACTTATGCCGGGTGGTTGCAGGCGCTTCCGGCGGACAAGACCGCCTCGCTCTATCTGCACGTGCCGTTCTGCCGCTCGATGTGCTGGTATTGCGGGTGCCACACGCACATCACCCGCCACGACGCGCCGATTGCCGATTACCTCGCGACACTGCGGCGCGAGGTAGATTGGGTGGCCGGGCATCTCCACCATCGGCCGCTGGTGCGTCACGTCCATTTCGGCGGCGGCACACCGACCCTCATGGCGCCGGACGCGTTCCGCGCTCTCGTCGCGTTCCTGCGTGACCGGTTCCCCTTCGCTGCCGATGCGGAGATCGCCGTCGAGATCGATCCGCGCACCCTGGCGCCCGCGATGATGGGCGCGCTCGGTGCAGCCGGCGTCACGCGGGCGAGCCTCGGCGTTCAGAGCTTCGACCCGATCGTGCAGGAGGCCATCGGACGCCGCCAGGACCTTCCCGTGACGGAAGCCGCCGTCACCGGGCTGAGAGCGGCCGGGATCCGCGGGATCAATCTCGACCTGATCTACGGCCTGCCGCATCAGAGCGTCGAATCCTGCATCGAGACGGTGCGGCAATGCTTGGCACTCCGGCCCGACCGCCTCGCGGTGTTCGGCTATGCCCATGTGCCGAGCTTCAAGAAGCATCAACGCCGGATCGACGAGGCCATGCTGCCGGACGGCGCCGCCCGGCGGGCCCAGGCGGAGGTGATCGCCGAGACGCTGTCGCGGGCCGGTTACCGGAGGATCGGCCTCGATCACTATGCCCGTCCGGATGACGCGATGGCGGTCGCTCGCGTCGAGGGCGAATTGCGGCGCAATTTCCAGGGCTACACGACGGATGCCAGCGACGTCCTGATCGGCTTCGGCGCCTCGGCCATCGGGCGGCTGCCGCAGGGCTACGTGCAGAACGACCCGGTGCTTCGCAGCTACGGCGAACGCATCGACCGCGGCGATCTCGCCACGCTCAAGGGCTGCGCGCTGACGCGGGACGACCGGCTGCGGGCGACGCTGATCGAGCGGATCATGTGCGATTTCGCCGTCGATGTCGGGCAGGTCTGCCGCTGGCATGGCCACGACCCCGACGCTCTTCTCGCCTCCCTTCCCCGATTGCGCATTCTCGTGGAGCACGGTGTGGTCAGGCTCGAGGGCCATACGCTGAGCATTCCGGAGGATGCCAAGCCCTTCGTTCGCAACGTCGCGGCGCTCTTCGACGCGCATCTCGGGACATCCGCCGCCCTGCACAGCCGCGCCGCGTGATCGGGCCGCCGAAGACGCCGTCCCGGCCGGTCCCGGAAATGTCGTGCCCTGCAGCGCCCCCTGTCGCTCGCAATGACGGCGGGAGGCGAGACCTGTGGCGATCAAACGGAAACGGTGTACCTTCCGGGCGTCGCGTCACGGCCTATGCCAGCCGGCCGAGCCCCTCAGCTCAGAACGGGCGCTTCGGCGAAGGAATAGGGCGCCGACTCATCGGACGCGATGATTGTGCCTCAGCGGCCCGACCGTCTGATGAACTGCGATTTCCCGGCCGCCTGTCCCGTCTCCGAGATCAGCACATCCAATGACCGGCGGACGATTTCGATCGGCTCCACGCCCTTCTCGATCGCCTCACGCTCGACCTCGGCCCGTTCCATCGGACCCAAGCCTTCGAAGATCGCGCGGGCGACAGCCGGTGACGCGTCCTTGTGGTGCTCGCTCATCCAAGCCTCAAATTGCGAATCGGGATGCAAGGGAAGGCGCGATCAATCTCAATCCATCACGCCGCAAGCAAGCACCTCGTCGGCACCATGCTGATTGACTTGTGATGAAGAGAATGGGTGGCGGAGACGGAGGGATTAGACGGCAAGCCCTCGTTAACCACTTGGAATCGTTGCAAGTCCCGGCGATTGAAGGGGTTTGCGGTACGATCTATGGTCCATTTGCGGTTCGTTCGAACCCTTCGAATGCCTGGACCATGCCCAAGAGCGATAGACCACGGAACCCAAATATCGACAAGCGGCCGAACCGGTACCTGGCGGTCCACGGCGGCTACTGGCGCGTCTCGATGGCCGTCCCGAAGGAGCTCCAGGGCGAGCTCGGGACCAGGCTCGTCCGTGGCCTGAACACCGAGTCGGTGGTCATCGCCCGCATCCGGCGCGAGAAGGTCGTGGCGGAGTTCAAGGCCAGGATCGAGCAGGCCTGGGCGGCTCGGGGCGGTCGCAAGCGGTCCACGCTCGCCGAGGCGGTCGAGGTGCGCAAGCTGATGTCGTCGGCCGACCGCAACATGCAGGACTTCCTGCAGCAAGGCGTCAACGAGCGCGCGCAGGAGATCCTGGAGGCAGGGGGCGTGACCTGGGTCGAGGTGATCGACGAAGATTTCGGCGGCCCATCCCAGCACCCGGTCTACACCCCGGAGGCGATCGAGGAGGCCCGGACGTTCCGATCCGTGGCCGCCGGCAGCGCGACGCCGATCGCCCTCCACCACGCCGAGTTCATGGCCTCCCTGACGATCAAGGACCGGTCGAAGCTCGACGAGCCCCGGGCGCTGTCCCTGCTACTCGACTGGATGCGGGCCAACGAGATCTACCCGTTCATCGAGAACGTCACCCCGCAAGTCGCCCGCCAGTTCGAACGCTATCTTCAGAGCAGCACGGACCTCGCGTGGGCTAGCAAGGCCAAGTACCTCGGGCGGATCAAGGTGTATTGGGCCTGGCTCAAGAAGCAGGAGTTCGCGAAGGAGAACCCCTTCTACGACCTGACGGTCAAGAAGCAGGTCGCCGAGGCCGAGGCCGAGGAGGAGCGTCCCTACACCGACACCGAGGTCCAGCGGCTGTTCATGGGGGAGCCGCTTGAAGGCAGGGCGATGCTCGACGTCATGGCGGTGGCGGCCCTGACCGGGGCCCGGCTCGACGCGGTGATCTCCCTCAAGATCGGGGAGACCGACGAGGGCCTATTCCGGTTCATGAAGCAGAAGAAGGAGAAGACCGACCGCGACGTGCCGATCCATCCGGACCTTTACGAGATCGTGAACCGGCGCGCCGAGGTGAAGGGTCCGGAAGATGACCTGTTTCCGGAGTGGCCAAAGCCCAAGCCTCCTTCGGTGAAGCCTCGGTCATCTTATTTCTCGAAGCGCTTCACTTTCTACAGCAAGAAGATCGGGGTGCGCGATGAGGTCGAGAACAAGCGAAGGTCGCTCGTGAACTTCCATAGCTTCAGAAGGTGGTTCATCACGAAGCTGGAGCACGAGGGGGTCAACGGGGACCTGATCGCCGCGATCGTCGGGCACAAGCGGGGCGGCCTTACGCTAGATCGGTACAGCTCGGGCCCGAAGCTGCAGGCCGCCTTGGAGGCGATCTCGAAGGTGAAGCTGCCGCCCCTCGACGGGACACCCGTCGTCGAGACCCGCGGCCTCAAGCCAATACGGAGGAAGCCGTGAAACGGATAGCCCGTTCGAATCCCGACCTGTCCGCCCAACCCTAGAGGGCCCGCCGCGCATCGGGGCCCGCCAAAAACCGAGGCTCCCGTGACCGTATTCGCCACCGCCGACCATCATCTCGGCCATGCCGGGATCATCTCGATGTGCAAGCGCCCGTTCCCCGACCGGGACGCCGCCACGATGAACGAGGCCTTGATCGCGGCCTGGAACGCCCGGGTGCGCCCCGGCGACGACGTCTGGCACCTGGGGGACTTCGCCTACGGGCTGAGGGGCGCGAAGCTCCGCGAGGCGTTCGATCGCCTGAACGGCACCAAGCGGCTGGTGCGCGGAAACCATGACAATTCGGAGGTCCTGGAGCTGCCCTGGGCTGAACCGCCGCGCGATCTCGTCGAAACCAGCATCGGGGGCCAGAAGTACGTCCTCAGCCATTTTCCGATGCGTGCCTGGCGCGGCTCTATGGGCAGCACGGTGCACCTGTACGGGCACGTCCACGGCCTGATGCAGCCGACGAGGCTGAGCCTGGACGTCGGCGTCGACTGCTGGGACCTGCAGCCGGCCAGCCTCGGCGAGGTACTCGGCCGGCTTGAGAAGGCGACCGAGGAGCCGGAGGAGCAGCGCCTCGTCCGGCTGAAGAAGGGCGGGGACGGCCCGGTCGACGAGGGCTAGGACCGCCGGGTCTGCCGGAGCGCGCGCCCCTCGACGTTCGAGTAGACCACGTGCATCTCCGGCACGAACGTCGGCATGGTCCCGAGATCTCGCGGTGGCTCCGAGAGGACCTGCTCCAGGAATCCCGCGGTGTCGAACTCATCCCCATCCGCCGCGGCGGCCGGCCCGGATTCGAGCGAGGGCTCCTCTGGCGCGTCGGGCTCGCCCTGCGCCGGAGGGGCGCCTCCGTCCTCCACTGCGATCTCGGTGTCGAGGGCGGCCGCGCGCGCACGCAGGTCGGCCGCGGCCGCGGCAGCGATCGCCGGGAGGGCCTCCACGACCCAGGCGGGCACCGGCTTGACGTCAGCCGTCGTGAGGAACCACTGCGCGATCCGGGCGCGCCCGATGGTCCGGCCTGTGGCGACCTCGATCGCCTTCGCCATGTCGGCGTGCCAGTTTCGCTCGGCGCCGAAAGCGGCCTCCCCGATCCGGTAGACGCGGTCCCGGCGCCGGGTGCGCTCGTCCGCGTCGGTGAACTCCCTCGCTCCCATCGGTGCCCCCTAGATTCGGTGAACGGATCGTATCACTGATGCGGCTGGTGAACAGAGGAGTGTCCTTTCGGCGTCGGAGGCGGCCAGGCCCGCGTCGGCGCGGACCCAGGTGAGAGCGTCCAGGGGCGCGATGCCCGTCCGGCGGGCGAGCTCGATCGCGAGAGCGAGCCCGTCGACGTCCAGGCGACCGAGCAGCCGTGGCTCGCCCGGGAGAGGGTGGACGCCGATCGAGCAGGCCTCGTCCGGGGACCGGGGCGCGGCCGGCACGGGGAGCCGCACGCCGCCGCGGGGGCGCGTCAGGCCGAGGCGGCGCAGATGCGTGAACACGGCCGACTCGCTCGTGCCCCACATCGTGGCGAGGGCCCTCGGGCTCGGCGTCTCGGCGTGCTGGCGTCGGATCACGTCGTCGGGCGGAACGACGCGCTTCGGGCTTGGCTGCGCTGGGACAGGCATGGCTTCCTCCTCTGGGGCTGGCTCGGGGGCTGGGGGATCGGGAAGGTCCGGGAACACGGCGAGCACCGCGGTGCGCTCGAATCCAGCGAGCGCGGCTGCGAGCTCGGGCGTGGGCTCGGGTAGCCGGGGACGGCCCACGGCGGGCTGCTCGGGCACCAGGGCGAGCGCGGCCAGGCAGACCGCGTAGACCGCCGCGGCATGGGCGCGCCGGGCCTCGATGCGGGCCGCCGCGGCCTCGTCCCCCTCGCCGGCCAGGCGCGCGTCCCGGGTCGCGAGGCCACGCATCTCCGGCGAGATCGTGGGAGGGTCGGTGATGCCTCTGGCGACGAGGGCGGCACGGATCGCGTTCCGACCAAGCCCGGCCGCGATCTCGGCGCTCTTCATCTCGCCGAGCGCGTAAGCCGCGGCGATTGCAGCGGCCTCTTGCTCAGACGTAGCGGCCCTCTTCCGGCCCGGGGCGACGGCGTCCCAGCCCAGACGGATCCGGCCGATACGGCCGTGGTCGGATCGCTCGCGGTCGTTCATGTACCAGTAGCGGCTCGCGACGGCCTCGGCACCGTGGGACGCCCAGAGCCGCGCTACGGCTTCGGGTGTCGGGAAGGCGTGGATGGAGCGGTCGATGTCGCTCACGCGCGCGGCTCCATCGGCTCGTACGCGCGCGGGAGCTCCCGAAGCCCGAGAGCCCCTAGGACCCGGGGCGAGACCTCCCGGCGGCCGAGCAGGACCTTAGCGACGTAGCTTTGGGAGAGCCCGTACCGAGCTCCCCACGCAGCCTGGCCGCCCGCGAGGTCGACGGCGGCCGCGAGGCAGCGCAGGACGTCCTTGTCGGAGAGGGGGGCGCGCCGGGCCATCAGCGGGCGTCCCTGAGGGCCTCGCGGCCGCGCTCGTCAGTCGGCAGCCCATAGGCGCGGGCGGCAGCCCAAATCGTGCGGGCTTCGACGCCGAAAGCTTGAGCGATCCGCTTAATGGAAACGTCTCTCATCGCCAGAGCCATCGTGAGAGCGGTCTCATTCGGCGCCCTGCCGTTCACGAGCTCCCGCAGCCCCAGCTTCCGGCAGCGGTATCGCACGGCGTTCTCCCCCACGTCGTACCGGCGCGCGATCGCGGCGTAGCCCTCGCCTTCGCGCAGGTGCTGTCTCAGCACCGCCGGGGCCACCTGGAATTCGTCCCGCCTTTCCATCTAACCCTCCTATAAGCCCCTGTTGCGAAGTGCTATCCAGTCCGTCGTTGGTATAGAGGTAGCGCGATTCGGTGCCGAATACGAGGAGGGTTCTAATCTGTCGTTAGCGGGATACGAATCGGGGAGTCCTGATCGGGACTGCGCCCCCGGCCTAGTGAGGGTCGCCGTGCGGGCCGGGACTACGGTCAGCCGCGTCGACTGGAGCTTCGACTTCGTGCAGGGGCACACTCACGACGGCCGAAGCCTGCGGATCCTCACGCTGATCGACGAGCATAGCCGGGCGTGCTTGGCCCTGAAGGTCGACCGGCGCATCAACAGCCTCGGCGTCATCGAAGCGCTGGCGGATGCGATGTGCCTGCATGGCATCCCCGAGAACATCCGCTGCGACAATGGCCCTGAGATGATCTCGAAGGCACTGCGCAGGTGGGTCAGCAAGGCTGGCTCGCAGGTCCAGTACATCGCGCCGGGCTCTCCGTGGGAGAACGGGTACTGTGAGAGTTTCAACGGCAAGCTGAAGGACGAGTGCCTGCGGCAGGAGATCTTCTACTCGCTGAGGGAAGCGCAGATCGTGATCGGTCGTTGGCAGAACACCTACAACCGCGTTCGGCCGCACTCATCCCTGGGCTATCGGCCACCTGCGCCCGTTACCTACCCAGATCTGGCCTTCCGGCTACCCATGGCGGCGGCCATGCAGTAGCCTCTCATTCGGCTCGGTCCAAAATACCGGTCAGGTCAATGGCTCCTGAAGGCAGACCTGTCCGGCGCCAAGCTCGCAGACGCGAAGATGTTCGGTATCACCGCCCGCGACGCCAACCTCAGCGGCGCCGACCTCAGCCGGTCCATGCCCATTGGAGACTTCAAAGGCGCCAACATGAGCGGCGCGACGCTGGTCGATCTCAAGGGCGGAGCCGACATCAAGAACCAGTCCATGGGCTTGATGCGGGTGGTGTTCACCTCGGTGAACCTGTCGGGCGCGAACCTCAGGGGAGCCAACCTCGGCCGGTCACGCCTGGAGTATGCGAATCTCAAGGATGCCGATCTCACCGGCGTGGTGCTGATGGGTTCGGACTTGTCCGGGGCCAATTTGACCGGTGCTTCGGTCACGGGCGCGGATTTCAAGAACGTCGACGTCAGCGGTGCCCGGCTGATCGACCTCAAGGGTCAGTCCGAGGCCAAGGACTGGGCGGAGAGGGTGAACATCGACCGTGCCGTCACTCAGGCATCCAATTGACTTGCCCGTTCACCGACCTGACGGCCCGCCGCTGACCTCAACGGCTTCTATCTCATGAGACCCGGTCAGCGGGGAGCTGCAACGTTCCCTGATATAGGCGAAGCCGCAAACTCGGGTTGCCCATTCGACAAGGCTGGCTTCAGTCGGAAGCACGACGTTCGTCGTCGCCAGCCAATTCATCGCATTACGTGATCAAAACGATCGATACGTTCCGTTGGAGCGAACGAATGGACGCGGTCATGGTCGTGGCAGATCCACTCCACGAGGTGCACGCACCATGCCCGCAGCAGCCTTTCTCCGATCACGCGCGCTTGCCCTGTCTTCCATCCTGCCCGGCCTGACCCTTTGCCTCGTGGTGACGGGCGTCGCCCTCGGGCTGGAGAGGGTCGAGGAACACGTCTTCGGCCGTGCATGGCTGGAGGCTCTGGTCCTCGCCATCGTGCTGGGCACGGCCGTCCGCACGGCCTGGAACCCCGGTCGGCACTTCGCTCGCGGGATCGCGTTCGGCGCCAAGACCATCCTGGAAATCGCCGTCGTCCTGCTCGGCGCCTCGCTCAGCCTCGGGACGCTGCTCGCGGCCGGGCCGGGGCTTCTCGTCGGCATCGCGGTGGTGGTGGCCCTCGCCATCGCGGCGAGCTACGGCATCGGCCGGGCTCTCGGGTTGTCCCCGCGCCTGGCCATCCTCGTCGCTTGCGGCAACTCGATCTGCGGAAACTCGGCGATCGCGGCGACGGCCCCGGTGATCGACGCGGACGGCGAGGACGTCGCCTCGTCCATCGCCTTCACCGCCGTGCTCGGCGTTCTCGTCGTTCTCGGCTTGCCCCTGCTCGTGCCGCTGCTCGGACTCTCACCGATGCAGTACGGCGTGCTCGCGGGGCTCACGGTCTACGCGGTGCCGCAGGTGCTCGCCGCAACCGCGCCGGTGGCCGCCCTCAGCGTTCAGGTCGGCACCTTGGTCAAGCTGGTCCGCGTGTTGATGCTCGGGCCGGTGGTCCTGGCTCTCTCGCTCGGGATCGGCCGGCTGCGCACGGGGACGGGCGTGACCGTGCCGCCCCCCAAGGCCGGCGAGCGCCCTGCCTCGGGCCGAATGGGGCTGCAGCGGCTGGTGCCGTGGTTCATCCTCGCCTTCCTGGCCCTGGCGGGTCTGCGCTCGGCGGGACTCGTTCCCGAAGCGGCCCTGCACCCCATGGCCGCGACGGCGAACGCGCTGACCATCGTGTCGATGGCGGCCCTCGGCCTCGGCGTCGACGTGCGCAGCGTCGCCAAGGCGGGACCGCGCGTCACCCTGGCGGTCGTCGCTTCGCTCGCCGCCCTGACGGCCGTGAGCCTCGGGCTGATCCGCCTGCTCGGCATCGCCTGATGTGAGCGCGCCACCCAGCGCCGCCGAACGCGTTGAACCTTGACCTGTCCCGTGAAGGAGCCACGATGTCGAGCTTAGCCGAACGCATGGCGCGCCTGATCGTCCACGGCGAACGGCCCTACAACGCCGAGCCGCCGCTGGACCGGCTGCGGATGCGCTACCGGACCGCCGCTGAGGATTTTTACGTTCGCTCTCACGGCGACCTGCCGGAGATCGACCCCGCCACATGGCGTCTGTCCATCGACGGCGCGGGTGTCGGCCCCCTCGATCTGTCGCTGGCGGAGCTGCGCACGCGGTTTCCCGAGGCGACCGTCACGGCCACGATGCAATGCGCCGGCAACCGCCGCGCCGACATGCGGGTGGTGGCCCCGGTCTCGGGCGATCCCTGGGACGGCGGCGCCATCGGGACGGCGGACTGGACCGGAATCCGCCTCGGCGACGTCCTGCGGGCGGCAGGGGTGACGCCGGAAGCGGATCTCCATGTGGCCTTCGAGAGCCACGACCTGGTCGAGGGCCAGCCCTACGGCGTCTCCATTCCCCTCGCCAAGGCGCTCGCCGACGAGACGCTGCTGGCCTTCGCCATGAACGGGGCACCGCTGTTGCCCGAACACGGCTTCCCCGTGCGGGCCGTCGTGCCGGGCTTCGCGGGCGTGCGCAGCCCGAAATGGCTGAAGCGCATCACGGTGCAGGACCACCCCTCGACCAACCCGATGCAGGCCGACGACTACAAGCTGTTCCCGCCGGACGTGACGGCCGAGACCGCCGATCCGGCGAAAGGCCACACCATCGAGACGATGCCGCTCAACGCCGCGATCTGCGAGCCCGCGCGCGGAGCTCGGCTCAAGGCGGGCGAGACTACCGTCCGCGGGTACGCCATCGCGGGAGACCGGGCGGTCGTGCGCGTCGATGTCTCGGGCGACGGCGGCCGGTCCTGGCATCAAGCCAGGCTAGAACACGAGGCCGGCGCCCCCTTCGCCTGGACGTTCTGGGAGATCGTGCTGGACCTTCCGTCCGGCGAGCGCGACCTCGCGGTGCGCGCCTGGGACAGCGCCGGGCAGACCCAGCCGGCGCGGCCGGACGAGACGTGGAACTTCAAGGGCTATCTCAGCGCCTCCTGGCACCGTGTGCGGGTCGAGGTTGCCTGAGTGACCGCCCTCATCAGGGGGCGGCACGGATCAGGTCGAGCAGCGCGTCGGCGGCGCGACCGCGGTAGCGCTCCTTGTGGCGCAGGACACGGAAGGTCCGCGTCGGCAGGGCGAAGGGCACGGCGACGAGTACGCCGGTTCGCAGCGAGGGTCCGACCACCGCTTCGGACAGAACGCTCGCCCCGGCCCCCGCCACGACGGCGGCGAGGACCGCCTCGTTCGACGGCAGTTCGAGGGCAACCGTGAGTGCGTCCGGCGCGATGCCCAAAGCATCGATCGCCGCCTCGAAGGCGGAGCGCGTGCCCGATCCGGGTTCGCGCAGCACCCAGGAGACCGAAGCGAGGTCCGATCGTCCCGGCCGCGCGCGTGCGGCCAACGGGTGATCGGGGGCGATGACGAGGATCAGCCGATCCTCGGCGATCGGGGCGCTCGCGAGGCTGCCGTCATCGATCGCGCCTTCCACGATGGCGAGTTCCGCCGTCCCGGCCCGGACCGCCTCGGCGGCCTCGGCGGTGTTGCCGATGCCGAGCCGCAGGACGATGTCCGGATAGGCCGCCCGAAAGGCGACGAGGTGCCGGGGGAGCCAGTGGCCGGCGATGGTCTGGCTCGCCTGGACGGACAGCGTGCCGCGCCGCAAGCCGCTGAGGTCCGCGAGTACGAGTTCGGCCGCCTGGGCGCGGGCGAGCACCGCGCGAGCCTCGGCGAGAAAGACGCCGCCCGCCTCGGTCAGTTCGATGCCCCGGCCGACCCGGTGGAACAGCTTGACGGCGTGCCGGCTCTCCAGAGCGCTGATGGCGGCGCTGACCGCCGACTGGACGAGGTTCAGCGCCTCGGCCGCCCGCGTGACGTGCTGGCGCTCGGCGACCGCCACGAAGATGCGCAACTGGTCGAGAGTCATGGCGTCTCGGGCTCGGCGGGGGCCTTGGCCGGCGTGGCCCGGCAGGGTTCGGATACGAGCGTCACCGCGCGCCCTCGCGCTTGCCCGAGACCTGCGCATCGACCGCCTCGGCGACCCGGAGCAGCCGCGCTTCGTCCGTGCGGGCCGTCACCACGTAGGACATCCCGGCGTCGATCCATGAGAAGGCGGCCACGTCGTCGGCGCGGGCGTAGCGGAACACGCCGCGCCCGCCGGTCGTCCCGGCCCGGCTGTAGAGGGTCAGGCGGGTGCCCCGGTCGTCGTCGTACATCAGCATCGCCGCCGGCTCGTCTCCGGCGGGGAGCAGGCGCCCGCCCATCAACCGGAAGCCCTGCGCCCGCAGGTCCGGCACGGTGACGGGCCGGCCCAGGCGCGCGCTGAGCCATCGCACGAGGTCGGTCGAGCCGTCGGCGCGGACCTCGACCGGATGGGCGGCCTCGACCACGTAGGTGCGGAAGGCGGAGACGGCCGCCTGCGTCATCGGTTCGGCCGGGGCCGGACCCGGCACGGAGCCGCGCCCGACCCACCCGGCCGCGCCGCCGAGGGCGAGCAGGAGCGCCGCCGCCGCCGCGTTCGGCCACCAACGCGGGAGGCGCCTCCGGCGTGGGCCCGCGAGATTCGCGATGCGCAGGTGGGCGGGGATCGGCTCATCCGCCACGGACGCGAGGCGCGCCCGCAGGCGGTCCCGCATCTCCCGGTCGGCGGCGACCCGGGCGGCCGCCTCCGGGTGCGCGACGAGCCACGCCTCGACGGCGGCGCGGCGGCCCGGATCGAGCCGTCCGTCCACGAAGGCGTGCAGGTCGTCCTCGCCGACGGGACGCGGGTCGGACGCGGTCATTTCACCCTCCGCAGATGCCCGGTGACGATCGTGGGGGCCTGATCGAGGAACGCGCGCATCCGGCCGCGGGCCCGGCTGAGGCGCGACATCACGGTGCCGATCGGGACCGCGAGCACGGTGGCGACCTCGGCATAGGACATGTCCTCGACCGCGACGAGGAGCAGGACGGATCGCTGTTCCTCGGGTAGCGCGGCGATCCCGTCGAGCACGTCCCGCGCCCCCATGGCCGCCTCGGGATCGACCCCGGCCTCCGCGACCTCCGCCAGCGCCTCCGGGCCGACCTCGATGCCCCGGCGGCGGCGCACGCCTTCGAGGTAGCGGTTGCGCAGGATCGCGAACAGCCACGCCCGCAGGTCGCCATCGCGGCGCTGCGGCCAAGCGCGGATCGCCCGTTCCAGCGTGTCCTGAACGAGGTCGTCGGCCGCCTCGCGCTGGCGCAGCAGCGCGTTCGCGTAACGCCGCAAGGCCGGAATTTGCGGTTCGATCAGGACGGCGAGGTCGTCCAAGGGCGGTCTCCGGATCGCGGCGACGGCGATGCCCGCGCCGCCGTTCGGACGAGAGATGCCGGAAGCAGCCGAACTATTCCAAGCCCCGCCCCGGCGGACCGATCACGCATCCGTGACCGATGGGCCGGAGGCAGCGGGGAATATCCCGGCCCGGCCGGCATCTCTCCCCGCGTGACCTCGACACTTCGGGAGAGACCATGCGCGGAGCACCGACGGCGATCCTCATCACCCTACTGATGGCTGAGGGCGTCCTGGGCGGCGGCATGATGATGCGCGCCGGGCATGCGGAGACTGCCCCTGGCGGCTTCGATGCGATGATGGCCCAATCGATGGCGCGGATGCACGCCGACATGGCGGTGGCGCCGTCCGGCGACCCCGACCGGGACTTCGCCGCCATGATGATCCCGCACCATCAGGGCGCGATCGAGATGGCGAAGGCCGAACTCGCCTACGGCCGCGACCCGGTCCTGCGTCGGCTCGCGCAGGGCATCATCGTCGAGCAGGCGCAGGAGATCGAGGTCATGCGCCGCGCCCTCGCCGAGCGACCGGTCGCGCGGACCCAACCGACGCAGCCGCCGGCCCGCCACCATCACTGAGCGGATTGCCGTCCCCCGTCCCGACCATCAGCGCGAAGAGACCTTCACGATGCGACACCTCATTCCGGCGACCCTGCTGCTCGCCCTCCTGGGCGGGACCGCGCTTGCGGGCCAGGCGCCGGGGCCCGCCTCGACGCCGGACGTGCCCGTCGGCCCCCGCGACCGGTTCTACACCTCGGATCAGTTCTCCAACACGGTCTCGGTGATCGACCCAGCCGCCAACACGCTCCTCGGCGTGATCCGTCTCGGCGACACGACGCCCGCGAACCTAAGCCCGCTCTATCGCGGCCAGCTCCTGGTCCACGGCATGGGCTTCTCGCCCGACCGCAAGACCCTGCTCGCCGTCTCGATCGGCTCGAACTCGGTCAGCTTCATCGACACCGCGACCAACACGGTGCGCCGCACGACCTATGTCGGCCGCTCGCCGCACGAGGCGTTCTTCACGCCGGACGGGCACGAGGTCTGGGTCAGCGTGCGCGGCGAGGATTACGTCGCCATTCTCGACGCCGGGACGGGCCGGGAGACGGGCCGGATCACGGTGCCGAACGGGCCGGGCATGACGATCTTCTCGCCCGACGGGCGTTACGGCTACGTCTGCTCCAGCTTCAGCCCCGAGACGGTCGCCATCGACGTGAAGAGCCGGGAGATCGTCGGGCGGATCAAGCAGGAGAGCCCGTTCTGCCCCGACATCGCGGCGACGCCCGACGGCCAGCAGGTGTGGTTCACCCTCAAGGACGTCGGCCGCGTCCAGGTGTTCGAGGCCACGCCGCCGTTCAAGGCGCTCAAGACCATCGAGACGGGGCCGATCACCAACCACGTCAACATCGCGCGCACGAAGGCCGGGCAGTTCGCCTACGTGACGGTCGGCGGCCTGAACCAAGTGAAGGTGTTCCGCACCGACGACTTCTCGCAGGTCGCGACGATTCCCACCGGCGCGCTCCCGCACGGCCTCTGGCCCTCGGGCGACGGTTCGCGGATCTATGTCGGCCTGGAGAATGCCGATGCGGTCGCGGTGATCGACACCGGCAGCAACGCGGTGATCGCCACGATCCCGATCGGCCAGGGGCCGCAGGGGGTGGCCTACGTCCCGGAGGCGGTGCCGGAGGGAGCGGGCGCGCCGAACCTCCAGCCGCTGGGCGCGGCGGGCCAATCGAGCACGCTGACGCTGGCCGGGCCGGACGGCAAGGCGGCCACGCAGGTCACGCTGTTCGACCAAGGCGTGCTGCAGACCCTGCAGGCGGCGGTGACGGGGCTCACGCCGAAGAAGCCCTACGTGCTGGCCCTCTCGGCCGATCCGAAGGGCGCCGGGCCGCTGGAGCCGCTGGCCGCCTTCATGACGAACCCGGCGGGCGCGGCCATCGTCAACGCCGTCGGTCCGATCCGGCAGGTGACGCAGAACGCCAACGAAGCCACGCGGCGCAGCCTCGTCATCGTCGAGGGCAAGCCCGGCGAGACCGGCGCGACGGTCCAGACCCAGGCGCCGCGCTGACGAGACGAGGGGGCGGTCGCCGGACCGCCCCCCTGTCGCGCGCCGCGCCTCAGTAGGTGTCGGCGAGGTAGGCGGCGATGGCCTTGGCCTGCGCCTCGTCGATCGGCGCGTGGTAGACCTTGACCATCTTGGTCACCTCGGACTCCCAGAAGGCCGCGCCTTTGCCCGGCGGCTGCATCGCGATGTAGTCCACCGAATGGCAGGACAGGCAGTTCGCCTGGGCCGCCTCGAAGCCCTCCGCGTGCGTGCCGGCCTTCGGCGTCCGCAGCTCCGCGGTCGGCTCCGGCACCGCGTAGGATTTCGGGGCGGCGAGCGCCGCGCCGGCCGCGAGGGCGAGGGCCGCCGCCAGGGCGAGGGTGATGCGGGTCATCGTCGTCACTCCCTCAGGCCGCGCGCACGCGGGTGGTCTCGACCACGTTGCGCAGGTACCCGGCCGGGTTCCAGCGCGGCTCCATCGGCTGGCTCGCCCCGTCGTTGGCGGTCGCCCGCACCCGGATCGCGTGCGCCCCCGGCGACAGCTCCGCGTCGAGGGTCCAGGGCCGGAAGGCGTAGGGGCCGAGATCCTGCCCGAGCCGCGCCTCCGTCCAGGTCTTGCCGTCGTCGGTCGAGACCGCCACCGACCTGATCCCGGAGCCGCCATCGAAGGCGATGCCGCGAAGGGGCGTGCGCCCGGCCTTCACCTCCGCCCCGTCGGTCAGGTTGGTCAGGAAGGAGCGCACCGTGAAGCGGTTGATCGGCACCGTCTTGTCCGCCGCCTTGCCGGGTTCGGTGCAGGCGCAGTCGTTGTCGGGGATGCGATAGGCCTTTTGCATCCAGAAGCCGTCGAAGGGTTTGTCGAGCACGCGGATGCTCTCCAAATGCTTGACCCAGTAGGTGCCGTAGAAGCCCGGCACGACGAGGCGCAGGGGATAGCCGTTAAGCCAGGGCAGGTCCTGCCCGTTCATGCCCCAGGCCAGCATCGCCTGCCCATCGCGGGCGTGGTCGAGCTTGAGCGACTTGGCGAAGTCCGGCGTCTCCGGGATCACCGGGCCGTCGAGGCCGGTGAAGGCGACCTCCACGGCGCCCGCCTTCACCCCGGCCTTGTCGAGCACGGCCTTCAGCGGCACGCCGGTCCAGCGGGCGCAGCCCATGGCGCCGTTGGCGAGCTGCCCGCCGGCCATGCGCGGTTCAAAGAAGCCGCGGGAATTGCCCGAGCACTGGTTGACCGCGACGATCTCGGTCGTCGGCATCGCCTTCAGGTCGGCGAGCGAGAGCGCGACCTCCCGCTCGACATGGCCCTTGATCGCGACGCGGTAGGTCTCGGGATCGATCTCGGTCGGGATGTCGGCGAGATGGTAGCGCACGAAGAACGCGTCGTTGGGCGTGATGGCGCCCTCGTCGAACACCGAGAACGGGGTCTCCAGCTGCGGCGGGCGCGCGGTCATCTGAAGCAGCGGGCGCTTGCCCGGATAGGCCACCAGGGGCCGCTCGCCGTTGCCGAAGGGCAGCGTGGCGGTGTCGCCCGCGAGCGCCCGCAACGACGCGAAGCTGCTGCCGCCCAGGCCCGCCAGGGCGGTGAGGCCCGCCCGCCTGATGAGATCGCGTCTGTCGAGCATCCGATTCCTCCCCGATCCGCGCGAGGCTCCGGCGACCGGGCCCGCGACGTGCGGAGGAGGAGACGCACGTCGCCCCCGGTTTATTCGCGGCGGGTCGAAATAAATCCCGCGGCGCGCGCCGGGTCAGCCGGTGCAGGGGCGCTCCGAGAGGCCGGTGGCCCGGTCCAGGGCGAGCCGCAGGCGGTCCGTCTTGTTCGGTTCGGTGAGCAGCACGGCTGCCTCGGCCAGCAGGGCGAACCGCTCGGTCGGCACCATCTCGGACAGGAGGACGTAGCGGCGCCCCTCGCTATCCCAGCGCGCCATACGCAGGCCGCCGCTCCCTTGCGCGATCTCCAGACCGGCCTGTCCGCGCGACGGGCCGCTCCAGATGGCGAGCCGGCAGCCGTGTCGCCCCTCGTAACCGGCGAGGCGACCGACCGAACCATCGTCCGGGGACAGGTAGACCAAGCGGAAGCCGGCCGCCCCGAGATCGAGGGGGAAGCCAGGGGGGCCGCCCGCGAGCCGTACGTCGTTCGCGGGTGAGCCCGCCGCGCTCCAGGCCGTGAAGGCCGCGCGCGCGGAGTCGGCCGGCGCGCGAGACGACAGGGCGAGCCAGCCGGTGCCGACGAGGACGACCAGGGCCGCGGTGCACGCCCATCCGATGTAGGCGCGGGCGATCGGCGCGCGCCGGGGCGGCACGGCCGCCGCCGTTACCGCTTGCTTCACCCCCTGCTTCAGCCGGGTCAGGGTCGCGACCCGCGCGGCCAGGATCGGGTCCCGTGCCAGCGTCTCCGCGACAGCGCGCCGGTCCTGCGCGTCGAGTTCCCCATCGACGTAGGCATTTAGGGTCTCCCAGCGCATCACCGCCCCTCGCTCCCATCGGACGGCCCGGCGATCCGGTGCAGCATGATCCGCCTCGCCCGGTGCAGACGGCTCATGACCGTGCCGACGGGAATGCCGAGCCGTTCGGCGGTCTCCCGGTAGCTTAGGCCTTCGACGTCCACGCAGGTCACGACCGTCCGGCAGGGCGCATCGAGGGCGGCGAAAGCCTGGCGCACGGCGATGGCCTCGATCAGGCGGTCGTCGAACCCTTCGTCGGGCCAATCCACGAGATCGTCCTCGCGGCGGGTCCGGGTCCGGCGGATGCGGTCGATCCAGGCGTGGCGCACGATCCGGAACAGATAGGCGCGGGCCGCCCGGGGTTCGCTCGGCGTCGTCCCCGTCGAGAGCGCCTTGAGGGCGCTCTGCTGCATCAGGTCGCGCGCGGCGTCAGGCTCCCGCGTCAGCGTCAGGGCGTAGCGGAACAGGCGCGGCCACGCTTCGACGAGGTGCTGGCCGATGGATCGCATCCTGACGTATCGTCCCCCGTGCTCCGTATCATAATGACGCATGAGGAGACAGCAGCGCCATCCGTGTCGATGATTTTGGATGGTGGGAGGCCTGATATTGCCGCTGGGCCACTCGAAGCGGTGCGCAACGTTCTGCCACGCTCTCAAACGTCGCCCGGTCATGTTTTACAGTGTGTGGCAGCCGAGCCTCCGCGCCGTAGAGCCGGCAGAAGGCGGAGATCACCGGCCAGCCGGCGGTCCTCGGGCGCGGGCGGGCTACCGAGCGCCGAGCAGCGGCAGCCAGGCCGCCAGCGCCAGCAGCGTGACCAGCAGCACGGGCGGGGTGATGACCAGCCCGACTTTCATGTACTGGCCCCAGGTGATCCTTTGGCCCTTGCTATCCAGGACGTGCAGCCAGAGCAGGGTGGCAAGGCTGCCGATGGGCGTGAACTTCGGACCGAGGTCGCACCCGATCACGTTGGCGTAGACCATCAGCTCGCGGGTCAGCGGCGACAGGTCCGGGGCCTGCTGGATCGAGAGCGCCCCGATCAGCACGCTCGGCATGTTGTTCATGACGGACGACAGGATCGCGGCGGCGAAACCGGTGCCGACGGTGGCGACCCACGGTCCATGCCCGGCAAGCCAGACCAGCCCCTTCGCCAACTCGTCGGTCAGGCCGGCGTTCCGGAGGCCGTAGACCACCAGGTACATGCCGAGGCTGAACAGGACGATCTGCCAGGGGGCGCCGGTCAGCACCTTGCGGATCGGGATGATCCCGCTTCGGTTGGCGAGCAGCAGGAGCACCGCCGCGCCGGCACAGGTGACGGCCGACACCGGCACCCCGAACGGTGCGGTGACGAAGTAGGCGAGCAGCAGCACGCCGAGCAGCGGGAACGCCGCCCGGAACACCAGCGGCTCGCGGATCGCGTCGTTCGGGCGTTCGAGCGCATCCACGGGATAGGCCGCCGGCACGTCGCGCCGGAAGTAGGCCCACAGCACCAGCAGGGTCGCCGCCAGGGAGACGAGGTTCACCGGCACCATCACGGCGGCGTACCGGCCGAAGGTCACGTCGAAGAAGTTGGCCGAGACGATGTTGACGAGGTTGGAGATCACCAGCGGAAGGGAGGTCGAATCCGCCACGAACCCGCAGGCGACGATGAAGGCGAGCGCCGCCGCCGGCTTGAAGTCGAGGCGGAGCAGGATCGCCAGCACGATCGGGGTCAGCAGCAGCGCCGCGCCGTCGTTGGCGAACAGGGCCGCAATGGCCGCGCCGAGGAGCACGATGAGCGGGAACAGCCGCCGGCCGCGCCCCCCGCCCCAGCGAGCGATGTGCAGTGCGGCCCAGTGGAAGAACCCGGCCTCGTCCAGCAGCAGCGAGATGATGATGAGCGCCACGAACGTGAAGGTGGCGTCCCAGACGATGTGCCAGACCACCGGGATGTCACCCGGATGGATCACGCCCGTGGCGAGGGCGACCCCCGCACCGGCGAGCGCGCTCCACCCGATCCCGAGGCCCTTGGGCTGCCAGATGACGAACACGAGGGTGACGAGAAAGATGGCGAGCGCGAGCATCGGGGCGTTTTCTTCTCGTTGGTCGGCGTGAGGCTCAGGCGGTGGCGACCCGGCGGCCGTGCTCGTCCACGACCCGCTCGCCGTCTTCCTTGACGAACTCGCCCTGCTGCGCCGGTAGGAGGTCCAGCACGGCCTCGGACGGCCGGCACAGGCGCACGCCCTTAGGTGTGACGACGAGCGGGCGGTTGAGGAGGATCGGGTGCGCCTCGATCGCATCGAGCAGTTGCGCGTCGGTCAGCGCCGGATCGCCGAGGTTCAGTTCGGCGAACGGGGTGCCCTTATCCCGCAGCACGTCGCGGACGCTCAGGCCGGCACGGAGCAGGAGTTGCACCAGCAGCGCCCGTGTCGGCGGGGTTTTGACGTACTCAATCACGTGCGGCTCGATGCCGGCGTTGCGGATCATCGCCAGGGTGTTGCGCGAGGTGCCGCACGCGGGGTTGTGATAGATCACGATATCGAACGGCTCAGGCATGGGCGGTCTCTCCGGCAGGGGGGCAGCAGGTGGCCAGCGCGGCCATCGCCGGGGCGCAGACCTCCGGGCGGCCCTGGCAGCAGTCGCGCATGAGGAAGGCGATCAGGTCGGACAGCACCGGGTAGGCGGCGCTGTAGATGATCGAGCGGCCCTCGCGCCGTGAGGCGACCAGCCCGGCGTGGCTCAGTTCCTTGAGGTGATGGGACACGGTGGCGGCGGAGACGCCGACCGCCTCAGCCAGCACGCCGGAGGCCAGCCCGTCCGGGCCGGCGGTCACGAGCGCCCGCACCAAGCGCAGGCGGTGTTCCTGAGCGAGGGCCGCGAACGCAGCGAGGGCTTGCGGTTCATCCATTTTCGTTACAATATTCAAATTACATTTTGAATGTACAAGAAAGCCGGCCCTTGGACAAGCCTGTACAGCCCTTCACGGATGGCCTGCCGAACCTGAGCCCGGCGCATTTCGTGGTGCCGACCCGCGACGGCGTGGGGACGGCCGCGCCGTTCACGCACGCCCCCCGCTTCCTGATCCTTTACGGCTCGCTGCGGGAGCGCTCGTTCAGCCGGTTCCTCGCCTACGAGGCCGCCCGGCTCCTCGAAGCCATGAGTGGTGAGGTGCGGATCTACGATGCCCACGGTCTGCCCCTGCCCGACGACACCACTGCCGATCACCCGAAGGTGCAGGAGCTGCGCAACCTCTCGATCTGGTCCGAGGGCCAAGTGTGGGTGTCACCGGAGCGGCACGGCAACATGACCGGCGTGATGAAGAGCCAGGTCGACTGGCTTCCACTCTCCGAGGGCTCTGTCCGGCCGACCCAGGGGCGCACCCTCGCCGTGATGCAGGTCTCGGGCGGCTCGCAGAGCTTCAACGCGGTGAATAGCCTACGCCTGCTCGGCCGCTGGATGCGGATGATCACCATCCCAAACCAGTCGTCGGTGCCGATGGCTTACAAGGAGTTCGACGACGCCGGTCGGATGAAGCCGGGGCCGCTCTACGAGCGCGTCGTGGACGTGTGCGAGGAGCTGATGAAGTTCACGCTCCTGACCCGCGAGCGGGCCGACTACCTGGTCAACCGCTACAGCGAGCGGAAGGAGCGCGCGCCAGAACGGTTGAATAGCATTGCTGCCGACGTGGGGTTCGCGAAGCGATAGATTGTCCGCTCCCATGCTCGCTCTGACGTTCCCGTGTAATGGTCTGAAGGCCCAAATAGGGTCGACGCCGGAAGGTTGCATACTTGCAGGTGTCGTCCGCTTCCGGGCAGTGCGCCGATGTCCGCTCATGGCGCGTCTCTGCCCTTGGCGATTCTGGTTCAAGGAAGATCAGCGCATCCTCCGAGAGGCAAGCTATGGCGCCTTGGCTGACCTCGCCGAGCAGCTCGCCCCGGCCCTGGCAGCCGCCCCGCCCGAGGCGATCGCCCGAGCCGCCGAGCGATGCCCGAGCCTCCGGAGGTACCCGGTCGGCATGGCGTCCCCCAAGGTCCGGACGGCTCTGCGCAGCGGGGATATCAGCGCCTGGGACTTGGACCGCCAGCTCGCCGTCGCCGCCTCCCTCGGGCTCCGGGTCCGGATCGTCCTAGAGCCGGCCTGACCCCCCACGGGCCGACGTGCGCCTGACGTGCGCCCGTGAAACTGAACGTTTGTTCATATTCGAGGGCAACGTCACGATTTTTTGGGCCCTTCGCCGTGACTTGTCCTGGTTCCTTGCGGGGGACGAGCCCATCATGACCTCGTGACAGGAGGGATCCCGATGGCCAAGCGGCTCACCATCACCGCCGAGGAGCGCGCCGAGCACGAGCGCGAGCTCGCCCGGAAGCGGAAGCAGGGGGAGCGCGAGCGCCGGCGCGACGCCGGACGGCCCGAGCCGGTCATCCTCGATCGGGCGATCGCCGACGCCCTGCGCAGCTTTCTCTCCCGCGACGACCTGCCCCTAACCCGGCCGCTCGACCCCGTAGCGCTCCTCAAGACCGTCCGAGACCACCTCCTGTTGCGCAACCTGCGGCTGGAGAAGGAGGGGCGCGAGCCGATCGTCTACGATCCGCAACAAGTCGCCCAGGCCCTGAAGGAGCGCCTGTTGACCCGGGCCGAACCGGGCCGCGCGGCTTGACCCAAAAATCGGAAGCTCGATTCTTAGAGCCGCCCGTTCGTTTCTGGATCTAGGAGTAACGGGGGGACAAGTCGTCGGCTAAAAAAGCACTCCCGAGGGGGCGCTGTATTTTGGGGCGACCGGTCACGGCATTTACCTGCGGCCAGGGATAGCTTGCGAAACCCTCGGCCGCCCCGTTGACGGAGGAATCCCCGCAAGCCCATCTTCAGGGCACCCCAGCCCCGGAGCCGCCCGATGACCCACTTCGCCCACCTCACGCTCGATGCAGAATCCCGGGTCGGTCAGGGGCTCGCGCTCGGGCATGTGGCGGTTCAGACGTTCGGGCAGGAGATCCGTCGGCAGCGTCGGGCTGCCGCAAATTCGGTCTCCGAACTGGTCATTCGCCTGGAGGAGGCCCGCGAAGACGAAGCGGCCGCGATGCACCGTGCAGCCGCCGCCGAACAGGCCGCCGCGCAGGCCCGGCGGGCCGCGGCCAGCCTGGTGGTCGAGAACCACGCGCTCGCGCAAGAGGTCCTGGCGCTCCGAGCCGAGCTCGCCGCCGCCCGGGGCTACGCCGCCTGAGCCAGCCCGCCTCCTGAAATGAAGAAGGCCCGCCGCGAGGCGGGCCTTTACGTTGAGGAGCGCCTCATCGGCCGAAGGAAGGCCGGAGCGGCGGGATCGGCCCCGGGGCCGGGTCGGCCGCGTGCTCTTGGCGAGCCTTCCAGCGGCGCTCCTCCGCGTCCGATGCCGCGAGCCGTGCGGCCTCGTTCTCCAGGAAGGGGCGCGCCTCCTCCGCGGTGTAGCCTGCTCGGTGCAGCGTCTCCTCCAGGCTGAGGACGGGCCGCAGCTTCTCGAGGTAGGACGGGACTGGGCGCAGGGCGCCGTTCCGGTCGCCGGGTTCGCGCGCCAGGATGTGGGCTTCCAACCGCTCGGCGGGCAAGTGCTTGATCAAGCGCAACTCGCTCTCGCCGAGCGTGCCCATCCACTGGATGACGGACAGGTCGATAGGCGGGAGCGCACGCAGGGCCGCCCGGTCGCGCTTCAGCCACAGGCGCGCGTACTCCTGGACGAGCTCCGCGTGCTTCTCGGGAGCGAGCCAACGAAGGCCGGGCGAGAGGGGCGCGACCGGGGCCCGAGCCGGGGCGAGGGCCGGGACGGCGGCAGGCCCCCGGCGGGCGTCGTCGTTCGCGACGGCGGCGTCGGCAAGGCTCTTGGCGGTCACGGGCGGCGTCGGCAGCATCGCGCCGAGCGTGCGCCCGACCGTTCCGCCGACAGCTTCGACGGCGGTTCCGGCGGCGATCGCCGTGCCGGCCCCGGCGATGGCAGCCCCGCGGCCGAGGGCGGAAGCGCCCTTGCCGGCGACGCGGACCGCCTTTCGGGCCGGCATCAGGTCGTCCCAGAGCATGTCGACGGCCTCGCGCACGGCGATCGAGGCGGCTTGGCCAGCCGAGCGGACGCCCTGGACGGCGGCCGTCGCGGCGTGCCCGAGCGGGGCGAACAGGCTGGCGAGGAAGGCGAGGAAGCGAGCGAACACGGGGGAGTCTCCCAGGCGGCCGAGGAAGGGGAAGAGGGCGCCGCAAGGGGAGATTCCGCCGGCGGCATGCAAGCCACAACGTGACCTGTCACGACTTTTTTCAGCCGGGGGGCCGGTAGGTGTAGGCGGGCGTGAGCCCCAGTTCCGCCAGCGCCTCGGCGAGGTCGGTGCCGCGGGCGGAACCGCCTCCTTTGCCGCCACCCCCGCCGGATCCCAGCTGAGCTACCATGGGCCCGGGCAGCACAGGCGGCAGGCGGAAGGGGCCGCTCGCACGGCTGCCATCTAGACCCGCCGCGATGTGGCGGTGCAGGCGCGCCGATTCGCACGCGATGACGAGCCCGAGCTGCCCCGCATCGAGCTGGGCTAGCCACGCGGCAAGAGGCGTAGGCAGGGGCATTGGCTCCGGCAGGCGCTCGTGGCGGTACAACCTCACGCGCGCGTGCTGCTGGAGGAGATCGGCGACCGGCCACGACTGCCGCGGCGCGCGCGGGACGTCCGGCAGGGGCCAGGGCGCCCGAGCCGGCGGCGCCGGGGCCGCCTCCCCGCCGAGGAGACGCCTGAACGCGGCACGGATTCGCGCGAGCATCGGCGCCCCCTCAAAACCCAAGGCGGTCGCGCAGTGCGGCGGGCAGCTGCGCGCGGTGCGGGTAGACTAGCCTCCGGGCGTGCGCCGCCTGCAGCACGCCGAGCGAATCAGCGGCCGCGAGCCGGTGCCCGGCGGCGCTCGTCACCGCGCTCCACCCGACGCCGTTCCGATCGCGGCACCGATCGTCGTCTAGGCCGGAGAGATAGCGGCACGCCGTGAGGAGGTCCTCCCGGATGCCGACCTCCTGCACGGCGGCGATGTCCTCCTGGACAGCCGGCTCCGCAAACCGGCGATCCACGGCGGCGACGACGTCCCGGGCTTCGTGCAGCAGGGCCCGCGCGAAGCGGTGCTGCCCCGGGGTGAGACGGGCAGCCCGCGCGAATCCCTCCGCGAGCCCCGCCTTGCCCCGGAACGCCCACCCGTTCCTGGCGAGGGCGTCTTCGAGGTCAGCCTGCACCGCCGCGAGGTCCTCCGGGGGCACCGGTCGGCGGGCCAGCTCGCGCGCCTCGATCGCGGCGAACTCGGTCCGCGAGACGCGCTCCCACGCCGCGAGCCGCGTCGAGAGCTTCGGCTCGGCGGGCGCCCGGGCGAGATCCCAGGTCACGAGCCCGTCTCGCACGTCGAACCCAGCCTCGCGCATGCCGGTCCTGCAGCGATCCCAGGCCACGTCGGCGAGGCGCGTGCGGCCCGCGACGAGCTTCCCGTGGCCAGCCCTGCGGAATGCCAGGTCAAGGAACGGGGGCGCCGCATTTGCGGCGGAAAGGTTCGAGCATTCGGTCCTTTGAAGCATCGTCTCTACCAATCTTCCAAAATGATACCGAACCGCGTTTCGCTTTCCGATCGCTCGTGAATCGTCGCTTGCACGTATTTTCGCCCTTGCGCGCAGTTTCGCAAGTGGGACAATGCATGCAATTGCCTTGGATTAGTTTCTGGAGGCCTCCATGGAAGTGGCGGGCGAGCGCCTCGTGCGCTTGGTTACTTACGACGATGTAGTCGCACGCCTGCGCGAGGGCGTGGCGCTCGCGGGCTCGCAGCGGGCTTACGCATGGGCGACGTGCCTGCACGAGGGTGACCTCGGCCAAGCCCTCCGGGGGCGCCGGCTCCCCTCTGAGCGCATGTGCGCCCTCGTCGGCGTCGAACGGCACCTGGTGCTGATGGGCGAGCCCTACTCGCCGGTCTGGCCCCTCGATCTCAGCGGGGCGAGCGTCCTGGACACCGAGCTTCACGCCCTGCGGCAGCGAATCGAGCGCCTCTCCGCGGCGAAGCGCGCCCGCGCCGCAGAGGGGAGGACCGCCTGATGCCGAAGCCCTGGACCCCGCCCACATCCGCCACGATCGAGGAGTGCCACCGCGCCTTCGACGCCGCCCTGGTCCGCCCGACATACGGCGAGGGGCACGACCGCTGGCCGGCCTACGTCAACGAAGACCTGCTGATCGCCTTCGCCGCGGACGACGCCCTCGGCCGGGAGGCCTTCGTGCCCCGGTACGACCGACGGATGGCCACGAAGTTCGCCAACCGCAGGACGGAGCGCCCGCAGCCCGACCGGCGGGCCTGGGAGAGCGCCGGGAACGCCCTGGGCTGGGGCGTGCGGCTCGGTCTGCTGACCGAGGAGACAAGCCTCGACGGCGAACGTTCCTGGCGCCTCGTCCGGCGCGAGCTGACCTACGCGCTGAACCGGAAATGGCGCCTTGAGCAGGTCGCCGGCCTCGCCCCCGAGGTGCAGGCCGCCCGGGACAGGAAGGCCGCGACGCACGCGAAGCTCACCGCGACGCTCGCGCGCAAGGCCTGCGAGAAGAGGATCACGACGCTCGCCACCCGGCTGCGCGCGGTCCTGGAAGCCGAGCCCGAGTTCGTCGTCCCGGCAGCCTGGATCGAGACCGGCTACTTGCCGGAATGGACCGCGGGGAAGGCGCTCGCGGCGTGCTTCGACACGGTCAGGGACGCCCCGCTCGGCCTGCAGTTCTCGAAGAAGAGGCTGCTAGATTGGGGGGACCTCATCTGCATGGAGGGACACCGTGCCCGCGTGCGCGCTTACGAGCGGAGGAAGGCCGCCCAAACGGAGGCGACCGAGGTCCCGGCTGAGGACGCCGCGGCGCTGGAGGATCTCCTGTGACCCGGCGCGGCTCCCTGCGCGCGGCCGTGGAGGCGCTGCCGCTGCGCCTCCAGACCGTCGAGCGCGACGGCGACCTCGTCCGCGACCGCCTCGTCCCCGGGCAGCCGCCCCGCGTCTACCGCGTCCGCCGATTCGAGAGCGGGCTCGTCTACGTCCCCGTACACCTCCCAACCGGAGCTCGCCCGTGAGCCGCCCCCCGCACGAATCCCTCGAAGCCGCCGTCCTCGACGCCCGCGAGGTCCTCGCCCGGCCGCCGACGGAGCGCTGGCGCCGGCAGGCGCGGTACGCCGCCTACGCGAGCAGCCTCGTCGTGGCGGAGTACCCAGTGCACGCCGGCAGCCCCCTGGCCGCCGAGGGCCTGGCGCTCCGGGCGCGCCTGCGGGAAGCGTTCGAGCAGGCATGCGCCGAGGAGCGCGAGGAGGCGAAGGCGGCCATCGCCTCGGCGAGGCGGCCCGTTCGGGCCTAAGGGCGGAGCGTCGCGATCGCCCCCAGGTCCGGCGCAGCCTGGGCGTCGCGCTCATCGTAGACGTCGTCGGCGAGCTGTTGGAAGCCATTCGTCTCGGACCCGCCCCAGACCGCCGTCGCGCTGTGCCGGGTCAGGGCAACGATCGGGTAGTGCCGGTCCGCCCGGCCGCGGCGTGGCTTGTCCGACAGGTGCACGACCAAGTCGTCCGGCCACGGGTTGAACGCCAGGACCAGCGCGGTCGCCTCGGGCTCTTCGGGCAGGCGTCCCTCCCAGGCGTCGCAGACCGGCGCGAGGCCGGCGAGCTGCGCGCGCGCCTCGGGGCTGAGCGGGGCGAGCTGCCAGACCGGCCGGTCGACGTAGCGCTCCTCCGCCGGGAGCCGTCGGGCGACGAACTGCAGCGGAGGGCGGCCGACGGGGTCCGCCTCGTGGAAGCGGTGGCTCAGGGGGGAGACGGTGCGGGTGCGCCAGGGCATGCCCCCTCGTACCGGCCCGCCCTTACCGCCCCGTCTACGCCAGCCCGCCTGGTCAGGGCGCGAGTGTCCCCAGGGCGTCGACGTCCTCGGTCGCCGGCGGCCGGTCGTCGCCGCCGGTCAGGCGATCATACGCGCCCCACGAGCACGCCTGTTCGATGCGGCCCGTGAGACAGAGCCGCGCGTGGAACGGGGTCAGGACCAGGACGCGCAGCGTGTTCGTCATGTAGAGGCCGCCTGGAGTGGGGATCGGCTGAAGGCCAAGGCCCTCCGCCAGGACGCGTCGACCCGGGGTGGGCTGGTTCGCGTAGGCGTAGACGAGCAAGCCCCGCCGGCCACGGATCGCCCGCGTCGACGGGAGCTTGATCGCGATCCCGACGGGCTCGTACCGTTCCTCGCCCCCCTCTTCGTAGATCCGCTCCGCGAGCAGGGCCTTCACCGCGTCCTTGCCGAGGCCGTACGTTCCCTCTTCCAGGATCTCGGTCGCGGCCTCGGTGAGACGGTGCTGCTGGTAGATTGGGGACGTGGACAGCTCCCGCCAGTCCTCGAAGAGCGACAGGCGGGCCGGCTCCTTGAACTCGATGCGCTCAGGGCCGCGGCGCTCCCGCCAGTTGCGCCTGGTCTCGTCCACCGAGTCCTCGACCCCGAAAGTCTTCGCCTCGCATCGCTTGTACAGCCGCATCGCTCGCCTCCTGGGAGAGCCCCCTACCGCGGCCGTGCTTACCGCCTCGTCTACGCCGCCTCCGCCAGCGCGGCCGCCGCGGCGGCCCCGGCCTCGCGGGCCGCCTGCTCGTCGAGGACCTCCATCACTTCCGACAGCCTCACCGGCCGGAATCCCCAGCAGTCGACGCCGACGTCGCAGGATCGGGCCGTCCCCGGCAGCGCCCCATGGGAATGCCCGTAGAGGTGCAGGTCGCCTCTCCAGACGTTCGGCCACGTCCGGTGCGAGTAGTGGCTCAGCCAGCATCCGACGGGTCGGGACATGCCGGGGTCCTGCACGGTGACCCTGCAGGCCTGAACGGGCGGGGCCGCCCATGGCAGCCGGAGGCCCTGCCCCTCGTGGTTGCCTACGATCAGGTGCTTGCGGCCACGCAGGCGGTCGAACACCGACCTCGCGTAGGTATGGCCCCCGCCGTAGGCGAAGTCGCCAAGGTGCCAGACGATGTCCTCGTCACGAACTCGGTTGTTCCACATCGCAACGATGTATTCGTCGTGCGCCTCGATTGTTGGGAAGGGCCTCGGGCGATCCATTCGACCGGATAGGATGCCCTTGTGCCCGATGTGGGTATCGCTCGTGAACCATGTGACGGCCATCTTGGGCCTCCGAATGCATGGGGAAACGCGGGCCGGCCGGGGATCCCGGCGGCGGGTGGCGGGCCGGTCAGGCCTGCGGGCGTTTGCCTATGCGGAGGATGGCGATCGTCATGTCGGGCAGCCTCGCTGATCGGCGGCCGCGCGGCAAGGCGGGATTCGCGCCGCGGTTACCGGATCCCTGGCCGATGGGTCCGCGTCCAGGGATCGCCAGGGGAACGACGTTTACCTCAGCACTCGAACTTCAGCCGAACGCCGTTGACCGGTTCCGGCGAATATCGAAGCTTAGGTGCATGCCCGAATACCAGCTCATCGTTGCCGAGGTCTTCGTCGAGCGCGAGCTTGCCGCTCACGCGACCGAGGAAACACCGCTCAACCTGGCGACCGCGATCTGGCTGCCCGAGCTCTGCGGCGTCGACCCGTTCTTCGGGACTTACCCCCTCCTGACCGAGCGCCAGCTCCGTGAGGCGATCGACCGTGGGGATCTGAAACCGGAGCGGCACGGGCGGTCGATCGTCGTGACGAGGCGGATCATCAGGGAGTGGCGGGAAGCATGCCGCGCAGGAACTCAGGACCCCGGCTCTGGCTCAGGCCGGCCGAGCACAACAAGGACGGCGGCGTCGAGCGGCTCGCGCAGTGGTACGTCAAGGACAACGGCGGCGTCCGGAAGCCCACTGGATGCCTTGCGCGCGATGTCCGCGGGCTTGAAGGCACCGAGAAGGACGAAGCTGTAGCCTTCAACGCGGCCGAGAGCGCGCGCGCGCAGCAAGCCCTCGCCGGCTACATCACGGCCAAGCACCGGCCCACGGTCCAGAAGGGGCGTGCCGCATCCGACGTGCAGGTACTCGACGTCCTCCTCCTGTGGGGCGAGAAGGTCGTGCCGAAGCTCGCGACGGCGGAGAAGACGGGGCAGCGCCTCGTCCAGCTCGGCGAGTTCTGGGCGGGCAAGACCCTGGCCGAGGTCGACGGGGACGCCGTCGACGAATACGTGGAGTGGCGCACCGCGCAGGCCTGGAAGTCGGCCAGGCCGAAGCAGACCGGCAACCCCGCCCGCATGGTCTCGCCTCAGGGCGCCCGGCGCGAGCTGGAGGACCTGCGCGCCGCCATCAACTGGCACAGGGGCCGCGGCTACCACCGGGAGGTGGTCGAGGTGCCGCTGCCGCCGAAGAGCAAGCCGAAGGAAGTGCACCTGGAGCGCCACGAGGCCGCCCGCCTGCTCCTGCAGATGTGGCGCTGCCGCGAGGTCATGACGGTTCGGAAGGATTCGCCCGCCCGGGCCGGCGAGAAGGTCGCGTCCCGCAAGCGGCCTCAGGTCCACCTGACCCGGTTCACGCTGCTCGGGATCTATACCGGCACCCGGGCCGGCGCGATCGCGACGGCGGCGTTCGAACCCCTGCCGGGGCGCTCCTGGCTCGACCTCGACACCGGGACATTCCATCGGCTCGCCGTCGGCAAGGAGGCCACGAACAAGAGGCAGCCGCCGGTCCGGCTGCCAGACCGGCTCCTCGCCCATATCCGCCGGTGGAAGCGGCTCGGCCTGTCGAAGGAGTTCGTAGTCGAGTTCCGCGGCCAGCCCGTCGTCCAGGTCAACAAGGGGTTCGGCGTAGCCCTCGCCGCGGCCGGCCTGACCGGCTCGCCGCACATGCTCCGGCACACCTGCGCGACCTGGCTGCTGCAGCGGGGCGTGAAGTCCTGGGACGCAGCGAACTACCTCGGGATGAGCGAGCGCATCCTGCTGGAGACCTACGGGCACTGGACGGCCAACTTCCAGGCAGGGATCGCCGGCGGCCGGAAGCGGGCGCGGGCGGAGGCGGAGCTCCACGACGTGTTTTCGGTGCACTACAACCGGGACGCCGATCTCGCGGTCGCGCGCCGGCATCGGGTGAAGCGCCTCGCGGCTCGGGCCCGGGAGGGGGCCAAAGCCGCCTGAACAGGGTTTCGGTCCCGGAACCGCACCGGAACCGGAACGAGGGGTAGACGGGGGGAAATAGCGGTTCCGGGCGGGGTGCCTGTCGGAGGTTCCCCTCTACGCGGCAGGCTAGCGCCACACCGCTCATAACGGTCCGTCCAAACCATCGATCCCCTGGGCGGGACTCAGCTTTTTTCCGCTAGGGCACGAGAAACGGCACGGAGAAGGGTCCTTTTCAGCTGGTCGTCGGATCGGTCGGCATTCCGCTTCCGGCATGCATGCCGAGACCTTACCCCGCCCACCCTGGGCCCACGTCCCCCTTCGAGCACAACATATAAGCGGTGGGCAAAGGGTCACTGGAAGCGGTGCTTGCTCGGACGCGGCGACGTCCTTCACATACGTTCCTTGATGCCGGACGCGACCAGCCACCAGTTCACCGGGTAGGCGGTCGCGAAACCGGCCACCATCGCGACCTGCATCAGGAGCCAGAACTCGGCCGTGTCGACTTCCGCCCGCGGCGCGCCCAACGCCGGCAGCAACACGAACTGGCCCAGGGCCATGAAACCGTACATGCCGACCTGCCACGCGACGAGGGACAGCGTGTCCGCCTTGAGGGCGGCGATCAGTCCCTGGCCCGGCGAGAGGCCGCGCATTGGCACGATGGCGAGGTATTGGAAGACGATGCCGAGGCCGAAGGCGAATACGAAGTCGAGCACCCACACCGCGAACATCTTGTCGGCGAAGACGCTCTGCCAGCCGAACCAGAGCGCCACCGCCGGCACCAAGAACGCCAGCCACTCGGCAGCGACGTCGCCGAGCATGCACCCGGCGCCGCAATGCAGCGCACCCTTGCCCACCATGACCGGGAACGGCGTGCCGGTCATGTTCGGCGGCTTCCCGTCCCGCGCCTCGGCGCGATGTGTGCCTCCATCGTGGCGAGCCGGCCGTAGCGGAAGTATGCCCAGACCACGGCGAGCGTGCCGAACAGCGCCGTCACCGGCCAGACCACGTTCATCACGGCCATGTGCTGCGGCCGGCGGATCACGTCGACCGAGACGACTATGGAGCATGCCGCACCGAGCAGCAGGCATGACGCGGCGAGGACGTGCAGCCAGGACGGGACCATCGCAACTCCCCGCTCAGTGGTGGGCGACCAGCATCCAAACGGCCATCGCGACCATCATCAGGTTCTCGGTCAGCGACACGAAGCCGAGCGGAACGCTTCCCGAGCCGCCGACGCAGGCACACTTGATCTCGCGCTTGTCGACGTAGACTGCCTTGACCACGGAGACGGCGCCGACCGTGCCGATGAACAGGGCCACCGGGATCGACAACCAATCCAGGGCGCCCGCCACCATCAGCACGCCGGCCAGAGCCTCGCAGAACGGGTAGGCGTAGGCGTAGCGGACCCAGCGCCGGGCGAGCAGGTCGTAGCCCAGGAACATCGAGGAAAAGGTCTCGACGTCCTGCAGCTTGAGGATGGCCAGCACGCACATGCTGAAGGCGACGAACCACTCGCCCGCCCGCACCGTCATGGGCGTGCCATAGACGGCGTAGCTCGCGGCCAACGCCATTAGGGCGGTCATCGCGAACACGGCGACCACGGGCGTGTAGCTCGTCGCGTTCGGGTCCTTGACCTCCTTGCCGAGGTGGCGGCGCAGGTCGTCGTAGCCACCGACCCGCTCGCCATTGATGAAGGTCTGCGGCGTGGTCTTCACGCCGTGCTCGGCCTTAAAGGCGTCGGTCTCCTCGCGCGTCGTCAGCCAGTGGTCGTCGACGGTGAACCCTTCCCGTTCGAGCAGGTCCTTGGTCTTCAGGCCGAACGGGCAGACGTGCTTCTCCATCACCATTCGATAGACGGTGGCCCTGCGGGTGGTGTCGAGCATGGATCGGCTCCTCGTTGCCAGCGGTCCCGTTCGAGGGACAACCCGCGAACCTTCGGATCGGGTATGGGCGGAGGTGACGCGTTCGCCGCTTCGCCCGGGAGGCCCGCCGAAATCCGTGACGGTCAGCCTGTCAGGTCGGCGGCGACGTTGGCCGCCGCCAGCAGGCAGAGGCCCGCAAGCAGGGACGTCGCGACGACGGCCAGGACCAGATCGGATGCGCGCGGCGCCGTGGGCTTCAGCCCGAAGGCGAGTTGCCGCCAATGGCCTTTGCGAAGCATGGAACGGGACATGTTGGGTCTCCTTCGCCCGGTTCGCTCCGGGGCGTGCGAATCCGGGTGGGCCGCCGGCGCTCGCGAACGACCGGCATCAGGACGCGAGGATACCGGCCAGGCCGACAAGCAGGAGCAGACCCACCGCGATCCCGCACGCGGCCCACAGCGGCCACGGGGTGGTGCCGTCCCTGTTGTCGTTGGCCGGACCCGGCAACTCGCTCGGCCAGCGCCGCCACCGTCGGCAGGTCGACGGGGTCTGCAGGACCGACGGGCCCGATCCGGCGTCATGGCGATGGCGACACGACATGACCGGGATATCGGGTGCCGCGGTCGCCCGTGACAGTGCCGCCGAGGACGCACCGGAGATCGACGTCGGCCGATGCCAGGCCGCCGCCGAGGCGTGCCCAGTCCTCGATGGACCCGTCCGCCGGGACCACCGGCACCTGGGCATCACCCGTGCCGGCCGTGCTTCCTGAGACCGCCCGCCTCGCCCAAACGAGCCGAGCCTTCCGAACGATGGCCGTCCTCATGTCTCTCCCTCGTCCCTGTGAGCGGGTTGGACGGGCATCACCGCCCGCACGATGGCGGCAGGGTCGGCGGCTGCGGTTTAAGCTTTCGTAAACCAAACCGGCCGCGCAAGCCGACCCCGAGGCGGTGCCCAGGGGCGTGTCAGGTTTGTCCCGACAGGAATGCGGTCTTCTCCGACTGCGCGCCTATCCCCGGCGCCACAGATCACCCGGTGAGCGGGAAGAGAGGGGCGCTGAGCCCGAGCGTCCCCGGCGGTCCGGCGCAGGAACGTCCGGCCCGCGGCCAGACAACCGGCCACCCCGTCGAACCCGTCACAGTCGTGGCCCGCAAGGGTCAGCCACCACCATTACGGAGATGAAACCCGATGAAACGTCTGGCACTGGCCCTCGCGGCCGTATCGAGCTTGATGCTGTTCTCGCCGTCGAGCGAGGCGCGGCCCTTCGGCAGGGGCCATGGCTTTCACCATGGCGGCTTCGCCGGTCACCACGGCGGCTTCCGGGGCGTCCGCCACGGCTTCCGGGGATACCGTTCGGTCGGCTTCCGGGGCTATCGCCGCGGCTTCGGCGGGTACCGTCGCGTCGGCTTCGGTGGTCCGCGCTACGGCTACGGGCGACGCTACGGCTACCGCCGCGGCTATCCCGGCCTCGGCCTGGCGGCCGGCCTCGGGCTCGGCCTCGCCGCAACGGCGGTCCGGCCGGCCTACTACGGGGGATACGGCGGCTACGGCTATGCCCCGGTCGGATACGGGTACGGCGCCCACGGCTCCTACTGCACCTGCGGCTACTGACCTCCGTCGAGGAGACCCGGCATTCCCGCCGGGTCGCCACCCATTCCCGATTCCCTCGGCGTGCGCCGGTCCGACCTCGGGACGGGTCGAGCCCACGTCGGCATAGACAGGTGAAACCGATGAAGAACCTCGCACTCGGCGTCTTCCTCGCGAGTTCCGTGCTCGCCGGCCCCGCGCTCGCCCAGGACAAGGCGGCGCAGCCCTCCGCCGACGCACAGACCAACCAGATGAAGACGCCGCCGGCCGGCACCGCGATGCCGACGACGGCCGGCGGCATGGGCGGCATGACCATGGCCGACACCGCGACCGCCAAGATCAAGTTCGTCACCGCCAAGCCGGCCGAGGTGACCTCGTCGAAGCTCGTCGGCAAGAACCTCTACAACAACAAGAACGAGACTATCGGCGAGGTCGAGGATCTCGTCATCGACAACGGCAAGACGGTCACCGGCGTCGTCGTCAGCGTCGGCGGCTTCCTGGGCATGGGCGAGCGCTACGTGCTGGTCGACCCCTCGTCGATCTTCCTGCACAAGGCGGACGGCAAGCTCAAGGCGATGGTCGACACCGACAAGGACGCGCTGAAGAACGCGCCCGAGTTCAAGTACAACAAGAACTCCTGACCCCCGGCGCGTGGTCCCGTGTCTGCGGGGCCACGCCCAAGCATTCCAGCACCCGGGCGGTGTCGGGATGAACCTGACAGGTGTCGGTGTGAACGGCGACGCCCGGCGAAACCGCTTGTCGCCCGCCGAGGTCCAGGCCCTACTCGAAGCCGCTTCGTAAACGTCGATGTGGTGGAGGGAGTGGCGATGCTCATGGACGTCATCAAGCAGGGTTCCCGCGCCAGGGCCCTGGGGCGCCCGCGGGATGCCTGTCCCCACCCGGCGGATTCCCGCGAGCGCCGGGCCTGGTACGAGGGTTATGACGGATCGACCTGGGACTTCGCCGAGCGGGTTCCCCATCCGGCCGTGACGGCCCGCGGCCCCGCAACCCGGAACGGGGCGGTTGACCCGACCTTGGTCTAGGTGGCGGACCTTCCCCTCGACCCCAGGTTCCCCTGGCCCTAGAGCAAAGCTTCGAGGACGGTCGGGAAGGCGACGGAGGGGCTATGGGACGGAAGCGACCCCGCCCGTTCGAGGGCCGGACCTTCGGGAGCCTCGAACGGGTGGTCACCGCGTTGGTCGAGGCTGGCTTGCAGGACCCTGCCACCGCGCCGCCGAACCTCATCGGGCGGCTGCGGGACCTGGAGCGGAACGCCGCTGCCACAGGCGACCGCCAGATCCTCCAAGTCATCGCGTCGGGCCGGCGCCTCCTCGGCGACGAGCAGGCGCTGACCGGGCCGGGCGTGCCGCCCAACGCCGACATGGCCGAAGCGCCCTTGCGGGACGTCACGGTCCAAGCCGATGATCCGGACCCGACCGGGGATGTCCCGGCTCCGTCGGCGGGGACGGCGACCGCGGTTCTCCTCAGCCAGTCGTCCCTGCATGACCTCACGGCTTGAGAACGCCGACGCCGACCGTCCCGAGATCCATCGCGGCAACGGCCGGACCTTCGTCGCGCTCGCTGTGGCTGCCGCCATCCCCGTGCTGCTGCTCAGCGGCTGGGTGGCGACGCTCATGGCGCAACAGCAACGCGGACTGACCCGCAGCGCCGCCGTGGCGAGCGCGGCCCGGGTGGCCGAGCGCGTCGCCTCCGACATCGCGACGCAGGTCGCGGTCCTCAGAGCCGAGGCCGCCTCGGCGAGCCTCGACCGGCCGGACCTCGCCGCCTTCTATGCCGAGGCCGAGCGGCTGAGGCGGGAGCACCCGCTCTGGGAGACCGTCGAGCTCGCCGGTCCCGACGGCGTCCAGGTCGTCAATTTGCTCCGCTCCCTCGACGACGAGCTCGGACCCACCGCCGACCGCGCGAGCTTCGATGCGGTGGTGCGGACGGGGCAGCCTGTGGTCGGCGGGATCGGGCCGATCGGGCCGATCTCGGGCAAGCGCCTCGTCGCGCTGCGGGTACCGGTCGTCCGGGACGGAACGCTCCGCCACGTCCTCTCGGTCGGCCTCGCCACGAACGCGGTCAGCTCCATCCTTCGGGACGCGGGCGCGCCGGAGGGCTGGGTCGGGACCATCGTCGATGCGGCAGGCAACACCATCGCCCGCACCCGGGCCGAGGCGGAGGAACTCGGCCACCCGGCCGGCGCCGCCCTGCTGGCCGCCATCCGGCGAGCGCCTCAGGGGTTCTACACGGGATCGACGCCGGAGGGGCCGGACGTCGAGGTCGTCTACCGTACCCTGAAGGACACCGGCGGCTGGTCGGTGCATTTCGGTATGCCGGTCGCCACGCTGAACGCGCCGGTCTCGCGCTCCTACCTCGTGCTGGCCGGCGGAAGCGTGCTGAGCATCGGCCTCGGCCTCGCATTGGTCGGGCTGGTCGGGCGCGACATGGCTCAGCGGCGGGCGGGCGAGCGGGCGCGCTTCGCCCTCGCCCTGCGGTCGAGCGAGGAGCAGGGCGCCGTCGCCGCCGAGGCCGCGGAGCTCGGCACCCTGCGATGGGATACGGCCGAGGAGACCGTGACCGCCTCCCGACGCGCCGCGAAGCTCCTGGGTTGGGAAACGGAGGTGCCGGAGGGGCGTGAGATGACGGCGGAGGCCGCCATCGCCTTCCTGGCGGTCGACACCGGCGACCGGGAGCGGATGGCGGCGGAGGTGCGGCGAAGCCTCGCCGAGGGTGTTCCCCTCGACGTGGAGTTCCGGGTTTCCCAGACGGATTCGAAGTCGCGCTGGGTGCGCCTGACCGGGCGCGCGCCCCGGCTTCGGAACGAGGACCCCGCCGTGCTGGTCTACGGCGTGGTCTCGGACATCGAGCCGCGCAAGCGCGCCGAGGCGGAGCGGCTCGACTTGCTGCGCCGCCTCGGGGAGGCGCAGGAGAATGAGCAGCGCCGGATCGCCCGCGAGCTGCACGATCAGGTCGGGCAGACGGTGACCGGCCTGTCGCTCGGCCTCAAGGGACTGGAGCGGCTGCTCGATGCGGAGAGAGCGTCGCCCAAGGCGGGCCGGCAGATCCAGTGGCTGCAGCGGCTCGCCGGCGAGATCGGGCGCGACATCCATCGTGCCGCCGTCGACCTGCGCCCGACCGCCCTGGACGACCTGGGGCTGCGCGAGGCGCTGGCGACGCTGCTGCGCGAGTGGGGCCAGCGCCACGGCGTCCGGTCCGACCTGGAGTTCGTCGGCGAGGCCTCCCGCCTTCCGGCCGCCGTCGAGAGTGCGGTCTACCGGATCGTGCAGGAGGCGCTCACCAACGTCCTCAAGCACGCCCGCGCGGCCACCGTCAGCGTCTGCGTCGACCGTCGCCCGGACGAGGTCCAGGTGATCATCGAGGACGACGGCGTCGGCTTCGAACCCGGCTCAAGCTCTGCCCCGTCCTTGGGGAGCACGCCGACCGAACCGCGGTTGGGTCTCTCGGGCATCCGCGAGCGTTTGACCCTCCTGAACGGCACGCTCACGCTGGAGGCATCCCCGAGCGTCGGCACCACGCTGTTCGTCCGCATCCCGGTGGCGCCCGCCGCCTGACCCACGAGAGGGACCAGCATGGACCGTATCCGCGTCGTCCTCGCCGACGACCATCCGGTCGTCCTCGCGGGCATCCGGGCGCTGCTGAACGCCGACCCCGAGGTCGAGCTCGTCGGCGAGGCCACCGACGGCGGAGAGGCGCTGCCGATGATCCGCGCCGTCGCGCCCGACGTTGCGGTCGTCGACGTCTCGATGCCCGGACTGAACGGCCTCGAATTGGCGGAGCGGGTGAAGGGTGAATGCCCCGGCACCCGGGTGCTGGTGCTGACCGTGCACGAGGACGCGGCCTACGTGCAGCCGCTGATGAGGGCCGGCGCGCGCGGCTACCTCCTCAAGCGCTCGGCCGCGGACGACCTGCTCCGGGCGGTCCGGGCCGTGGCCTCGGGCGGCGTCTTCCTCGACCCGTCCATCGCCGGCCACGCCCTGGCGGAAACCTCCGACTCGGACGGGCGCCCGGGCGCAGCGGAAGGGCGCGAGCCGCTGAGCCCGCGCGAGGCCGAGACCCTCCGGCTGATCGCGCAAGGCTTCAGCAACAAGGAGATCGCCCGGCGCATCGACGTCAGCGTGAAGTCGGTAGAGACCTACAAGGCGCGGGCCGCCGAGAAGCTCGGGTTGCGGACGCGCGCCGAGATCATCCGCTACGGCGCGGCGCACGGCTGGTTCGACGCCTTGGCCTTGCGGTAGCGCCGTCCCTCTCACCCCGCCGCGCGCGCCACGAACCGCACGGACCTGCCGCCGACCGATCCCCGGCGATCAACGGCCCCTAGCGTCGCGCACCTTCGATGGGGCGGGTGTACCCGCGACCGACGAGCCTTTTCTCGTGATGATCGGGGGCGTCCCGACCGCGCCGGGCTTTGCCTTGGGCAGGGTGCGGTCCTTCGTCAGTGCCCGCGCGCGATCCACCGGTCCCCCATCCCGCGCGGCGGCCGGTTGCGGCACCAAGCCTCCTGCGAAGCCCAGCAATGGGATGGTCACGAGCGAGCCTACCAGGGTCAAAACATATCTCGGCTTGTCGATCATCGTGTTCTCGTCATGCGGCGTCCTTCGCTCAACTTGTGCGGCCGCCGCTTGATCCCGACGGGTCGACCCCACAAGCGCCACGCTCTTCATCCGCCCGACGTGCGACGGTGGTTCACCCGACGGATCGGCCCGCTCCGGTCCGCACCCGGACGAAGCGAGCGTGCCGCTCCTCCAGGTCGGCGAGGTCGCTCGGGTCGGCGACGTCGCGCCGCGCGGCGGCCAGGACGAGGTCGGCATGGCGCCCGAGCTCGGCCAGGCGCGAGGTCAGCCGCTCGACCTCCGCGGCGCGGGTCAGGACGTCCAGCATCCGCGCGAGCACGTGGACCGAGCCGGCGGCGTTCTGGCGGATCATGTGGAACATCGCGTCGCACAGGCCGTCGTAGTCCGTCACCGGATGGACGAGCACGACGCGGCCTTCGCGGGCGACCGCCCCGGTCGGCAGGTGGCGCGGCGCGATCCGGCACAGGGCGTCGCCTAAGTGGTCCAGCACGCTGCCCGCCGTCATCGGGTCGTTGATGCCGGGCGAGAGCGCCCGCACCGCGATCTCGACGAGCTGCCGCACCGAGTATTCCAGGTCCTGCAGCGCCGCGGGACGATGGCCGAAGGTGAGCGAACGGGCGACCGCCTCGGCGGCGTCCTCGACGCTGGCGGAGAGGAAGGCGACCGGGAATCCCCGCGGCACGAAGTCGCCCGGCCGGACCCTCAGGGCAAGGACGACGCGCCGTTCGTGCGCCCAGTCGGCGAGGCTCTCCGTATCGACCGCCTGCAGGTAGCCCCCCTCCACCGGCGCGACCGGGGCGCCGCGCGGCGGCTCCGTCGGTGGCTGGACGTCGGCCTCGTCGCGGGTCCGTGCCTCGACCGCCGCGCAGAGGTCGCGGTGGACGGCGTCGACCACGGTCTCGACGTTGATGCTGGTGGCGACGTGATGGACGAACCAGACCAGCGTCCCGAGAGAGACCAGCGCGAGCAGCACGGCACCCGAGATGGCGAGGTGCGGGACGAAGGTCTCCTCCTCGACGGTGCGCACCGTGCGCAGCACCATCAGCGCGTAGGCGAAGGTGCCGAGGAAGATGCCGAGCACGAGTTGGTTGCGGGCGTCGCGCACGAAGTTGCGCAGAAGCCGCGGCCCCATCTGGTTGGAGGCGAGCGTCAGCGCGGCGATGGTGATGGAGAAGGTGGTGCCCGCCACCCCGATGGTGGAGGAGGCCACCGCGCTGAGCAGCGCCCGCGCCCCCTCGGCGCCCCCGGCCCAGCCCCAGTTCGCGTCCGGGGAGGACGGATCGTAGCCGGCGATGTGCGCCGTCTCCAGCCACACGGCGACCTGCGCCAGGCCGATGCAGGCCAGCACGACCAGCGCCGGCCGCAGCCAGAACTGGTCGCCCAGGAACTCGATCCAGGCCCGTACCCTCGCCCTCACCGGCGCCCCTCCCGTTCCGCCGCCCGAGCCCGGGCGGGCGGCACTTTCCCGTTCATCGACATCGGCTCAATCCTCCGCTTCCTCCCGGGCGAGCCCGAACCGCTTGAGCGCGGTGATCAGCACCAGGATGGCCAGCCCGAAGCCCATCGCCGCCGCGAGCAGCGTGAACTGCGCCGCGCCGGCCACGATGCCGGCCGAGGCCGCGAGCCAGACGCTGGCGGCCGTCGTGAGGTTCCGGACGGTCCGCTCGGCGTCGCCCTTGGCGACGAAGATCGTACCGGCCGCGATGAAGCCGATGGCCTGTGCAAGCCCCTGGATGACGCGCAGGGGATCGGCGTCGCCGCCGCGGGCTTGCACGTCGGCGTAGAGGCTCAGGGCCGAGGTGGTGATGACCGCGGAACTCAAGGCGACGAGGGCGTGCGTACGGATGCCGGCGTCCTTGCCCTTGCGCTCCCGCTCGAAACCGAGCGCCAGCCCGCAGACCGTGGCCGAGCCCAGTCGCAGGAGGATGTCCGTCAACGAGATGGCGGTGGCGTCGAGAAGCATGATCGGGTCCGGTCCCCCGGGAGGTTTGGCGAGGTGCCGTGGGTCAACACGCGCCGGCCGCCCCCTTTCCCGGATTGGCCCGCTCGGTCAGGCCGGGCTTGGCCGCGCGCGTTGTTCGCTTGAGGCGGCGACCAGGAGCACCAGCGCCCCGGCCACCATGCTGGCGACCGAGCCGGCGAGCACGCCGATCTTGACCTCGGCCTCCAGGGCCGGCGCGTCCGCGAAGGCCAGCAGGCCGATGAACAGGCTCATGGTGAAGCCGACCCCGCAGAGAAGCGAGACGCCGTAGACCTGCGCCCAGGTCGCGTGGGCCGGGCGCTGCGCCAGCCCGAGCCGCACCGCGGCCAGCACGAGGCCGAACACGCCGGACTGCTTGCCGACGAACAGGCCGAGCGCCACGCCGAGCGTCACCGGGTCGAGAAGCATGTGCGGGGTGAACCCGGCCAGCGACACGCCCGCGTTGGCGAAGCCGAACACCGGCAGGATCAGGTAGGCCGACCACGGCTGGACCGCGTGTTCGAGGATGTGCAGCGGCGACGTCGGGTCGTCCGGCTTGCCCACGCTCAGCCGCAGCGGAATCGTCATCGCCAGCAGCACCCCGGCGACGGTGGCGTGCACCCCCGACCTGAGTACGAGGACCCAGAGAACCACGCCGAGCAGGAGGTAAGGCCAGAGCCGTGCCACCCCGGCCCTGTTCAACCCGTAGAGCACGGCCAGCACCAGAGCGGCCCCGCCCAGCATCGGCAGCGACAGGTCGGCGGTGTAGAACACCGCGATGATGAGCACCGCGCCGAGGTCGTCGAGGATGGCGAGCGCCGTCAGGAACACTTTCAGCGACACCGGCACCCGCGACCCCAGCAGCGCCAGCACGCCGAGCGCGAAGGCGATGTCGGTGGCGGCCGGGATCGCCCAGCCCCGCAGCGTCTCGGGCAAGGACCAGTTCACGGCGGCGTAGACGAGGGCCGGGGCGGCCATGCCCCCCGCCGCGGCCAGCCCCGGCAGCACCCGGTCGGGCCAGGTGCGCAGGCGACCGTCCAGCATCTCGCGCTTGATCTCCAGCCCGACCAGCAGGAAGAACACCGCCATCAGGGCATCGTTGATCCAGTGCAGGACCGAGAGCGGGCCGAGATAGGCCTTGAGCGCGGCGAAGTAGGTGTCGGCGAGCGGGGAGTTCGCCACCACGAGCGCGAGCGCCGCGCTCGCCATCAGGACGAGGCCGCCGCCGGCCTCGCTGACGAGCGTGTCGCGCAGGGCCGACATGGGACGGCGGCGAGGCCGCGCAACGGCATGGGGGGAGGACGACACGGGCACGGGTCTCCGGCGCTGGCGGCCCGACCAGCGCTCGTCCTGCCGGTCCGATCGACGGACCGCGCACCCTGAGGGGGCTATCGCATCGAAGCCCGGCAGGCACAACCTGCGCCTCCCCGGATCCACAAGGCGGGTACGGCGGCCGGCACCCCGTTCAGGTAACCGGAACCGCGTCCGCGTTACGTGTTTCGCAATCCGAGACCCGCGAGCGACCGCATCCTGACGCATGACGTACCTGACCGACAGGCTTCGGACCCTCTACGAGGGCGACACCGACCGCGCCCACCGCTTCCGCTACGGCCTGCTCGCCTTTGACCTCGCCACCCTGCTGTTCATCGTCGTCTCGTCGTTCATGCCGCGCGAGCCGCTGGTGGAGGGCGTCGACGTGCTGATCGGGGCGGCGGTGACCGCGGACTTCCTGTCGCGGCTCGCCATCTGCCCACGGCCGGGCCGCGAGTTCCTGCGTCCGACCACCTGGGCCGACCTCGCGGCCATCGCCTCGTTCCTCGCGCCCATCGTCGGCGAGGGGGCGGGCTTCCTGCGCATCCTGCGCACCCTGCGGCTGCTGCGCACCTACCAGCTGCTCGACCGCCTGCGCGCCGACTTCCCGTTCTTCCGGCGCAACGAGGAGGTGATCATCGCGGCGGTGAACCTCGCGGTGTTCGTGTTCGTGATGACCGGCATCGTCTTCGCCACGCAGCACGGGCGCAATCCGGCCATCGGCAACTACGTCGACGCGCTCTACTTCACGGTCACCTCGCTGACGACGACGGGCTACGGCGACGTCACCCTGCACGGGACCGGCGGTCGCCTCGTCTCGGTGGTGGTGATGATCTGCGGGGTGACGCTGTTCCTGCGCCTCGCCCAGGTGCTGTTCCGGCCCTACAAGGTACGCTTCCCCTGCCCGACCTGCGGCCTGCAGCGGCACGAGACGGACGCCGTGCACTGCAAGGCCTGCGGCACCGGCCTGAACATCCCTGACGAGGGCGCCTACTGAGGAGGGCGCTCAAGCGCGTTCATCCCCGTCGGCCCCTCTCCGCTGCCATGTGACCTGCCAGCGGCCGAGCGGGGGATTCCGGCCGGCGGGCCAGCCCTCGCACAGACGAGAGCGGTTTCCGTAGGTCTCCTCGGCCTGGTCGTGGAACAGCACCTGGCTGGTCGGGTACGGCAGGTCGATGCCGGCGGCGTTGGGCGCTTCCTTGGCGATGGCGGGTCGAGGGCATCGACCGCGTCGCGCCGCCGGGGCGGATCGATTTACAGCCGGGCGGTCATGTCGACGCCGGCCGCTCCCAGCCCCGTGACCTGGGCCTCGGGCGGCGGGTCGGCCAGCACGCCCTCGGTTAGTCACCGGGAAGGTGAGGCGTCGCCTCTCGTGCGCGGTGATGACCGTGATCTTGTCCACGAACAGCGTCGCATTCGGGGCAGCACACGCTGGTTGTCGTAGGTGCAAAGTACTGTGGCCCGCACCCAGGCGTCCTCGACCGTGTACTCGTGGCTGCCCGCCTGGATCTGGTCGCCGATGACGAAGGGCTGCGTCGGCAGGATCAGGATGCCGGCGAGCAGTTTATGCAGCGCGCCGTTCACTTCCCATCCCGCCAGGAACCAAGCCGTTCGGGGAATACTTGCAACTCGGCATACCCGTCGCACGGGCGCATCGAACGAAGCGAGATCTCTTGGTGACCGCCGGTCGTCCTCTCCCTTATGGTTGTATCGCGGCCATCCTATTTGCCGGTGCCGTCGCGATGCTCTCGGGGGTCGTGGCGCTGCCGGCCGCCGCGCAGTCAGCCGGCAGCGCCATCGACCAGCCGACGGCCGGAACGCTCCCGCCCGGGACGTCGACGGTGAAGGACGATGGCGCCGCACCGCGCGAACAGCCCTCCGGCCAAGTCGCGCCGCCGAACGTCATCCAGTCCTCGACGGAGGTGATGCAGTCGGAGGGGACGGTCCAGGGCAAGGGAGGCGGGACGCACCCGGTCAAGCATCTGCCCAAAGACATGCGCTGACGGCCGGTTCCCGCACCCGTGCGGGCCGGTC
>JAESFL010000171.1_pt1 | contig 59689 bp, 52 predicted proteins | sample 9269401 | NCBI WGS metagenome assembly JAESFL01 (sample SAMN14506025, study PRJNA617098) | algae metagenome | isolation source: Gloeocapsa sp. UFS-A4-WI-NPMV-4B04 and co-occurring heterotrophs from desert... | place: USA: Utah | collected 2006-10-01 | reverse complement strand
GGGCCGACACGCCTCAATCAGCGGCTCCAGCATCGTCCATTGTGCATCCGTCAGCATCGCTCCTCCTGCGTTAGGACGAGCAAAACGTCCGATCACACAAAGGGTTCAAGTGCGAACAGGCCCTAGCTATGTCTGCCATATTGACCTCCCCCGATCTGTCTGCCGCTCCACACCCTATAGGCCGAAGTGACTGGTCGCAGAACGGGCGTCGCTGCTGCACTTTGGCTTAGCTGAGGGCAGGGGGCTGCGAGTTCGTGCCATCGCTCCAGGGCAGCCGTCCCTCGATGGGGTAGGCGGGATCATTGTACCCAGGTGTGGAGGGGTGACCGGAGGCGACGAGATGGTCCACAAACGCTTCGTCCTCAGCTGTAAACCGGTACTCGAGGGCACCGAGGTACTCCCTCCATTGGTCCTCCGTGCGTGGTCCGGCAATCACTCCTGTGACGAGGCGGTTGTGGAGAACCCAGGCAACGGCAAACTGTCCCGCCGTGATGCCCTGCCGCTCGGCACGCTCCTTCATCCGCTGAGCAATCGCTAGTGACTCGGGCCGCCACTCCGTCTGCAGCATGCGCGCATCCTGCCGTCCGGCCCGGCTAGTCTCCGGCGGAGGCGCTCCGGGGCTGTACTTACCCGTCAGCACACCGCGTGCGAGAGGGGAGTAGGGGACAACTCCCAGACCAAAATAGCCGCAGGCCGGGAGGTGTTCGACCTCCGGCATTCGGTTCATGGCATTGTAGTACGGCTGGCTCACGACAGGTCGATCAACACCAGCTGCGTCGCACAGGCGGCAGATCTCGGCCACACGCCAAGCCCGATAATTTGAGAGGCCAAAGTAGCGGATCTTCCCCTGACGAACGAGATCGGCCATGGCGTGCACCGTCTCGGTCAAGGGTGTCGTGAAATCCTCCTTGTGGAGGTAGTAGACGTCAATCCACTCGGTCCCAAGGCGGCGGAGGCTGGCTTCTGCCGCGGCCATGATCCGCCGTCGGGACAATCCCCGATCGTTGGCGCCAGGGCCTGTAGGATTAGCAACTTTGGTGGCCAGCACCCAGTTCTCCCTCTGTGCTCGGATGGCGCGCCCTGTGATCTCTTCCGAGTGCCCCTCATTGTAGACATCGGCTGTGTCGATGAAGTTCACCCCAGCGTCATAGGCGCTGGCGACGATCCGGGTGGAGGTCGCCTCGTCGGTCTGGCCGCCGAACATCATGGTTCCCAGGCAAATGGGTGAGACCTTCAGGCCGGAGCGGCCCAGGCTACGGTAGTTCATGGAACCTCCTGCTCCTCGATTCCCACTCCTATCCCGTCTCAGAGCAGGGCTCCAGAGTTCATGATTGTGACATGCTTGAACGATCCTTGATTCCTGATCCTGCCTCGGCGAGCCAGCTGGACGCGCGTTGCCGGCTCCATGCCGTCGAAACCGGAGTGTTCGCGTGACCAACCTCGTCCCAGCCCTATGCTCCGTCACATTCCGGCAGCTTCCACCAGACGAGGTGGTCGAGCTTGCGGCGGTATCTGGCCTCCGGGCCATTGAGTGGGGCGCAGATTTGCATGTCCCACCAGGGGACCTCCGCAAGGCCCGCCTGGTTCAAGCCCTGACGGAGGAGAAGGGGCTTTGCGTGGCCTCCTACGGGTCGTACATCCGCCCACGCCAGGATGGCGCAGAGGCCTTCGAGGTCGTGGTGGAGACCGCCTCGGTCATTGGAGCACCCAACATCCGCATCTGGGCCTGCCCGATAGGACGTGGATCGGACAGCTATGAGGCGGCAGACCGAACGGTCGTGGCGCACGCGATCAGGAGCATGGCCACGAGGGCTGCGGCGGCAGGCATTACGTTAAGTCTTGAATATCACAGAGGCACGCTGACCGATGACCCTCATCGACCAAGGCGCTGATGGCCGACATAGCTCATCCAGGTGTCTTCACGTATTGGCAGCCCCGACCTGGTTTGCCGCTGGCCTCAGCGCTGGAGGAGATCCGGGTTCTTTCTCCAGATCTGTCGCATGTTCATGTTTTTGCCTGGGATGCGCAGGCACGCCGGTATCCGCTGCACATGCAGGCGGAGTACTGGCGCGATGCACTGGGCGCCCTCCGTGCAGGCCGGTGGCGGGGCACGCGCTATGCTATGCTGGAGTTCGTACAGGACAACTCGCCAGAGCACTTCCGTGCTGATGCAACAACTCTTCTCGAGCTAATCGGGAGCTAGGCTGTGCCGGTCTGTGAAGCTTGCCTGCGCCCTGCCAATCGGTCGCGAGGAGCGTTTTTCAACATTATTGACCTGCCACCGATGTAAAATCATCTGCCCTTAGCGAAGGCATCCGGAATAAATTTCGCGACACACGGACCCCTTTCTTAGTTTGTTCCAAAGAATCACCAGTGGAAAAACCTGGGTGCGATGGTTTAGCCCTCGATTTCGCCAATTCTAACCTACCCTGCCAGCTTGACCTTGGGCCGTGGAGCAGCCCACGTTACCCACAGGATCACTGACGGACGGAGCCCAGACTCGGGCCCGACACATGCCTACGGTTGCAATAGTGGAGGATGAGATCGATCTGCGCGAAGCCGTCGCCGAATATCTTTCGGAACGCGGCCTCCGTGTGCTCGCGGCCGGCAGCGCGGCCGAGTTCCGCACCATGGTCGTCGACGAGGCCATCGATGTCGCGGTGCTCGACATCGCGATGGCGGGTGAGGACGGGCTGTCGCTCGCCCGCTGGCTCGCCCGCCAGGAGCATCCTCCGGGGATCATTCTCGCGACCGCTGCCGGATCGGCGATCGATCGGGTGGTCGGGCTCGAGATCGGCGTCGACGACTACCTCGTGAAGCCCTACGACCTGCGCGAGCTCCTTGCCCGGGTGCGAAGCGTGCTGCGCCGCCTGCCCGAGGACATGGCGGCGCCGGCACCGATCCCCGCCGAGGCCGCGGACCCGTCGCGGCAAATGGCGATCGGTCCATATCGCCTCGACCTGCAGAGCGGCCGCCTGACCGCGCGGGACGGCCGCACCGTGGCCCTGACGCCCGCCGAACTCGACCTCCTCGAAGCGCTGGCGAAACGGCCGAATCGGGTCTTGTCCCGCAGCCAGCTTCTCGACCTTGCCCAGTCGCGGGAAGGGCACGAGAGCGCCCGCAGCGTCGATGTCCGCATCACCCGGCTGCGCCGCAAGCTCGAAAGCGATCCCGACAACCCGACTCTCATCCGGACGGTGCGGGGTGAGGGCTATATGTTCGTTCCCGATTGACGCCGAATGTGCCGTTTCGTCATCGACGCAGCATCATGGGCAGCCGCGGGTAGCGCGCGCTGGATCGGCGCGGAAGGAGAGGGGCTGTGGTGAAACGGGCCAAGATCGCGCTCGTCGACGATGAGGTCGATCTCGCGGAAGCTTACGCCGAATACCTCGCCGATCTCGGCCACGAGGTCTCGGTTGCGGCTTCCGCTGCGGAACTGGACCGCATCATGGAGCGCACGAGCATCGACCTCGTCATCCTCGACCTCAACATGCCCGGGGAGAAGGGGTTGGAGGTGCTGCGTCGTTTGCGCCGGAGCGGCGCCACCCCCGTTCTCATCCTGACCGCCAATCCCGATCCCTTCGAGCGCATCGTCGGGCTCGAACTTGGCGCCGACGATTTCGTGGTCAAACCCGTCGAGCCGCAGGAACTGGCCGCCCGTGCCGCCGGCCTCCTGCGCCGTTACGGCCGCGCGGAGCGGGAGCTCGTCGCCTTCGAGAACGCCACCGTGGATTTGACGGCCTCCCGCCTTCTGCGGGTCGGGTATCCTCCCGAGCGCCTGGGGCCGAGCGAGGTTCTCCTCGTGCGCACCTTCGCGAGCCGCCCCAACCAGGTGCTCACCCGGGAAGAGCTCATGCGCCTTGCGCCGGGCGAGACCTACGATGCCTTCGACCGCGCCATCGACAACCGCATCGCGCGCCTGCGCCAGAAGCTCGACACCGAGGCTATCGTGACGGTGCGGGCCAAGGGCTACATGTTCGTGCCGCCCGAACGGCGCGGCGATGTGCCCCCTGGCGATTCTTGAACGGCGACTTGCGCGCCCTTCGGCGGCACGCTTACAGATCAGGCCGGGTCGAGTTCATCGTCGAAGTACCGCCTGCTCGAGCGTTTCCCATCGAACGAGAGAAAGTACATCGGTCGTTCGAGCTTGAAGTGCCAGTGCACGTCGTCCACCGCGGCGGCGCGCAATCGACCGGATTGCAACGCCATCACGCGATCCCCGATCCAGTATCGAATGCCGGAGACGGGCCTGAACTTCTCTGGTCTCACCCGGAAACGGTGATCCTGGTAGTGAAGGACGATCCAGTCTTCACCCTCGACGGTATGGAAGACCTTACCGAACGGATGAAAGTCCCTGAGCTTCTGGAGATCGTCGGGATGGACGAGTTCTGAGCCGAATTCCGGGAACCAGGGATACAAGGCAAAACGACGAGTGGGGATCATGCAGCAGTCTCTCGACCGGGACAGTCCCGGTGGGGCCCTTCCCGAAGGCGCCGACCTCTCCCTCCTGCGCGAGGTGATCGATCACATTCCGGCCCGGGTCGTGTTCGTCGATAACGAGCACCGTTACCGCTATGTCAATCGCGCCTTTCTCGAGTTCGTGGGCATTCGGGCCGACGAGGTGCTGGGTCGCCCCGCTGCCGAGATCCTGGGCGAGGCACTCTCCGACGTCTATGTGCCGCTCCTTCCACGGCTCGCAGCCGGCGAGATGGTATGGCGCGAGGGCTGGACCGATTACGCCAAGCACGGTCGCCGCTACGTCCACGAGGGCCTCTGGCCGTACCAGTGGGGCGACATTCCGGGCATCCTCGCCTTCGCGCGCGACTTCACGGAGCTGAAGCAGAGCGAGCAGGCCCTCGCGGAGCGCCTCGATGCGCTGCGGGCGAGCGAGGCCATGAAGGCCGCGGTCGTGACGTCCGCCCTCGACTGCGTCGTGGTGATCGACGAACAGGGCTGCGTCCTGGAATTCAATCCCGCCGCCGAGGCGACGTTCGGGTTTCGGCGCGAGGACGTGCTGGGTCTGCCCATCGGCGATCTCATCGTTCCGCACCATCTGCGCGAGGCCCACACGAACGGCTTCAACCGCTACATCTCGAGCGGCAAAGGCTCAGTGATCGGTCGTCGCATCGAGATCGAAGGGATGCGGTCGAACGGGACGATCTTTCCCGTCGAACTCGCCATCACCGAAGTGAAGCTCCCGGAGCGGCGCCTCTTCACGGCATACCTGCGCGATCTCACGCCGGCGCGACAGGCGGAGGCCGAGATAGAAACGCAGCGCACCCGCATCCATCAGATGGAGAAGCTCTCGGCCATGGGTTCGCTTCTCGCCGGAGTCGCCCACGACCTCAACAACCCCCTCGCGATCCTCATCGCCCAGGCCACGCTCCTGCGCGAAAAGGCTCCGACCGAGGATGTGCGACGACGTGCCGAGCGGATCCATGCGGCAGCCGAGCGGTCCGGTCGCATCGTAAAGAGCTTCGTCGCCATGGCGCGCCAGAAACCGCCGCAGCGCGAGCCCGTCGATCTCAACGATGTCGTGCGCGCGGCCGCCGAGATGACGGCCTACGGGCGGCGCAGTGCCGGCATCGCGATCGACCTCGCCCTCACTCCAGGGCTTCCGATCATCAACGCGGACCGGGATCTCATCGGCCAGGTCGTCGCCAACCTCCTCATCAATGCCACGCAGGTGCTCCTCGACCGGGAGGGCGTCCGCTGCATTTTCGTGGAGACCACCGCCGAATCGGGAAAGGTGGTGCTCACCATTGCCGATAACGGCCCCGGCGTGGTGCCTGAGCTGCGCGAGCGGATCTTCGAGCCTTATTTCACCACGAAGCCGGTTGGCGCCGGCACCGGGATCGGGCTCTCGATTTCGCGCAGTGTGATCGATTCCCACGGCGGAAGGATCGAGCTGGAGGACCGCCCCGGTGGCGGTGCCCTCTTCCGCGTCGTGCTGCCCTCCGAGCCCGATGCGCAACAGCAGGCCGAGGACGAAGGGCCCACCACGGCGGCCGGCCTGTCGATCCTCGTGGTCGATGACGAAATCGACGTGGCCCACTCGCTCGCGGAAATCCTGCAGGACATGGGTCACCGCACGCAGGTTCTCGATTCCGCGGCGGATGCCCTCGGCCATATCGAGCGCAGCCATTTCGATGCGGTATTCGTGGATCTGCGCATGCCAGGCATGAACGGCGTCGAGCTGCGCACGCGCATCGCCCGCCGCGACCCGGCGCTCGGCGCCCGCACCGTGATCGTGACCGGCGATACGGTGGCCGGTCCCCAGGCCATCGCGCATCACGCCGGCGATGAGGCCGCGCTCACCCTCGAGAAGCCCTTCACGATGAACGACGTGGCCACGACCGTCGCCCGCCTCGACGTGCTGAGGGAAGCTCCCGCCTCGCCCCGTGGGGTGTGAGGCGGGAGGCGATCGCGAACCGGTTCAGAGCCGGCTGGCAAGACGCTTGATCGTCTCGCGAGCCGCCATGCGGTGCTTCACGTCGGTGCCGACCGGACCACGTTCCTTGGCGAAGGTCAGGAGAGCTTCGCGGGCGGCCTTGTCGCAGCCGTTCCGGCTCATGCCGGGCACCTTGAAATCGTGGATCGCGGTCTGCGCAATGGCCTCGCAGGCGAGGGGCGCGAAGCTGATCTTCTCGAGAACCATGTCGAGGGTCGCCGGCTTCTGCAGGCGTCGATCGTCCATCACGGTCTCGATGAAGGCGGTGGCGAAAGCCTTGGGCTGGCGCTGCTTGTTGATCACCGCGGTCGTGTTGAAGATCAGCATGATCTCCAGCTTCGGCATGTTGGGCGAGTTCGTCAGCAGGAGGTCGAGGGTGTAGCGGGTGATGTCGCTCGCGGAAATGGCCTTCGGCATTTCGGCATCGTTGTCGAAGTGTCCGACCAGCGACCAACGCGCCGTGGGATCGCCGAACCGGGCCAGATCGTTCACCCGCTCAAAGGAGCGCCGACGTTCCTGAGGAGTCTTGGCCTCCTTCGCGAGCCTCAAGGTATCCTGATAGACCTTCTGGTACAGGTCCTTGGGCAAGGTGATGTCGCCGGAGCCCACCTGGCCGGCGGGGATCGCGGGTTTCGCGTCTGTAGTCGCCGGGACGGGACCGAGCGGGCCCTTTGCGTCCACCCAGACCCTGAGCGCAGCGCGGGCCTCGGGGCCGAAATGGCCTTGTGGGTGTCCCCGGAATTGCCCCGCCTTCGCGAGATGCCGCTCCATCTCGATGCGTATGTCGGGTGGAAGCTGCCGGACGATGCCGAGCATGCGCTCCTCGTTGAGACCCGCCGGCGCCAGGCGAAACCCGTCGAGCACGGCCTCCGCGATCTCCTCGACGGTGTTGTGCCGCAGCGTCGACGGGGTGATGCTGATCGGAACGGCGTAAGAGGGCTGATCTGCATTCAGCGCGATGGCTTCCGTGACCCCTTCGCGCAGGCTGACATCCCCTTGAATCGAGTTCGCCATCCAGGCGAGACGGCGCCGGGCCTGCAGTGAGTCGAGGCGAGCGGCGGCGCGCAGCCAGCGCAGCTGCTCCTTCCGGTCCTTCGTGATGCCGAGGCCGCTCTCGTAGGCTTCCGCGACGAGGACCATCGCCTCCGGGTCCCCGCCCTCGGCAGCCTTCAGGAAGGCTTGCGTGGCGCCGACATCGTCCTGCGGGTAGACGCGACCCTTGCGCAGGAGTTGCCCATAGGCCGTGTAGGCGGACGCGACGCCCTTGGCCATCAGTGCGGACAGATCCGATTTGACCTCCTCGGCGACGGCGGCGATGCCGCTGTCGGACCATCGTGCGTAGCGCAGCGCGAGGAGCACCTTGGCTTGGTCGCTCCCCTCCGCGGCGGCGGCTTCGAGGAGCTTGTAGGCGCCGGCCTCGTCGCTGAAATCGCGCGAAGAGGCGAGCTTCAGCTTCGCGAAGGCCACCATGGCCTGAGCCGATCCCGCATCGGCCTGCTCCTGAAGCGCAAACCGCAGGCTCTCGATCCACATAGGTTCGAGCTTGAAATCGTACCGCGCAAGGATCTCGGCGAGCCTATAGATCGTGCTCTCACGCCGCGAACTGAGCGGAGCCAGGATCCGAACCGCCTTCGCGGGATCGCGACCGACGATGCCGCCCTCCAGATGCAGCCGCGCGAGTAGCGCCATCGACTCCGATGAGGCCCGCACCGCGCCCGACGGCGCGGTCAGGAGCGCGAGGGCACGCTTAGGCTCGCGCGGCCCGCCTTCGCCGGCGATGAGCATCTCGGCGAGATAGGCCGGAACGGCGCCGGCCGAGAAGCCCTCCTTGACGAGATCGTCCAAGATGGCACGAGCGCGGACGGCGTCGCGCTCGGTTCCGATGCCGAAGCGGAGGGCATGCGCGAGTTCGGCCTTCGCGACGAAGCCGTCGGCCGAGAGTTCTTCGGCGAACCGGAATGCCCGGCCCTTCTCCTCTGGGGTCGCAGTCGGATCGTGCAGGATCAACTGCATCCAGGCCAGTTTGGCGGCCGCAATCCGCGAGGGATGGTTCCGGGCCGTCATGGCTTGGGCCAGCCAGTGGCGGGCTTCGGCAGGGTCGCGCCGGAGGATCTTCCCTTCCGCCTGGCGCCGTCCGATTTCCACCAGCGCCTCGGGCTGGCCTTCCGCCGCGGCGGCTCTCAGGTAGTCTTCCGCGTCACCACGCGGGAATAGCCACGCGGATTTCTCCTCTGGTCCGGCGCTGCCGCGGTCGATGCGGACGTAAGCCTCGAACACAAGGTAGAAGATATCCGGCTCTCGGTGTTCGGCGGCGGCTTGAAGGTAGGGGACCGCGCTCCTGTCGCGGCTTGCCACCAGCACGCGCCCGAGAGCGCGGCGGAGCACGGAATTCTCCGGTGTCGCCTGATGCGCGGCGAGGCAGGCATCCAGGATGCCGGGCAGGTCGTCGGCTTCCGAGAGATCCTGGATCGTGACGGGTTCCACACTCGGATCGCGCGTCGGCAGCGGCACACGGCGCGTGCACAGCTCGGTTGCCCGCCGGATCTCTCCGGGATCCGGGTTCTGCGCTTGGGTGGGGGTGGGGTGACACGCCAGCGACGAGGTCACCATAAGGGCGAAGAGAAGCCCCCGAGACGTGAATCGCCGATGGGGTCGACGGGTGATCGTTGTGGGCATGCGGGCCTCCCAGAGCCTCGACCCGGCTCATGCCGGCGTCTCGATGTCTTTGGTGTGCTGGGCTCCGTTTTCGCTCCTGTCCCGCCGGCGGCTGCGTCGTGTTTCGGGCTCGTTTCAAGGCTGGCCGCAACCGTCCGGTGAACCCCGAGGGCGCAACCCGCGTGCGCGCCCGGCCCTCAGGTTGCCGGGTGCACGCCGGTGGGCGCAATCCGCGGCAGGACGATGCGGAAACGCGTGCCCACGCCAGGCTCCGATTCGACCGTGATGCGCCCGCCGAGCCGATGGGTCACGAGGTTGTAGACGATATGCAGGCCGAGCCCGGTGCCGCCGTCTTGACGCCGCGTCGTGAAGAAGGGCTCGAAGGCGCGGCGGCGGGTCTCCGGGGACATGCCGCGCCCGTTGTCCTCGAACGCGATCCCCACATGGTCCAGCCCCAAGGACCTGACCTCGACCTTGATGGCGCCGCCGTCGCCGTCCGGGAAGGCGTGTGTGAAGGAGTTCAGGAACAGGTTCGTGAGCACTTGGCCGTAGGGGCCGGGATAGCTGTCGAGGATGAGGCCCTCGGTGGCGTCGAGATCGACCGAGATCTGGCGCTTGCGGCTGCCGGGCAGGAGGCTCACCACGATCTGATGGGTGGTTTCGGCCAGGTCGAACGTCCTGCGCTCCACATGGGTGCGGTCCACGGCCACCTGCTTGAACGACTCCACGAGCTCTCCGGCCCGCTGCAGGTTGGTGACGAGCTGGCTCGCGGCCTCCCGGTTGCCGCGGACGAATTCCACGAAGGAGGACCGCAGCAAGGGTTGGGACGAGCTCAGCGCCTCGTCCATGGCCTGGCAGCGATGGGCAAGGCTCGAGGCTACCGTGAGGCTGATCCCGACCGGCCCGTTCACCTCGTGAGCCACGCCCGCCACGAGAGACCCGAGAGCCGCGAACTTTTCGGCCTCGATGAGGTTGCGCTGGGCATCCCGCAGATCCACGAGGGTCGCCTCGGCGCGCTCCTTGGCGAGGCGCAATTCCTCCTCGGCCTTGTAGCGTGCGATCGAGTTCTCCTGGAACACCTGCACGGCCCGGGCCATGTCGCCGATCTGGTCCCGCGCCTCGACCCCGTCGACCCGGCTGAGGAACCGGCCAGCCATGATGTCCTGCATGGCGCTCTTGAGCCGATCCATCGGCCCCTGGATGCTGCGCGCCGTCGCCATGCCGCCCGCGATGCTGGCCGCCATGAAGGCGAGACCCAAGAGGCCCACCCCCGTATAGACTTCCTCGAGCGCCCGGTCGAAGCGGGCTTCCGCTTCGTCCTCGGCGTTGCGGACCGCCGCCGAGAGGCGCCCGATGATGCGCGAGAGCTCCTGTTGGGTATCGTCGACGCCCGCCTGCAGCAGCTGATCCTGGGTGCTGAACACCGCTGCGAGGCGATTGAAGCCGGTCATGAAGGCGCTCGCCCGTGCCCGCAGCGTGCGAAGCGCGTCCCGCTGAAGGTCGGTTTCGGCCAGCGACTCCATCACGGGGGCGGTGCGCTCGATCGCGGCCAGGTTCTCGCGGGTCTCGAATGCGGGCCGCGCCCCTTGCGAGAGATAGAACGAATTGGCCGCCACGAGCGCCGTCGCATAGGAATCGCGCGAGCGGCTCAATGCGGGCCAGAGGAGGGAACCGCTCGTGGTGCTGTTCGTCAGGATGGCGTAGAGCCCTGCCATCTCGCCAGCCGGCTTCAGGACCTCGCTCTCGTGGATCTGCACGATGAGCGCTCGGGTCGTCTTGAGGCTGTCGAAGCCCACGAAGAGGCGTTGGATCGTCGGCGCGAGCTCGTTCGTCTGGAGGATGGTCGAGGCCCTCTGGTCCTGGATCTCGCCCACCCGGCGCAGAAGGTCCTCCCGCTGCCGGTTGATGGTCGCGAGGATCGTCTCCGAGGGCTGGCTCAAGTAGCGGTGGATCAGGCCCTGGACCCGCTCCACGTCGGCCCCGAGGGCGACCAGGATCCGGTCCGTGTTGCGGGCCTGGGTGAGCGAGGTCCAAGCGCCGCTGAGCTTGTTGGCATAGATCACGATGAGGGCGCCCACCGCCAGCACCGCGACCGTGTTGATGATCCCGATCGACAGGATGCGCCAATGAATCGGGATCGACCGCAGGAGGCCGACGCCCCGCCCGCGCGTCGCCTCGGCCACGGAATCGGGCGGCGACTGAACGAGGGTCGTGGACGGCGGCATGGACTGGACCGGGGGAGGCATCGCGTTCGGTAGGGTTGCACGGGAAGGGCGGCCCTCCGCAAGCCCTATCCCGCCCGGGAGGGGCGGTCCATCACCGCAGTTGCGGGAGACCCCCCCGCCCTTGGGCCCGAGCCTCGGAGGTGCCGGCGACGATCCCCGAGAGGAGCCCGGGCGTGCCGCTCCGCCCGATCGCAAGAAGCGCCGATGACGCTGTGCCAAAAGGTGTTAAGCTGCGCTCCGAAGACCGTTCTGGCTCCGCGATGTCACCCATTCGGCCGGCGCCCCGCCGGCATTGCGCATCCCTGGCTCGTCCGACCCGCCGCGCGGCCCTGCTCGCGGGGGCGACCCTCTGCGGCCTCGCCGCGACCCGGACGCCGGTGCGGGCCGCGCGCACCCTGCGGCTTGCTCACGGCCTGCCGGCGACCCACCCGGTCCATAACGCGATGCTCAATTTCGCCTCGCTCGTGGAGGAACGGACGGGGGGCGAGATCACCATCATGGCCTATGCGGACGGTCTTCTCGGCCAGGAACCCGATCTCGTCGACCAGTTGAAGGCCGGCCGCCTCGATTTCGCGAAGGCGAGCGCGAGTATCCTGGACGGGCTGAACAGCCGCTATCTGGTGTTCAACGTCCCGTTTCTGATCCGCGACAGGAGTCATTGGCGCCGCCTCGTCATGGGCCCGATCGGGGCGTCGATCCTGGGGACGCCGGAGGATCCGGTGTTCGGCCTCACCTTCTACGATGCCGGCGCCCGCAGCTTCTACGGGCGCCGCTCGATCTTGAGGCCCGACGATCTGCGCGGCTTGAAGATCCGCGTGCAGCCCTCGCCCACCACCGTGCAGATGGTGGAGCTGCTCGGCGCGCAGCCGGTCCCCATGCCGTGGGCGCTCGTCTATTCCGCGCTCCAGACCCGCCTCGTCGACGGCGCCGAGAACAAACCTGACGGCATTGATCTACGGCCGCCACGCGGAGGTCGTGAGGCACTACTCCTACACGGAGCACACCTTCGTTCCGGACGTGCTCCTGATGAGCGGCCAGACCTGGAAAAGCCTCTCTCAGCGTCATCAATCGATCATCCGGAACGCCGCGCAGGAATCGGCGCTCCTCCAGGAAGTGCTCTGGGAGGAGGCCGAGGCGGAGAGTCGCCAGCGCTCCAGGGAATTCGGGGTCGAGTTCGAGCTGCCCAACAAGAAGTCCTTCGCCGACCAACTGAAGCCGATCAAGACCGATTTCGCGAACCGCCTCGGCCTCGGCGAGATGATCGAGCGGGTCGAGGGAGCATGACGCCCGATCGGACGCGTTTCTCTGATGCCCAAGTGCGCTGCATGCCCAAGTGCGCTGTATGACCGGGGAGGCCGCAGCTGCCAAAGACGCGGCCGAATAGGAACTCCCTTGAAATCGAACGTCGCAGGCATCTCGTTGCCACGCGAGCTGGATCGACCTCCTGCAGGTCAATGCTCCGGAGCTGCTTCCCGTTGGGTCGATGTCAGCTCCCGTTTCCGAGCGGTCGCGATCTTCACGTGAACCGGGCTACCTTAACTCGGGGACGCGTTGCTTCCGATTGGTCGCCATTTCTTCAGGTAAGCCGGACGCAGCTCACCCCGATCAACGCCTAGCGCCTGCTCAGCGTGATGGTCACGCCGGAGATCTCGGTTCCCTCCGATCGCAGGGACACGGATTGCCGGTCGCCTTGGGTGCCGAGTCTCAGGTTCGCGTTGAAGCCGGGCGTGTCGATCTTCGCGGCAACCTCTCCGGGCTTCGCGGTTCCCGTGAGGCGGCCCGCGAGATTGCGGCTTGGCTCGCGCCAGGCACCCGAAATCGACCCGCCCTCGTAGATCACGTCGCTGTTGAGCTCGAACTTGTAGCTGTCGCTGGCGCAGCGTAGGGCCGATCGCAGGTTGTTGGGTCCTTCGCCGAGAGAGTATGCGGCTTGGCAGCGGATGCGCTCGTTTGTGCCGTTCGAGAGCGAGATCGTGCCGTTCCCGGACCAGTTCCCGATGATGTCCTTGAAAGGCGCGGCTTGCGCTTGGGCCGCCCCTGCGGAGAGCGCCAGCATCGCGGGCAGGGCAGTGGCCGCGAAGAGCGCGCGGAGGGAGGGACGAAAGCCGGTGTACTGCATCATGGGTCCTCTTGATCGCGCCGACGTTTCCCGCCGAACAGACCATCACGGTCGAGCACTTCTGCCGCTGATCCATAGCGCGGTGGTGTGGCGTTGCGAAGATGGGGAATGCAGGATCCATCTGCTACCCCGCCGCAGCCGGTTCCGGGCGGCGCGACCCATCGTCGAGGCCTCTCGCGCTGGAGCCTCGGACGAGACGTCGGATCCGACGAGTTCTTCACCTCGCCAATCCTGAAGCCCCCGATGGTGTGTCCGCGGAACGGTCCGACGCCCTACGGCATCGTCGGGCGAGGTGGATCCGGATCAGGCGATGACGATGCAGCGTCCCAGAAACGAAAGCTCAGTCCACGCACGAGCAAACAATTCTAAGCCTCGGTCTTGGGCCGCACGTTCGTGCGTTCGAGCCTCATCGCGAGTTCCCGCATGATGGCCATGGCCATCTTGGGGAAATGCTCGAGGAGTTCGAGGAAGATGGTGCGGTCGGTCCGGAGAACGGTCGTATCCTCGGTCGCCACGATCGTGGCCGACCGCTTGTGATCGCCCAGCACGCCCATCTCGCCCACGCAGGCACCGGGACCGAGTTCGGCCAGCACACGTTCGCCTTCCGGCTCATCGAGCGTCACCCGCACGCGGCCTTCCAGGATGAAATAGGCTGCGTCCGAGGGGTCGCCCTTCGAGAAGAAGCGCTGGCCGGCGACGTATTGCATGCGCTCGCTCGTGAACGCGAGGAGCTTGAGACGCGCCGGATCGATGCCGCCGAACATCGACACCTGGCAGAGGGATTTCACATCCGACTCGATCGTCGTTCCGCAAGAGCTGCGCGGCATCGCCGATGGGGCCGGTGGGGCGGTGAATTGGATGCTCATGAACGATCTCCCACAGTACCTGCCTCCTGGATCCGGCCCCGCTTTTCGACCATCCGTCGTCGCGCGGCCGTCTTGTTCGAATCTGCCCTCTTCACGCCGCTGAGGCATGCCTCAGGCGGACCCGCTTAACGTCATTCAGGGCCCCGCCCTGCCTGGTCGCCCGGGCGACGTCGTCGACCCAGTTGCCGAAGAACCGGCAGGCTTGGGGGCGCCAGAAGGCGACACCGGGTCGCCCCACCTCGTAGAACGGAGCCGGGCTGGCCTTGCCGGCTGCCCGATCGCGGCTGTGCTCCCGCACCAGGGTGCCGGCCTCGTATTCCAGGTGGTTGAACATGAAGGTGCTCCTCCCGTCCCTCTCCGCCGCCAGACATAGCCCAGATGCGGGGGAATCCGCCAGCGATAATACAACTTCTGGCATATCTTCGGGAAGCACTTCGGTGTGCCGGGACACAGGAGCCGCGATGCCCGTGGCCAAGCCGGCGAGCAGGGGAGACGCCGCGAGAACCCTCTGGCGGTAGACCCCGAAGGCCTTTGCGGGCAGCAGGCGCTTGCGGACGCCGTGAAAATGCCAGAGCGCGGCTTGGGCCGACCAGCAGATATAAAGGGTACGGGCGACCCTCCCGCTGGCGTTATCCATGAAGGCGCAGAGTTCGGACCAGTAGGTCACCTCCTCGAAGGCGAGAGTTTCCACGGGCGCGCCCGTGACGATGACCCCGTCGAGACCCTCGGCCAGGACCTCGCGCCAGGGGCGGCTATGGGCGGCAAGGTAGGCTGCCGCCCGGCCACGGGTCTGTTCGAGGCGCAAGGGTTCGAGCCGAACGGGGTGGGGGCCGCCCCGCAGCACGGCCTCGAACTGCGCCTCGGTCGTGGCCGGGTCGGGCATCAGGTTGAGGAGGCCGATTCGGAGCGCCCGCCCCTTGGGCCCCGGCTCCAGACGCCGGTCAACCCTGGCGGATTGGCCTCGAGCCGAGCTGGTGGGGCGGGGCGACATCGGGCGCTCGCGATTCGGGCCTGCCGCCTCAGCAGCCGTAGACCAGCGTGCAGCCGTAATAGACCCGAGCCGGCGCACGGACCGGGACCACCCGTACCGTGCGGACGCGGCGGGGGCCGTAATAGACCACGTGCGGTGTCGTGGCGGCGATCGCGGCACCGACCGCGAGGCCGCCGATCACGCCGGCGGCGACGACAGGCGCGATGTGGCGCGGGCGCGCCTCGGCCCCGGAGGATGCCAGGAGGGAGAAGCCGACGAGGGCGGCGGGGAGGGCGGCAAAGATCTTCATGGGCGTGGTCTCCGCTTGAGCCGAGGGCGATCCCTTCGGCCAGTGATGCTGCGTTCACGGGGATCGTGATGGGGAGGACCATGCGGCTGCGCTGTTGCAGCGCTATCGCGGCGAAGGACGAAAGATTGCGCGATCTTTGACGTGCCGGACCGAAAGCACGGAACGAACCGGGTGGCCCCGCGACGACGTCATGGAGCCGAGGTGCCGAACGCGAGGGCTTTAAGGGCGATGCGGCGCCGTGCCGGCGCAGGAGCGCGGAACGAGAAAGCCCCGCTCGGTCTTGCGACCGGCGGGGCTCGAAGGTTCAAGGCCGGACCTGATACGCAACGCGGCCCGTGCGATCAGTGATAGCCGCGAGAGGTTAAGAGGAGGTTCCCTCCGAACCGCCGCCTCCGGAGGAATGTCCTCCAGACCGGTCACGATCGGAATTCCTGCGCGAACCGCCGCGCGAGCCCCTGCGGCTCCCGCGCTGATCGTCGGAGCTTTCGGGCAGGAGGCCCAGCATCGCATCCGTCGCGATGGTCGCGAGGGCCCCGGCGGCGGTTTCAGCCATGTCGACGGCAGCCGCCGCGATCTGCGAGCCCGCATCCACGGCGCCCGTCGCGACCTCGGTTCCGACCTCGACCGCCGTGGAAGCGGCATTGCTGCCGACTTCGGCTGCGGTGCCCATCGCGCCCATGATCTGCTGCCCTGCACGATCCCGGCGCAGGACGGCCGCTGCCGCATCGAGCACCTCGGCGAGGATGTCGCGCCCGGCCTGGGAGGTCATGAGCGCGCTCATGCTCTCGGCCCAGCTTTCGGATTGCTGCGACTGGCGTCGACCCTGCGTGCGCCGATTGCCGCGCTTTGCTGCAGCCTTGGAGGGCCCGCGTGCCGCGCTCTTGCGGGCCGATGCCTTGCTCGATGCGCCGCGGGCGCTCGAGCCCGACCGACCGTTCGTTGCGCCGGACTTTGCGGCGCCGCGGCCGGCGGTCTTCGAGGCGGCGCGTTTGGAGCCCGCCTTCGAGCCTGCCTTGGCAGCGCCCTTCCTGGCGGACCGGGTCGCGTCCGACGATCCTCCGGACGATCCGCTCGAAGATCCCCCTCTGGCCTTGCTTGCGGAGCGGCCCTTCGAAGATGTCGAGCGTGGTGTTCGTGCCATCGTGCTTCCTCCAACTGGATGCCGCGGCAGCTAAGGTCGGCCGGCGGCAGAACAAGACGGCCGAGAACGTGAATTGGCGAGGCCGGCCGTTCGCCTCTCGTTTGTTCGCCGCGCGAAAGGCCCTGCACCAACAAGGATGCAGGGCCTGATGGAGTGCCGCGGGGCGGGAGCCACTAGGCCCCGGTCTAGGGTGATCAGGCCTGCCATTGCGCACCGAGCGTCATATCAACGCAGTGCCCGCGCCGAAGTTCGCCGAGTCTTCGCGGATACCGCGACTTTTTAGAATGCGCGCGCAAACGACGATCCGCGAAACATCTCCGCCGCCTCCGAGTTGTCCCCGCGGCCGGAGGATCACGCTCGAGGATCAGGCCAAAGCACCCAGCCAGGAGGCTCCGATGCTTGAGGTCGATCAGGGGCGCGCACGCGCCGGCACCCCTTATCCGCAGCACGCCTTCGAGATCACGCTCAACGTGAACGGCGAGGAGCGCCGCCTCCAGGTGGATGCCCGGACGACGCTCCTCGATGCGCTGCGCGACCGGCTGCATCTCACGGGCACCAAGAAGGGTTGCGGGCTCGGGCAATGCGGGGCCTGCACGCTCCTCGTCGACGGGCGCCGCGTGGTGTCCTGCCTCACGCTCGCCGTGATGAACCAGGGCAAGGCGGTCACGACCATCGAGGGGATTTCCGACGGCGAGCTGCACCCGGTCCAGCAGGCCTTCATCGATCACGACGCCTTCCAGTGCGGCTATTGCACCCCGGGCCAGATCATGTCGGCCATCGGGCTCATCCAGGAGGGGCGAACCCGCTCGAACGACGAGATCCGCGAGAACATGAGCGGCAATCTCTGCCGCTGCGGCGCCTATGTGAACATCGTCGATGCCATCAAGGACGCCATCGCCCGCGGTCTCGATCCCCGCGAGGCCATGATCGAGGCGGTCGAGGCGATCCGCCAAGACGCTGCACACGACGCCGGGGAGGCGAGATAGCCATGGTGCCGTTCGCTTACACCTCAGTTGCCGATCCGCTCGCCGCTGTTCAACGCAGCGCGGGTAGCGCAGGGTCGATGTATGTCGCGGGCGGCACCGACCTGCTGCAGCTCCTCCAGGAGGGCGTCGCCACGCCGACCGAGCTCGTGGACATCAACCCGATCGGCTTCGACGATGTTTCCGTCGCGGTCGACGGAGTGCGCATCGGCGCCATGGCGCGGCTCTCCGATGTCGCGGACGATCCGGCAATCCGCGAGCGGTTCCCCGTGGTCGCGGAGGCGCTCCAGGAATCCGCGTCTCCGCAGGTGCGCAACATGGCGACCGTGGCGGGGAATCTTCTCCAGCGCACGCGCTGCCTCTACTTCCGGGATGCAACCACGCCCTGCAACAAGCGGGTGCCGGGCTCCGGCTGCTCGGCTCTCGAAGGTCAAAACCGGATCAACGCCATTCTCGGCGGCTCGCCCCATTGCTTCGCGGCTTATCCCGGGGACCTCGCGGTGGCGCTCGTGGCCTGCGACGCGGAGTTGATGGTGCGCGGGGAGGGGGGCGAGCGGACGGTGCTCGTCGAGAACCTCCACGAGCTCCCCGGCGACACGCCTCATGTCGAGACCATTTTGAAGCCGGGCGATCTCATCATCGCGATCTGGATCCCGCTCCACGCCGCGGGCCGCCGGTCTCACTACGTCAAAGTGCGGGATCGCGCGACCTTCGAGTGGGCGCTCGCCTCCGCGGCCGTGTCCCTCGGCATGAGCGGGGAAGAGGTCATCGATGCCCGCGTCGCGGTGGGCGGCGTCGGCACCAAGCCCTGGCGATTGAGGCATGTCGAAGACATGCTGGTGAACCGGCGCCTCGACCGCGCCCTCGCCCGCGAGGCCGGTGAGCGCGCCGCGGATGGTGCCGAGCCCCGCGACCAGAACGCCTTCAAGGTGCCGCTCCTCAAGAAGGCCGTCGAACGCGCGCTTCTCCGCGCGGGCGGTTACGCGGTGGGAGGGAACGAATGAGTCCGTACCCCCTCACGGTCCAGACAGCACTCTGTCGCAGGCGAGGGCGCCTCAGTCGGTGCCGCCTCGCGACCTCGCCTGAGCGCGCTGCCCCGGGAGGCCTCGCATGAACGTGCAATGGAAGGTGATAGGCGAGCCCGTCAATCGCGTCGACGGGCCCCTGAAGGTGTCGGGACAGGCACGCTACGCGGCAGAGTTCGATTTGCCGGACCTCCTCCACGGCGCCATGGTGCTCTCCACGATACCCGCTGGTCGCATCGCTGCCATCGACGCGGAGGCGGCGCGCCGGGCCCCCGGGGTCTATTCCGTCATCACGCACGAGAACGCGCCGCGCTTGCCCTACAAGAAGTTCGCCCAGAGGCCCCAGGTGGATGCGCAATCGGGCGACCAGCTTCAGGTCTTCCAGGACCGCACGATCCATTTCAACGGTCAGCCTGTCGCGGTCGTGGTCGCCGAGACGCAGGAACAGGCGCTTCACGCCGCCGATCTCGTGCATGTGACCTATGAGGAGGCCGAGGGCCTCACCCGCTTCGAGCGGACCCGAGGGCGCGAGCCCAAGCGCGGCAACGAGAAGAAGGGCCGTCCCGGCGACACCGAGATCGGGGACGCGGACGGCGCCTTCGCGGCGGCACCCGTGCGGGTCGATGCGGAATACGTCCAGGTGCGCGAGCACCACAACGCCATCGAGCTTCACGTCACCATCGCGGCCTGGGATGGCGACGAGCTCACCCTCTACGACAAGACTCAATGGCCCGATAACGACCGGGACGAGATCGCCCACGTGTTCGGCATCGCGAAGGAGCAGATCCGCGTGGTCTCACCCTTCGTGGGCGGCGCCTTCGGCTCGGCGCTGCGCACCTGGCCGCACGTGACCGTGGCCGCTGTCGCGGCCAAGGCCGTGCAGCGACCCGTGCGGGTCGAGCTGTCCCGCCGGCAATGCTACACCTCCATCGGCTTCCGTCCCCATACGGAGCAGCGCGTGATGCTCGGGGCCGAAAGGCACGGCACCCTGACGGCGGTCATCCAGGAAGCCTACGGCCAGACGGGGATTTACGAGGAATACGCGGAGGTCACCCTCGATCCGGCCCGCAACACCTATGCCTGCCCGAACGTGCGCACGCATTATCGGCTGGTCGAGATGAACACCAACTCGCCCTGTCCCATGCGTTCGCCGGGGGTCGCCACCGGCATGCTGGCGCTGGAAACCGCGATGGACGAGCTCGCGGTGGCGCTCGGCATGGATCCGGTCGAGCTGCGGCTGAAGAACTACGCCGAGCGGGATCAGCACAAGGATCTGCCCTGGTCCTCGAAGGAGCTGCGTACCTGCTATCGCACCGCTGCCGAACGGTTCGGCTGGGCGGATCGCGATCCCAAACCCCGCTCCATGCGCCGGAACGGGATGCTGGTCGGCTACGGGATGGCCACGGCGGCTTACCCGGCGCACCGCGCCAAGGCGAGCGTTGAGGTGAGTCTCTTGAAGGACGGCGCCGCCGTTCTGCGCACCGCCGGGTCCGATATGGGGCCCGGCACCTATACCTCCGTGGCGCAGGTCGGCGCCGAAATGCTCGGGCTTCCCGTGGAACGGGTCCGGGTGGAGCTCGGCGACACCGACGCGCCCTACGCCCCGGTTCACGGGGGCTCGATAACGATGGCGAGCCTCGGCACGGCCGTGCAGGCCGCCTGCCAGGCGCTTCTCGACGACTTCGCGGCGGTCCTGCGGGCCGGCGGCGATGCGCGGTTCTCGGGCGAGCTCGAATGGCGGGAGGGCGGGGTGTCGGCGGGCGGCGGTCCGGTCGTGCCCTTCGGGGCCCTTCTCGATGCGCTCCACCTCGACCGGATCTCGGCCAAGGGCCAATCTGCGCCGGGCCAGGAGAGCAAGACCCATTCGAGTTCGGCCTTCGGTGCCGTGTTCGCGGAGGTGGAGGTCGATCCCGATTTCGGCACGGTGCGCGTCCCCCGCATCGTTGGGGCTTACGACGTGGGCCGCGTGGTGAACCCCAAGACCGCGTGCTCGCAATGCATCGGCGGCATGGTTCAGGGCATCGGCATGGCGCTGCTCGAGCAGACCGATTGGGACGAGCGCTTCGGCCGGCCGATGAACAGCAATCTCGCCGAATATCTCGTGCCCGTGAACGCGGATGTACGCGAGCTCGACGTCACTTTCGTCCCGGGCAACGACACCATCTTCAATCCGCTCGGCGTGAAGGGCGTGGCGGAACTCGGATTGTCAGGCGTCTCGGCCGCCATCGGCAACGCGGTGTTCCATGCCACGGGTCGGCGCGTGCGCGACTTTCCGATCCTGCCGGAGCGGCTGCTGGAGGGTTGAGCCGGCAGCTGCGCGCCCGACCCGCGCCTCGGTTCACGTGGTTCCGGCCCGGGAGCCGGATCCGGGTCGATCCGGACCGGTCGCGATGGATCGAACAGCCGGCACGGACAAGAGCTCACCGATGGAGATCGGACGCGGCCGATCCGTCGTCATGGGTGCAGTCACAGGAGGTCACCGATGGAGATCGAACGCGGCCTGTCCGTCGTCATCACGGGTGCATCGAGCGGCATCGGGCGGGCTGCGGCCCACATTTTCGCCGAGCGCGGCGCGCGCCTGACGCTCCTCGCCCGTCGGTCCGACCTCCTCGATGAGGTCGTGGAGGAGTGCGAACGCCTTGGCGGGCAGGCCGTCTCGGTGGTCGCGGACGTCACCGACCCGGAGGACGTCGTGAACGCGGCCCGCGTCGCGCTCGATGCCTATGGCGGTATCGACGTCTGGATCAACAATGCCGGAACCGGCGTGTTCGGCCCCTTTGCGGAGGGCGGCATCGCGCTGCACAAGCAGGTCATCGAGGTCAATCTCCTCGGCTCCATGTACGGCGCCGCAGCGGCCCTTCCGGTGTTCCGCCGCCAGGGTCACGGCATCCTGATCAACAACATCTCCATGGGAGGGTGGGCCCCGGTCCCGTTCGCGGCCGCCTATACGGCAAGCAAGTTCGGCCTGCGCGGCTTCACGGCGAGCCTGCGCCGGGAACTCCGGAACTGGCCGGACATCCATGTCTGCGCCGTGTTCCCGGCCTCCATCGATACGCCCGGCTTCGAGCATGGGGCGAACCAGTCGGACCGCGAAATCGACCCCGGGAGCATCCTCTACGCGCCCGAGGATGTCGCCGAGGCCTTCGTGGGACTCGTGGAATGGCCCCGTGACGAGGTCGCCGTGGGCTGGCCCGCCCGGGCCGGACAGATCGCCTATGCGCTGGCCCCGGGGCCTGTCGAGCACCTCATGGGCGCGGCGCTCCACCGCTACATGCGGCGCGCTCCACCGGCGCCGCGCACCCAGGGCGCGCACCTCCACCCGCTGCCGAACGGGCGCGGCGCTTCGGGCGGCTGGCGCGAGCGCAAGGGCGTGCCCTCCGCCCGGGCTCCATCGATCGGCCTCGCCGTCGCCGGAGCCGCCCTGGCGATCGGGACGGTGGCCCTCACCCGCCGGCGCCGGGGCTCGAAGAGGTGAGACCCTCCGGGCCTGCGGCATTCGCACGGCCGCATCCTGCCTTGGCGGTCGGAACATCCGGGAGGCCGCCAGGGTTGGATGTACTCTCGTTGTTGCAGGGTGCGTTGATGGGTTTTCTCGACAACCTCCACCGCCGGATCGCCGCGCTCGCGATCTGCCTCGATCCCGTTGCCTTCCAGAACGCCCACGACCACCGGCTCGCGGAACGCCGGCAGGCCGCCTGGGCGGAGGCCGCGAACCGGATCGGCGCGAACGCTCCAGCCCGCTGACACCTGGGCGGGCGCGGGATGCCGTGGCGCCAGATAGATGGCGCCCGCGAAGCTCCGCTTGGAGGGCTTTCCTTTCGCGACCTGTGGATGACCGGGTGCCGGAAAGGGCCTGGGAGGCTTGGTCGGCAGGCGATTGCTCCATATAGGCTGGAGAGAAACGATCGGCGGGCGCCCGCGTTGGCCGGTTCGTAGAGCCAGACAGGAGCCCCCGTGAGCACAGGCCTGATTGCATTGCTGGACGATGTCGCCGGTCTCGCGAAGGTTGCGGCGGCTTCCCTCGACGACATCGGCGCGCAGGCCGCCAAATCGGGCGCAAAGGCTGCCGGCATCGTGATCGACGACGCCGCCGTCACGCCCCGCTACGTGGTGGGCTTCGCCTCCAATCGGGAACTGCCGATCATCTGGAAGATCGCGCTGGGCTCTCTCAAGAACAAGCTGCTCTTTCTTCTGCCCGCCGCCCTCATCTTGAGCTTCTTCGCTCCGTGGGCCATCACGCCGCTTCTCATGCTGGGCGGCCTCTTCCTCTGCTACGAGGGGGCCGAAAAGATCTATGAACTCGTCTTTCCTCATGCCGCGCACGCCCACGAGGAGACGGCGACCGGCAACCCGCGCACGCCCCAGGAACTCGAGGACCAGAAGGTTGGCGGAGCCATCAAGACCGACTTCATCCTCTCCGCCGAGATCATGGCGATCACCCTCTCGACGGTGTCGGCGTCGTCCATCTGGATGCAGGCCCTCGTTCTCGCGGTCGTCGGGATCGGGATCACGGTTGCGGTCTATGGGGCCGTCGCGCTCATCGTGAAAGCGGACGATGCGGGCGTGTCGCTCGCCACCAATCCGCGCCCGGCCACCACATTGCTCGGCCTGCGCTCCGGCCTGCGCGAGGGCGCCCCGTCCGGCGGCGACCGGGCCCTCCGGCCCCTCACGCAGGTCTTGGGCCGTGGGCTCGTCTACGGCATGCCGATCTTGATGGCCGTCTTGAGCGTGATCGGCACCGCCGCCATGCTGTGGGTTGGCGGCGGCATCGTGGTGCATGGGCTCGAGGAATTCGGGATCACCGGGCCGGGCCATCTCATCCACGACGCCGCGGTCGCCGTGGCCAGGGCTGTGCCGTTCGCCCACGGTTTCATCGAATGGCTCGTGTCGGCGGCGGCTTCGGGCGTCGTCGGCCTCGTGCTCGGTGCCCTCGTGATCCCGTTCGTGCATTTTGTCGGCGCGCCGCTCTTCCACAGTCTGAAGGGCACTCGCGCCGCGCATTGACCTAGGGCCGTCCGCTACCGCCAGTGCGAGACAGGGGAGCCATGACGATGCACAGCTTCGAGGGCAGCACCTATGCGGTGACCGGCACGTCTGGCAATCTCGGGCGGGCCGTCATGGACCTCCTCGTGACCCGCGGGGCCTCGGTGATCCGGATTGAGCGAAGCCGGGTCGGGGCAGCCGACGCCGCAGATCGAATCCTCACCCTCGACGGCCTCGACACCACGGATGCAGGCGCGATCGCCGCGGCCCTCGACGGCCGCCCGGAGGGCTTCCGCCCGCTCCACGGGCTCGTGGCCTGCGCGGGCGGGTTCGACATGGGCGGGACGTCGGCCGAGGGCGGCTGGAGCGTCTGGGACGCAATGCTGACCGCGAATCTCAAGACCGTGGTGGCTGCAGTCCAGGCGGTGGTCCCACGCCTTGCAGGCGAGGGCGGGCGCATCGTCACGGTCGGGGCAAAGGCGGCGCTCAATGCCCCGAACGGACTCTCGGCCTATGCGGCCTCGAAGGCCGCCGTGCTGCGCCTGACGGAAAGCCTGTCGGAGGAGCTCAAGGCCCGCGGGATCACCGTGAACGCGGTCCTCCCAAGCATCATCGACACGCCCCAGAACCGGGCCGCCATGCCTTCCGCCGATCACGGCTCCTGGGTGCCCCCGGAGGATATCGCGGAAGTGATCGCCTTCCTGCTCTCGGATGCCGCCCGTTCCGTCACGGGAGCGCATATTCCGGTCTACGGTCGGGTCTGACCGAGGCGCTCCCTCCCGTGCGGCCGGTCGAGATCCATGACGGGGCCCCTCGGCACGATGCTCGTCGGATTGATGTTGCGATGGCTCTCGTAATAATGGCCCTTGATGTGCTGCATGTTCACGGTGTCGGCGACGCCCGGGGTCTGGTAGAGGTCGCGCAAATAGCCTGACAGGTTCGGGTAGTCCGCGATCCGGCGCAGGTTGCACTTGAAGTGCCCGACATAAACCGGATCGAAGCGCACGAGGGTCGTGAACAGCCGCCAGTCGGCCTCGGTGACCTCGGCCCCCATGAGGTAGCGCCGCGTCGCGAGGCGCTCGTCGAGCCAGTCGAGGGAGTCGAAAAGGGGCGCCACTGCCTCCTCGTAGGCCTTTTGCGTCGTCGCGAATCCGGCCTTGTAGACCCCGTTGTTCACCGTGTCGTAGATCCGCTGGTTCACGGCATCGATCTCCGAGCGCAGGGCCTCCGGGTAGAAGTCGCCGCGCTTCGCGCCGAGCCCGTCGAAGGCTGTGTTGAACATCCGGATGATCTCGGAAGACTCGTTGTTGACGATCGTGCCCCGCGCTTTGTCCCACAGCACCGGCACCGTGACCCGGCCCGTATAGTCGGGCTTCGCGGCCGTGTAGACCTCGTGGAGATAGCGGGCATTGTGGATCGGGTCCGGCACGACGCCCGGGCCGGGAGCGAACGTCCAGCCGTTCTCGCGCATCACCCAATGGACCGACGAGACCGGCAGAAACGCCACCAATCCCTTGATCGCGCGCGCGATCAATGTCCGGTGCGCCCAGGGGCAGGCGAGCGAAACGTAGAGGTGATAGCGTCCCGCCTCGGCCTTGAAGCCGCCCTCGCCCGTGTGGCCGGGCGAACCGTCTGGCGTGATCCAGTTCCGGAAAGCCGAATCCTTGCGCACGAACCGGCCGCCGGTGCTTTTCGTGTCGTACCACTCGTCCTGCCAAACGCCGTCGATCAGAAGGCCCATCGCTCGCTCCGAACCGTTGCCAAGGTGCACGCGTCGCGAGCCCCGGATGAGGCAAGGTGCACCCGCGCGGCCCGCTTTGCAGCCCCCCGCGACGCAAGGCAGGGCCTGCGAGTCTGCAAGCCGGAACAGCACCCGGGCGAGCACGTTTCCGTCTGATCGAACCGATACCGGCAGAGGAGCGGCACATGGCGGACGAGGATCGCAGGCGCTTTCGCGACGAGGCCGAACGCGGCGGGCGGGCCCGGGGCGGCGGGGTCGAGGACAGCTATGGCGGGGCGGTCGGCCGCCGCGGCGAGGGGGACGAGAGCCGCGGCCACAGCGGCTACGACGACGACCGCGGCAGCTTCATCGACGATTACCACGCGGGGCCGGGCTCCGGCACGGTCAATGCCGGACGCCGGCGCGGCTCCGGTCTCGGCGCCTTCGGCTTCAACGACGATGCCCGCCAGGAGAACTCCCACCGGGGTCGCGGCCCGCGCGGCTATCAACGCCCGGACGAGCGCATCCTGGAGGATGTGAGCGACCGCCTCACGGACGATCCGCACGTGGACGCGTCCAAGATCGAGGTTCGGGTCGAGAACCGCGAGGTGACGCTGAACGGTACCGTTGCTTCCCGCTTCGAGAAGCGCCACGCCGAGGATATCGCCGAGAGCACCCCGGGAGTGACGCATGTTCAGAACAACCTGCGGGTCCAGATGGCGGAGCGGAATGGCGGCCTCGATGCGGTGAGCGCCACGGGGGCCGGCAGCGGCCGGACCGGCACGCTCGGGCCGGCGGGTGGGACAGGTTCGACGGGAAGCATCGGGGGCCGCAGGACAGGGGGCTCGGGGGACCGGTAACGAGCGGCGCTCTCGAGCGGCGGCCCAAGATGGGCCCCGTCCGCGATGCCGGCGCCGAACTCCCGTGAATGGTGCGCCGGGCCGAACATTTCAGAAAATCAACGGCTTAGCTCGAACCCTTAGCCGGGAGCGCAGTTCCTAACCCATGTTATCGGGGAATGGGCGCTGCGCTGCGCGGCTTGGAGGCGGGTCCTATCGCCCCAGTCGTGGTGGCGAAGCGAGGGGCTGGGGTTTGGGATGGACTTTGCCGCAGGGCGCGCCACTTGGACGGCGTCGCGAGGGTTTTCGCCGATCGGCGTCGGCCTTCGAAGGACGATCCTGCAGTGGATCGGACGCGAGTTGCAGGAGACCTACCAGGGGCTCGTCAGCGAACCGTTGCCCGAGTACCTCACCTGTATCGTCGACAAGTTGGAGGCCCGCGGCTCGGAGAAGTCCTCCTGATGCGGCGCTACGATCAGTTCGTCACCGTGTAAGCCGGAGCGTCGGGGAAGTTCCTCGGGCTGCCTCGGATGCGTGCTGAAGCGAGTGCTCAAGCCGGCGACAGGCGAGTAGGCCGTCGTCCAGGGTTCATGTCCGAGTAAGCCACCATCCGGAGGTGAGCCGGAGCGGATTTCTCACCATGCGTCCGGCGCCCGCTGTCCGCCCTGTGAGGCGGCCGAGATGCCGTTGCCTCTTGCGATTGAGTCTTGCGATCCCCGCCAGGCAGGAGAAGCCCATGGGACAAGCCATCAAACCCCCTCACATCGCTCTCGTGGTCGAGGACGACCGCGACCTTCGCGACCTCGCTTCCACGGTCCTCGAGGAGACCTCGATGCGGGTCGAGGAGGCCTCGAGCGCCGAGGAGGCTCTCCATTACCTCAAGGACCATGCCGACGCCGTCGCCTTCGCCTTCGTGGATGTCCGGCTGCCCTGCCTCATGGACGGGGTCGATCTCGCCCGCACCATCAGCCTCAAATGGCCCTGGATCCGGGTCATCGTGACGTCCGGCGATCCCGGCGACCGGGTCGACCATCTTCCGCGCAACGCCGCCTTCCTGCCGAAGCCCTGGCGGGCCTTCGACGTGCTCGTGGAGGCCGAACGGGCCGTCGCAAGCATGTAAGCCGCGCAGGCACGCTTCGGTCCCAGCAGCGTTGAGCCGGTCGCCCGGAGCCGGGTCCGGATCGTTCGCGGCTGCCCCCTTCCGAGCGCCTGCGGGAACTCCCTCCCTGCCGTTCCGTTGAGCCCCGTCAGGAACGGCTGGAGGGTGCCATGGAGTTCGATCATCTCGCGTTGGACGGGAGCGTGCGCAGCACTGGGCGCGGGCCCGAACGCGGCATGGACACCCGGCTCTCGCATCCGGAGCGGGAGGGTGCCGGGCCCGATCGCGCATCCTGGTCCGAGCTCGATGGGCCGCCGGCCCGGCCCCGCCGTCCGCGCCCCTACAACGAGCCCCGCCGGCGCGGCGGGAGAGGATGGGGGCTGCCGGTTCTCCTCGGCTCGGCAGCGCTGCTCGGTGCCGCCGCCTATTTCAACCATCGTGCTGCCGAGGCGGCCGAGCGCCGCCATCCCCCGCGGGGCCGCTTCCTCCACGTCGACGGGGTCCGCCTCCACTACATCGAGCGCGGGCAGGGCGAGCCGGTGGTGCTCTTCCACGGCAACGGTGCCCTCACCGACGACATGGTCACGAGCGGCCTCGTCGAGCGCCTTGCTCTCAACCACCGCGTGATCGTGTTCGACCGCCCGGGCTTCGGCTATTCCGGACGGCCGCGCACCCGGATCTGGACTCCGATGGCTCAGGCGGAACTCCTGTACCGAGCCATACACCGCCTCGGCATCGGGCAGGCCACGATCCTCGGCCATTCGCTCGGTGCCCTCGTGGCCCTGTCCCTGGTGCTGCGGCATCCCTCGATGGTGCGAGGCCTGGTTCTGTTGTCGGGCTACTACTACCCGAGCGTGCGCTTCGACGTGCCGCTGTTCTCCGGGCCAGCGATCCCGGTGATCGGCGACGTGATGCGCTATACGGTCTCACCGCCCGCGGCGACGGCGCTCCTGCCGAAGATCTACGCCAAGCTGTTCGCCCCGGCCCCGATTCCGGAGCGCTTCGAGGCCGAGTTCCCGCACGATCTCGTCGTGCGTCCAAGCCACCTGAGAGCCGCAAGCGCCGACAACAACCTGATGATCCCCTATGCGGCAAAGATCCACCATCTCTATCCCGAACTGCGCGTGCCCGTGACGATCGTGTCCGGCACGGACGACCAAGTGGTGACCTTCGAACGCCAGGCGCAGCGCCTCGCCGACGAGGTGCCCCAGGCCGAGCTCGTCGCGGTCCCGGGGGCGGGCCACATGGTCCACCACTTCGCGCCGGATCTCGTCGCCCGCATCGTCGAGCGCATGGCAGGAAATCTCTCTGTAAATCCCGCCGCGGACACGCAGCATGGATGGGTTCGCGAACCCGAGCCTCTTGGCGGGTCGTACTGACAGCGTGCCGCGATGAACCTCTGGGGCGTCGCAACGTTGAAGGATTATGAGGCGCCTGGCGTTCTCGAGGCGCCGGCAAGTGAGGGTCCAGGCCGTGGTGACGTTGTCCAGCCTTGAAGAGGTATGCGAGTCGAAGGGCATCACGCTGGTGTTGCACCCCGCCGTGCGGCGGGCCATCAAGGGCTATGAGGAAAGCTTTTACGTCGGCGCCTGCTGTTTCTTGCGCGGCGAGACCGACGGCATCTATTTCCTTCCCCTGACATCGGGCGGCTATGTCCGCATGCTGTTCACGAAGCGCTTCTCGGGCGGTGGACACCCAATTCTGCGGATCGATCCAGTCGCCGCTGACGGCCTTGCCCGGATACGGGCGACGCTGACGGAAGGCGCGCGGCCGTAAGTCGGCTCGGGTTGAATGTCCCTGGCTCCGGATGGCGCCGCGAGGGGCGACGAACGCTGAACCGGTTGGTCGCCCGAGAGAGGTTAGGTCGCTTCGTTGCCACGCATGAAGTGAGAGGCGGAACGGCCGTGGCTGGCGCCGGCCGTCGTCGAGTTCGAGCCGAGACACGCGCGGGCGGCGCGCTGCCTTCGTGATCTCGCGATCCGGTAGACGACATTTGCGGCTTGCATTCCGGCGTCGCTCGGTCCCGACACTTCCCGATGTCGCCTAACAATCTCAGCGCATGGTTGCCTCCTCTTTCCGCTTGTTTTCCCCATCGGCATGCGCCTAACATGCTAGTGCGTCCAGGCTCGCGCAAGACGAACCGGACCGGGTGAAAACGCTACCCCAGGAGGACCTCATGACCCGTGCTGCTCGTGTGAGCGCCGTTGCCGTCGCCGGCTTGCTGCTTTCGTCCGTCGCGGCCTTTGCGGCCCCCAAGATCGTCTCCGGCCCCGGTCCGGATCCGAACTGCTTCAAGCCCTGGAGCGCCCAGACCAAGTACATGCAGTGGGACAAGAAGCCCGGGCCCTACCGCATCGCGGTGGTGAACGGCTTTGTTGGCAATACCTGGCGCATCCAGATGATCCAGACCGCGAAGGCCTATGCCGAGCAGGCGGGCGTCAAGGAGAAGATCAAGGAGCTCAAGGTCGTCTCGACCGGCACGGACGTGGCCGCCCAGCTCGGCGCCATCGAGGACTTCATCAACCAGGGTTATGACGCGATCATCACCATCGCGGTGGCGCCCGACGGCTTTGACCGCGTGATCCGCCTGGCCGACCGCAACAACGTCGTGATCGTGCCCTTCGACAACGTGCTCGACACCGACAAGGTCATGCAGGTCAACGAGGACCAGCTCGAGATCGGCCGCCTCTCGGCCCGCCATCTCCTCAAGGAGCTGGGCTCGAAGCGCGATGGCAAGATCCTCGAGGTGCGTGGGCTTCCCGGCAATTCCGTGGACCGGGACCGCCATCTCGGCTTCCGCGAGGTGATGGAGAAGGAGGGCAAGTTCCAGATCGTCGAGGTGGTCGGCAACTGGGACGACGGCACCGCCCAGAAGGCCACCGCAGACGCGCTCGCCGTGCACGGCAAGTTCGAGGCGGTGTTCACGCAGGGCGGCTCCACGGGCTCCGTGCGTGCCATGATGGACGCCAAGCACCCCTTCGTGCCCATGGCCGGCGAGGGCGAGAACGGCTACCGCAAGCTCATCGGCAAGCATGCGGGCGAGGGTCTGAAGGGCCTCTCCTACAGCCAGTCCCCGGGTCTGGTATCGATCTCCATGAAGGCGGCGATCTCGGCGCTCGAAGGCAATCCGATGCCGCAGCTCATCTCCGTGCCGATCCCGGTGGTCGACTACACCACGTTGAAGGACAACGTGAACTACTGGTCGAACCTCTCCGACAACTTCTTCGCCGCTAACGAATTCCCGGCCTGCGGCGTGAACGTCACGGCGCCGGAAATCATGGCGAAAGACGCGAAGAACACGCAGTAGCGCGGCATCTCTCCCTCTCCCCGCCGGACCTCGGGTGTTCCCGAGGTCCGCAACCGGGAACGCAAGTCGAGAACACCCGACTTGCGCCGGGGAGAGGGCCGGGGCGAGGGGCCGGTCGGTAGGGCTGAGCGGGATCCGCTTCCACGATAACTGCAGCCTGTCCTCGGCGACATCGAGTTCCTCAGACCAGCCCCTCACCCTGGCCCTCTCCCTGCAACCGGGAGAGGGAGTTGCACGAGCGAGGTCCGATGCCTGCTCCACCCTTCTTCGCCCTTGAAAACGTCTCGAAACGCTACGGCGGCGTTCATGCGCTGCGGAACGTCGATTTCGCCTGCGATCGGGGATCCATACACGCCGTGCTGGGCGAGAACGGGGCCGGCAAGTCGACGCTCATGAAGATCATGGCGGGCGTCGTGCAGCCCGACGAAGGTCGCATGACGCTCGAAGGGGCGCCCGTCGCCTTCCCCAATCCCGCGGCTGCGAACCGTGCCGGCATCGTCTGCATCTTCCAGGAGCTCTCGCTGATGCCGGAGCTAACGGTGGCGGACAACATCACGTTGTCGAGCCCACCACGCCGCTTCGGCTTCATCGACGGCCGCGGGCAGCGCCGCCGCTCGGAGGAGTTGCTCGCCCGCGTCGGCTGCGAGGACATCAACCCGTTCAGCCGCGTCGCCGATCTCCCCCTGTCTCGGCGTCAGATGGTGGAGATCGCCAAGGCGCTGGGGCGCGATCCGAAGCTGCTCATCCTCGACGAGGCCACTTCTGCGCTGACGGCCGCGGATGTGGACCGCGTCTATCGCATGCTCTTCGACCTGAAGGCGCGGGGCCTCAGCATCCTCTACATCTCGCACCGCATGCACGAAATCGAGGCGCTCGCCGATTGCTGCTCCGTCTTCCGCAACGGGCGCCATATCGAAACCTTCGCCAAGGGCGCGCGGACCCACGACGAGATCATCGGCCTCATGATCGGCCGGGAGATCGAGGGTCAGTTTCCGCAAAAGCCCACACGCCCCCGCCCGGCACCGCTCGTCGAGATCCGCGATCTCGCTTGGGAGAACCGCCTCAACGGCGTCACGCTTGAGGCCGGTCGCGGCGAGATCGTCGGCCTCGGGGGACTCGACGGGCAGGGGCAGAAGGAGCTGCTTCTGGCGCTGTTCGGCGTCCTGCGCGGGGTACGCGGTACCGTCGCGGTCGACGGCGAGCCCGCGGCCGCCGCCTCGCCCCGTGCCGCGAAGAGGGGCCGCGCGCCTATGGCGCTGATCCCGGAGGACCGCAAGAGCGAGGGTCTCATCCTCTCGATGTCGATCGCCGACAATCTCTCGATGGCCTCCCTCGGCCGGCTCTCGCGTGGGTCCTTCATCGATGCAGGCCGCACCCGGGCCGCCGTGCAGCGGGCCATCGAGCAGCTCAAGATCAAGATCGGGGACCCGAGCGACTCGGTTTCGACCCTCTCCGGCGGCAACCAGCAGAAGGTCGTGATCGCCAAGTGGCTCGCCACGAACCCGGACGTGATCCTGCTCAACGATCCCACCCGCGGGATCGATGTCGGGACCAAGCAGGAGATCTACCGCCTCATGCGCGAGCTTGCCGATGCGGGCGCCTGCATGTTGTTCTATTCCAGCGACTACGAGGAGCTGATCGGGTGCTGCGACCGTGTCGCCGTGATGTATGATGGCCACATCGTGCGCGAGCTCGAAGGCGAGGCCATCAACGAGCGCAACCTCATTGCCAGCGCCCTCAACATCGTCGAGGCCCGGGAGCCCGCCCATGCGCTTTAGCCCGTCGCCCGCCCGCGTCTCTGCGTTTCGCGCGGAGGCGAGTCATGTCTGACGCGGTCCTCGATCCGCCCATCGTCGTGCAGCCCGTCAAAACCCGTGGCGGGGGAGGGGACTGGCGGCTGCGCGTGCGCCAGCATGCCGGCATCCTCGGCGCCACCGCCCTCTTCGCCGCGCTCTATCTCTTCTATCAGGCGAACCATCCCCGTGGCTTCACGGGCCAGATTCTGATCCAGAACGCCAACGAGGCCTTCGCCCTCGCTCTCGTCGCCATGGCCCAAACCGTGCCGGTGCTGATGGCGGGCCTCGATCTCTCGGTCGGGGCCGTGATGACGCTGGTCGGCTGCGTCGCCAGCCACCTCGTCAACGGCGGCCCGGGGCAGATCGCACTCGGTCTCGTGGCCTGCATCGCGACCGGCGCTGCCTGCGGCTTCGTCAATGGATGCGTGGTGGTCTACGGGCGCATCCAGCCCATCATCGCGACGCTCGCGACGAGTGCGATCTATATGGGCCTCGCGCTCATCCTCCGTCCGACGCCAGGTGGCAAGGTCCACGAGGATCTCTCCTGGGCGATGACGAACGACGTGCGCGAGTTCGCGGTCACCTTCGGGCTCTTCGAGGACGGCGAGGCCAACTGGCTGCAGCCCCTCGCGTGGATCCCCGTCCCGCTGATCCTTCTTGCCGTCATCATCCTCGTCGTGTGGGTGCCCTTCACGCGCTCGGTCACCGGACGCACGGTCTATGCCATCGGGTCGGCCGAGGGCGCCGCCTATATGTCGGGCCTGCCGATCAACCGCGCGAAGCTCGCGGCGTTCACGCTCGCAGGGCTCTTCGCGGGATTGGGCGGGCTCTTTCTCGCCCTGCAGACCTCCTCGGGCAACGCCGACATCCCGCAGGCCGGCGCCTACACCCTCAATTCGATCGCCGCGGTGGTGATCGGCGGGACCTCCCTTCTCGGCGGCACGGGCAGTGCGATCGGCTCCGTGATCGGTGCCCTGGTGTTGCGCGTCATCTCCTTCAACTTCCGCATCTTCGACGTGGCGCCGCTCCTCCAGCCGCTCTTCGAGGGCATCGTGCTGCTCGCGGCCGTGAGCCTCGGAGGCCTGAAGATGCTGCGGCTGAAGAACAAGCTGGAGGTTTTCCGGTGAACGCTCCCGTGGACGTCCACGCCTGCCGGAACGAGGATGCCCCGTGACGAGCAGCGCCATCGATCCGCCCGCCCCGCGCGGCTTCCGCCTCGGCCCGGACGACAAGCCCGTGCTGTTCGCGGCCGGCTTCGTGCTCCTCATCCTCATGGCGGGTACCGGATACACGCTTTTCACGCAGGGCAGCGCGCCGCTCCTGCAACCGCAATATCTGCTGCAGCAGCTCCAGGTGGGATCGTTCCTCGGCATCGTGGCGGCGGGGCTGATGGTCGTCATCCTCCTCGGCCACATCGATCTGTCCGCACCCTGGACGCTCGCCGCCGCGGCCATGATGGCGACTGCGGTCGGCGGGCCCTGGGCGATCCCTGTCGGCGTCGGGATCGGCCTTGCGGTCGGGATCGTGAACGGGCTTGGCGTCGCTTACCTGCGCGTGCCCTCCATGATCTTCACGCTGGGCATGAACGCGGTGATGCGCGGCCTCATGGTGGCTCATACCGGCGGCTTCGCGCCCCAGACGGCCGCCACCGAGCTGATGCAGTACCTCGCGGTCGCCCGGGTTGGTGGCGTCGTTCCGGTGGCGCTCCTCGTCTGGGCCGCGGTGTCGGTGCTCGTCGTCGTGATCCTCAGACGCACTACGCTCGGGCGCGCGATCTATGCCATCGGCAACCGCGAGCGGGCGGCCTATCTCTCCGGCATCAACACCAATGCCGTGATCCTCATCGCCTTCGCGCTGTCCGGCGCCGCGGCGGGGCTCGCGGGCGTTCTGCTCGCGGGCTATTCCACCAAGGCCTATCAGGGCATGGGCGACGCCTACCTCCTGCCGGCCATCGCCGCCGTCGTGATCGGCGGAACCAACATCCTCGGCGGGCGGGGCCGCTACCTCGGCACCCTCGTCGGCGTCATCCTGATCGTGCTCCTCAACTCGGTCCTGTCCATCATGCAGATGCCGGAGGCCGGGCGGCAGATCATCTACGGCCTCGTGATCGTCACGATGCTGCTGGTCTATGGTCGCGGGAATCGCATCACGAGCTAGAGCCGTCTCCTGATGCGAAAGGAGCTCTAAACCTCCGGCACGATCGTCTGCTCCTCGGCTTTCCGGCCGGCGTTCTGCTCGCGCTCGAAGATCAGGAGCGCCAGGCCTGCGCCGCAGATCACGGCAGCGCCCACGATGGTCCAAGTCCCCATCACGTCTCCGAACACGAGATAGCCGAAGAGGGCGGCCCAGACGATCAGCGTGTACTGGTAGGGCGCCACGATGGAGGCGGGCGCGATCTTGAGCGAGCGGTTCACGCACATATGCGCGATCATCGCCACGACCCCGAGGAGCGACAGGAGCCCGAAATCGACCGCCGTGGGCTGCACCCAGGTGAACGGCGCCGTCACGAGACCGAAGAGCAATGCGCCCAGGATTTGGCCGAGCACGAGCGTGATGTCGCGGGTCTCCCGGAGCTTGCGCGTGGTGATCATGAGAAGCGCGAAGAACACCGAACCCGTGAGCGCGATGAGCGCCGGCCACGTCATCGTGGCGCCGGAGGGCCGCAGGACGATGAGCACGCCCACGAAGCCGACCGCGATGGCGGCGATGCGGCGCCGGTCGAGGCGTTCGCCCAAGAGGAACACGGCAAGCGCCGCCACATAGATCGGTCCCGCGAGGTAGAAGGTCATGACGTCAGCGAGCGGCAGATAGACGACCGCCCAGTAGAAGAAGGCGGTCTCGAAGGTCGAGAGCAGGATCCGGACCGCATGAAGGCCCGGCTGCTCAGGCAGGCGCCAGGTGACGCCCTGCCGCAGGATGATCGGCGACAGCACGAGAAGCGCCGCGATGCTGCGCAGCAGCATGAGCTGACCCACCGAGTAGGTGGAGACGAGCCACTTCCCCATCACGTCGTTGATGGCGAAGAGGAAGATGCCGAGCACCATGAGGCCGATGCCGGCGGCCGCGCTGGAACGAACCTCGGGGACCGCGGAGGCGTGAGCTGTTGCCATAGGAGAACGTGTTCTTCTTGATTTGAAGCAGAATGAGAGCAGGCCGCGTAGCCCGAGATCGCGCCAATTGGACGAAACTAGAGCAGGCCGCGTCGTGCGAGATTGCGCATCAGCGCCGCCGTCCCGAAGGTCCAGGGCTCGCACTCGTCGCTGCGCTGCATGCGATTCACGAGACGTCCGAGCTGCGGCGCCGCGACCGTGACGATGTCGCCCATCTTGTGGGTGAAACCCTTGCCGGGCGCATCCCGGTCCTCGGTCGGCGCGAACATGGTGCCGAGGAACAGCACCGCCCCGTCGGGATATTGATGATGCGGCCCGATCATCTGCTCGACGAGATCGGCCGGGTCGCGGCTGATCCTCGCGATCGACGACGAGCCCTGAAGCTTGAACCCGTCCTCGCCTTCGACCGAGAGCGTGACGGTCGTCTGCCGGATATCATCGAGGGAGAAGGTCCCGTCGAAGAAGCGCAGGAAGGGGCCGAGTGCGCAGGACGCATTGTTGTCCTTCGCCTTGCCGAGGAGGAGCGCGGAGCGGCCCTCCACGTCACGCAGGTTCACGTCGTTGCCGAGCATCGCGCCGACGATCCGGCCCGTGGAGGCCACCGCCAGCACGACCTCGGGCTCCGGGTTGTTCCAGCTCGATTTCGCGTGAAGGCCCGCATCCATCCCGGTGCCCACGGCGGCCATCGGGGGTGCCTTGGTGAAGATCTCGGCATCGGGCCCGATCCCGACCTCGAGATACTGGCTCCAGGCGCCCTGCTGGATCAGCACCTCCTTGAGGGCCATCGCCTCGGCCGAGCCGGGCTTCAGCTTGCCGAGGTCGTCGCCGACGAGGCGGTTGACCTCGGCCCGGATGGCCGCGGCGGCGCTGGCGTCGCCCCGTGCGCGCTCTTCGATGACGCGCTCCAGCATGGAAACCGCGAAGGTGACCCCCGCAGCCTTCACGGCCTGCAGATCGACGGGGGCGAGAAGCCAAGGCTTCCGGGCATCGCGCGCGTCCGGCGGCGTGTTGGCGAGGATCTCGTCGAGCGAACCGATCCTCTCGCCTTCCGCGCCCCGCAGGGCCCCTGCGGGGTCCGCGCTCTCGCAGAGGTCGCGCATCGTCGCGAAGGCCGGGGTGATATCCACGACCCCCTCGGGCCGGATCGCCACCACGGAGGGTCCATCGAGTTCCGGCCGCCATACGCGCCCGGCGAGGGCGCCGGCGGTACCGTCCTGGGGCAGGGGAGATGCGGCGAGGGGATGAGCTGTCATGCGGGCGATCCGGCGTGCAAGGGGCTGGGAGGGAGCTGAATGGGTGCTTGAGGGGTGGCTCTAGGCCATGTGAGTCGCAAGAGCCAGGGTCGTTGCGGTCAGGCGGCGCTCTGCTCGGGAGGGCCCGCGGAGGTTTCGGCGAAGACCTCCGGGTGGGCGGACGAAAAGCGCTCCAGCTCCTCCATCACGCCGGCGAGATGGTCGACCATGGCATGCCGGGCGCCTTCGGGATCGCGGGCGCGGATGGCTGCCACGATGGCCCGGTGCTCGGAGAGCGTGACCGCATGACGGCGCGGGGAGGAGAGGAGCCGCCGCACCCGGTCCACATTCGCCCGGGAGGCCTCGATGACGGCGGCGACCCGGGAGAGGCCAAGGCCATCCACCAGAATGGCGTGGAAGGAGAGATCGAGGGCGTAGAAGCCTGGCCGGTCCCCTCGTGCCACCGCCTCGGCCTGTTCCGCCATATTGCCCTCAAGCTCGGCGAGCCGCGAATCGGGCAGGCGCTCGGCCGCGATCTCGGCCACCATGCCCTCCAGCGCGCGTCGGATCAGCATCGCCTCAACGATCTCGGGCAGCCGGATCCGCGCAGCTCGGGTTCCGCGCTGGGGCAGCACCTCCACGAGACCCTCGGCCGCGAGGCGCCCCAGCGCTTCCGAGACCGGAAATCGCGAGACGCCGAGGCGTTCGCAGACCAAGGCCTTGTCGATGAATTCGCCGGGCTGAAATTCGAGACCCACGATTGCGGCGCGCAAGACGCGCTCAACCTTAGCGGTCGTCTCCCCCCGCGGCCCCCGGTCGAAGGGCGGCAGGAAAGCATAGGCCGCCCCCTTGTCGTTCACGGTGTTCATAGTAGCATGTTAGAGCGTTTTCGAGCGAGGTGGAAACTGTCTGACGTGAAGAAAACGCATTGAAGAAAGACAGTGGCCAGAATTTCGGCCGAGGATTGCGTCAAGACCTCTGCGCCCTGGCTGATCCCGCTGCTCCTCATCGTTTTTCGCATCACGTTCGTGCCCGAGACGGTGCTGTGGCTTTCCCGCATCCTCAAGAAACTCGGATACCCCCTAGGAAACATCGATCATGAACGCGCCCGTCAAAGCCGCACCCCGCACCGTCCGCCTGCATGCGGAGGACAATGTCGCCATCGTGATCGATCTCGTGCAAGCGGGCGATACCGCCGCGGGACTCACGGCTCGCGAGCGGATTCTCCGCGGCCACAAGATGGCCGTCGTCCCGATCCGCGAGGGCGAGCCTATCCGGAAGTTCAGCCAGATCATCGGCTTCGCGAAAGCCCATATCGCGCCCGGCGAATGGGTGCACGAGCACAATGTCGGACTGCACGAATTCGAGCGCGACTACCGCTTCGCCGAGGATGCCCGCGACGACGATCTGCTGCCGCCGGAGCTGCGCGCCACCTTCGAGGGCTACCGGCGCGACACGGGGAAGACGGGCACGCGCAACTATCTCGGCATCCTCACTTCCGTGAACTGCTCGGCCTCCGTGGCGCGCTTTGCCGCCGCGGAAGTGGAGCGGTCCGGCATCCTGAACGATCACCCCGGCATCGACGGCGTCGTCGCCATCGTGCACGGCACGGGCTGCGGTCATGCGGCTTACGGTGAAGGTTTCGAGGTCCTGCGCCGCACCCAATGGGGCTACGCGAGCCACCCGAATTTCGCGGGCGTCGTCATGGTGGGGCTCGGCTGCGAGGTGTTCCAGATCGGCCGCATGAAGCAGGAATACGGGCTCCACGAGACCGATACGTTCCGCACCCTCACGATCCAGGAGACCGGCGGCACGCGCAAGACCGTTGCGGCGATCTCGTCGGCGATCCGCGACATGATCCCGATCGCCGCGCGCTCGAAGCGCGAGACCCGCCCTGCCTCCGAACTCGTGCTCGCGCTCCAGTGCGGCGGCTCCGACGGGCACTCGGCGCTGACCGCCAACCCGGCCCTCGGCGCGGCCTCCGATCTCCTCGTGCGCCACGGCGGCACCTCGATCTTGTCCGAGACGCCGGAAATCTACGGCGCCGAGCATCTCCTGACCCGCAGGGCCGCGACGCGGGAGGTGGGCGAAAAGCTCGTCTCGCGCATCCGCTGGTGGGAGGAGTACACTGCCAAGAACGGCGGCGAGATGAACAACAACCCGTCGCCCGGCAACAAGGCCGGAGGGCTCACCACCATCCTCGAGAAATCGCTCGGCGCTGCGGCGAAGGGCGGGCAATCGACGCTGCGCGCGGTCTACGAATACGCGGAGCCCGTCAAGGAGAACGGCTTCGTCTACATGGACACGCCGGGCTACGACCCCGTTGCCGCCACGGGGCAGGTCGCGGGCGGCGCCAACCTCATCGCGTTCACGACCGGCCGCGGCTCCGCGTTCGGCGCAAAGCCGGCGCCCTCGATCAAGCTCGCCACCAACTCCGACGTCTACCGCCGCATGGAGGAGGACATGGACATCAATTGCGGCGACATCCTCGACGGGGTTCCGATCGAGGCGAAGGGCCAGGAGATCTTCGACACCATCCTGCGCGTGGCCTCCGGCCAGCACACCAAGTCGGAGGATCTGGGCTACGGAGACCTCGAATTCGTGCCCTGGCAGATCGGGGCGACGATGTAGGGCGCCTTCGAGGTGGGCAGGATGAAGCGGCTCCACCCCCTCTCCCCGCTTGCGGGGAGAGGGGATGCGCTGACTGGGGGAGATTGCGATCCGCGTGGAACCTCAGCGCCCCTTCCCGAATTCGGCTTCCCAGAGCGGCCGGTTTTTGTCAGGGTTGCCTGGAAGGTCCGATGAGTTCCACGACCCAAGTGCCCGAAGGAGGGAGCGTTCCCTCCGAGGATCTTCCCGAAACTCATGAGAGCGCGCCGCTCGATGCGCTCATCATCGGTGGGGGGCCGGCGGGCCTGACGGCGGCGATCTATCTCGCCCGCTTCCGGCGCCGTTTCGCGCTCGTCGATTCCGGCCACAGCCGGGCTTCCTGGATTCCACGCTCCCACAATCATCCGGGCTTTCCGGACGGCGTCGGAGGCATCGAATTGTTGAAGCGCATGCGCGAGCAATTGGCAGGCCATGGCGGCGAAGTGCTCTCGGGCTCCGCGACTTCCCTTTCGGCCCGCGAGGACAGTCTCTTCTGTGCCATCGTGAACGGCGAGAACATCATCGCCTCGCACGTGATCCTCTGCACCGGCGTGGTCGATGTGGAGCCGCCGCTCCCGAACGCGCTCGAGGCCGTGCGCCGGGGCTTGGTGCGACAATGTCCGATCTGCGACGGTTACGAGATGATCGACAAGAAACTCGTGGTGATCGGGCGCGGCGCCACGGGTCTCGGCGAGGCGCTGTTCCTGCGCACCTTCACTCCGGATATCACGCTCGTGACCTTGGGCGAGCGGCTCGATCTCAGCCCCGACAACCGGCGGCGCATGGAGGAGGCCGGCATCCGGGCGGTCGAGACGCCTCTCGCCGAAATCTCCCACGAGGGCGACCGCATCGCCCGCCTCGACTTCCAGGACGGCGCTTCGCTCGGATTCGACGCAATCTATTCGGCGTTGGGCACCCATCCCCGCGCGGACCTTGCCGCCATGCTTGGCGTCGATCTCCATGCCGATCGGCGCATCATCACGGACGGCCACCAGCGCACCTCGATCGAGGGATGCTATGCGGCGGGCGACATCGTGACGGGGCTCAATCAGATCGCGGTCGCAATGGCTCAAGGGGAAATCGCGGCCGTCGATATCCACAACGGTCTCCGCTTGCGCGAGGGTCTGAAGCTCGTTGGCTGAATCTGCGACCGGCGGCGAGTCCGTAAGGGCCGGAAACTCGTTGGCTGAAGCGGGCGATCCCCCTCAAGCCGGATCCCAGTTGGTCCGGATCCCGTAGGCCTCGCCCATCTCCGCGATCTGCTCCAGCTTGGCGCCAAGAAGCGACCAGTCGTCGGACGCCGCGATCGGGGCCCAGATGGCCTCGACCTCGTCGATCAGCATCGTGCAAGGGGCGGCGCGCTGGAAATAGGGGAGGGCGAGGCGCTGAGGATCGACCGCCTCGAAGGGCTCCAGGGCTGCATGCACGGCCGCAAAGGCGGGCGTTGCGTAGAGGGCTGCCGAGGGGCTTGCCGCCGCGCGGCGCTCGCTCGCGCGGCCGCCGTACCAATCGAAGAAGGTCTGCTCGAAAGGCGCCTTGGACTCGTTCAAGAAGATCCAGAACGCTCGCGCCAGCACGGCGTCCGCCTGCGCGCCCGCGGATTTCAGCCCGAGCCGTCGCAGCAGCGCCGCCGGAAACTCCCGGTGCAGCGCCGGCTCGAAGCTCGTGAGCGCCCGTTCGAGATCGGCCTGGGGCGCGAGCGGCAGCAGGCATTCCGCGAGCCGTGTGAGGTTCCAGAGGAGCGTGTCGGGCTGGCGGCCATAGGCGTAGAGGCCCGTCTCGTCGAAATAGGCCGCCGTGAAGGCGGGATCGTAGGTCGGGAGCCAGCGCCAGGGGCCGTAATCGAAGCTCTCGCCCGTGATGTTGATGTTGTCGGTGTTGAGTACCCCGTGCACGAAGCCCGCTGCCATCCATTGCGCGCCCATGCGGGCGACGCGGGCGCACACCTCCTCGAGGAAAGCGACGGCGCGCGCCGGTTCCTCTTCGCGCCAGCATTCCGGCAGGTAGGTCCGGATGGCATGCTCCAGGAGGCGGCGGATGTTGTCGGGCTCGTCGAGATAGAGGAAGCGCTGGAACGTGCCGATGCGGATGTGGGAATGCGACAGGCGCACCAGCACCGCGGCGCGCGTGGGCGAAGGCTCGTCGTGGCGCTGCAGGTGCTCGCCGGTCTCGATGAGCGAGAAGGACTTCGAGGTCTCGACGCCTTGCGCCTCCAGCATCTCGGTGGCGAGCACCTCGCGAACGCCGCCCTTTAATGTGAGGCGCCCGTCTGCACCCCGGGACCAGGGGGTCTGCCCCGAGCCCTTGGTGGCGAGATCGAGGAGGCGGCCGTCGCGGAGGTCGTGCACTTGCGCGAACAGGAAGCCTCGCCCGTCGCCCAAGGCGGGGTTGTAGTGGCGGAATTGGTGCCCGTGGTAGCGCAGGGCCATGGGTTCCGGGAACGAGCCCGGCAGAGGCTCGAAGCGGCCGAAATGGGCGATCCATTCCTCGTCCGTCAGGGAACCCAGGCCGACCCGCTCGGCCCAGCGCGCATTTCGGTGGCGCAGGATGTGTTGGGGGAACGCGGCCGCCGCCACGATGTCGAAGAATTCGGGGCCGAGATCGGCGTGCCGGGTCGAGGGCTTGAAGGTGGGGCTTGCTGGCATGCGGCACTCTTCCTCGACAGTTCCACCTCAATCGACAAGGGTCGCAAAGGTTCAAATGCCGCCTGCCGGGCCGGCCAAGCTGAGCCGCACGCCCAGGGCCGGCGCCCCGCGCACTTGACTCGCCGAGCCGAGGGCCCCCACGAGGGTGCAACGCGTGAGAGGATCCCATGACCGACACCGCCCCCGTTGCCATCGTGACAGCTGCCAGCAAGGGCATGGGCGCCGCCATCGCCCGCGAGCTCGCCGCCCGAGGCTACCGGCTCGCCCTCATGGCGCGCTCGGAGGCCATCGAGACGCTGGCGCAGGACCTCGGCGGGATTGCGCTGCAGGGCTCCGTGACCGAGTCCGCAGATCTGGAGCGTCTCGTCGCGCTCGCGCGCGAGCGCTACGGGCGCATCGATGCGGTCGTGAACCACACGGGCCATCCCCCGAAGGGCGATCTCCTCGCAATCTCCGACGCGGATTGGCATCTCGGCCTCGATGTGGTGCTCATGAACGTGGTGCGGATGAGCCGCCTCGTGACGCCGCTCATGGCGGAGGCCGGGGGCGGGGCCATCGTGAACGTGTCGAGCTTCGCAGCCTTCGAGCCCGACCCGGACTTCCCGGTCTCGGCGTCGCTGCGCACCGCGCTTGCCGCCTTCACGAAGCTCTATGCCGACCGCTATGCCCGCGATGGCATCCGAATGAACAACGTCCTGCCGGGCTTCATCGACAGCCTGCCCGAGAAGGCCGAGCGCAAGGCGCGCATCCCGCTCGAACGCTACGGCACGGTCGAAGAGGTGGCCAAAACCGTTGCGTTCCTGCTCTCGCGGGATGCCGGCTACATCACGGGCCAGAACATTCTGGTGGATGGCGGGCTGGTGCGCGGCCTCTGACGCCTCCCCAAGGAGGCGCGGGCGCCTCAGGCCTTTCTCCCTTGCGGGCAGGAGGCTTGCGAACGGAGGAGACCTGCGAGGCGAGGCAAAGCGCGGAACAAGCCCCGCGGCCCTGCCGTTAGTGTGACTCTTTTGAGGCCCCAGGGGCTTCGGGGCCACATCGAGGGATGAGCGCCATGGCCGATCTCCTCTCCAAGCGCCGCGGCCGCGAGGACAATGTCGCCGAGGCCGTGCGCCTCATGCGCGAGGCGGCCGAGCCGCTGCCCGATCCGGACGACGATGCATTCGGGCCGATGTTCGATCGCTTCGCCGATGCCCGGGTGGTCCTCCTCGGCGAGGCCACGCACGGCACCTCGGAGTTCTACCGGGCGCGGGCCGCGATCACGCGCCGCCTCATCGCGCATCACGGATTCTCGATCGTGGCCGTCGAGGCGGATTGGCCCGATGCTGCCCGCGTCGACGGCTATGTCCGCCTCCGGGCCGCCGAGCCCAACGAGGAAGAGGCCTTCGCGCGCTTTCCGCAATGGATGTGGCGTAATCGGGAAATCGCGGATCTGATCCACTGGATGCGCGCCCATAACGAGGCGCAGCCCGTGGATCGGCGCGCCGAGTTCCGGGGCCTCGACGTCTACAGCCTCTCCTCGTCGATCCAGGCGGTGCTCGGCTACCTCGATCGCGTCGACCCGCAAGCCGCGCGCGACGCCCGGGGGCGCTATGGCTGCCTGAGCCCCTGGCAGGCCGAACCCGCCCGCTACGGCCGCGCCGTGTTCACGGGCCGCAAGACGCCCTGCGATCAGGCGCTCCTCGACCAGCTGCGCGACATGCTCGACAGCCGCATGGAGTACATGGACGGCGACCCCGAAGCCTTTTTCGATGCGGAGCAGAACGCCCGCATCGTGCATGCCGCGGAGCACTATTACCGCATCATGTACGAGGGCTCGACGGAATCCTGGAACGTGCGCGACCGGCACATGTTCGACACGCTCCAGCGCCTGCTGCGCCACCGGGGCGAGGGCGCCAAGGCGGTCGTGTGGGCGCACAATTCTCACATCGGCAACGCCTCGGCGACCGCGATGGGCTGGCAGGGCGAGTTCAACATCGGCGAGCTCTGCCGCACGGCCTATGGCAACGACGCCGTCCTGATCGGCTTCGGGACCGACCGCGGGACGGTGGCGGCAGCGAGCGACTGGGATGAGCCCATGGAGATCAAGACCGTGCGCCCCGTGCTGGCTGAGAGCCACGAGCGCGTCTTCCGCGACGCGGGCGTGCCGCGCTCCCTGACGGACTGGCGCCGGGCCGACCGCGCGAGCCTGCGCGCGGCGCTCGCCCACCCGCGCCTGGAGCGCGCCATCGGCGTGATCTACCGGCCCGAGACGGAACGCTACAGCCATTATTTCGAAGCCGTGCTGGCCGACCAGTTCGACGCCTTTGTGTGGTTCGAGGAGACGCGGGCCGTCACGCCGCTGGCGCCGGGTCACGGGGAGGGGATGCCGGATACCTACCCGTTCGGATTGTAGCCGATCGGTAGCCTTGGGCATGTCGGGGACCTGTCCCCGGCGATTGCAGCCATCCGGTGGCCGAAGATCGGCGGCGCACGCAATGTAGCGTTGCGGATTGACACCCCTTACGTTTCCCTCGGAGAGTCGAGGGCGTGACGATGTCGAAACGAATTGGATCGGCCTGGCGATGGCGCGTTTTGGTCCTGCTCGGTTGTCTTGCCGTCGCACCCGGCGTTCAGGCTGCCGATAACCCAATCGCAGCCTTCAGGGAGGAGATCGAGACGGGCAAGCTGAAGGATCAGCTCCACGACGTGGAACGATACGAGCTGATCGAGCAGCGGGACGATTGGGCCGTGGTCTCGGCCGTGGGCACCTACAGGCCCCTGAGCGAGGACGTCCCCGAATGGCGCATGAACGTCTACGGCTACGTCTCGAAGCAGGACATTCGGCAGGACACCAAGCAGGACACCAAGCAGGACACCAAGCAGGATACCTGGAAGGTCGAGACCGCGAAGCTCGGCGTACCGGTGTCCTTGGCCAGAATGGTCATCCACCTCGCGAACGCGGATCCGAAGGCTTTGCAGTCCCGCGGTGGCCTTTCCGCCGACCGACTAGCTCAGGCTCGTCGCATCTCCACTCTTGCAGGGGCCACGGACGAGGTGTTCGCGAAGCACTTCCATGAGCGGAGGCAGGATTTCGACGCCATCACGCGATTCCTCCTCGAAAACCAGAAAGCCCGTGAGGCTGGCGAGTCCAAGCTGTTTTCGCAGTTGAGCGGCCGTTTCCCGGGTGCGTTGGTGGCCTATGGGTACCGATCGGTTCTTTCGGGCTATGGGGACGCCGAGGAGGGCGGCTGCAGCGAGAGTTGCTTCACCCTGGTGGTGGGTTTCGCTCCGCCCGAGTTCAAGGTCGGCTACTTCTATCTGCCCGAGGGTAAGGCCGTGCCGACGATCCATCCGCGCGAATACCTCGTGATCCGCCCCCTCGGCGGGGGCTGGTACTTCTTCCGGCAGAGTTGAGCGATGCGCACCGGTGCCCGCGAGGCGTGGCAGTGCTGAATCCGCTGCCCCGTGCATAGCCGCCCTGCAACGGCAGGCGGTTTGCCAAGGCCGTCGCGCCGTTATTGTCGCGGCCTTCGGCGAATCGCCTCGAAACCCCCGGCACGGCATCTCCCGCATGCGGTCGAATCTCGGCCTCCTGATCACTGCCTATGTGGCTTTCATCGGCCTCGGCCTGCCCGATGCCGTGACGGGAGTCGCTTGGCCTTCCATCCGTGACACGTTCGGGCTGGAGCAGAATGGGCTCGGCCTGATCCTGTTCGCCGTGGCGGCGGGCTATCTGACCTCCAGCGCCTTCGCGGGCACCCTCGTGCAGCGGATGCGGCTCGGCAACCTCTTGGCCTTGAGCACCTTTGTGGTGGTGATGGGCCTCCTGGCCTGGAGCGTCGCGCCCTCCTTCCTCCTGCTCCTCCTCTTCGCGCCGCTCCTCGGCCTCGGGGGCGGCGCGATCGACGCCGCCATGAATCTCTACGTGGCGACCCGCTTCGGTCCCCGGCAGCTCAACTGGCTCCACGCCTTCTTCGGCTTCGGCGCGACCCTGGGCCCCCTCCTCATGACGGCCGTCCTCTCGGCGCCGGGGGGGTCGTGGCGCTGGGGCATCGTTCTCATTGCCCTCATCCTCACGCCCCTCGGGATCCTCTACGCGCTGACCCGCCGGGCCTGGGATCTCGGAGCCGCAGCCGAGGCGGCTGCGGGCGACCGGGAATCCCCCGCCACGATGGCGCGCACCTTGGCGCAGGGGCGGGTCTGGCTCCAGGTTGCGGCCTTCTTCGTCCTCACCGGGTTCGAGGCGACCGCAGGCCAGTGGAGCTTCACGCTCCTGACGGAAGCGCGGAGCCTCTCGACCGCCGCCGCCGGCGCCTGGGTAGGCGCTTTCTGGGCCGCTTTCACGGTGGGCCGCATCGCGGCGGGCTTCGTGGTCCACCGGATCGGCAGCCTGCGCCTCATGCGCCTCGCGGCGCTCGGAATGGTCGTGGGTGCCGGGCTCTTCGCCCTCAATCCCACTCCGCTCCTGGGCGGCCTCGGCCTCGTGATCGCGGGCTTCAGCTGCGCACCGATCTTTCCGGGCCTGATGGCCGAAACGCCGCGCCGGCTCGGCTCAGGGCTTGCCGCGCATGCGGTGGGCTTCCAGGTGAGCGGGGCGATCCTGGGCGTCGCCACCATCCCGGCGGTGGCGGGCCTCGCGGCCGATGCGTTCGGCCTGCCCGCCATCGCCTTCGTCCTCCTGGCCACGGGCCTCGTCTTCCTCGCCTTGAACGAGGGCCTCGGGGCGCTTCTGGACCGTTCTCGCGTGGGATGACCGCGGGGCCGCGGCGGCTCTGCCATGGGTGCAGCCTCGTCAGTCCGGCTCCTAGGCGGTCTGCATCGGGCCGTCGGGGGCGCTGTCCGTGAGTGCGGCTTGGTCCGCCTTGCCCCTGTACCGTCTCGGTCCGCCGCCGAGTGCGCTGAACGAGGGCGCGGCTTGGTCCGCCTTGCCCCTGTCATGCGCCCCTGCTAACGGAACGCCCAACTCCATTCATCGCCATCCGACCAGCAGGGCTCGCCTTTGTCCCGTCAGTTCATCTACCACATGCGCGGCCTCACCAAGGCCTATCCCAACGGCAAGAAGGTTCTGGAGAACGTCCATCTCTCCTTCTACCCGGATGCCAAGATCGGCGTGCTCGGCGTCAACGGCGCCGGTAAATCGACGCTCCTGCGTATCATGGCCGGCACCGACAAGGATTGGTCGGGCGAGGCCTGGGTCGCGGACGGCGCCCGCGTCGGCTACCTGCCCCAGGAGCCGCAGCTCGATCCCACCAAGAACGTGCGCGAGAACGTCATGGAAGGCGTGGCGCCCCAGCAGGCGATCCTCGACCGCTACAACGAACTCGCCATGAACTATTCCGACGAGACCGCGGACGAGATGACCCGGCTCCAGGACGAGATCGAGGCCAAGGGTCTGTGGGATCTCGATTCCAAGGTCGATCAGGCCATGGACGCACTTCGCTGCCCGCCGGACGACTGGCCGGTCGACAAGCTCTCGGGCGGCGAGAAGCGCCGCGTGGCGCTCTGCAAGCTCCTCCTGGAGCAGCCCGAGCTCCTCCTCCTCGACGAGCCCACCAACCATCTCGACGCGGAGACCACGGCGTGGCTCGAGGGCCACTTGCGCTCCTATCCGGGCGCGATCCTCATCGTGACCCACGACCGCTACTTCCTCGACAACGTGACGAGCTGGATCCTGGAGCTCGACCGCGGCCGCGGCATCCCCTACGAGGGCAACTACTCTTCCTGGCTCGAGCAGAAGCAGAAGCGTCTCGCGCAGGAAGGCCGCGAGGAGGAATCGCGCCAGCGCACCATCGAGCGCGAGCGCGAATGGGTCTCGGCCTCGCCGAAGGCCCGGCAGGCGAAGTCGAAGGCGCGCATCCAGCGCTACGACGATCTCGTCGCGAAATCTCAGGAAAAGGGGCCCACGACCGCGCAGATCATCATCCCGATCGCGGAGCGGCTCGGCAACACCGTCATCGAGTTCGACGGATTGAAGAAGGCGTTCGGGGACAAGCTCCTCATCGACGGCCTGTCCTTCAAGCTGCCCCCCGGCGGCATCGTCGGCGTGATCGGCCCGAACGGCGCCGGCAAGACGACGCTGTTCCGCATGATCACCGGCCAGGAGGAGCCCGACGAGGGCTCGATCAAGGTCGGCGAGAGCGTGCAGCTCGGCTATGTCGACCAGAGCCGTGACACGCTCGAGGGCAACAAGACCCTCTACGAGGAGATCTCCGGCGGCAACGAGATCCTGTATCTCGGCAAGCGCGAGATCAACGCCCGCGCCTATTGCTCGGCCTTCAACTTCAAGGGCGCGGACCAGCAGAAGAAGGTCGGCGTGCTCTCCGGCGGCGAGCGCAACCGCGTGCACCTCGCCAAGATCCTGAAGAGCGGCTCCAACGTCCTGCTCCTCGACGAGCCCACCAACGACCTCGACGTCGATACGCTTCGCGCGCTCGAGGAGGCGCTGGAGGATTACGCGGGCTGCGCCGTGATCATCTCCCACGACCGCTGGTTCCTCGACCGCATCGCCACCCACATCCTCGCCTTCGAGGGCGACAGCCACGTGGAATGGTTCGAGGGCAACTTCGCGGATTACGAGGAAGACAAGAAGCGGCGGCTCGGCACGGACTCCACCATTCCGCACCGCATCAAGTACAAGAAGTTTTCGCGTTAGTGCTCCCTCTCCCCGCTAGCGGGGAGAGGGTTGGGGTGAGGGGCCGGTCGGTAAAGCGAGGGGTCTCCGTTTCCACCGTCATTCCGGGGCGAGCGAAGCAAGAGCCTCGAACCCAGCAGAACTCCCCGGAGGCAATTATTGGGTACCGGCCCGGCCTGGGGGCGACCGGGATTACGAGGAGGGTGTGGCGAGGACCCGCTTTACCGACCAGCCCCTCACCCCGGCCCTCTCCCCGTAAACGGGGAGAGGGGGCACGCTTGCCCCTGCGCTCACCACATGGAACGATCCGGGCCGACACCGCCCCGGATTCTCATGCTCCCCCGCCTCCTCCTTGCCGCCTTGCTTCCGCTCCTCGCCGCCTGCACGGCTGCGGCCCAGCCCCTGTTCTGCACCAGCGGTGCGCCGAAATCCGTCGCGGAGCTCTATTTCGGCCGCAACATCGGGGCACGTCTCGGGGTCAGCGAGGCGGCCTTTCGGGCCTTCCTGGACTCCGAGGTCACGCCGCGCTTCCCTGACGGCTTCACGGTGCTCGACGGGCGCGGGCAGTGGCGGGACGGGGGCGCCATCGTCCGCGAACCCTCGAAGGTGCTCGTCGTCGCGCTCCCCGACGAGGCCCGCGACCGGGTCGAACTCGCGGCCGTCGCCGAGGCCTACAAGGCCCGCTTCCGGCAGCAATCCGTCCTCACGATGGTCCGCCAGGCCTGCGTCTCGTTTTGAGAAGAGGCTTCATCGCGAACATCGGGCGAGTCGCGCTGGGGTGCCGGGCCTCTTCTCTCGACCGGCCAATCCCCTCTCCCCGCAGGCGGGGAGAGGGAGCCTGATGCGGTCCGTCCCTACATCGAGCTCATGCCGGCTCCGGGAACCGTCGGGCCCACCTTTGCCTAAAGTCGAACTTTCGCTTAAAGCCCGGTAGGACGCGCACCGGTTGTCAGCCGTCCCGGGCGCGGACCGTTGAAGGATACTCCCTTGTCCGCCGATCACGCGCCTACGCTCCTCTCCACACAGACCACCACCCCCTTCGAGACCGTGGCGACGCCCCAGGACGCCGTGGACCGCCTCATCGCGCTCCACGATGCCGCCATGAGCGCGCAGCGCAGCGCCCTGGAGCAGTACTTCGCCCACGGCACCACGCCCACCGAGGAGGAGCGCGGGCGCTTCCGCTATCCGGAGCTGCGCGTCACCTATCGGGCGGGCGGCTCGCTCCCGGCGACCCAGCGCGCCTTCGGGAAGCTCCAGGGCCCAGGCGTCTACAACACCACCATCACCCAGCCCGCCGCCTTCAAGAATTACCTCCTCGAACAGCTCGGTTACCTGGCGCGCGATTACACCGTCACCATCGAGGTCGGCGTCAGCCGGCAGGAGATCCCGTATCCCTACGTGTTCGAGCGCGGTGACGAACTGGCCCGCGGCGCCGTCACGGCGGCCGACCTCGCGCTCTCATTCCCGACGCCGCTCCTGGCCTCGGTCGGGGACGAGATCGCGGACGGCCTCTGGGTCATCAACGAGAGCGGGCCGCGGCCGCTCGCGCTCTTCGATGCGGTGCGGATCGATTATTCGCTGCGCCGCCTCGTCCACTACACCGGCACGGATTGGCGCTGCATGCAGCCCTGGATCCTGCTCACCAACTACCACCGCTATGTCGACCAGTTCATCCGCTGGGCGGTCGAGACCATGGCGGCGGACGGGCCGTGGCTGCGGCTCGAACTGCCGGGCGGCGTCACCATCGAGCGCGGGCTCGATGCCGAGACGGTAGCGGCGCGGATCGCGAGCTCGCCCTGGCACCGCTTCCAGATGCCGGCCTATCACCTGGTGCGCGAGGACGGGCACGGGGTGTCCCTCGTCAATATTGGCGTCGGGCCCTCGAACGCCAAGAACATCACCGATCACCTCGCGGTGCTGCGGCCCCATTGCTGGCTCATGGTCGGCCATTGCGGGGGGCTGCGCCAGTCGCAGAAGATCGGCGATTACGTGCTGGCGCACGGCTATCTGCGCCGCGACCGCATCCTCGACGGCGCCGTGCCGCCGGACATCCCGGTGCCGGCGCTGGCCGAGGTGCAGCTCGCCCTCCAGGAGGCGGCCGCCCGTGTCACCGGCGAGCGCGGCGACGACCTCAAGAAGCGCCTGCGCACCGGCACGGTCGTGACCTACGACGACCGCAACTGGGAACTCCGCTGGAGCCATGAGCGGCGTCAGATCAACCTGTCGCGGGCCATCGCGGTCGACATGGAGAGCGGAACCATCGCGGCTCAAGGGTATCGCCTGCGCGTCCCCTACGGCACGCTGCTCTGCGTCTCCGACAAGCCGCTCCACGGCGAGATCAAGCTCCCCGGCGCCGCCAACGCCTTCTACGAACGGGCCGTCGGCGAGCATCTCATGATCGGCCTCGAAGCCCTCGAGATCCTGCGCGGGCAGCGCTCGGGCCTGCATTCCCGCAAGCTCCGCTCGTTCGACGAGCCACCGTTCCGCTGACGCGAAGCTCCGCTCCCCCGACGAGCCCCAGTTCCGGTTTCGTGCGGCTTCGTCAGCCTTTTTTCGCACTCCTCCGGCTCGCCGGCGCGGCGGGCTTCGGGCGAACCCGTGGCCGGCCGCCCGTAGCCGGGTCGAGTTCGAAGGCGCCCGAGTTGCGGACGAGGTCGCTGAGCTTGCGGTAGCCGTAGGTGCGGGGATCGAAGTCGGTCGCGAGGCTCGTGACCTGCTGGCCGAGGGCTCCGAGATTGACCCAGCCTTCCTCGGATTCGATCTGTGAAAAGGCCCGCCGCAACAGCGGCACCGCCGCACTGGGGGGCTGGAGGGATTTCGCGGCCGCCGGGGTATCCGATCCGGCAGGCGGCGCCTCGGGGATGAGAAGATTCTCGGTGTAGATGAAGCGCCGGCACGCCTGCCGGAAGCTCTCCGGCGTCTTTTGTTCGCCGAACCCGTAGACGTCCACGCCCTGCTCGCGGATGCGCGCCGCGAGGCGCGTGAAGTCGCTGTCCGACGAGACGAGGCAGAACCCCTCGAAGCGCCCGGAATGCAGCAGGTCCATGGCATCGATCACGAGGGCGATGTCGGAGGCGTTCTTGCCGGTCGTGTAGGCGAATTGCTGCTGGGGAACGATCGCGTGCCGGGCCAGGATGTCGGCCCAGGGCTTCAGGCGCTGACCCGAAAAATCCCCGTAGATGCGGCGCACGCTCGCCTCGCCGATCTTGGCGATCTCCTCGAACAGCCGGCTTGCGATCTTCGCGGAGGCGTTGTCGGCGTCGATCAGGACGGCGAGACGGGCGGGGCGTGGCTCCAGTGCCATGAGGTCTTCTCTCGGTAAGAGGCGAACGCTTCGAACAAGAGGCGTCACACTGAGTGAGTTGAATTCGGCTCGTCGGAAAAAGCATCGCACCTCGGGTGAGGTCCGACTTCACGGAAGCGGAAACCGCTCCAGCAGAGCAGGGTTGCTCCCAGAGGTATAGCGTTTGCGCGCACTTTTCCGTTAAGCGGTGCGCTGCCTCCTGCCGGAATCCCCCTTGTCCCGAGCGCCCCTCTCACGCGAAACCATCGGGCTGTTGCTCGGCTTCCTTGGCGTATGCATCTTTGCGGGGACGCTGCCGTTCACGCGCTTGGCCGTCGAAGCGATGAGCCCCGCCTTCATCTCCGCGGGGCGCGCTGCCCTTTCGGGCATCCTGGCGGGCGCGACGCTGCTCGCCCTGCGCCGCCGCCGGCCCGACCGGGCGGACCTCCTGCAGTTTGCGCTCGGAGGATTGTGCCTCGTTGCCGGCTTCCCGCTCTTCACGGCGCTCGCCATGCAGACCGTGCTGGCTTCGCATGGTGGCGTCGTGCTCGGCATCCTGCCCCTCGCCACGGCGCTCATCAGCGCCCTCATTGCAGGCGAACGCCCCGGTCCGACGTTCTGGATCGCCGCAGTGGTGGGCGCCGCGCTCGTGGTCGGCTTCGCGATCCATGAAGGGGGAGGGGGCTTCGAGGTCGGCGACCTGTACCTCGTCGGGGCCGTGCTCTCCTCCTCTCTCGGCTACGTGGTTTCCGCTCGGATGGCTCAACGGGGCTACCCGGGATGGGAGGTGATTTCCTGGATCCTGGTGGTGTCGTTGCCCGTCACGGCGCCCCTGGCCTTGTGGTTCATGCCAACCGACCCTGCCGCCTTGCCGGCCTGGAGCTGGGGCGCCTTCGCCTACGTGACCTTCATGAGCCAGTATCTCGGCTTCTTCGCCTGGAATGCGGGCCTCGCGATTGGCGGCATCGCCCGGGTCTCGCAGGTGCAACTCCTGCAAACCTTCGCGACCCTGGTGATCGCCGCCTTGCTCAACGGCGAGCGCGTCGACGCCCTCACCTGGCTCGTTGCCGTTGGCGTCGTCGGGGTGGTGCTCGTCGCGCGCTATGCGCGCGTGCGGTGGTGAGACGGGCCGATCTGCGCGCCCGTTCGAAACTTGACAAGCGACCCCAGCCGAGCCTCTGTCCTATAAACTAGAAGTTGTATATATCGCCTCTACTTAGCCCTATTCCCGAACGAGCGCGTGAATGGCACTTGCTGTACCCCGAAAACGCATATAAACATATCTTTATATGTAGCAGCGTCGAGCCCGATGAGCATTACCGTCCAGCCCAGCCTCGAGGAGACCCTCGGCACCTTGCGGGCCGCCGCGGAGGAGACGCGCCTGCGGATCCTGGCGCTGCTCGCCGAAGGGGAGCTCTCCGTCTCCGACCTCACCGACATCCTCGGGCAGTCTCAGCCCCGCATCTCGCGCCACCTGAAGCTTCTCGTGGAAGCGGGCCTCGTGGAGCGGCACCGGGAGGGGGCCTGGGCCTTCTTCCGCCTCACGGACCGGGGCGCGGGCGCCGCGATCCTGCGCTCGGTGCTCGGCGCCCTCGATTCCGCCGATCCGCAGATCGCCGACGACCGGGCGCGGTTCTCGGCCGTGCGTCTGCAGCGCGCCCAGAACGCCCAGGCCTTTTTCGCCCGCCTCGCACCCGAATGGGACCGCATCCGCTCGCTCCATGCCCCGGAAGCCGCCGTGCAGGAAGCGGTTCTCGACGCGCTCGGTCCGAAGCCCATCCGCGACTGCCTCGATCTCGGCACCGGCACGGGCCGCATGCTGCAGCTCCTCGCCCCGAAGGCGGCCCGGGTCGTGGGGCTCGACGCCAACCACGCGATGCTCTCCGTCGCCCGGGCCAATCTCGAAAGGGCCGGCCTCGCCCGCGTGGAGCTGCGCCAGGGTGACATCTACGCGCCACCGTTCCCGCGCAACGCCTTCGACCTCGTGGTGGTTCATCAGGTGCTCCATTACCTCGACGATCCGGCCCGCGCCCTTCGCGAGGCGGCACGGCTCGTCTCCCCGGGAGGGCGCCTCCTGGTGATCGATTTCGCGCCCCACAGCCTCGAATTCCTGCGCGAGCACCAGGCCCATCGCCGCCTCGGCTTCGCCCGCGAGCAGGTGCAGGGTTGGCTCGAAGAGGCGGGGCTCGACTGCACGCTCACCCGCGAGCTCGCGCCGCCGAAGAAGGGCGAAGACCAGCTCACCGTGTCGCTCTGGCTCGGGCAGGACCGGCGCGTCGTCACGGATTTCCCGCTCAGCCGGCAGGATCGGGAGGTCGCGTGATGCGGTTCGCTCCGTTGCGCTCAGACTCTGCCCCAACCCACGGGAACGAGGTCGCCTGATGCGGTCCGCCTTTTCCCGTCGATGCGCTTCCCGACCCTCTCAACGCACGAGCAACGAGGTCGCCTGATGCAGCCCGCAGCCTTCCGCAAGAGTCGCCACGGCGCCTGTCCCGTCAAGGTGTCCTTCGAATTCTTCCCCCCGAAGACGCCCGAGATGGAGACGACGCTCTGGCACTCCATCGAGCGCCTCGCGCCGCTCAATCCGCATTTCGTCTCCGTGACCTACGGGGCCGGCGGCTCCACCCGAGAGCGCACCCACACCACCGTGGCGCGCCTCGTGCGCGAGACGCCCCTGCGGCCCGCCGCGCACCTCACCTGCGTGGCCGCCACGAGGGACGAGGTCGACGAGGTGGTGCAATCCTATTGGGACGCGGGCGTTCGCCATATCGTGGCCCTGCGCGGCGACCCCTTGGGCGGCGTCGGCACGGCTTACGAGCCCCATCCCGGCGGCTATCATCAAACCTGCGATCTCGTGGCCGGCATCAAGCGCGTCGGCGACTTCGAGGTGTCGGTGTCGGCCTACCCCGAGAAGCACCCGGAAGCCTCTTGTTTCGATGCGGACATCGATGCCTTGAAGGCGAAGGTCGATTGCGGCGCGGACCGCGCGATCACGCAGTTCTTCTTCGATAACGACGTTTATTTCCGCTACCTCGACCGCGTCCGCGCGCGGGGCATCGATATCCCGATCGTGCCAGGCATAGTGCCCGTGCAGAACTTCAAGCAGACCGCGAACTTCGCCGCGAAGACCGGCGCCTCGGTGCCGGAATGGCTCGCGGCCCGCTTCGACGGTCTGGACCACGACGTGGACACCCGCAAGCTCGTTGCCGCCGCGGTCGCCGCCGAACAGGTCATCGACCTCGTGGATCGCGGCGTGAGCGAGATCCACTTCTACACCATGAATCGCGCGGATCTCGTCTACGCGATCTGCCACCTCCTCGGCCTGCGTCCGCAGCCCCAGCGGGCAGCGGCGTAACAGCCCGGCTGGCCGTCACAGGCGCGGCCGCAGGCCGAGCCCGAAACACAAGAAGAGTGCTCCCGCCGCAAGAGCGGTGCCGGAACGACCGCAACGAACGCCCACGGACGCAAGGTCCTGGGTTCCGGGTTCCGCTCAGCGGCCTCGGAATGACAAGGTTGAGAGATGCCCGATACTTTCCTCGCCGACGGACCCGCGATCCTGAAAACCCTGCGCGCCGCCGCGCGCGAACGCATCCTCGTCCTCGACGGCGCCATGGGCACGGAGATCCAGGCCCTCAAGCTCGTCGAGGAGGACTTTCGCGGCGAGCGCTTCCGCGGCTTCGATCGCGATCTCAAGGGCAACAACGATCTCCTGATCCTGACGCAACCCGACGCGGTCCGGAAGATCCACCTCGATTACTTCCGTGCCGGCGCCGACATCGTCGAGACCAACACGTTCTCGGGCACCTCCATCGCGCAGGCCGATTACGGCCTCGAACACATCGTCTATGAGCTGAACCGCGAAGGCGCGCGGCTCGCTCGCGAGGCGGCCCGGCAGGCTGAAGCCGAGGACGGGCGCCGACGGTTCGTGGCCGGTGCCGTGGGTCCGACGAACCGCACGCTCTCGCTCTCGCCCGACGTCAACAATCCGGGCTACCGGGCCGTCACCTTCGACGAGGTCCGCGACGCCTATGCCGAGCAGGTGAGGGGGCTCGTGGATGGGGGCGCCGAGATCGTCCTCATCGAGACGATCTTCGATACGCTCAATGCCAAGGCCGCGATCGTCGCGACGCAGCAGGTCTTCGCGGAGCGCGGCGTCAGCCTGCCCGTGATGATCTCCGGCACCATCACGGACCTCTCGGGTCGCACGCTCTCGGGGCAGACGCCCACCGCCTTCTGGCATTCCGTGCGCCATGCCGACCCGTTCTCGATCGGCCTCAATTGCGCCCTCGGTGCCCGGGAGATGCGTGCCCACATCCAGGAACTCTCCAAGGCCGCCGACACGCTCGTTTGCGCCTATCCGAATGCCGGCCTCCCGAACGAGTTCGGCCTCTACGACGAGCGCCCCGAGGCCACGGCCGGCATGCTCGGGGAATTCGCGGATGCGGGTTTCGTCAACCTCGTCGGCGGCTGCTGCGGCACCACGCCGGCCCATATCCGGGCCATCGCGGAGGCGGTTGCCGGCAAGGCGCCGCGCACGGTCCCGCAGGTGCAGCCCCTCATGCGGCTCTCGGGTCTCGAACCCTTCACGCTCACGAAGGATATCCCCTTCGTGAATGTGGGCGAGCGCACGAACGTCACGGGCTCGGCCAAATTCCGCAAGCTCGTCACCAACGGCGATTATGCCGGCGCCCTCGATGTGGCGCGCGATCAGGTCGCCAACGGCGCGCAGATCATCGACGTCAACATGGACGAAGGCCTGCTCGATTCCCAAGCCGCGATGGTGGAATTCCTCAACCTCGTCGCCACCGAGCCCGATATCGCCCGCGTGCCCGTGATGGTGGATTCCTCCAAGTTCCCGGTCATCGAGGCCGGGCTGAAATGCATCCAGGGCAAGGCCATCGTGAACTCCATCTCCATGAAGGAGGGGGAGGCATCCTTCATCGAGCAGGCCAGGATCTGCCGCGCCTACGGCGCCGCCGTCGTGGTCATGGCCTTCGACGAGCAGGGCCAGGCCGATACGCTGGAGCGCAAGGTCCAGATCTGCACGCGCGCCTATCGGATCCTCACCGAACAGGTGGGTTTCCCGCCCGAGGACATCATCTTCGATCCGAACGTCTTCGCGGTCGCGACGGGCATCGAGGAGCATGACGGCTACGGCGTCGCCTTCATCGAGGGCGCGCGCATCATCCGCGAGACCCTGCCGCATTGCCACATCTCGGGCGGCGTCTCGAACCTCTCGTTCTCGTTCCGCGGCAACGAGCCCGTGCGCGAGGCGATGCATTCCGTGTTCCTGTTCCACGCCATCAAGGCCGGCATGGATATGGGCATCGTCAATGCGGGGCAGCTCGCGGTCTACGAGACCATCGATCCTGGCCTGCGCGAACTCTGCGAGGACGTGGTCCTCAACCGCCGTCCCGACGCCACCGAGCGCCTGCTGGAGGCCGCGCCCCGCTTCAAGGGCGACGGAACCGGCGCCGTGAAGGCGGCCGACCTCGAATGGCGCTCGTGGCCCGTCGAGAAGCGCTTGGAGCATGCTCTCGTCAACGGCGTCACGGAGTTCATTGAGACCGACACCGAGGAGGCGAGGCTGCAGGCCGAGCGTCCGCTCCACGTCATAGAAGGCCCGCTCATGGCCGGCATGAACGTGGTGGGCGATCTCTTCGGCGCGGGCAAGATGTTCCTGCCCCAGGTCGTGAAATCCGCCCGCGTCATGAAGCAGGCCGTCGCCTATCTGATGCCCTTCATGGAGGCCGAGAAGGCCGCGGGCCTCGGCGGGGAGCGGAGGGCCGCCGGCAAGGTCCTCATGGCGACCGTGAAGGGCGACGTGCACGATATCGGCAAGAACATCGTCGGCGTCGTGCTGGCCTGCAACAATTACGAGATCATCGATCTCGGCGTCATGGTGCCGGCGCAAAAGATCCTGGAGACCGCGCGTCGGGAAGGCGTGGATATCGTCGGCCTCTCCGGCCTCATCACGCCCTCCCTCGACGAGATGGTGCATGTGGCCGGCGAGATGGAGCGCGAGGGTTTCGACATCCCGCTCCTCATCGGCGGCGCCACCACGAGCCGCGTCCACACGGCCGTCAAGATCCATCCGCAATACGAGCGCGGCCAGGCCGTCTACGTCACCGATGCGAGCCGCGCGGTCAGCGTGGTGTCGAGCCTGCTCTCGCCGGAACAGAAGGCCCCTTACGTCGATACGCTTCGGGCCGAATACCGCCGCGTCTCCGATGCCCATGCCCGCGCGGAGGCCGACAAGCAGCGGCTCCCGATCAAGCGCGCCCGCGCGAACCGGATGGCGATCGACTGGGCGGCCTATCAGCCTCCGAGGCCAACCTTCACGGGCGCCCGCGTTTTCCGCTCCTACGACGTGGCCGATCTCCTCCCCTTCATCGACTGGACGCCCTTCTTCCAGACCTGGGAACTCAAGGGGCGCTTCCCCGCGATCCTGGAGGATGCGGAGCAGGGCGCCGCCGCGCGCCAGCTCTACGAGGACGCGCAGGAGATGCTCAAGCGCATCGTGGAGGAGCGCTGGTTCAACCCCAAGGCGGTGATCGGCTTTTGGCCGGCGAATGCGGTCGGTGACGACATCCGCCTCTACACCGGCGAGAGCCGCTCCGAGACGCTCGCGACGTTCCACGGCCTGCGCCAGCAGCTCTCGAAGCGCGACGGGCGCCCGAATCTCTGCCTGTCCGATTTCGTGGCGTCGGTCGAGACCGGCCTTGCCGATTATGTCGGCGGCTTCGTGGTGACCGCAGGCCTCGAAGAGGTGCGCATCGCGGAAAAGTTCGAGCGCGCGAACGACGATTACCGGTCCATCCTCGTGAAGGCCCTGGCGGATCGCCTCGCGGAAGCTCTCGCCGAGCGCATGCACCAGCGGGTCCGCAAGGAGTTCTGGGCCTATGCGCCGGACGAGGCGATCTCGAACGAGGATCTGATCCGCGAGGAATACCGCGGCATCCGCCCGGCGCCCGGCTATCCCGCGCAGCCCGACCACACCGAGAAGGAAACGCTCTTCACCCTGCTTCAGGCCGAGCGCCGCATCGGCGTGGCGCTCACGGAATCCTACGCCATGTGGCCGGGCTCCTCCGTGTCGGGGCTCTATCTCTCGCATCCGGAGGCGCATTATTTCGGCGTCGCCAAGGTCGAACGCGACCAGGTCGAGGATTACGCGGCCAGGAAAGGCATGAGCGTCCCAGAGGTGGAGCGCTGGCTCTCGCCGATCCTCAACTACAACCCGGCCATGTACGCGGCGATCGCCGCGGAGTAGGGCTGACCTGCTCTTCCCTCTCCCCCTGAGGGAGAGGGTGGCCCCTGCGTGAGCAGGGGTCGGGAGAGGGGGAAGGCGGGCCGCTGTCTCAAGCACTGTTCCCGTGGCTTGATGGTTCAGGATGAGCCCGGCCCCGGCAGCGTCAGCATGGTGGAAGTACTCCCCCCTCTCCCTGCGTTGCTGCGCAACGCTGTCCCTCTCTCTCCAGGGGAGAGGGAGGAGTGGGCCCTTGACATATCTTCCTATGTTGTGCATGTATGTTGATGTCCGCTGCTCCTGGGGCGCGCTCATGAGGCGTCGTGGTGCGAGCAGCGGAGACAAGGCTCGGGCCTTTTGCGGGACACGCATCCCGCACCGGCCCGGCGATCTGCCCGGACCCCTCCGACTGAGAGGGGGACGTC
>JAESFL010000170.1_pt1 | contig 59795 bp, 56 predicted proteins | sample 9269401 | NCBI WGS metagenome assembly JAESFL01 (sample SAMN14506025, study PRJNA617098) | algae metagenome | isolation source: Gloeocapsa sp. UFS-A4-WI-NPMV-4B04 and co-occurring heterotrophs from desert... | place: USA: Utah | collected 2006-10-01 | reverse complement strand
GAGGCCGTCTTCGAGGATCCCGACACCTTCCCCGCATGGCCCGACCTCGTGCTGATCGACGGCGGTGCCGGGCAGCTCGAGGCCGCCCGCGCCTCGCTCGCCGAGATCGGCGTGATCGACGTGCCGCTCGTCGGCATCGCCAAGGGCCGCGACCGCGACGCCGGGCGCGAGACCTTCTTCGTCCCCGGCCGCAGCCCGTTCAAGCTGCCGCCGCGCGACCCCGTGCTCTACTTCGTCCAGCGCCTGCGCGATGAGGCACACCGCTTCGCCATCGGCACGCACCGAGCCCGGCGCAAGCGCGAGATGACCAAGAACCCGCTCGACGAAATCGCGGGCATCGGCCCCACTCGCAAGCGCGCGCTCCTGCACCATTTCGGCACCGTGAAGGCCATCCAGCGGGCCGCCTTGGAGGATCTCACCAAGGCGCCCGGCGTCAACGCCGCCACCGCGCGGGCGGTCTACGACTTCTTCCACGCCAACGCTTGAGCCGAGCCCCCCTTGCCAAGCCCCTTGCCGAGCCCTTTGCCGACAGAGCCTGTGCCCGACGCGGCCCCGACGCGGTTGACGCCTCAGGCGCCGCATGATTTCACCCCGTCGATGAACGCCGTCCTTCCCCGACGCCGGTCGCAGGCCTGGACGCTCGCGAACTGCCTGACCTACGGCCGCCTCGTCGCGGTCCCGGTCGTCGTCGTCCTGCTGTTCTGGCCCGACGAGATCGCCGCCCGCTGGGCGGCCTTCGGCGTGTTCGTGGCGGCTGCGATCACCGATTATCTCGACGGCTACGTGGCCCGCGCCTGGGCGCAGAGCTCGGCGCTGGGGCGGATGCTCGACCCGATCGCCGACAAGCTCCTCGTCGCCGCCCTGCTGCTGATGCTGGCTGCCGACCGCACCATCGCCGGCATGTCGCTCTGGGCGGCCATCGTCATCCTCTGCCGCGAGGTGCTGGTCTCCGGCCTGCGTGAGTATCTGGCGGAGTTGAAGGTCGGCCTGCCGGTCAGCCGCATCGCCAAGTGGAAGACGACGGTGCAGCTCATCGCCCTCGGCTTCCTCGTGGCGGGCCCGGCCGGCGAGACCCTGATTCCCGGCAGCCTTACCGTCGGTATCGTCCTGCTCTGGCTCGCCGCCGCCCTCACGCTCTATACCGGGTGGGACTACATGAGGGCCGGGATCCGGCACGTGATCGACGATCCGCGCTGACGCGTCCGTCATCGCGAGCGAAGGCGAAGCGATCCAGCCCGTGGCATTTCCGGATGATGCGGCGCCCTGGATTGCTTCGGCTCCGCCTCGCAAAGACGGCTTTGGAAGTGGGTGTGAGATGAAGCTCGTCTATTTCGCCTGGGTGCGCGAGCGCGTCGGCAAGCCCGACGAGACGGTGAGCCCGCCGGACGGCGTCGCCACCGTCGCCGACCTCATCGGTTGGCTGAAGACACGTGGCGAGGAATACGCCTACGCCTTCGAGAACGAGGGCGTGGTACGCGCGGCGATCGACCGGGTTCATGCCAAGCCCGGCAGTGCCATTGGCGGCGCGCAGGAGATCGCATTCTTCCCGCCGATGACCGGCGGGTAGGGTCTCAGCTTAGCGCCTCGCGAAACGCGGTGAGGTTCGCGCGCATCATTTCCAGATAGCCCGGCGCCGGCCCACCGGGCGCGCTCAGCGCGTCGGAATAGATCCGGCCGCCGACCTTGGCGCCGCTCTCGCGGGCGATCTGCTGCATCAGCCGCGGGTCGGCGATCGATTCCACGAACACTGCAGGCACCTTGTCGCGGCGGATCTGGCGGATGATGCGGGCCACGTCCTTCGGTCCGGCCTCGCTGTCCGTCGAGACGCCTTGCGGTGCCAGGAAGCGCATTCCGTAGGCGGCGCTGAAATAGCCGAAGGAGTCGTGGGTGGTGATGATGCGCCGCCGCTCTTCCGGAATCTTCGCCAGTTCGGCGCGGATCTCCGCGTCCAGCGCGTCGAGTTTCGCGCTGTAGGCGGCGGCATTGGCGGCGTAGAGGTCGGCATGGGCCGGATCGGCGGCGCTCAGGCCGTCGCGGATGTTGGCGACGTAGAGCTTCACGTTCGCCACGTTCTGCCACGCGTGCGGGTCTGCGTGGTCGCTCTCGCCGTGATCATGTCCGTGGTCGTCGTGGTCGTGGCTGCCGGCGATGGTCTTCACGCCCTTGGAGGCGACGACAACCGGGGCCTTGGTGCCGGACGCCTTGATGAGCCGCTCCAGCCATCCCTCGAAACCGAGGCCGTTGACGACCACGAGGTTGGCCTCGGCTACCTGGCGGGCATCGCCCGGCGCCGGGGAATAGCCGTGCGCGTCTGCGTCCGGCCCGACGAGGCTCGTCACCGCGACCCGGTCCCCGCCGACCTGGGCCACGAGGTCAGCCAGGATCGAGAAGGTCGCCACCGCCTTCAGTCGCGCCTCTTGCGCTGCCGCCAAGGACGGGGCGAGACCGACGAGCAGCAGAATTGCGGCCGCCCATGCGTGCGACATGACTCCGCGTCCCACCAACCGACCCATTCCGAAGCTCCTCCGTTCGGCTCGCGTGATAATGTAACATTATCACATTGCCAAGGTAATGCACGAAACATGGACAAGCTTTCATGGTGCACACATCCCGAGAACGCCGGACACACACCGGAGACGAAAAGGACGTCTCGTTGCGAGACTGGCAAATGCCGCTGATGAACGGCGAGGTCCCAGGACCAGAAGCTGCGTGACGGGTCTTGTGATGGTGGGGCTGGAGGTGCTCGGCGCGGCCCGTCTCGGCACGGCGGCGAGCACGACGAGAAACAGCTCCGCTTGATCCGGAGCCTTCGCGGCGGCAAACACCGCGGGCCCCGGCGTTCCCATCGGGGTCAGCACAGATCACGGTACAGCATGGCGCGCCGGCCACTCCTGAGGGGTGACACCCTTCCCCTGCTCGGGCGGCTCTGGCGGGAATGGCTCTCGCCCCACCGGGCGACGCTGGCGGTGGTGCTCGTGCTCATCACCATCGTGGGCGCGGCGACTGGGCTCTATCCCGCCCTGATCAAGGCCGCCTTCGACGCCTTCGACCGCAAGGATATGGGGGCGCTGGCCTACGGCCCGCTCATCGTCATCGCCGTCACCTCGGCCCGCGGATTCGCCCTGTTCGGGCAGACGGTGCTGACCAACCGGGTCGTCACCCGCGTCGAGGCCGACATGCAGGCGGCGCTCTACGCCCACCTGATCGATGCCGACCTAGCCCAGCTCGGCCGCGAGAGCCCAGCCGCCTTCACCCAGCGCTTCACCACCGACTTCGCCTTCATCAAGGAGGCGCTGACCCGCATCTCGACGGTGCTGCTGCGCGACGTCGCCATGCTGGCCGCTTTGGTGATCGCGTTGATCTGGATGGACCCGCTGCTGACGCTCGCCGCCGCGGTTACGGCGCCGCTTGTCGCCGGGCCGGTCAACCGCATCGGAAAGCGGCTGCGGCAGGTCTCGACCACGACGCAGGAGCAGATGGGCGCCACCGCCAGCCTCATCACCGAGAGCCTGCAGGGGGCCCGCGTCGCCAAGACCTACGCGCTCGAAGGCTACCTCAAGGGCCGGGCGGCGCAGGCGCTCGACGAGGTGCGCCGCCTGAAGATGAAGGCGGCCAATGCCCGCGGCCGGCTCGATCCGCTGATGGAGGTCGGCGGCGGCCTCGCGGTGGCCGGCGTGCTGGTGCTGGTGGGCCAGCGGGTGATGTCGGGTGACCGCACGGTGGGTGACTTCACCGGCTACGTCGCCGCCCTGCTGCTGGCCGCTCAGCCAGCCCGTGCGCTCGGCACCCTCAACGCCATCCTGCAGGAGGCCGCCGCCGCGCTCTCTCGCTACTTCGCGCTGATGGACGAGCCCCCGACGATCCGCGAAGTTCCCTCCGCCCGGCCGCTAGCGGTGACGCGCGGCGAGATCCGATTCGAGGGCGTGCATTTCCGCTACCGGGCCGACGCCCCCGCCCTGGAGGGCATCGACCTCGTGGTGCCCGCGGGCTCGACCACGGCGCTCGTCGGGCGTTCGGGCTCGGGCAAATCCTCCCTGCTCAATCTCGTGCCGCGCCTTCAGGACGTGACGGCGGGCCGGGTCCTCATTGACGGCACCGATATCCGCGACGTGACGATCGCCTCGCTGCGCTCGGCCATCGCGGTGGTCTCGCAGGAAGTCGTGCTGTTCGACGACACCATCGCCGCCAATATTGGCTTTGGCCGCCCCGGTGCCTCGCAGGAGGAGATCGAGGCGGCGGCCGGCGCCGCGGCGGCACACGGCTTCATCACGCGGCTGAGCGAGGGCTACGCCTTCCGCGTCGGGCCGGGCGGCGGACGGCTCTCGGGGGGCGAGCGCCAGCGCATCTCGCTCGCCCGCGCCTTCCTCAAGAACGCGCCGATCCTGCTCCTCGACGAGGCGACCTCCGCCCTCGATTCCGAGTCCGAGCACCTTGTTCAGGAGGCGTTGGAGCGGCTGATGCGGGGGCGCACCACGCTGGTGATCGCCCATCGTCTCTCCACCGTGCGCGAGGCCGATCGCATCGCCGTGCTGGAGGCTGGTCGGGTGATCGAACTCGGCCGCCACGAAGAACTGGTCGCGGCGGGGGGCACCTACGCGCGGCTGCACCGGCTGCAATTGTCGGACGATACCGGAGTGCCGAAAGCCGAGACCACCCCGGCCTGAACGGCGTCTGCGCGCAGGAAGGCGCGAACGATCCTGCCACCATCCCCGCCTCTCGCGCGTCATTCCTCGGCAAGAGAGGGGGGACGGATGAGACCGGATACATTCGGGACGACGCGGGCGGGCGAGACCGTTACCCGGCACAACCTCGTCCGCGATGATCTGCGGGTTCAGGTGATCGATTATGGTGCGGTCGTCACCGCCATCAAGGTGCCGGACCGTGAGGGGCAATGGGCCAATGTGGTCCTCGCCCTCGGCACGGTGGAGGGCTACGAAACGGTAAGCCCGCATTTCGGGGCGATCGCAGGGCGCTATGCCAACCGCATCGCCAGAGGCCGCTTCACCCTCGACGGGACGACCTACGCGCTGCCGATCAACGAGCCGCCCAACACCATGCATGGCGGGCCAGAGGGTTTTTCCAGGCGCCTGTGGCGGGCAGCGGAGGCGGACGGGACGCGACTCGTGCTGCAGCGGCGCAGCCCCGACGGCGAGGAAGGTTTTCCAGGCACACTCGACGTGGAGGTTGTCTACAGCCTGCCCGAACCCGGCACTCTGCGCATCGATTACCGTGCCGTGACCGATCGGCCGACGGTCCTGAACCTCACCAATCACAGCTACTTCAACCTCGCCGGTGAAGGCATCGGCGACGTGATGGACCATGTCGTGCAGGTCTTCGCCGACACCTACGCCCCGACCGATGCGACGCAGATCCCGACCGGAGAGTTGGCGGCGGTCGCCGGTACGCCGTTCGATTTCCGCGAACCGATGCCGGTGGGCGCGCGCATCCGGCAAGGCCACGAGCAGATCGTCCTGGCCGGCGGCTACGACCACACCTTCGTCCTGCGCGGCCCGGCCGGCACCCTGCGCCCGGCGGCCACTTGCCTCTGCCCGGCGAGCGGGCGACGCCTCGCTATCGCCACGACGCAGCCGGCGCTTCAACTCTACAGCGGCAACAGCCTCGACGGCTCCCTGATCGGTCCCTCGGGGCGCACCTACCGTTCGGGGGACGGCGTCTGCTTCGAGACGCAAGGATTTCCCGACGCGCCGAACCATCCGAGCTTTCCGAGCACGGTTCTCAGGCCGGGTGAGACGTTCACGTCGAGCACGACCTACCGCTTTTCCGCGCTCTGATCGGCCGGAGAAAGCCTTTTGCCTCAGAGGTTTCGACCCCGGATTTGACTGCGCGAAGGCATTCGGAAGGTGGTGAGCGGGCCTGGACGTTGCACCCTTGCCCGGACGTTCCGCCTTCGACCCACCCTTTCTGCGGTCACTGCCGAGACCCGACCTCGGGAGCGGACGTACTCCTCGAAGACTTTCTGTCGGGGTGACCTCGCTTGCTCGTCACGGCCTCGTCATGGCGCGGGCACGCTCAGCCGGCCTGGCGGTGGTCCGTACCGACGGGGAAGGTTTGCGCCGTTCCCTTCCGGCTGCGCTTGGCGGCGTAGAGCGCAGCATCGGCCTGACGAAGGAGCACGTCACGGTCCTGCGCGGCCGCGCTCGACCACGCGATGCCAATCGTTCCCGTCACACGGGCGATGTGCCCCTGCTCGCCCGCAACGATCTCAAGGTCGTGCAGGAGGCGCCGCACCTTCCGGTCGACGCCCACACGATCGAGATCGGCGGACATCACAACCGCGAACTCGTCGCCCCCTAGCCGCGCCGGAAGACACCCGTCGTCGCAGGCGCCGCGCAACCGCTCGGCGACATGGCGCAACACGGTGTCGCCCGCAGCATGCCCAAGGACGTCGTTGACGCCCTTGAAGCCGTCGAGGTCGATTAGAAGCACGGCCACGTCGTCGTTGGCGGCGCGCGCCTCTCGCAGCCGCGCATCGAGAACGCGGTGAAATTCGGCTCGGTTGGCCAATTGGGTCAGATCGTCGGTGCGAGCTTGGTGGCGGAGGCGCTGCTCCAAGCCGTGCCGTTCGGTGATGTCCTGGATCAGACCGATGAGGGCGACCGGCTTGCCCTTGGATAGCTCGATCTCGCAGGAGCACCGCACACGCCGCGCACTACCTTTGGCGGTCACGAAGTCGGCGTCCATCTCGAACGGTTCGCCAGTGTCCATCGTGCGCCTCACGGCGGCGACGAACGCGGTGCGGTCGGGCTCGGGGAAATGGTTTGTGAGCCCCTCGCCTGGCACGCCGCCGCTGACGGGCCGCTCGTGGATGGCGAAAACGCCGTCCGACCAGGCCGTGGACTTCTTCTCGATGTCGTACCGGTACGAGCCCATATCGGCCATGCGCTCGGCCTGCTTGAACTGGCGACGTTCACGCTCGAGTCGCTCGACGGCCAGACGGTGCTCCTCGGCGACCTTGGCGGCGCGAAGGGCAAGAGCCCTGGCCTCGATCAGGGCTTCGGCGACGCAGGCCAACTCCTCGAGAACCGCCAAATCGTTCGGCGTCGGCTGACGTGGCTGCTCGTCGAGGACGCAGAGCGTGCCGATCGCCACACGATCCCCGTCGGGCTGCTGGATGCGAACCGGGACGCCCGCGTAGTAGCGGATGTTCGGTGCGCCCGTGACGAACGGGCTTTCGGCGAAGCGAGGGTCGAGGCGGGCGTCCGCCACGGTAAGCGGCGCCTCCGTCTCGACGACGACAGGGCAGAACGCCTGAGCTCGCGTCGTCTGCGGTGCCAGTGGGCCGCAGCGTGCCTTGAACCACTGCCGTTCAGGCGCGATCAGGGTGATCGAGGACATGCCGGTGCCGAGCACGCGTTGTGCGAGCTTGGCCAGCACATCGAACTCGCGCTCAGGCGGCGTGTCGAGGAGGGCGATCTCGGCCAATGCTTTTTGCCGGAGCGCCTCTCGCAAGTTGTCCGACACGTGCCGCCCCCAACCCTCACGTGGCCTCTTTGAGGCCAAGATGCGATGATCGCTGTAGGACAGATGGATTTAATCGAACGTAACGTCGTCTGATGGTCCATCCGCCTGTCAATTTAAAATGCGCGATGGCTGTGGTTCCCATGGTGATGCGAGCGTCCGCATTCGCTTCACCTTTACGTGGAACAGGCAGACGGTATTACACCTCATGCGGTGGCGGGGTCTGTGTCTCCGACTGCCTTCAATCCAACGCTCGCAGTGTCCCCCTGAAGGGTCGCGCACTTTCTTTCGCCCAGACGAGGCGATCCGGATTTGCGGATTCAGCATCCGAGCTTTCACGGACGGGACGGCTTGACATCCATCTCGTTTGGTCTGAAATTTCTGTCATGACAGAAATTTCAGACCAGGCGCAAAAGCTCGCACCGGCGGTGGAGCGTTTCATTCTGCACTGGGGCGATCTCGGCGGACAGTGGGGCGTGAACCGCTCGGTCGCGCAGATCCATGCCCTGCTCTACCTGTCCGACAGGCCGCTCGCCGCGGAGGACATTGCCGGCACGCTCGGCATCGCCCGATCGAACGTCTCGAATTCGCTGAAGGAGCTCGCGGCCTGGAACCTGATCCGGCGAGTGCCGGTGATGGGCGAGCGGCGCGACTTCTTCGTCGCCGAGACCGACTTGTGGGAGATGGTCACCCGCATCGCCGCCGGCCGCAAGGAACGGGAGATCGACCCCGCGCTCAAGGCCCTGCGCGAATGCGTGGCCGAGGCCGAGGGGGATCCGCGGGTCGGGGCCGTGGCCTCCCGGCGTCTCAAGGCGATGCTCGATTTCACCCAGACCCTCGACGGCTGGTACGCGCAGATGCTGAGCGTGCCCCACAACACCCTGGCCAAGCTGATCCGGCTCGGCGGGCGGATCGTCCGCTACCTGCCGGTGAAGTCCGAGCCCTGACCCGCCGACGAATTCGCCCTCGGCGAGGATGTTTGAGGAGGCTCTTCGATGCGCAACGCCGCCGAGATGGCCGTTCCGGTCAGCGCTCCGGGTCGACCGGCCGAGCTGTTCGACCTGCGCTTCCGCGCCCTCGTCCCGGAGGCTGATTGGGCGCAATTGCCGCCGGCCGTGCGGCGGCGCTTCACCAAGCGGCTCGGTGCCGGCGAAAGTGCGGTCTATGCCGGGCGGGTGGTCGCGACCGATTTGACCGCTCTCGGCTGGCTATTGGCGCAGTGCTTGCGCCTCGTCGGCGCGCCGCTGCCGACCACCCGCATCGCCGACGTTCCGAGCGTGGTCGCCGTCACTGGGGACGGCGCCGGCTCCGGCCAGATCTGGACGCGGCTCTACGCCCGCGGCTCCGGCTTTCCGCAGGCGATCCACTCGGCCAAGCGCTTTCGGGGGCCGACCGGGCTGGAAGAGCGGGTCAGTGCCGGGCTCGGCATGAGCCTGAGGGTTCTGGTGGAGGATCGGGCGCTCGTCTTCCGCAGCGAGCGCTACTTCGTCGACCTGCCGGGCTTCCGCCTGATGCTGCCGTCCTGGCTCACGCCGGGCATCCTCACCGTCAGCCACAGCGAGACCGGCAGCCGCAGCTTCCGCTTCGTGCTGGAAATCCGCCACGCTTGGGCAGGCCGCCTGCTACGCCAGGAGGCGGAGTTCACCGATCAGACCGAGGCACGCGACGCGGTCGCCGCGATGCCGTGAGCTTCAGCCTGCGAGAAGGGCGCCCGACGGACGGTCGGCGCCCCAGATCTTCTCGAGGTTGTAGAAGCCGCGCACCTCGGGCCGGAAGATGTGGACGAGGATGTCCCCCGCATCGATCAGCACCCAGTCGCAGGCCGGCATGCCTTCGACACGGGCATTGCCGAACCCCTTCGCCTTCATCTCCTGGATGATCTTGTCGGCGATCGAGCCGACATGGCGCTGGGAGCGGCCGGATGCGATGATCATCGTGTCGGCGAGCGACGTCTTGCCCGCGAGGTCGATCTCGACGGTTTCCTCGGCCTTCATCTCGTCGAGGCATCCGAGGGCCAGGGCCTTCAGGGCGTCGGAGGAGGCGGACTCGGTGTCGGAGCCGGCGGCTCCCGGCTGAAGGTGTGCGGACAGGGTTTCGTTTCCCGGCAATCGGTTTGTGGCGACGCCGCCACGCGCTGAAATTGGCGGCTTTCGGCCGGCTTTTCAAGCGGGCGTAACGCCCTACGCACCCGTCCGCAACGCAGTCGAGGACAGTTCGGAGCGCGGACCGTGCAGGAAGGTCCAAGCCGGCGGCCGGCGTCCGGCGAGCGTCACCGCTTCGCTCTCCGGAATTCGCGCCGCCGCGAAGGCCCGTGCCGCCCGCGCCGCCGGAGCCTTCAGGGTGTGACCCGGCCGGTCGATCACCGCGACAGGCATCAGCGCCAGGATCTCCTCGAAGCGGCGCCAGCGATGGAGCGAGCCGAGCGAATCCGCCCCCATGATCCACACGAAATGGACGGCTGGCCGGCGTCGGACGAGCCAGCGCAGGGTGTCGGCGGTGTAGCGGCTGCCGATCCCCGCCTCGAAGCCGGTGACGGCGATGCGCGGAACGGCGGCGAGCGCCCGTGCCTGCGCCACGCGCTCCTCCAGCGGCGCGAGCAGGCCGTGATCCTTCAGCGGATTTCCGGGCGTGACGAGCCACCAGACCCGGTCGAGCCGCAGCCGCCGCAGGGCGGTGCGGCTGACATGCAGGTGCCCTGCATGCGCCGGGTTGAACGAGCCGCCGTAGAGGCCGATCCGCAGGCCGGGCGCGGCCGGCGGAAGTGCGAGTTCGCGCAGGGGAGCCGCCGTCAGCCCGTCACGGCCGTGTCTGGCCGCTGCCGTGGACTCGGTACTTGAAGGTGGTGAGCTGCTCGACGCCGACCGGTCCGCGGGCGTGCATCCGGCCCGTGGCGATGCCGATCTCGGCGCCGAAGCCGAACTCGCCGCCATCGGCGAACTGCGTTGAGGCGTTGTGGGTCACGATCGCCGAATCGACCTCGTTGAGGAAGCGCGCGGCGGCCTCGGTGTCGTCGGTGATGATCGCGTCGGTGTGGTGCGAGCCGTTGGCCTCGATATGGGCAATCGCGGCGTCGAGCCCATCGACCACCTTAGCCGAGATGATCGCGTCGAGATACTCGGTCCGCCAATCCGCCTCGTCGGCGGGGGTCACTCGCGGATCGACCTGTTGCGTCTCCGCGTCGCCGCGCACGGCGCAGCCGGCTTCGAGCAAAGCCTCGACCAGCGGCTTGAGATGGGTCTTGGCCACCCCCGCATCGACCAGCAGCGTCTCGGCGGCGCCACAGATACCGGTGCGGCGCATCTTGCTGTTGAGCAGGATGGTGCGGGCCATGCCGAGATCGGCGCCCTCGGCCACGTAGACGTGGCAGATGCCGTCGAGATGGGCGAAGACCGGCACCTTGGCCTCGGCCTGGACCCGCTCCACGAGGCTGCGCCCGCCCCGGGGCACGATTACGTCGACGCAGCCGCCGAGACCGGTGAGCATCAGGCCGACCGCGGCGCGATCGCGGGTCGGCACGAGCTGGATCGCGTCCGCCGGCAGACCCGCGCGGGCGAGGCCCTCGCTCATCGCCGCGGCGATGGCGGTCGCGGTGCGGTGGGAATCCGAGCCCGCGCGCAGGATCGCGGCATTGCCGGCCTTGAGGCAGAGTGCGCCGGCATCGGCCGTCACGTTGGGTCGGCTCTCGAAGATGACGCCGACGACGCCGAGCGGCACCGAGATGCGCTCGATCAGCAGGCCGTTCGGCCGCTCGAAGGCGGCGAGCTGGCGCCCGACCGGATCGGGCAGACCCGCGACCTTCTCCACCGCCTCGGCGATGGCCGCGACCCGGCCCTCGTCCAGGGTCAGCCGGTCGATGATCGCCTTCGTCTGTCCGGCGGCCTGCGCGGCGGAGACATCCCGCGCATTCTCGCGCAGGATCGTCGGGGCGCTCGCCCGGATCTGTTCGGCGATGGCCCGCAGCGCCAAATCCTTGGTCTGTGCCGGGGCGAGCGCCATCGCCCGGCCGGCGGCGCGCGCGCGCTTGCCGATGCCGGCCATCAGCGTATCGAGGTCGTCGGAATCCGCGAAACCGGACTTGAGATTCAGGACAGGCACGTTCCTGCTTCCTGTCTGCCGCCGATCCGGCGGCGCGATGGGGCATTTGAGTGCATATGCACCCTCCCGCGCCCATTTGCACATCGCCTTGGGGTTGAACAAGCGTCGATGTTAACTTGATCGATGGGAACAGGCCGCGTCAGGTTCCGATCATCGCGAGATCGTCGCGGTGGATCATCTCCGTGCGTCCGGCCTGAACCGACGCGGCGGCGATCTCGCGGCTGGAGCGACCGATGATCGCGGCTGCATCCGCGCTGTCGTAGGCGACGAGGCCTCGCCCCAGGATCCGTCCCTCCGGCCCTCGGATCAGCACGGTGTCACCCTTAGCGAAGCTGCCCTCGATGGCGGTGACGCCCACCGGGAGAAGGCTCGCCCCGCCCGCGAGCGCGCGGGCGGCGCCGGCATCGATGACCAGGGTCCCGGAGGCTTCCAGTGAACCGGCGATCCAGGTCTTGCGCGCGGCGGTAGGGGTCGAGCCCGACAGGAACCATGTGCAGCGCCCGCCTTCGCGGACGACGCGCAGCGGGTTCTTTCCGCGGCCGTCGGCGATGACCATGTGGGTGCCACCGCTCGCGGCGATCTTCGCGGCCTCGACCTTGGTGCGCATGCCGCCGCGGGATAGTTCGGAGGCGGGGCCACCGGCCATCGCCTCGATCTCCGGCGTCACCCGCTCGACCACCGGAAGGTGGCGCGCCTGCGGATCGCTGTGGGGCGGTGCGGTGTAGAGGCCGTCGATGTCGGAGAACAGCACCAGCACGTCGGCGCCGATCATGGTGGCGACGCGCGCCGCCAGCCGGTCGTTGTCGCCGTAGCGGATCTCGGCGGTGGCCACCGTGTCGTTCTCGTTGACGACCGGCACCGCCCGCACTTCCAGCAGTTTCTGCACGGTCGCGCGGGCGTTGAGGTAGCGGCGGCGCTCCTCGGTGTCCTTCGGCGTCACCAGCACTTGTCCCGCCACGATGTCGTGGTGGCCGAGCGCCTCGGTCCAGTAGCGGGCGAGCGCGATCTGCCCGACCGCCGCCGAGGCCTGGCTCTCCTCCAGGCGCAGCGCTCCGGGCGGAAGCCCCAGGACCGTGCGCCCGAGGGCGATCGCACCGGAGGAGACGACCACCACATCGACGCCACGACCGTGCAGATCGGCAATGTCTTCGGCGAGTGCGGCGAGCCACGCGTGGCGCAGGCGCCCGCGCGCACGATCCACGAGGAGAGCCGAGCCCACCTTCACGACGACGCGGCGGAAATCTTCGAGTGCGGGCGGGCGGACCAGAGTCATGCGACAGTTGGGACAAAGGCGAGGCGGACAGGAGACGACCGGCCTCCTGTGCATGAACCGCCCCGTCTTGGCCAGATCCTTGGCCAGATCCTCGATGCTTGAGCGTCCCTCACAAGCCTCTCGCCGAACCGCTTTCGCCAGAGCAGGAAGAGTCGGCGTCAGGGGTCTCGTGCGGCACTCGAAGGGGACCTGCCCCGACCCGCACACATGCGAACTCTGCGCGCCGACTGCGCGGACCGATGGTGTGCACGAGATAGCCAGCTACCCCTCTCGCCGGCAATTGATTGGCCCTGCCGAAAAATCGCGCCCATGCAGGAATGCCCGCACCGAGCGGCATCGGATCCCAGGGAGTGCCATGGTGTCGGACAGGGATCTCCTTGGCCGCAGCGTCCTGATCGCCGAGGACGATTACTTCTGGGCCGACGAGCTTCGTAGTGGTTTGCGGAGCGCCGGGGCGATCGTCCTCGGCCCGTTCGCGACCGTCGGGGCCGCCCTGATGCTCGTCGAATCGGCGGCGATCGTGGATGGCGCGATCCTCAACATCGATCTCCGTGGGGAGCGCTCCTACGCCGTCGCCGACCGACTGATCGCCCAGGCCGTGCCCCTGCTGATCGTCACCGGGTACGATGAAGCCGCGTTGCCCGCGCGTTATGCCGGCGTGCGGCGGCTCGAGAAGCCGGTCTGCGTCAGGACCGTGTTGGAGGGGATGCTCTCGCTTCTACGGGCCGTGTGACCGATGCATCGAGCGGGCCCGACGAATGCCTCGCGATCAGTTCGTCTCGCGCAGGAGCCGCTCCGCGACGACCTTGACCGGCGGGCGGCGGCCAATCAGCACCGCGAAGCGCGACTGCTCCGGGTCCGACTCCACCTGGGTGCGGGCCCAGGCGACAAGAAACTTGAGATACTCGGCCCCGAGCAGGCGCGTGACCGACGGATCCGCCCACCACCGCCCGAGATCGAGCCCGTCGGCAACGACGGGATAGGGGATCAGCGTCTCGCCGTCGCGCAGGGCATGCCGCAATTCCACGAGCGTGCGGGGCATGTGGTAGCTCGACGTCACGACCGCGACGGTCTCGAACCGGTGGCGCCGCATCCAGCGCCTCGTCTCGATGGCGTTGCCGATGGTGTTGCGGGCCCGGTAATCGAGATCGACGCAGCAGGTGATCCACTGCTCCTGGGACGGGTTGAGCCGGACGATCTCGTCGCGGGTCGTGCGCTCATTGACGCCGGAGATCAGCAACCGCCGTCCATGGCCGGCCGCGAGCAGGTCGATGGCGTCGCCGACGCGCTGCGAACCCCCGGTCATGGCGACGATGCCGTCGACGCCGTCCAGGCTCGGCCGTTCAGCCTGCTCGACCACCGTGACGAAAGCAAGAAAGCCGCCGACCAGCGCCAGCATGCCGAGGACCGCGAGGCCGGCGGCGATCCGAAGGAGGCGGATGCCGCGCCGGAAAGACGCGCGCTCCCTAGTCATCCGGACAGCGGGGGTCTGTGGCACTTCCTGGTCCGACAGCGTCGCCCAGGGCCATCCGAACGCCTCGCAAGCGGAATCGGAGGCGGAGCGGATCGGGAGCCGGCCGGGGCCGCTCGCCTGTCGGCGTGGCGCTCTCGGAAACATCTCGGACGAAACAGGGACTCATGACGATGGCGGTGAAAGGACTCTCGGTTCCGAATGGTTGTCGAAAGGTTAACAGGTCGATCCCGCTCCGAATCCTACCGGAGGAAGCGGCGCACCGTGAACCGCGACACCGCCGCCGTGACGAGCGAGGCGATCACGCCGATGAGCACGATGACCGCATAGCCCTGCCAGCCGATCTGGAACGTCCCGAACAGCGCCGCGATCTCCTCGCCTGCCGGCCCTGAGCGCCACATCCGGGCGACGAGGCCGGCCAAAGCACAGGTCAGCAGCGCGGCGCCGGCCCCCAGCGCCCCTCCCCTCAGCCCGAGGCGGAAGAAGCGGCTTTGAAACGCCTTGGCGATGTAGTCGTCGTCGGCGCCCACGAAATGCAGCACCTCCACCACCTCTCGGTTGCCCGCCATGGCGCCGCGGGTCGCGAAGACCACGGCGAGACCGGTGGCGAACAGCACCAGGAGGACGATGCCGATGCCGATGCCGGCGAAGGTGTTGGCCATGGTCGAGAGACGCTGGAGCCATAGGGCATGGTCGTCGAGGCTCGCGACACCCGGCAGCGCAGTGGTGAGGGCGGTGCGCAGGGCGGACAGGTCGGCCGCGCGGTCGTTCGCGAGCGTCAGCGCGATCAGGCGCGGAACCGGCAGGTCCGACAGGTCGAGGCCGCTGCCGAGCCAGGGTTCGAGCAATCGCTCCGATTCCGCCTTGGTGAAGATGCGCGCGCCGGCGATGCCGGGTGCGGCCCGCGCGAGGCTCTCCGCCTGCCGCACATCAGCCTCGATGTCGCGCCCGGCGCTCGGGCGGACCTGCACCGTCACTTCCTGCGCGACGCTGCCCTGCCACTGGCCGGCGCTGGAGACGGCGATCTCCGCCGCACCGGCGCAGAGCGCGGCGAGGAAGGTGAGAATGGCGATGACGGCCGCCAGCGCCCGGCTCGCCGCGGAATCGGTGGGCACCAGCGGGGCGTTGCGGCGAAGGTTGGCCGGAAGCACCGGCTCCGGGGCAGACGCCGCCCGAGCCGGGCCGGCATCACTTCGCGAGGGGGTGCGCACGTCGCTCATGGCCCCTCCACCCGCAGGCGGCCCTCGGCCAGCACCATGCGGCGCGCCTCGACGAGATCCATCAGTCCGTAATCGTGGGTGGCGATCACCACCGAGGTGCCGAGTCGGTTCAACTCCATGAACAGCCGCAGCAGGCGCCGGGCGAGGCTCGGATCGACATTGCCCGTGGGCTCGTCGGCGAGCAGCAGTTCCGGCCGCGCGATCAGCGCCCGCGCGATCGCCGCGCGCTGCTTCTCGCCGCCCGATAGCAGCGGCGGCAGGACGTGCATGCGCTCGCCCAGGCCGACCCAGCGCAGCAGTTCGACGACCTCCGCCCGGTAGCTCGCCTCCGACCGCTCCTGCACGCGCAGGGGCAGCGCCACGTTCTCGTAGGTCGTGAGGTGATCGAGCAGGCGGAAATCCTGGAACACCACGCCCATGCGGCGGCGCAGGCCTGTGAGCGCATCGTTCGAGATGCCGCTCACTTCCCTGCCGAAGATCGAGACGAGGCCGCGGGTGGGGCGCACCGAGAGCAGGATCAGGCGCAGCAGCGTCGTCTTGCCGGCCCCCGAGGGTCCGGTGAGGAATTGGAACGAGTGCGGTGCGATCTCGAAGCTGACATCCGACAGCACCTCCGGGCCGAGACCGTAGCGCATGCCGACGCTCTCGAACCGGACGACGGGCTCCTCCGCGCCGGACAGGAGGCTGCCCGTTTTCACTCCAGCCGACAACGCCCGCTCACTCCACGCTCTGTGCCCGACACAGGACTCCTGTGCCGTACTCAACTTCACGACCGGTTAACCACACTCGGGGACAACGTTTGTGTCCTTTTCGAGAGCGCGGCAACCCGCTGCCGGGACCTGACACCGACGCGGCCCATCGTCATGTTGATCGTCTGCCCGGCCTGCGCCAGCGAGTATCGCATCGATGCCGAGCGCGTCGGAACCAGCGGGCGTTCGGTGCGCTGCGCGGCCTGCCGTGAGACCTGGTTCATCTCGGCCGACGAGGTCGTCGCCGCCATGTTCGACGAGATGGCGGCCGAGGACGAGCCCGCTCCGCCTCCGCCGCCGGACTCCGCGCCAGCCGCCGAGGCACCCTTCGAGGAACCCGTGCGGCGTCCGCGTCCGGCGGCGGCGAAGGGGGGGCGGCGCGGCAAGCCGAAAGCCAAGGCTCGCCGGCTCTCACCGGCGCTGGCCGCCTGCTTCGTCCTGGCCGCCGCCCTGCCGCTGACACTCCTCGGCCGTGCCACCGTCGTGCGGGCGATGCCGCAGACCGCCGGGCTGTTCGCCCGCGTCGGCCTGCCGGTGAATCTGCGCGGCATCGATCTCACCGACGTTGCCGCCTTCCAGGTGCCGGCCGAGGGAGCCAACCCCGCGCGGCTCATCGTGGAGGGCGACCTCGTCTCCGTCGGCCGGGAGCGCGTCGCCGTTCCGCTGATCGAGGTCGAGGTGCGCGACGCCGCGGGACATCCGCTCTACCACTGGAGTGTGACGGGGCCGCGCTCCGCGCTGGAGCCCGGCGAGCGGGCGCGGTTCAAGGCGAGCCTCTCCGCCCCGCCCGAGAAGGGACGTCAGATCGAGGTGCGGTTCGCGGACAAGCCCATTGGCGAGGGCACGGGACCGGGCGAAAATTGATCGGCGCGGGTTGCGACCCTCATCGTCGCCGTCCGGCGAACGCCCCGATCGAGCGCTTCGAAATCTCGGCCGCCGTAGAAGACGTTGACGCTCCGCATCCGGTCGGGCTCGCCTCGTTAGGCGATGACGGCCGAAGGCTCGAATGGCACCGTGCGTCGGCCGGGCTCGAGATCGTCGCGAGGAGGACCGCCATGGGGCGCGTCGCCGATCCGGACGCGCCGCTCTCTGATCCGGTGCACGAATCCTTGCGCGATCGGCAGATTCTGGCTCAGACGCAGCACCGTACGGAAGATGTCGGTCAGGCCGGCCACCGCGTCGGGGCTGAATGCGACGCGCAACCTACGCCCGATCGGATCCCTGTTCAGCCTCGGCGTTCTCGAAGCTGAGCACTGGCCGCGGATCATCCAGCGAACGGCGGATGAGGGCACGGAGGACGTTGAGGCGCTCGGCGTCCTCCCAGCGCTGCCGCTGCCAGGGCCGTACGGCGTCGCGCAGGACTTCGCTGGTCGAGGCGGACTCGCCGGCCGCGACGCTCTCGCGCACCGCCCGAAGCTGCTCGAGCGTCATGGTGATGCTGATCTTCTCCGCCGATTGCATGTTTGAGTCCCCGACTGCGACGGCAGACGGACTCGTATAAAGAAGCCGACCTGACGTCTTCGGATGCTGCCGCCTCTTGCTCGCCGATATCAACGACTGTCTCCGCCCGGTCGGTCTGCAACGCTGGCGGAGGCGGCCGCGCATGATATGGTGGGGAGCGGGACGGCCGAGGGCGGCCCGTGCCGTCGAGAAGCCAGCGACAACAGCAAGAGCCGCATGAGCACCGCATCGAAACGCGTCCGCGTCCTGTTCGACGAGGCGGCGATCGCCAAGCGCAACGAGGAGTTGGCGGCCGAGATCGTCGCGGCCAAGCCCGAGAATCTGCTCGTCGTCGCCGTGCTCAAGGGCAGCTTCATGTTCGCCGCGGACCTGTTGCGCGCGCTGCATCGGGCCGGGCTCTCGCCGCAGGTCGAATTCGTGCATCTGTCGAGCTACCGCACCTCCACCGTCTCCTCCGGGCAGGTGGAGATCCTGCGCGACGTCCAGAGCGAGGTGCGCGGGCGGGACGTGCTGCTGATCGACGACATTCTCGAATCCGGCCGCACCGTCGTTTTCGCCAAGGATCTGCTGATGGCGCGCGGGGCCAAGCGTGTCCTCACCGCCGTTCTCTTGGAAAAACCCGGCAAGCGTGCGGTGACGATCGACGCCGATTTCGTCGGCTTTACTTGCCCGGATGTGTTCGTGGTCGGCTACGGCATGGATGCGGCCCATGCATTCCGCCAGCTCCCCTTTGTCGGCCTCGTCGATTACGACAGCAGCGACGCGGATTTGTTCGGCGGCACCTGACCCGGGGGCCTGTCCGGCAAATTCCTGATAATTCTGCGACACTTGCCCGAAATTGCCTGCGGAGGGAACTCTGTCGGCGCAGACGGCTTGACAGGCCACGCTTCCGAGCCGTCACTCGGGCGCAGCGATCCACATCGTAAGGACTGGTAGAGGACGCCCGACCATGGCGCGCATCCTGCTCGTGGATGACGAGGATACGGTTCGCGGCTTCCTCAAGCGCGGGCTGGAGCTGGACGGTCACACCGTCGTCACGGCCATCGACGGCAGTGACGGCCTCGACCGTCTGTCGGAGGCCGGCGGCGGCTTCGACCTGATGCTGACCGACATCCGCATGCCGCTGATGGACGGCATCGCGCTCTCGCTCGCGGCCAAGCGCGACTATCCCGACCTGACGATCCTGCTGATGACCGGTTTCGCCGACCAGCGTGAGCGCGCCCGCGGCCTCGACGCCATCGTCACCGACGTGTTGACCAAGCCCTTCTCGCTCGCCGATCTGCGCTCGACGGTGACGCGGGCTCTGGCGGCGTGACGCCGCTCCCAAAACCGGTTGATCCCTTCGGGACGGCGGATTCGGACTTCACCAAGGGCCGCGCGGGCTGAGCGATACGGCCCCCGCTTTGATCAAGCGGCGACCGTATCAATTCATCTGCCAGATCGTGCCGTTGAGCAGACAGGCGAACGCCACCCAGGCGGCGTAGGGCACGAGCAGCCACGCGGCCGGTCGGTCGAAGCGCCAGGACAGGCGGATCGTCCATAGGATCATGATCAGCATGGCGAGCGCGACGATCAGCGCGAGGCCGAGCTGGTGGGCGGCGAAGAAGACCGGCGTCCAGGCAGCGTTGAGCGCGAGTTGGGCGGTGAAGGCGGCCAGTGCCAGCCACCACGCCTTACGAGCCGGACCGGGTACCGGGCGGGCGCCGAGCAGCCGCCAGAGCGAGATCGCGATCAGCGTGTATAGGAGGGTCCAGGCCAGCGGAAACACCCAGTTCGGTGGGTTGAAAGCCGGCTTGCGGATTGTCGTGTACCATTCCTCGATGTTGGAGCCTGTGGACAGCGTGCCCACCGCCGTCACCAGGGCGACCGGAAGGATCGCGGCGGCGAGACGCGGGATCGGCGGCAGGGCCGGCCGTTCGGGAATGTCCAGGGCGCTCATGCGCTGCGCAAAGCTCCGTCGCTCATCGTCACGCCTTGCCCGCTCCGGCGGATTCGCTCAAGCCCGCCCTGGAGGCATCGTCCTCTTCCGAAAGTCGGCGGCCACCTTTCGAGACGATGCTCTGGCCGATCCTGAGCGAGAGAACCCATGAGCCGGTCCAACGCGCCTCACGGCGATTCCGATGCAACCGCACCGCACGGGCTCTCGCCGGAGGCCTGGAGCCCCCGCACGCTGGCGGCCCAGGCGCTCGGCCGGATCGATCCGGTGACGCGGGCGGTGGTGCCGCCGCTCCACCTCTCGACCACCTACCTGCGCGATCCCGACAACGCCTATCGCTCCGGGTTCGCCTACGCCCGCCCCGACAACGCCACGACACGGGAGGCGGAGGCGGTCATCGCCGCGCTGGAACAGGCTGAGGCGGGGGCGCTGCTGTTCGGCTCCGGCATGGCGGCCGCGGCGGCCGTATTCTGTGCCCTGGAGCGGGGCGACCACGTGATCGCGCCCGAGGTGATGTACTGGGGCCTGCGCCGCTGGCTGCGGCAGGAGGCGCCGCGCCTCGATCTCGCGGTCGATTTCGTTCCAATGCAGGATCCGGAGGCCGTGCGCGCCGCGATCCGGCCGGGCCAAACCCGGCTCGTCTGGATCGAGACGCCGGGCAACCCGCTCTGCACGATCACCGACATCGCTCGCGTCGCGGAGATCGCTCACGCGGCCGGCGCCCGCGTCGCCGTCGATTCGACAGCCGCGAGCCCGATCCACACCCGGCCGCTGACGCTGGGAGCCGACATCGTGATGCACTCGGCCACCAAGATCCTGAATGGCCATTCCGATGTCGTCGCCGGGGTTCTGGCCGGCGCGCGCGCGGATGCGTTCTGGGAGCGCCTCACCGCGATCCGTGGGGGGTGGGGCGCGATCCTCGGACCGTTCGAGGCCTACCTGCTGATGCGGGGTCTGCGCACCCTGCCCCTGCGCGCCACCGCTCAGAGCGCCGGGGCGATGCGCCTCGCGCAGCGTCTGTCGGCGCATCTGCTTGTGAGCGCGGTGCTCTATCCCGGCCTGCCCGATCATCCCGGCCACGCCGTCGCCGCGCGGCAGATGGAGGGCGGCTTCGGCTACATGCTCTCGATCCGCGTCGCCGGCGGCGAAGCAGCGGCAATCGACACCGCCGCGCGGGTGGCGCTGTGGAAGCGGGCCACCTCTCTCGGCGGTGTGGAGAGCCTCATCGAGCACCGCGCTTCGGTGGAGGGACCGGGCACCCCCTGCCCGCCCGACCTGCTGCGCCTTTCCACCGGCATTGAAGATCCGGACGACCTGTTTCGCGATCTCGACGCTGCGCTGACCGGCGCGCACGGCGCGGCGGGCTGAGGCCGGTGAACGGAAGCCCTCTGGAAATTTGTGGAGGGCGTTCGTGCGGTTGCGGCTTTCGTGCGTTGTCGCGACGACGAGCCCCGAGCCGGGAGGCGAACCGCCATGACGAACTGTAAGCCGATCCTTCTCGCCGCCCTTGCGCTCGGCCTCGTCTCCGGGACCGTGCGGGCTGCGGACGGGCCACCGGTGCTCGATGTCGAGGCGACCTGCAAATCCGCCGAGCGAGTGCAGAAAACGCTCAGCGACAATGCGAGCAAGGATGCCTGCCTCAACTCGGAGCGCAGTGCCGAGACCGATCTGAAGAAGCGTTGGGGCCAGTTTCCGGCCTCGGCCAAGTCGCAGTGCACGCAGCAATTTCAGGCCGGCGGGTTTCCGTCTTACGTGGAACTGTTGACCTGCCTCGAACTGGCGAGCGGGGCGGTGCCGACGCAGCCGGGCATGGATCAGCCGGCCAGGTCCGATGTCGGCGGCGGACGGAGCGGCGGCCGGAAGGAGGGCAGCACCCTCACCCGCGAGCCTGCCCCGACGCAGCGCACCAACCCGATCGAGGTTCTGGAAAACAAGTGACCCTCGCCGCCTCCGGTCGAGCGGACCGAGAGAGGCGGAGCGGGCGGCTCAGCGCAGTGTCGACGCGCCGGCCTCGTCGATCGAGACCGGCAGCCAGGGGGGCGTCGTGCCGGCCAAAGCGGCCGGTTCGGTCCCGGCGGTGCGGCTGTGGTGCAGTTCGAGCAGTTCCGGCGCCGGGCGCGTGTCGTCTTCCGTCAGGAACAGGCCGCGCGCCTTCGAGCCCAGGCCGAGGCGGGTGCTGCTGGTGAGCACGCTCTGTGCCGGGCTTGTCAGGAGGGCGACGGCGACCGGTGCCATCCACAGGGCAAGCCAGGGACTGCCGGAAAAGGCGAGCAGCACCGCCAACGCCCCGCCTGCCGCGACCGCGTCGCTCTGAAGGCGGAACGCCTCGCTCCATGGCACGGAGCGGTCGTCGCGGGACTGCGCGTCCCAACGCACCACCCGGCCGACCAGGGTCGTCATCACGGCGCCCGCCGCGAAAAGCGCCATCACCGGCCAGAGCAGGACCCAGATTGCCTGTTCGAGTGCGGCGCTCACGAGCAGCGAGCGGGTGCCGCCGAAATCGGCCCGGCGCTGGGGCGAGGCCAGCACGTAGCCAAGGCTGAGAAGCTTGGGCAGCGCCATGATCGCGATGACGAGGGCAGCGAGTGACCAAGCCGCCACGTTGCCGCCGTCGATCCCATAGCCGATCAGCCCGAGTTCGCCGGAGCGCGCCGCTTCCCACGTGCCGAGGCCGAGGAAAGCGATCCAGAGCGGATAGACGCAGTAGCCGAGGATGCCGACGCCGAGATGCCAGCGGCTCGCACCGAGCAGCCCCTTCATCGGCAGCACGCGGATGTGCTGCAGGTTGCCCTGGCACCAGCGCCGCTCGCGTCCGAGCAGGTCGATCAGGTTGGTCGGCATCTCCTCCCAGGTACCGCCCATGTCCGGCAGAAGGCGGACCTCCCAGCCGGCCCGGCGCAGGAGGGCGCCCTCGACGATGTCGTGGCAGAGAATCTCGCCGCCGAGTGGCGGCCGGCCGGAGAGCACCGGAAGCTCGGCGTTGTTGGCGAACGCCTCGATCCGCAGGATCGCGTTGTGCCCCCAATAGGACCCGTCCGGCCCCTGCCACGTCTCCAGGCAGCGCAGGGACAGCGGCGCGTAGAGGCGCACGGCGAATTGCTGGATGCGGGCGAACAGGGTGTCGCGGCCGGCCGCATACGAGACGGTCTGGATCAGGCTGGTGCGCGGGTTCTCTTCCATCAGCCGGGCCAGTCGGCGCATGGCGGCGCCGGTCATCAGGCTGTCGGCGTCGAGCACGATCATGAAGTCGTATTCGGGCCCGTAGGTCTGGCAGAACTCGGCGATGTTGCCCGCCTTGCGGCCTGTGTTCTCGGTCCGGCGGCGATAGCGGATGCGCGGCATGCCGCGGCCCTCGCGCTCGGCCCAGGCCTGGATGCGGGCGAATTCGTGCTCCTCGACCGCGCTGATCGCCCCCTCGCGGGTGTCCGACAGAACGAAGATGTCGATGTCCGAGCCGTCGCCGCCCTCGCGCTGGAGCGAGCGGGCCATGACCCGGATCGCCGCGAACACCGCGATCGGGTCCTCGGCGTGGATCGCCACCACCGCCGCCGTGCGGCTGAGACCCGTGGGACGGGTGGAGATGGTCGCGGCGCGCCGCTCGAGCGGCGAGAGCGCGCGGTTGCCCATCAGCGCGGCGATGAGCCCGTAGAGATACTGCCAGGCCGTGAAGGATTGCCAAGCCATCAGCACCACGAAGAGGCCGAGCACGGTGCGGCCGAGCCACGTCTCCGGCAGGCCGTAGGCGGCGAGCGCCAGGGCGGCGATGGCGGCGGCGGTGGCGAGCGTCGGCCCGGCCAGGGCGAGGCGGCGCAACCGGAAAGAGGTCGGCCGCGGTGCGGGGCCCGCACCCCTCGGGTGGGTTTCACCCCCGGCCCCCGTCTCGACGGAGCGTTCCGCCTGCGGCAAGTCTGGGCTGGACATGATCGACGTCGACACTCGCGGGAGGGATGAACGGATGGCTGGACCGTCGGACGCTGGCAACGCGGCGCCCGAGGAAAGAGGCGTTTCGCGGCGCGCCATCGTGCGTGGCGCTACTCGGTTTGCTCTTGCCGGTTCGGCCGGCTTGAGCGTTTCTGGCCTTCTCGACCTGAATGCCGCCAGAACGATGGCTCAAACGTTGGAAAGCGCTTCGCCTCAGGGGACTTCCGAGCCGCGTCCGGTCACCTTCGACGCCCTGGTGCAGCGGGCCGAGCGGCTGGCAGCAGAGCCCTACCGCGCCCTGAGCAGCGATCTGCCGCAGGAGCTCGCCGCGCTCGACTACGACGCCTTCCAGGCGATCCGCTTCCGGCCCGAGGCGACGGTCCGGCTCGGGCCCCGCTTCTCGCTTCAGCCGTTCCACCGCGGAAACCTGCATGCGAAGCGGGTCGAGATCGTCCTGCAATCACCCGACGGCGTGCGCCCCTTCGCCTACGATCCCGACCTGTTCGATCTCGGGCCCGCGCTGAAGGGCCGCCGCTACCCGGCCTCGCTCGGCTATGCCGGCTTCCGCATCGCCTTCAGCTTCGACGCGGGCCGACCAAAGGACCAGGAAGAGTTTCTCGTCTTCCTCGGCGCCTCCTATTTCCGTATCCGCGGCCGGGACCAGGTCTACGGCCTCTCGGCCCGCGGCGTTGCCGTGAACACCGGATTGCCGCAGGGGGAAGAGTTTCCGGACTTCACGCACTTCTGGATCGAGGAACCGCAGGGTGATGCGGCCTCGATCACGATCCTCGCGCTTCTCGATGGGCCGAGCCTGACCGGGGCCTACCGCTTTGCCATTACGCCGGGCGAGCCCTCGACGGCCGCGATCGAGACCGCTCTATTCCCGCGCCGCGCCATCGCGGCGCTCGGGCTCGCGCCGCTCACGAGCATGTTCCTGTTCGGCGAGAACGGGCCGGGCGTACGCGGCGCCGAGCCCTTCGACGATTTCCGTCCGCAGGTGCATGATTCGGACGGGCTCGTCGTACAGACGCCGGGAGACCGGCTGTGGCGGCCCCTCGTCAACGGTCGGTCCGCGCCGCAGATCTCCTCGTTCCACGTGAGCCCGCTTGAAGGATTTGGGCTTCTGCAGCGGGAGCGCCGCTTCCAGACCTATCTCGACGTGCAGGCACGCCACGAGGACCGGCCGGGTCTGTGGGTGACGCCCAACGGCGACGGCTTCGGCGTCGGTTCGGTACAGCTGTTCGAGATCCCTTCGCGCACCGAGGCGACCGACAACATCGTCGCCGCCTTCGTGCCGGAGGCGCCCATCGCGGCGGGCAAGCCGCTGCGGCTCGCCTACGGCCTTGCCACGGTCGGCGTCGAACCGGCAGCCGCCCTCGCGCCGCCGCTCGCTCGCGTTGTCTCGACCCGCGTCGGCTCGGCCGAACGCCTGCGCCCGACCAATCCGCCCTCACCGCAGCGGCGCCTCTACGTCATCGACTTCGAGGGGCCGGACCTGCCCGACGACCCGAAGGCGGCCATCGACGTGGCGCTCTCGGCGAGCGCCGGCGCGCTGGTCGAGCCCTATGCCGAGCGAGTGCCGCAGACCGGCGGCTGGCGCCTCTATGCCGAGTTCCGGCCGCCGGAGAAATGGCCGGCGGGTGACGTGGTGCTGCGAGCGCGACTTTCGCACGCCGGACGGGTCATCACCGAGACGTGGGACGCCGTAGCTTGAGACCGGGCCTGAGACCGGTGAACTGTGCGGCCTTTGAAACCGTTATCGGGGGCAACGTCACATCCGAACCCGGAGCCAGGGATGCGTCCCCACCTGTCCAGCGTCCCGCTCTCCGCGCTGGCCGCCCTCGCCCTTCATCTCGCGCTAGCCCCCGCCCCGGCTCTTGCCGAGGCGGCGCCGGGCTCGTCGGCTTCGCCGCGCTTCATCGAGCAGCCCGGGCCCGGCACGCTGCGCGGCTCCAAGGTGATCGGCGTCAGCGTGGTCGGGGCGGATCATGTCCGCGTCGGCAAGATCGAGGATGTGCTCGTGGACGGTGCCGGCCGCATCGAGGCGGTGGTGATCGGGGTCGGCGGTTTCCTCGGAGTAGGCGAGAAATACGTCGCGGTGCCCTTCGATCAGCTCACCTGGAACTTCGAGGATGTTTCGCTCACTTCCGGCGCGAACTCCGTCGTGACGCCCGCCAACGCGCCGAGCGAGAAGGCCGCCGACAAGGCGACCCCGGAGAAGATGCCGGGTTCGCAGGTTTCCCCCGAAGTGCTGGGCGCCGTTCAGAACCAGCATAGCGGCCGTGTCACCGAGTCGACCGGCTCGGTCGAACCTCAGAAACCGCCCGCAAAACCCGCGACGGTGCTCGCGGGCCACGACCTGATTCACGCCGAGGTTCGCTTGACCAAGGCGCAGCTCAACGATGCGCCGGCCTTCGAGTTCGAGCGGGCCAAGCGCTGACCCTCCCGGCACCGAAGCGGCCTGACCTCGGAGTTCGCGTAGCATGAGACACGCCGCCCTCACTCTCATCGTCTGGCTTGCCGGCCTCCAGGCCTCGCTCGCGCAGGCGACGAACCCGGCTCCCCCGATCCCCGAGTCGGGCCCATCCGGCTCCAGCTCGGGGCCGGCGACCGCCGCGGCGACGGACTTCAACTGGGTCTGGGTGAGCGTGCTGATCGCGCTGGCGGTGCTGGCCGTGTGGATGTTCGTTCGCAGCCGCCAGTCCGGGCCACCGCGGTAGACGGTCCTCGGCCATCTCGATCCACTCCCCGTCATCGCGGGCGTCGGCGAAGTGATCAAGGACGCGACCGCTCCGGACAAGGCGGCGTCCCGGATTGCTTCGGCTCCGCCTCGCAATGACGAGACCTGTCGTCAGCCCTTCTTCGCGCTCGGGAAGAACAGCGGTTCGCCGTTGATCTTGTAATCGGCAATGGCCTTCTGGCCCTCGGGCGAGACCAGCCAGTCGATGAAGGCCTGGCCCTCCTTCACCTTCACGGTCGGGTACTTGTCCGGGTTCACCAGCATCACGCCGTAGGGGTTGAACAGGCGCTTGTCGCCCTCGACCAGGATGGTCAGGTCGCCCCGGTTCTTGAACGAGAGCCAAGTGCCGCGATCGGCCAGGATATAGGCGCCGAGCGACGAGGCGGTGTTGAGCGCTGGGCCCATGCCCTGGCCGACGTCGCGATACCAGTCGCCGCGCGCGGCCGCGAGATCGATCCCGGCCTCCTTCCAGCTCCGCAGCTCGGCGCTGTGCGTGCCCGAGCGGTCGCCCCGCGAGACGAACGGCGCCTTCGCCGCGGCGATCTTCCGGAAGGCTTCGTCCACGCCCTTGCCGCGGATGCCGGCCGGGTCGTCCTTCGGGCCGATCAGCACGAAGTCGTTGTACATCACGTCCTGCCGCGCCTTGGCGAAGCCTTCCGTGACGAACTTGTCCTCGGCCGGGCGGTCGTGGACGAGCACGACGTCGGCATCGCCCCGGCGAGCGGCATCGAGAGCCTGGCCGGTGCCGAGCGCGACCACCTTCACCTCGATGCCGGTCTTCTGCTTGAATAGCGGCAGGATGTGCTTGAACAGGCCCGATTGCTCGGTCGACGTCGTGGAGGCGACGACGATCGAAGAGGGCTCGGCCGAGAGCGGCGAGGCCGCCCCGAGGGCGGTCAGCAGCGAGAGGGTCAGGAAGCCGCGGCGAAGGAAGTCCAAGGCAGTTCTCCGGTCAGATAGGCCCGCGCCTCGTTGGTGCGGGGTGAAAAGAGGACGGATCGGGTCGGGCCCCGCTCGACGGCGCGGCCGCCTGCCAGCACGATGGTTTCATCGGCCAGCCGGGCGACCTGCCCGAGATTGTGCGAGACGAGGAGCACGGCGGTGCAGGCCCGCGCCATCTCGGCGATCAGGCTCTCGATGGTCTCGGTCGCGGCCGGATCGAGGCTCGCGGTCGGCTCATCGAGGAGGAGAAGCTCGGGCCGCATCGCCCAGGCGCGGGCCAGCACGAGACGCTGCTGCTCGCCGCCGGAGAAACGTGTCGCGGCATCCTCCGCCCGCTCCGACAGGCCGACGCGGGCCAGCGCCGCCGCGATCCGCTCGGCGCGCTCGCGGCGGGACAGCTTCAGGGGGATCAGCCCCAAATCGACGTTGGCGGCGGCGCTGGCGCGCACCAGGGCCGGGCGCTGGAAGACGAAGGCGCGGCGACCGGGCGCGAGACGCACTGTCCCGGAATCGGGCTGCAGCAGGCCGTCGATCACTCGCAGCGTCACGCTCTTGCCCGCGCCGTTGGGGCCGATCAGAGCCGTGACGACGGGCGCGGCGACGTCGAGGCTGAGCCGGTCGAGGATCGGGCGGCCGCCGAGCGTCAGGCTGACGCCGTCGAGATGGATGGCGGGGGCGGCGCTCATCCGTAGGCCTTCACGGCATGGCCGCGCAGGAGCGCGGCGGCGGCGTTCACGGCGAGCACGAGGCCCATCAGCACGGCGCCGAGCGCCAGGGCGAGGCTGAGATCGCCCTTCTGCGTCTCGAGTGAGATCGCCGTGGTCATGGTGCGGGTATGCCCGTCGATGTTGCCGCCGACGACGAGCACCGCGCCGATCTCCGAGATCGCCCGGCCGAAGGCGGCGAGCGCCGCGGTGAACAGCGAGAAGCGGGCGTCGTAGATCAGCACCCCGGCCCGACGCTGCGCGGAAAGGCGCAGCGAGCGCAACTGTTCGCCGAGATGCGCCTCCGCGTCGGCGATGACCTGCCGTGTCAGCGCGGCCACGAGGGGCGTGGCCAGCACGGCCTGCGCCGCGACCATGGCGGTGGGGGTGAACAGCAGCCCGAGCGAACCGAGCGGGCCGGAGCGCGACAGGGCGAGATAGAGAATCAGCCCGACGATTACCGGCGGCAGGCCCATGAAGGTGTTGAGCAACCCGACCAGGGCATCGCGGCCCGGAAAGCGCAGGACGGCGATCAGGCTCCCGAGCGGAACGCCGAGCAGAAGCCCGATGCCGACGGCCGTGAGGCTGACGCGCAGCGACAGCCACGCGATCGCCAGCACGTCCCGGTCCAGCGTCCACAGGCGGTCGAAGGTCTCTTGGAGGGTTTCGCTCAAGCGACGGACTCGCGGGGCTGCGCGGGACAAGCGGGGATGATACGCCGGAGCACGCAAGATCAATAGGAAAGGCCTTGCATATGTCCATCCAGGACGCGTCCGCTGTGCTGCTCAACCCATCGGAGCCGGCCGGGCGCGGCGTGCGTCTTCACGTGGACGGTCGCTGCGAGGGCGCTTCCGCCTTCGCGCTGCGCAGCGCCCACGCCCTTCTCGACGCGCTCGGCCGGTCAGGCTCGCTTCAGGGCGCCGCCGAGCGGCTCTCGATCTCTTACCGCTCGGCCTGGGGCCAACTTGAAGCGCTCGAACGAGCTCTCGGCCGCCCGGTCGTGGTGAAGACCAAGGGGCACGGAACCGCGCTCACCGCTTTCGGCAGGGCGCTGCTGGCGCTGCTCACGGCCTCCCAGAATCGTCTCGCCCCGGCGCTCGCGGCTGAGGAAATGGCCCTCACGGACGGCTTGCGGCGGCTGCTGGAGCCGGCGGATGCCCGCATCCGTCTGGCCGCGAGCCACGACCCGCTGCTGGTGGGGGCGATCGAGGCCTGGCGGGAGATCGACCTGATGGTCGCGGGCAGCCTCGATGCCCTGGCGCGGTTGCGCGACGGGACCGTCGATGCCGCGGGCTTTCATTACGGCGCGGACGGACCGCCGCCGCCGCCGTTCGACGCCGTCTTCGCCAATCGTGATCTCGCCGTGGTCCCGCTGTTTCGCCGGGAGCAGGGCCTCATGTTGGCGGCCGGCAACCCGCTCAAGCTCGAAACCATCACCGACATTGCCGTGCGGAAGGCCCGCTTCGTCAACCGTCAGCGCGGTGCCGGCACCCGGATCTGGTTCGAACGACTCTGTGCCGAGGCCGGTCTGGCGCCGGAAGCTATCGTCGGCCACCACACGGAGGAGTTCACTCACCAGGCAGTGGCAGCCCTCATCGCAACCGGTGCGGCCGACGTCGGCATGGGCACGCGCGCCGTCGCCGAGCGTTTCGCGCTGGATTATCGTCCGCTGGGCTGGGAGGTCTACTTCCTCGCCGCGCGCGCCGGCCTGGGCGCCGGACGGCTTGCAGCCTTTCGCGAAGATCTGTGCGTTCGGGCGGGCCGCGCCTCGGGTTACGCGCCGCCCGATGACGTCCGCGGATAGGCGTCGTCCGACACGCTGCGCGGCATGATGCGGACCGCAGAGGGGGAAAGAAGGCCTGGGCGATCCGCCCACGAGCGGCCATTCCAGACGCAGTCCAACCGCGCCTTGCAGGTTGGTGCGATAGAGCCTGGAAGCGGGCCGAAGCTTCCAGCGTCGAGGTCGCGAGCAGAGCCTAAAACTTCCGAGTAGGCTCAATCAGCATACGCCTTGAAAGCAAGCCGACGAACGGTTGTTCAGGATCTGATACTTAAACACCAAGATTTGATCAATCGATACAGAATATGATTTATATTTCAATCTGGCTTTTGACGATTGCTTAGCGAAAATCCTTGTATGGCCTCTTTGTTCACGAGTTAGGCCGGGCCGATGAAAATCAGTCTCAAGAGTGCTCTTGCAGGATCGTTCGCGACACTTCTGGCACTGGCCGTGGCCCAAGGGGCCGTTGGCCTGGTGAAGCTCGACGCCATTTCTGAACGGACCGGAGAGCTGCTCGACACGACGATCCCCTCCATGAACGAGGCGAACGCCATCAATGTCCTCGTCACCCGTGGGCGGCTCTGGCAGTTCCGCTACGCGGCCGCAACGACCGAGGGCCTGAGGGCGGAAGCGATGGCCAAGGTCGAGGAATTCATCCGCGACCGGACTGCCAAGATCGAAGCCTTCAAGGCTTTCATCAGTACGGACGAGGAGAAGAGGCTCTACGCCGACCTCGTGGCGAAGAACGAGCTTCTCAAGCCAACCTGGAAATCCCTGCGGGACATGCCGTTCGGAAGCCGGGATGCGTCCATCCTTCATCTCAACGGCGAGATGTACGGCCCTTACCGGGCTGTCGCGGATGCGACCCGCGCGCTCGTCGAGCTGAAACTGTCCCAGGGCAAGAACGTAGGCTCGGAGATCCGCAACGAACATTCCTCCGCCATCCGTGCAATGCTGGTGACCCTGGGTATCGCCGTTCTCCTCGCGCTCGGCGCAATGGCGTACTCCTTCTTCGGTGTGTCGCGTCCCATCACCCGCATGACCGAGCGGATGCGTCGTCTGGCGGACGGAGACGCGCAGGCCGAAATCCCCTACGCGCAGCGTCACAACGAGATCGGCTCGATGTCCGCCGCCGTGCGGGTCTTCCGCGACAACCTGCTGAGGTCACGCGCCCTCGAGGAGGAGACCGTGTTGGCGCGCGCCTCCGCCGAGGAGCAGCGCAAGGCCGGGATGCGGCAGATGGCCGATGCTTTCGAACGGTCGGTGGGCGGCATCGTCGGTGCGGTGTCGTCTTCCGCGACGGAACTCCAGGCGACCGCGCAAACGATGACGGGCACGGCGGCCGAGACCGCGAACCAGTCGGTGAGTGTCGCCGCCGCCGCCGAGCAGGCGGCAACCAACGTCCACACCGTCGCTGCCGCGGCCGAGGAGCTCGGAAGTTCGGTCCAGGAGATCGGACGCCAAGTGTCCGGCTCCTCCGACCTCGCCCGCGTCGCCGTCGGAGAGGCAGACCAGACCCTGCATTTGGTTCAGGCCCTGAGCCAAGCCTCGGCCCGTATCGGCGACATGGTCGGGTTGATCGCGAACATCGCCAGCCAGACCAACTTGCTGGCGCTGAACGCCACCATCGAAGCGGCGCGGGCCGGCGATGCGGGCCGGGGTTTTGCGGTCGTTGCCACGGAGGTCAAGGAACTGGCCGCGCAGACGGCGCGAGCAACCGATGAAATCGGAACGCAGATCGGGCAGATCCAGGACGTTACAGGGCAGGCCGTAGCCGCCATCGGCTCGATCACGAAGCGTATCCGAGAGATCAACGGGGTGGCCTCCTCGATCGCCGCGGCGGTGGAGGAGCAGGGCGCGGCGACCCAGGAGATCGTGCGCAATGTTGCCCAGGCCTCCGCAGGCACCAGCGAGGTAACGAACAACATCGCAGCTGTGGCGCAAGCCTCGGAGGGCACGGGGGCCGCTGCCAGCCAGGTCCTGTCCGCGGCCTCCGAACTCTCCCGTCAGTCCGAGCATCTCGGGACCGAGGTGACGCGTTTCCTTGCCACCGTTCGGGCAGCGTGACCTCGACCCGCCAGACCTGGCCATAGTAAGCAGCCTGATCCGCTCTCCGCTCGATCAGAGCGGGGAGCGGATCAGGCAGACTGCGCGGCGCTTGAGGAAGGCACCCATCGCGCCAGCGGGATGGGATCCCGCCAGGGCCAAATCCGCCATCCCGACGGGATCGACCGGATTGGGTATGACGCGTCAGTCCGACGTCGGCTTCCGTCAAACAAGCGGATGGAAGCGGCCCCTCGGGTCCACAAGGGGTCGAACATCGACCCTGCCGAGGCTTCCAGACTGTCCGGCCTCGACTCCGAGGCCAGCTACCAGAGCAGTGCGTGCGGATAATAGGCCAGCGTGTCGCCGGGGGCGACGCCGGTCGTGTCGTCGTGCAGTTCCACGAGCCCGTCGCTCTCGGTGAGCGAAGTCAGCACGCCCGCCCCGTCGCGCGGAAATTTTCGGGCTTCCAGCGCTCCTCCGGCGTCGCGGAAAAGGCTGACGCGGACGAACTCGCGCCGTCCCGCCTTCTTGCGGTAGGCAAAGCCTGCCCGCACCGGCCAGGACAGCGGCGGCTCGTAGAGCGCGCCGCCGAGGCGGGCGAGCAGCGGGCGCACCACGAAGAGCAGCGTGACGTAGACCGCGACCGGATTGCCCGGAAGGCCGATGAAGGGCGTGCCCGCCACCAGCCCCGCCGCGACCGGGCGGCCGGGCTTGATTGCGAGGCGCCAGAGCATCAGCCGCCCCTGCGCCTCGACGGCTGCCTTCACGTGATCCTCCTCGCCGGTCGAGACGCCGCCGGAGGTGAGGATCAGGTCGTGGTCGCCTGCCGCTGCGGCGAGGTGGGCCGGCAGGGTCGCGGGGTCGTCGCGCAGGATGCCGAGATCGTCCACCGCGACGCCGAGCCGGGTCAGCAGGGTCGCGAGCAGCACGCGGTTCGAATCGTGGATCGCGCCGGGGCGCAGCGGCGCGCCGGGCTCGGTCAGCTCGTTGCCGGTCGAGAACAGGGCGACGCGCAGACGGCGGCGGACCGTGATCCGCGCGTGGCCGGTGGCGGCGGCGAGCGCCAGATCCTGCGGGCGCAGGCGCCGCCCGGCGGGAATCGCGAGGCCGCCGAGGCGCAGATCCTCCCCCGCCGGCCGGGCGTTGGCGCCCGATTTCAGACCCGCCGGAAGGGTGACGCGGTCGCCTTCGCGGCTCACGTCCTCCTGCATGAAGACCGTGTCGGCGCCCGGCGGCATCGGCGCGCCGGTGAAGATGCGGATGGCCGCCCCCTCCGGCATGGCGCCCGCGGCGGCACCGGCCGCGAGCCGTCCGGCCACCGGCAGGATCGTCTCGCCCCCCGGCGCGAGGTCGGCGAAACGCACGGCGTAGCCATCGACCGCGGTATTGGCAAACGGCGGCAGATCGTGCGCGGCGAAGACGTCCTCGGCCGCGATCCGCCCATCGGCGAGGCCGAGCGGCACACTTTCGGTGCCGGCGATCACGGGGAAGCGCTCGGCGATCGAGGCCAACGCCTCCTCCACCCGCATCAGCTTGCCGCCGAAGGCGAAGCAGTCGTCGGTGAGCTGTGCCATCGCTCAGGATCTTTCCAGCCGGGCGAGCACCGGCTCAAGCGCCTCGGCGCGCTCAAGGACGAGCCCGGCGATCGCCTCGATGTCGTCGAGCCCGACCACCGGCAGGCCGGCCTGCGGGAACGGCACGTCGCTTGCGATGCCGACGATGTGCGGATCCTGACCGTGCAGCGGCGGACGGCCGTTGGCCGCGCGGAAGACTTCGAGCTTCGGGTGCACCTCGCGCTTGAAACCCTCGACCAGGGCGAGCCCGCTCGGCGTCAGCCGCCGCAGCAGGTCGGGCAGCGTGGCTTCCCCGCCCTCCTCCACTTCGCGGATCTGTGCCCAGCGCCGGGCGGAGGAGACGATGACCTCGCTCGCCCCGGCCTGCCGGTGGACGAAGGAATCCTTGCCCGGATGATCGATGTCGAAGGCGTGGTGGGCGTGTTTCAGGGTCGCGACCCGCACGCCGCGCGCGACGAGCACGGGGATGAGGCGGGCGAGCAAGGTCGTCTTGCCCGCCCCGCTCCATCCGGCGAGACCGATGACGCGCAGACTGTTCACGAGCCGCCTCCGCCGGGTTCGAAGCCGAGTTCGGTTAGGGCTGCCTCGGCCGCGTCGGTGCCGAGCAGCGCGAGGAAGGCGGCGAGCGCAGGCTTTTCGCGGTCCGCCGCGCGGTAGGCAAAGTCGTAATGCTCCTGCGCCAGGGGCAGGAAGCCGAGGCCGTAGGCGCGCGCAACGCTCGCGATCGCCACGCCCCAATCGGCCCGGCCCTGCGCGACGGCTGCCGCGACGGCGTTGTGCGAGCGCGGCTGGTTCCAGAAGCCCGGCGGCCGGGCGGCGCCGATCAGCCCGTCCACGAGGAGGCGGGTGCCGGAGCCGGCATTGCGGTTGACCATCACCGAATCCGGATCGGCGAGCGCCGCGCTCACCGCGTCCGCCGCACTGCGGCCCTCGAAGCGGGCATCGCCTTCGCGAAAAACCACGCCCTGCAGGCGTCGCCAGCCGGGGGCCAGCGCCATGGCGGGTTCGAGGAAGGGCGCGTTGTAGCGGCCGGTCTCGGGGTCGAGCAGGTGCAGGGCGGCGAGGTCGCACTCGCCCCGGCGCAGGGCCGCGAGCCCCCCGGCCGAGCCGACCCAGACCGTGCGGGCGCGAAAGCCCCGCTCGGCCAGAAGCCCGATCATGCGGTCGAGCCCGACGCAGTGGCTGCCGATGAGGGTGAGGTCCGGCGGCCGCACCCCGGCGCCGAGGCGCACGACGGAGACCGTCTCACCGGCCTCCAACCCCGAGCGCGCGGCGGGAACGGCGAAGAAGCCGTCGGCCTGGGAGAAGGCGGTGACCGAGCCCGAGCCCTTCGGCAGCGGCAGGGCGACCGGGCCGTCCTGCCCTCGCGCGAGGGAGGCCATCACGAATTCGGTGCGGCCGAGTTCGGAGGCGAGCCGCTGCGGCAGGCGGGCCGTGACGGCCTCTTCCTCCCGCGGCGGAAGCCCCCCGAGCGCGCGCACCAGCGGCACCACGAATTCGTGGAAGGTGAACATCGCCGAGGTCGGGAAGCCCGGCAGTACCACCACCGCCTTGCCCTCGGAGACCGCGAGGCAGAGCGGCTTGCCGGGCTTCAGCGCCACGCCGTGAACGAGGATGCCGGGCTCGCCCAATCGCGACAGGATGCGGTGGGAGACGTCGCCCGCCCCCTTGGAGGTCCCCCCCGACAGAACGACGAGGTCGGCTCGCGCCAGGGCCTCGCGCAAGGCGCGTTCGAGGGCGGCCTCGTCGTCGCGCACGATGCCGAGCGGCACCGGCTCGCCCCCGTTCTCGGACACCGAGGCCGCGACGATGGCCCCGTTCGAATCGTAGATCGCACCCGGCCGCAGCGCCTCGCCCGGCGCGACGAGTTCGTCCCCTGTCGAGAGCACGGCCACCCGCGGCCGTCGCACCACCGCGATCTCGGACAGGCCACAGGCGGCGAGCATCCCGATCTCGCGGGCGGTCACCACCGTGCCCTTGCGCAGCACGGTCTCGCCGAGGGCCATGTCGGCGCCGGCATAGCCGACGAACTGGCCCGGCCGGACCGGATTCGTCACGTCGATGGCGAGGGCGTCCTCGAAGAACTCGGTCTGCTCGACCATCACCACCGCATCCGCGCCGCGCGGAATCACGCCACCGGTGGCGATCGGGGTAGCGGTGCCAGCGGCGACGGGGAGCGCCGGGGCGACGCCGCAGGCCAGGATCTCGCGGTTGAGCGAGAGGCGGCGCGGCCGTGCGGCATTGGCGCCCTCGGTATCGGCGGCGCGCAGGGCGAATCCGTCGACCAGGGCGCGGTCGAAGGGCGGCACGTCGATGGGCGAGGCGACATCCCGGGCGAGCACGCGGCCGAGGCTCTCTGCCAAGGGCGCGGTTTCCGGGGGAAGCACCGCGTGAGGAATGCCGGCCCGGAAAGCGGCCAGCGCCTCCTCCCGGCTCATCACCGTCAGGAACTGCTCCTGCCTGGCCGCCGCGGCGAGGCGCCGGGCGAACTCCATCTCGCGCTCCGTGCTCACAGCGGCACCACCTCGACCTCGCTGCCCGCGGGATAACCCTCCCGCTCCGGCGGCACCAGCACGGCGCCGTCCGCCTCGATCAACCGCCGCAACGGCAGATCGGCCCCGCCGAGCGGTTCGATCTCCGATCCGTAGCGGCGAAGGTAGACGATCTCAGAAAGGCCGACGGTAGATGTGATCTTGCGCCGGAGCGTGCCGGTTCGCGGCGTCCATTCGACAGCCTCGGCCAAGGTCGCTCCGGCCAAGGCGGCGATCAGCGGGCGGCCGAGAGCCAGGAAGGCGGCGAGCGCTGCGTCGGGCCGTCCGGGCAGGAGCAGCACCGGCCGTCCCCCCGTCTCGCCAAATCCCGCCGTCTCGCCGGGGCGCAGGGCAAGGCCGTGGGCAAGCACGCGGCCTGCCTCGGCCAGCCCTTCGGCGCTGCGGTCGCTGCGGCCGAAGCCGGTGCCGCCGAGGACGAAGATCGCGTCGGCCCCCTCGGCGGCGATGGCCCTTGCGATCGGCTCCGGGTCGTCCGGCACCGCGACCATTTCGGCGGCTGCGCCGGAAGCTCCAATCAGGGCAACGAGCGTCGGCGACAGCGCATCCGGCTCGGGCGCGCCCGTCGCGATCAGGCGGATTCGAGGCGTGCGGATCGCGACATTGCGAACATCCGCGGCGGCGAGCGCGAGGCAATGGCGCGGCGTGACCCGCTCGCCCGCCGCGAGGAGGATATCGCCTTCGGACCCATCGTCGCCCGGTGCGCGGGTGCCTTCGCCCGCGCCGATCTCGGCGACGGCGTCGCGGCCTTCCAGCCCTTCGGCGGGCAGCACAGCGTCGGTGCCGAGCGGCATGGCGTCGCCGGCCTCAACCCAGACGGGCGGGCGCGGCAGCATCACCGGTGCGTAGGGCGAGGCGCCGCCGATCGCGGCAGCCTCCACCGCGAAGCCATCGCGCAGGGCGGTGCGTTGGGGCGGGATGGCTCGGGAGGCGTGAGCCGTCGCCGCGGCGATGCCTCCATGCGCCTCGACCAGCGAAACGGTTCGCGGCGCGACCGGTGCGGCGAGGCTGCGCAGCCCGGCAAGGGCTTCGGCCAGCGAAATCAGGGCGGCGGAGGGCGTGCGCATGGCTCAGTCGTGACTCGGCCGTGCGCGTGCGGACCGTACGGTGCGCGCCATGGTGATGACCTGAGGGGTGTCATCCTGACTCATCGCCGTGAGCGATGCGCCATCGCCGGTCGCGGATCAAGGTTCGCTGGTGTCCATTCGGTGCTCTTCCCGCCCGCCGCATGAGACAGAAACTCTCACCCGCGCGGGCGGACACGGCCCCGGCCTCTCGCCTATGGTCCACCGCGCGGAAGCAAGGTGGGTTGGCGATGCGGGTGACGCAGTTTGTCGGAGTGATCGCTGCCCTGCTGCTCGCGCTGCCGGCGGTGGCGCAGATGCGCGGTCACGGCGGGCCGGTGCGGGCGCTCGCGATCACCGGCGACGGCCGGCTCGCGGTCTCGGGCGGCTTCGATCAGGCGGCGATCGTCTGGGGGCTCGACACCGGCGCGGCCCTGAATGTCCTGCGCTTCCACGACGGTGCGGTGAACGCGGTGGCCACCCTGCCCGACGGCCGCTTCGCCAGCGGGTCGGAGGACGGCCGCATCGCTCTGTGGCGGCTCGGTCAGACCGAGCCGGAACGCGTTCTCGAAGGGCATGCCGGCCCGGTCGCAAGCCTTGCCGTGTCGCCCGACGGCGCGGCTTTGGCGTCCGCCGCCTGGGACGGCACCGCGCGAATCTGGCCGCTCGCGGGAGGCCCGGCGCGAATTCTTGAGGGACACAAGGGCAACGTCAACGCGGTTGCCTTCCTGCCCGATGGCGGGCTCGTCACGGCCGGAGCCGATGCGAGCGTGCGGATCTGGACGGAGGACGGCCAGCCCGTCACGTCGGCGACGCTGCCGAGCGCGCTCAGCGCGCTGGCCGTCACCGCCGACGGCGAGATCGCTGCGGCGGGGGCGGATGCGACGGTGCGGTTTCTCGGACGCGACGGGCGCGAGCGGGGGCAGGTCGAACTCGGGCCCGCGCCGGTGATCGCGCTGTCGCCCTCCCCCGACGGCACCCGGATCGCCGCAGCCAGCGCTGGCGGAACCGTCGCGATGATCGACCGGGCCGGCCGGAAGGTCCTGTTCAACCTTGTCGGGCCGGGCCTGCCGGTCTGGTCGGTGGCGTGGCGGCCGGACGGGAGCGAACTCGTCACCGGCGGCGGCGACCGCCTCGTGCGGCGCTGGAACGCGAGCAACGGCGAGCCGATCGGTCCACTCGCCATGCCCCGGCCGGCGGATGTGCTGGCGGCCTTCCATGGCGAGCGCGGCGCGGAGGTGTTCCGCGCCTGCGTGGCCTGCCACACTCTGACCCCCGACGAACCACCCCGCGCCGGTCCGACGCTCGCGGGCATCTTCGGCCGGCGCATCGCCGCCATTCCGGGCTATCGCTACTCCGAGGCGCTGCGGGGCATGGACATCGTCTGGACCCCGGAGACGGTTGCCCGCCTATTCGAGGTCGGGCCCGCGCGCTACACGCCGGGCACACGCATGCCTGAGCAGACGATCAACAGCGCCGAGGACCGCGAGGCGCTCATGCGCTTCCTCGCCAAGGCGACGGGCGCGTCGGAGACCAAGGCGGGGACGACCGCGCCGAACTGATTCGCCGCGGCCGAATCCGGAAAGTCAGCCGTGGCAGGCGCAGCCGGCATGATCACAGCCGGTATGATCCGGATGGCCGTCGGCGCACTCGTCGCAGCAGAAAGCCTTGTCATCGCGGGTGACTGCCTTGGAGAGCGAGACCACGCACACGCAGTCCGGGCACGCGCACTTCACCATCTCGACATCGACGCTCGCCATCGGAGCCATCCTTCTTCGTTGAGAGAAAACTTCGCGCGCCGAAGCGGAACGGCGCAGGATCATCTTCCTCTGAAGGCGAGCGGAGTGCAATCCTTACGCGCAAGTCTTTCGCAGACGTGGCCGCGGTATCACAGGTCAAGCCGGGCATCGAAGTCTTCTTTAGAACCGTAAATCAATGTCGCCACCTTGCGTGACGAAATCAAAACGCCCCCGAAGTGCAACACTATAGCATGTCACCGCATCCAGCGGCCGGGTTCGGCCTCGGCGCCGGGAGCCAGATGAACGGCGGTGAGGGTGCAGCTATCGGTTGCGCCAGGCCGGCGCGCGTGTGCAGCTCGGCCTACGAGGCGCCGCCGGATCCGGAGGTCAGACCGCCGCTTCGAGGAGCTGCGACACGCGGGCGGCGAGTTCCGCGGAGGCGAAGGGCTTCGTCATCACCGGCAGATCCTCCGGGATCTGAACGGCCTCGGCATGGCCCGTCAGCAGCAACACCGGCAGGCCGGCGAAGCGCTGCCGGATCGCGCTGGCGAGCTCGACGCCGGTCATGCCCGGCATGGCGAGATCGGCCACGACGAGGTCGAAGCTGTGCCCCTGTTCGAGCAGGGCTAGGGCGCTGCGGCCGTCGGGCGCCTCCGTCTCGGAGTAACCGAAATCGTTGAGGAAGGAAGCGGTGACGTGCCGAACCTCCGGGTCGTCGTCGACCACGAGGATGCGTGCCGGACTTGCCGCGGGTGGCACCACGGGCACGACCTCCGGTTCCGTACCCTCGATGGTGCCGACGGCGCGCGGCAGGGCGAGCTCAATCCGGGTACCCTGCCCGACCTCGCTGGTGATGCGCAGGCGCCCGCCCGCCTGCTGGGCGAGGCCGAACACCATGGCAAGCCCGAGGCCCGTCCCCTGCCCCACCGCCTTGGTGGTGAAGAACGGTTCGCAGACCCGCTCCAGGATTTCCGGCGGGATGCCGGTGCCCTCGTCGGCGACGGTGAGGACGGCGTAGGTGCCCGGCTTGAGATCCGGATCGTCGTGGATCTCGGCGCGGCGGGTCGAGATGGTGACGGTGCCGCCGTCCGGCATCGCGTCCCGGGCGTTGATGCAGAGGTTGAGCACGGCCAGTTCGAGCTGGTCGGGATCGACCATCGCGAAGGGCATGTCGGGCTCAAGATCGCGCTCGACCCGCACGAGGCTGCCGAGGCTCGAGCCGAACAGCGCGCTCATGCCCTCGATCAGCGCATTCGGGTCCACGGGCCGGGCATGAGCGTCGTTGGAGCGGCTGAAGCTCAGGAGCCGTTTGGTGAGGGCCGAGCCGCGCTGCGCCGCGCCGGTGGCGTTGTCGACGAGGCGCTTGACCCGCGGCTGGTCGGCGATCTTCGGGCCGACCAGTTCGAGGCTGCCGAGGATGGCGGTAAGCAGGTTGTTGAAATCGTGGGCGATGCCGCCGGCCAGCGTGCCGAGCGCCTGCATCTTGTCGGACTGGCGCAGGCGTGCCTCAAGGCTCTTCTGCTCGGTCACGTCCCGCTCGATCGTGGCGAGATGCGTCACCTCGCCGGCGCCGCCGCGGATCGGCACGCGGATAATGTGCGACCAGCGCTCCGCGCCGAGCGCACCGCGGGCGGTCACCGTCGATCCTGCCTCTCCGGCGGCGATCGCGCGGCGGTCCACACCCTCTGCCTCGCGGGCCTCGGCTGTGTCTGCGACCTCGATCTCGGTGCGGCCCAGGCAGGCCTCGACCGTGCTGCCGACGAGGCCGGCCTTGCGCGCGTTGAGGCGCACGAAGCGGCCCTTCGCGTCCTTGAAGGAGATCGCTTCCTCGGCGTGGTCGAGCAACCCGCGCAGCAGAGCGCGTTCGGTGGCCAGATCCCGGCCCAGGCGGTGGCGCTCGTAGGCGTTGCGCACCGTGGCGCGCAGCAGGGTCGGATCCCAGGGCTTGGCGACGTAGCCGATGATGCCGCCGCGGTTGAGCGCCGCGATCACCGCCGAGATGTCGGCGTAGCCGGTGAGCAGGATGGCCTGCGCCTCGTGGAAGCTCCGCGCCTCGGCCAGCAGGGCGTCGCCGGTCATGCCCGGCATGCGCTGATCGGAAACCACGACGGCGATGTCGGGATCGGCGCGCAGGATGTCGAGCGCCTCCTCGGGTTTGGCCGAGGTGAGCACCCGGTACTCGTCCTCGAACAAATCCTCCAGAGCGATCAGGATGTCCGGCTCGTCATCGACGGCCAGGATCGTGCCTTTGCTCATACCGGTGCCGGTTGCCTCGGAATGCCGATGACGAAGCTCGCGCCGCCGCCCGGCGCCGTCTCCACGGTCAGCGAGCCGCTATGCGCCTGAACGACGCTGTACGCAATCGCCAAGCCGAGTCCGGTCCCCGATCCGACCGGCTTGGTCGTGAAGAACGGCTCGAAGATCTTTTCCCGCAGATCCTCCGGAATGCCCGGCCCGGTGTCGCTGATGCGGATCATGTCGGTCTCGGCGTCCGAATAGGTCGACACCGTGATCGTGCCCTCGCCGTGGATCGCGTCCGCGGCGTTGCCGAGGATGTTCATGACGACCTGATTGAGGAGCGCCGGGGTGCAGGAGATCTCCGGCCGTCCGGAAAAGTCGCGTGTCACGTGGATGCGCGTGCCGAGCTTGTGCTGGATCAGGGCCAGCACCGTCTCGATCGCCTCCGGCACGTTGACGAGGCCGCGCTCGCCCTCGTCGAGCCGCGAGAACTTGCGCAGATTGAGCACGAGATCCTGAATGCGGGTGAGGCCGAGCCGCATCGAGCCGACGCGGTCGCGCGCCTTCGTCAGTGCCCGCTGCCCCTCGGGCCCCTCCGGCGGCGGCAACTCGCCGAGCAGGCGCTCCACCGTGCCCTGATGCGCGAGGATGAAGGCGAGCGGGTTGTTGATCTCGTGGGCGATGCCGGCCACCAACTCGCCGAGCGAGGCCATCTTGGCGGCCTGGACGAGCTTGGCCTGCGCTTCCGTGAGCTTTCGGTTGGCGTCCTCCAGGTCGCTGTTGGCCTGTTCCAGCGCGTCGGCCAGAGCAGCGCGGGCGGCGGCGGCCTCGGCCTCGGCGCGGGCTCGTTCCACTGCCCGCTCGCGGTCGCCGAATTCGCCGGAGATGCGGCGGTTGTCCTCCTCCAGCAGACGGCGGCGGACGAGGCCGCGCACCCGCATCGCCAGCACCTCGCCGTCGGCCTTCGAGACCACGTCGTCGGCGCCCGCGGCGAAGGCGGCCACCAGCAGGCTCTTGTCCGGCTTGTCCCCGGCCATGCCGACGAGCGGGAAAGCGTTGCCGCCCCCCTCCGGCGCCTTCATGCGGCGCTCGGCGATCTCGGTGCAGAGCGCGATGCCGTCATAGGCGCTGCCGACGAGGTCCAGCGTGACGCAGTCGAACCCGGCGCCCGGCTCGTCGAGGGCGGCAAGCGCCGCCGAGCGGTCGGCCGCGGCGACCACGGTGTGGCCCTCCTGGGTAAGGAGCCCGGTGAAGAAGGCGCGGTAGGTGGCGCTGCCGTCGACGACGAGAACCCGGCCGCGGCGGAAGGCGGCGCCGGACGGGCCTTCCGTGGCGCTGTTCTTGCGCTCGCGCAGCAGGGCGCGGATGCGCAGCACGAGGAGATCGCGGTCGGCGGACTTCTCGACATAGGCGTCGGCGCCGCTCTCGAAGCCGTGGCGCTCGCCGTTGCGGGTGCCGGTGAGCATCACCACCGGAAGCGCGCGGGTGCGCAGCGACAAACGCATTTGCCGGGTGAACTCGTCGCCGTTCATGCCCGGCAGATGGTGGTCGGCGACGACGAGGTCGGGGAGGTCGGTGTTGAGCAGGTCGAGCGCGGCCTCCGCCGTGGCGCAGCGCTTCACCGAGAAGCCCTGCGCTTCGAGCTGCAGCCGCAGTTCGAGCGCCTGAGTCTCCGAATCCTCCACCAGCAACAGCCGGTGGCCGGACGCGGTGGCGGGCTTTGCGCTCGCGGTCATGCCGGCTTCCTCTGTGCGAGCCGCACGAGATGGGGCGCCACCTGATCGACGGGCAGCACGCGGGCGGCTGCGTTGAGGCGCACCGCCGCCGCGGGCATGCCGTAGACGACGGCGCTGCTCTCGTGCTCGGCCACCGTGGCGGCGCCGGCCTTTCGCATATCGAGCAGGCCCTGCGCGCCGTCCTCGCCCATCCCGGTGAGGAGCACGCCAATGCCCTGCGCCCCAGCCTGCCGGGCGACGGAGCGGAACAGAACGGTCGCGGCCGGGCGCTGGCCGCCGACGGGCGCGGCGTCGCTGACCCGCAGCATGCCGCTCGCGCCGAGTTCGAGATGCCGGTCGCCCGGCGCGACGTAGACGTGGCCGGGCTGCATCGTCTGCCCGTCCCGCGCCACGTTGACGGCCAGCGGCACCACGCCGTCGAGCCAACTCGCGAAGCCGTCCATGAAGGCCGCGCCCATATGCTGGACGAGCAGAACGGGGAGCGGGAAATCCGCCGCGAGGCCGCCGATCACCTTGGCGAGCGCGGGCGGGCCGCCGGTGGAGGCGGCGACCGCCAGCACGCTCGGCGCGGCCCCCGGTTCCGAGAGGAGCGGCAGCTCCGGTGCGGAGGCGGACTTGCGCGCGCTCCATTCCGCGCCGATCGGCCGGCGGCGGATCACCGGTACGGCGGCCATGATGCGCAATTGGGTGCAGATCTGGCCCGCGACCGCTTCGTAACCGTCATTGGTGGTGGCCACCGGCTTCTCCACCACGGAGAGAGCGCCGGCCCGCAGGGCGTTCATCGAAATCTTGAGCGAGGAATCCTCGACCGAATCGGCGATCACCACGATCGGGGTCGGCCGGCTCGCCATGATCCTGCGCGTCGTCTCCAGCCCGTCGATGCCGGGCAGGCGGATGTCCATGGAGATCACGTCCGGCCGCACGGTCTCGATCGCCGCCAGCGCCGCCTCGCCGGATTCGACCGCGCCGGCCAGTTCCAGGCGCGGATCGCGGGCGATGATGTGGGTGAGGAGGATCCGCACCACGAGCGAATCCTCGACAACCAGAACGCGCACGCGCGGATTCTCAGCCCCTCCGTTCACAGCAACTGACCGATGGTATCCAGGAGTTCGCGCTGATCGAATTTCTGCTTGGTCAGGTAGGCGTCGGCGCCGAGTTCCAACCCTCTCGCCACATCCTCCTCGTCGCCGCGCGACGTCATCAGCACGATGGGGAGCCGCGCGAAGTCCTCCTCGGCCCGCAGCGCCTCGACGAGGCCGAAGCCGGTCAGCCGCGGCATCTCGACGTCGGCGACCACGAGGTCGACGGGTTCGATCCGCGCCCGCAGGCGGTCGAGCGCCTCCTGCCCGTCGACGCAGACGATCACGCGGTAGCCCGCCGCTTCCAAGATGCTCTTCTCCAGGGTGCGGGTCGTGATCGAGTCGTCCACGACAAGAATCGTCGAACGTCGCTTTTCCGAGATCGTTCCGCTGCCGTCCTCCGCTCCTTTCGTCGGATGCCGCATGGCCCGTGGGCCGGCGCGGCCGATCCGGTCGATGAGTCCGTCGGGGTCGAGCACCAGGGCGGGGGTGTCGGTGCCGAGGATCACGGTTCCGGTCACGAGCGCCGGATCGCTGCCGATCGGGGGGGGCGGCAGGACGAGGAGCGTGCGCACTTCCTCCAGGCGATCGACGGCGAGCAGGCAGCGCCCGCGGGTGCCGCGCAGACGCACGACCGGGATCGTTCCCCCCTCCGCGCGGCCCACGCCGAGGCCGAGCAGGTCGCCGAGTTCGGCGACCGGCAGCGTCACGTCCTCGCCGCCCTCACCCGCCACCTGCGCGACCGGGCGGCCCGCAACGGTGGAGAGCGCCGAGGGATCGAGCCGCGTGAGCGCCTCCGCGGATCCGCTCGGCAGGGCGAACCGGCTCCCGCCGGCGGTGACGATCACCACCGGGCGCCGGGCGGCCGAGAGCGGCAGGGTGAGGATCAACGAGGTGCCGTGCGGCTGGCGGCGGGCGAGCTGCACTTGGCCGTGCAGGGTGCGGGCGACCTCGGCCACCACCGATAGGCCCATCCCGCGGCCCGACAGCGCATCGACCGCCCCGGCGGTGGAGAAGCCCGGCTCGAACGGCAGCGCGAGCAGCGCCTCGGCCTCCAGGTTCTCGCCCGGCGCGATCAGTCCGCGCTCGCGGCCCGTCGCCTCGATCGCCGCGAGGTCCGGGCCCCGCCCGTCGTCATGAATGCCGAGCACCAGCCGTCCGCCCTGCGCCTCGACGGTGAGCATGATCGCGAGAGCAGCAGGCTTGCCCCGCCGCTGCCGGATCTCCGGGCTCTCGGCGCCGTGGCTCAGCGCGTTGCGCAAGGCGTGCAGCACCGGATCCTTGAGCGCCTGAAGCATCGCCCGGTCGACCGGCACGTCGAGCCCGCGCGTGGTGACGTCCACCTCCTGTCCGTCGGCGCGTGCGAGGTCCCGCACAGCGCGGGCGAGACCGCCGAACACCGTCTCGGCGGGCACCAGCGCGAGGCGTTCGGTCTCCTCACGCAGCCGGCGGGCCGCCGTCTCGACGGAAAGAACCGCGGCCTTGTGCCCCTGCGCGAGGTCGGCGGCCTCACGGGCTAGCGCCGCCAAACCGGTCTCGACCTCGGCCAGCCCCTGGCGCAGCGCGGCCATCTCGGACGCCTCCGCAGCGGCGGGAGGGGAAACGGATACGCGGCGGACGGCCTCGGTCCGCCGTCGAAGCGCATTCGCGTTCGCCGACAGCCGCGCGATGCGCTCGCCGACGCTCCCCTGGGCCGGCAGCGCCGCCCAGAGCCCGTGGCTCGCCCGCGACAACGATTCGACCGCGGAGGCGGGAATGCGCAGCACGGACTGCGCGGGCTCGCTGGACGGTTCGCTCGCGGGCGCGGGCGGTATGGCCGGCGTCGGAGGTACCGCGGCCGACGGCGGAGCCTGAGCCGTCGCCGAGACAGCCGGCGCGCCGGGATCGAGGCAGGCATTCAGCGCCGCCAGCGCATCCTCGGGCATGCTCGCCGCCCCGCTCGCGCTCGCGGCGACAAAGGCCTCGATCCGGTCGAGGGCGAGATGGGTCGCGGCCCGCGCCTCGCGGTCGAGCGGGCGCTGCCCGGCGCTGATGCGCTCGAACAGGGTCTCCAACTGGTGCGAGACCGCTTCCACCGGAGGCAGGTCGACGGCGCGAGCCGCGCCCTTCAGGCTGTGGGCCCGGCGGAACACGTCGTGCCAATCGACCGGCCCCTCCGCGGCGAGCGCGGTGCGGATCGCGTCGAGATGCTCGCGGTGCTCGATCTCGAAGGCGGCGAGAAGCTGCTGGCGGATATCCATGCGGCGGAGCGCTCGTCCGGACCTAGAGCCGGTAGCGCTCGGCCAGCGCCATCAGGCCCTGCGCCAGTTCCGTCAGGTTCGCCGAGGCCGTCTCGACCTCGCGTGTGCCGGCGGCCGTCTGCTGGCTCGCCTGCCGGATGTTCTGCAGCGCACCCATCACCTGCTCGATCCCGAGCTGCTGCTGGTTGGTCGAGGCCACGATCTGCTGGAAGGTCTGCACGCCCTCCTCCACCCGCGCGGCCATCTCCTCGATGGTGCGGACGGTGGAATCGGTGCGGTTCTTGCCCGCTGCCGCGCGCTTCACCGCCTCCTCTGTCAGCATCACCGAGGCGTTGATGCCGCGCTGGATCTCACCGAGGATGCCGCGCACCTGCGCGGTGGCGCCCTTCGCTTGGTCGGCGAGCAGCTTCATCTCGGAGGCGACGATGGCGAAGCTGCGCCCGCTCTCGCCCGCCGCAGCCGCCTCGATGGCGGCGTTGAGGGCGAGCAGGTGGGTGCGCTCGGAGATGTCGTTGACGGTGACGATGATTTCGCCGATCGCCTGGGTCTTCTCGGAGAGCGCGACGATGTTGCCGGCGACCGCCTCGCCCTGTTCGCGGATCGATTCCATGGCCTTGGCGGTGTCGGTGGCCGCGCGCAGGCCCGAGCGGGCGGTCTGCGCCGCGGCCTGGGCGGTGGCGATGACCTCGGTCGCCCGCTTCGAGATCTGCGCCCCCGAGTGGGTGATCTCGTCGACCGTCGCCGCGGTCTCCTGCACGGCCGCGAATTGCTCCTCGACGCTCGCCGCCTGCTCCTGAGCCGAGGCCCGGATTTCGGCGGCGGCCGCGTTGAGGTCGGCGGTCGCCGCGCGGTTGGTGCGGGCGAGGTCGGACAGGCCCGCGACCATGCGGTTCAGCGTGTCGCCGAGCCGGCCGATCTCGTCGTTGCCCGTGCGGTTCAGGCGGCCGGTCAGGTCGCCCTCGCCGATCTGCGCGACGAAGCGCATCACGTCCTCCAGGGGGCGCACCACCGCGCGGCTGATCAGCACCGTCACCAGGATCGAGAGCAGGACCGAGGCGGCGACGGTGATGGCGACCGAGAGGATGCTGTTGCGGTAGATCTCGCTGACGCTGCGCTGGCCCGCGCCGATGACGCCGTCGAGAGCCGTGCGGGCGTTGGCGATGCTGCGCAGCAATCCATCGTGGAGCCGGTTGACCTCTTCGTTCTTGCCCTCGACCGTGGCGATGTCGCGGCCGTCCACCGCGCGCAACTGCTGCTCGCTCGCGATGCGGACCGCGCGGAAGGCTTCGGCGGTCTCGGTCATCACGGTGGCGAGGCGGCCCCAGGCCACGACGCGCTCCGCCGAGAGCGCACCGGATTGGAATTCCTTCACCTCTCCGGTGATGGTGGCGAGGAGCCGGTCCAGTTCCGCCACGTTCTGGCGCCAGCTTCCCAGGAAATCATCCTGCCGGGCCTGCGCCGATTGTCCCTGTCCTTGCGTCAGGACGGCGATCACCGCGTTGCGGCGCACGAGACCCATGTTGCGTGCGACGTTGCCGAGATCGTCGAGCTGGCGCAGCACGCCGACGTCGCGGGTGACGATTAGGTCGGTCATGTCGCGCACGCTGCCGATCTGACGCAGGGCGTAGGCGCCCAGAGCCGCCACGATCAGGCTGGCCGCCACGAAGCCGAGGAGGATGCGTTTTCCGATCGAGAGCGACACGGGTGACATGGCTCCGGCAGGCGTGCGGGGGGGCGAAACTTCGTCCGAGAGTTGGACGGTTTCTTGGACGATCAAGTTGTGAAGCGGGCGAGCAGGGCCGGTAGATCGACGAGGGAGAATCCCTCGCGGATGTCGCCCGTCCTGTCCGAGCCGGGCGGTGCATAGCCCGAAAGCGGGCCGCGTCCCAAACTTTCCGGTCTGGCTGTCGGCCGTGCCAGCGCGGCGTCGATGTGCGCGATACCGAGCGCGCGATCGACGGCGAGCGCCACTGGCGGCTCCTGCACGCGCAGGCGCACCACGTGGCCGGTCTCGTCCTCGCCTTTCGTTCCGAGCCCGAGGCAGGAGGCGAGGTCGAGCACGCTGACGATCGCGCCCGACACGGCGGTGATGCCCTTCAGCGCCGGCGGCGCGCCGGGCAGGCCGGTGCAGGGTCGCTCGAGGGCGACGCCCGCGACCGCCGCCAGCGACAGCCCGTAACGCTCCGGCCCGCAGGCGCAGACGAGGTAGGCGGCGGTCTCGACCGTCTCCTCCTCGCCCGCCCGGCGTGCGGCGAGCGCGGCGGCGCGCGCGTCGAGCAGCGCGGCGTGGCGCGCCTTCGGGTCCGCTCCGGCGGTCAGGCCGATCTTCATGCGTCACTGACCGTGATTCCGGCCAGGACGCGGCGTGCGCTGTCGGCCAAGCGTGCGGCGCTCACTCCGTCTCCCTCCGGCAGGATCGTCTCCGGCGGCAGTCCTTGCGCGAGGCGCAGCGCATTGTCGAGGGCGCGGGCGGCCTCGGAGCGGCGCCCGCCGCGGGAAAGGAGCAGCCCGAGCTGGAAATGGGCCATGATGAAGCCGCGGTCGAGGAACAGCGCGCCCCGGAGAGCCCGCTCGGCCTCCCGCTCCCGTCCGAGATCGAGGGCGAGAAGGCCCTCGTAGTAGCGCAGGGCCGGATCGGTGGCGTAGCCGTCGATCTCCTCGCGCAGCCGGCGCCAGGCCCGCGCCGTCTCGCCGGCATCGGCCATCACGCGGATCTCGGCCAGGAGATCGCCCGGCGAGAGCGGGTGATCCGTCGCGGGCGCCGCCGGGATCGGAATCGGCTCCGGCAGGACAGTCGGCGGACGCGATGCCGGAATGTCGGGGACATCCACCGGCACGGGCGGCGGCGCGAGTGGAATCGGGGCCGCATCGAGGATCGCAGAGATGAGAACCGGCGGCGGCTCGATCGTCGGGGTATCGAGCGGGCGGTAGGCGACCGTTCCCGGCAGGGCGACCGGCTGCAGCCATTGGGAGAAGGTCGGGTTGGGCTCGGCGTGGCCGATCAGGAGCCAGCCCCGCGGGTTGAGCCGTTCGCCCAGGGCCCGGACGATGCGGTTGACGTGATCGGGACTGAAATAGATCAGGACGTTGCGGCACAGGATGAGATCGAAGCTCGCTGGCGTGCGATCGCTCCCATCGATCAGGCTCAGCAGGTTCTGCCGCTCGAAGCGGACCATGCGCCGGAAGGCAGGCCGAAGGGCGTAGCCGCCATGCGGCAGCCCCGGCCGCGCCGGCGTGCGACGAAACCAGCGGGCGCGCTCCTCGGTGTCCAGGGTGCGCAGGGCCCACGGTCCGAACTCCGCCGCGCGGGCGGTGGCGAGCGCCGCCGCGCTGAGATCGGTGCCCAGAATGGTCACGGACCAATCGGCGAGCGCCTCTCCGAGGAGATCGTGGACGAGGATGGCGATGGAATAGGGCTCCGCTCCGGTCGAGCAGCCGGCGCTCCAAATCCGCAGGCGGCGCGTCTCGCTGCGCGCCTCGATCAGTTCGGGCAGGATCGTCCCGCGCAGGGCGGCGAATTGCTCGGCGTAGCGGAAGAAGAAGGTTTCGCCGATGGTGATCTCGGCCTCGAGCGCCGCCCATTCCTCGCGCCCGGCCGGCCCGTCGAGCAGGGTCAGATAGGCGGCGCAATCGGCCAGACCGCGCACGCGCATCCGCTTGCGCAGACGGTCGAAGAGCAGATCGTCCTTGTCTTCGTAGTAATTGTGCCCGGTCTGGGCGATTAGGCGCGCCTTCAGGGCGGGAAAGACGGGATCGACCGTCGCGCTCGCGGCGCGCCGGTGCCGCTCCGTAGGGCCGGTCACGATCGGGGTCTCAGGCCGGGCGCGCGCCCTCGGGCTCGAACCGGGCGAGCCGCGTCGTCGCCTGCCGGGTCAGCGCGTCGAGCCGGGTCCGCTCTTCGAGGGTGAGGATCCGGTCGAGCGAGAGGAGATGCACGAGCCGACCGGCCCAGGCGAATTCGCCGACGACGCAGCCGTTCAGGCTGCGGGCGACCTCGACCGGCCGCAGCGCATCGGTCTCGACCTGGATGAGATCGAGCGCACGGTCGACGAGAAAGGCGATGGCGCCCTGCCGGGCCAGCAGGACGTGCCGGTAGGGATCGTCGCCGCCGGCGGCGCGAAGGTCGAACAAGGCGGCGAGATCGATGACGGGCACCGGCTCACCGGCCAGGTTGAGGAAGCCGGCGAGCGGCCCCCCCGCGGCCGGCGGCGCGTGCAGGCGCGGCAGAGGAAGGATCTCGCGGATCTCGGCCCGCGGCAAGGCGCAGGTCGTGCCGGCGAGATCCAGAAGAAGGGTGGGCAAACCCGGCATCGCATGTCCTCGGGGCGGCACGCCGCCGGAAGCGGACAAGGGTCCGCTCGTCGTCTCGATCATGCGGTTGACGCTCGCCGAAGGCAAAGGTTTCACGACCGACCGATTGGGCCGGCCGTTGCGGCGACGAGCGTCGGATCAGGCGACCTTCTGGCGCGAACGGGACTTCGGCTCGGGCGCGGGAGCCTCTTCCTCGATACGGCCGCCCGGCCGTCCGAGACCGATCGACTTCGCCAGCGCGGAGCGCTGCGCGGCGTAGTTCGGGGCGACCATCGGATAGTCGTTCGGCAGGCCGTAGCGCTGGCGATACGAATAGGGGTCGAGACCGTGGGTGCCGAGGTGGCGCTTCAGGGTCTTGTAGGGCTTGCCGTCGATGAAGCTGATGATCGCGTCCGGCGTGACGGACTTGCGGATCTGTGCGGAAGACGGCTTCTCGATCACTTCCTCGGCGGGAGCGGCGGCGGCCTCGGGACTGCTCAGGCCGGTCAAGGCGGCGTGAACGTTGATGATCAGGCCCGGAAGCTCGGAAGCGGGGACTGAGTTGTTCGACACGTACGACGAGACGATATCGCTCGCCAGCTCTACGAAATCGTTGAACGATTTTAGATTTTCTTCTGTCATCCTGCGTGTCCGTTCCGAGGGCCCCCGGGCGCCAAGATCATACGTGATGCGCAGCGATGCAAGAGAAGAATTAAAAAAACTACGCCAGGCTTGTGGGTATTGAGGGGAGAGCACGCAAGTTCATCGTTGCCGGCGAAGCGTAGAAGGTTAAGTCGAGCGCAAGCTCGGGCGGCGCATAGGTGCATCTGAGCTAGACCTTTTCCAGGCTGCCTCGGGCGGCGCGGCCGGCAGGGCCGCCTCCGGAATTTCATCTAAGCGACGATGAGTTCTCGAAATTCTGAGCCGTGCTCGCAATCTGTGGTGATGCGCTCGGCGTCCAGCGCGGACGGGCGAGGCTCCAGCCTTCGAGGCGCCCGCGCCCGAAACGCCAAAGTCCGCGAGAGGCGATCGGTCGCGCGCAGTCTGACTCACGGCCCAGGGCTCGGGTCGTCCGATTTGAGTTCAATCGCGTCGAACGACGTGATTGCGGAGTCCGCTTCTGAATCCCGGATCGCGCCGATGCCGATTTTAGCGGCAAGGCACGAGCATGAAGCCGATCGCAGTATTCCTTGCCCCTGTCTGCAGCCGCCGGTCCATGCTACGGGGACGGCACCCATGAAGTCCGCCCGTCCCATCGCGCTCTGGCTGGCGGCGGTGATCGTCACGATCGCCGCGTCGCTGATGCCGTCCGGCGCCCATGCGCATGGCGGCCACCGGCTCGCGCCTGGCACGCAACCTGTCGCTGCCCCACCCGCCGATCTGCTGGTCTTGGCCGGCGTCGCCGCGGATATCCGCGTCTCAGGCTCGGCGACGACCGCACGGACCTTTGCCGGCACCGCGGTCGAGGCTGTTCGTCCGGCATGTGCTTGCCCGACGTGCTCGGTCGGCGGTGCCTGCGGACATGCGCCGGCGTTCTGCTGTGCCGTTGCCCTCGCGCCTTCGCTGTTTCCGGGACTGGCTCCGATGGCCGCGCGCGATCGGGCGCGCGCCGGCGATGGGCCGTACTGGGCGGGCATCGTGCCCGAGCTGCAGGCCGAACCTCCCAGACGCCCCGTCTGACCGCGTGTCCTCCGGCTGCCGTGTGACGTCACCTTCGCCGTGAGGGTTTGATCGCGCCGTCCGACGGTTCCGTGGCGGCCCTGAGAGCCTCGACCCTGTCGCTCCCTCAGGGCCACGCATCGGCTCCAGCCCAACGGCCTCGCGGAACGAAGCCGATCCGCCTTGAGAGCGCCGACGCTCACCGGGAACTCCGGCAACGCCGCTCGATGCGCCGACCGCCGCCGGCAGGGCGTGGTCAGCCGTGAGCGGAAATCCAAGATCCATCCTGATAGGAGAAAGCCGTTGAAACGTGCCTTTCCTTGCGCCGTTCTGGCGCTCGCCCTGTTTGCCGCGCCGGCAGGCGCCCAGCACCACCGAGGCAGCCCGCACGATCACGACCATCCGCCCGGTCCCCATGGCGGGCGTGTCGAGGGGGCGGGAGCCTGGCACGCTGAACTCGTCACACAGGACGGGACCGTCGCGGTCTATCTCACCGACGGCGACGGCAAACCCTTGCCGACGGAGGGCTTTTCGGCCGTCGCGATCCTCAAATCCGGCAACAAGGCCATGCGCATCCCCCTCAGTCCGGAGGGTGGGCGGCTCACGGGCAAGGCCGAGACCGCACTGGGAGAGCGTCCCACCGGAGCTGTCCGCATCACCGCGCCCGGCGGAGCCGCCGCCAGTGCCCGCTTCGACTGATGATCCGTTCGTTTCAAGGATACACCTGATGATGAAAGCTTATCGCGCCGCTCTCCTCCTCGGCTGCCTTGCCGGCTCCCTTGCCGTTCCGGCCGTTGCCGGCGACGGGCATCACCACCACGCACACGGTCATCCGGACGCGAAGACCGCTGCGAGCGACAGCGCGGCAACGAAGGCGTTCCGCGGTGCGGATGCCCGCATGCATCGCGACATGGACATCCGCTACACCAACGATGTCGATGTCGATTTCGTGCGCGGGATGATCCCGCATCACCGCGGCGCGATCGAGATGGCCAAGATCGCCCGCGAACACTCGAAAGATCCCGAGATCCGCAAGCTCGCCGAGGAGATCATCAAGGCGCAGGACACCGAGATCGCGCAGATGGAAGCGTTCCTGAAGCGCAAGGAAACCGCACCGGGCCGCTAAAGGATCGTCCCGGAAGTCGCCCACCGGTCTTCGGAAAAAGGACGAGCTCTCCGGTACGACTCTGCGGGGGCCAGGACCCGCTCGCCGTAGGATCATGAAACGAGAACGGCTCCCGCATCGTCACGGGCCGGGCCGGCAATCGGCGGGACAAGAACGCTGTCCTGCCGTTTTTAGCTCATAGCGTTTTCATGAGCCTGCTCTTCATCAGACGGTATCGCACGCGATACTGTCTGATGAAGGTTTTCACGATCGAAGACTGCAAATTCATCGTTGTTTCGAGTTCATCCTCGGGCAATGCGCCGGGTGCCGTTCGCGCGCTCCCCCGCATAGGTTTGGCCCGCTTTCGACATCGTCTCTCATGTCGGAACCGCCCGTCGAGGAACCGCCGGCCCTCCCCCAACCCTTCGATCGAACGCGGCTTCCTGCATCGGCAAAATGACAGCACGCTTCATCGCCGCAGGGGCGGATTAAATTCTGACGGGGCAGTTTGGATTTTCATCCCCTCATCGCAATATTTTTGGAGATAATTGGTGCGATCGCGCACTAAAATCGCGATCTTCCAGGATTAAATTTCGATTTCATAACGGTGATAAAACGCACTTCCAAAATACAAATCTCGTAATTACTGTCTCTTTGCAGCAAAAAGTCAGACAAAAAATTTTGCAACTCAGGGATTACGAGAGGATTTCGATATGAAGCGCGTGATGACGGTTACTTTCATCGCAATGGCAGCGGTTGCTCTGCCGATCGCGGCACAGGCCGAGGGCGGTGGCGGCGGCAGCCGCCAGCAGGCCGGCGGCGCCTTCATGAGCAGCTACGTCGACGATCCCTATCATGACCCCCGCTCGGTCCGCTCGCAGCGGATGGGGACGGGCCAGATCCTCGGCGCGCCGATGCTGAGCGAGAACGCCGGCGCCAAGGGCGGCGTCGCCCGCACGGCCGTCCGCCGCGGCACCGTCGAGCCGCGCTGGGCCGCCGGCACCGAGCCGCGCCGCCGGGCGCGCTAATCAGGCCCCGTCCGGCGCGCCGCTCGATCCGCGCCGACGGTCACGCCCTCGCACCTCATCCTCGGTCGCTCCGCTTGAGGAGCGGCCGAGCATTCCGGGCGACATGGCACCGGCTCACACGCCGTCGCGATCCTCGCTACGGCGCGAGCGGCCTTGTGCCTGACGGAGACGGCGCCCGCGCCGCGTCCTGTCACATCGGATGTCTTGGACTTCGCGCACCGACAGGCGGGTCGCCGTCTGTCTTCCAGCCAGCATTCCCTACGTCCCAGCGCGTCTGCTCACGCGTGGCGACGGACAGCGAGGTAAGCCGTGGACGGCATCATTCAAGGTCTTTCGAACTTCCGCGGAACGGTCTTCCCAGGCCAGAAGCAGATGTATCAGCAACTGGTCCGCGACGGTCAGCAGCCCCAGGCGCTCATCATCGCCTGCGCCGATTCCCGCGTCTCGCCCGAGCACATCACCCAATCCGGCCCGGGCGACCTCTTCGTGTGCCGCAACGCCGGTAACATCGTGCCGCCCTTCGCGCAGCAGAACGGCGGCGTATCCTCCGCGATCGAGTACGCCGTCGTGGCGCTCGGCGTGCGCGACATCGTCATCTGCGGCCATTCCGATTGCGGCGCCATGAAGGGGCTCATGAACCCCGAGGCGCTGGGTAACATGCCCAACGTGGCGGCATGGCTCCGTCACAGCCACGCGGCGAACCGGATCGTCTGCGAAGCCTACCCCGAGGGCATGGACCCGAAGGAGCGGCATCGGGCGCTGGCCCTCGAAAACGTCGTGGTGCAGCTCAACAACCTGCGCACCCACCCGAGCGTGGCGGCGGCTCTGGCCCGCGGCAAGCTGCGCCTGCACGGCTGGTTCTTCGAGATCGAGAGCGGGCACGTGCTCGCCTATTGCGGCGAGCGTGGGCGCTTCGTCCCCATCGACGAAGCCACGGATGTTCCCGTCGCGCAGGCTTCGGCTGCGCGGATCGCTACGCCGGAATTTGCCGGCGCCCATGCCATCGCGGCGGAGTAGGAATCTTGCAATGCGCGCCTCCCTCGCCAGGCTGATGCCATCGACCCTCGGCCGGGATCTCCCGGCCTCCTTCGTCGTCTTCCTCGTGGCGATGCCTCTCTGCATGGGTATCGCCATCGCCTCCGGCGTGCCGGCCGAACGCGGCCTCATCACCGGCGTGATCGGCGGCATCATCGTCGGCTTCCTCGCCGGCTCGCCGCTTCAGGTCAGCGGCCCTGCCGCAGGCCTCGCCGTCATCGTCTTCGAATTCGTGCGCGAGCACGGCATCGATGCCCTCGGACCGGTTCTCGTCGCGGCCGGCGCCATTCAGCTCCTCGCGGGTGCGTTGCGGGTCGGCGGCTGGTTCCGGGCGATCTCCCCGGCCGTCGTCCACGGCATGCTCGCCGGCATCGGCATCCTGATCGTGTTGGCACAGATCCATGTGCTGACCGATGCGCTGCCGAAGGCCAGCGGCCTCGACAATCTCGTGGCCATTCCGGGCGCCTTCTTCAACTTCGTCTCCAGCCCCGAAGGCAACCGTCCCGGTGCGGTCGTCGTCGGTATCGCTACCATCGTGGCAATGCTGGGCTGGGAGAAGATCCGTCCGCTCAAGCTCAAGCTGATCCCCGGCGCCCTGGTCGGCGTCGTCGCGGGCACGCTTGTCGCCGTCTTCGGCAGCTTGGACGTCAAGCGCGTCGAGGTGCCGGAAAACATCCTCTCGGCCGTCGCCCTGCCGGGTGCGGGCGATTGGAGCCGACTGGCCGAGCCAGCGATGATCCTGATGGCGGTCACCCTCGCGGTCATCGCCAGCGCGGAGAGCCTGCTCTCGGCGGCGGCGGTGGACCGGATGCATGACGGCCCGCGCACGCAGTACAACCGCGAACTCGGCGCGCAGGGCATCGGCAACGTTCTGTGCGGCTTGGCCGGCGGTCTGCCAATGACCGGGGTGATCGTCCGCTCCTCGGCGAACGTTCAGGCGGGAGCGGTCTCGCGGGCCTCCACCATCCTGCACGGCAGTTGGATCCTCGCCTTCCTGCTGGTCCTGCCGATGGTGCTCAAGGTCGTGCCGACGGCGGCGCTTGCCGGCATCCTCGTGGTGACGGGCTGGCGCCTCGTCAGCCCCGCCCATGCCTTCCACCTGCATGAGCGCTACGGCCTGCCCACCGCCGCGATCTGGCTCGCCACGATGGTGATGGTGGTTGCCACCGATCTGCTCACCGGCGTGCTCACGGGCCTTGCGCTCAGCCTCGCTCAGGTGATCCCGCACTACATCCGGGGTCCGCTCAAGATCGAGGGCGGCGCGGCGCAGACGGTCCAGGCCGGCGCCGTCCGGGCGGTGCCGGAGCTGAAGCTGTCGGGCTCGGCAACCTTCCTGCAACTGCCCCACCTCAACGAGGCGCTAGAGCGCACGCCGGAGGGTACGCCGGTCCGACTCGCAGCGGAGGATCTGCGCCACGTCGATCACACCTGCCTGGAGATGATCCGGGAATGGGCGACGCGGAGGGCAAAGACGGGTGCGCGTGTCGAGGTCGTCGGCGGCGGCGCGAGCGGCCTGCACCACAGCCTCGCCATGGTCGCCCACGCCGCGCCGAAAGACTGACCAAGAGCGCACTCAAAAAAGAGGGCCGGTGCCGCAACTCGCGGCACCGGCCCTCTTTTTTTTCGGTCCCTCACATCGTCTACTCTGGAAGGCCGATCTGCGGCCCTTCGGATCGAGGTCGCGAAGGCTTTAGACCGCGGGCACGCCCTGTGGTCCCCCGATGCGCTGAGCGGCCTCGAACCGGTTGAGGAAGCGCGGCTCCTTCTCCGGTGCGATGCGGATGGTCAGCGCGATGGCGCCCGTGGTTTCGGATTGCCGGTCGAGCACCTCGGCATTCTCGTAGAGCCAGTTCAGGGCAGCGCCGTCTTCCGGCGGCAGCGTCACCGCGAAGGTCGAGCGCGCCCGCGCCACCTGTCCCTCGATCCGCTCGGCCAGCACCGACAGCCCCTCTCCCGTCAGGGCGGAAACGAGGATCGGCGCCGCCCCGGCACCGCGATGGGCAGCGCTGAGATTGACGAGTCGGGTGCGCTCGCCCTCGTCCAGGAGGTCGGCCTTGTTCCAGACCTCGATGATCCGCTCCGCGTCCGGCTCGATCCCGAGTTCGCGCAGCACGCCCTCGACATCCTCGGCCTGGGCCTGGGTGTCGCCGTGCGAGACGTCGCGCACGTGGAGCAGGATGTCGGCCTCGATCACATCCTCCAGCGTGGCGCGGAAGGCGGCGATCAGCGAGGTCGGCAGGTCGGAGATGAAGCCGACCGTGTCGGAGAGAATCACGGTCTCGCCATGCGGCAGCTTGGTTGCCCGCGCCGTTGGGTCGAGCGTGGCGAACAGCATGTCCTGCGCCCGCACCTCGGCCTTGGTCAGCGCGTTGAACAGGGTCGACTTGCCCGCGTTCGTGTAGCCGACCAGCGCCACGATCGGGTACGGCACCCGCGCGCGGCTCTTGCGGTGGAGGCCGCGGGTGCGCGTCACCGCATCGAGATCGCGCTCGATCCGGGTCATCCGCTCCTGGATCATCCGCCGGTCGGCCTCGATCTGGGTTTCGCCCGGGCCGCCGAGAAAGCCGAAGCCGCCGCGCTGACGCTCTAGGTGGGTCCACGAGCGAACAAGCCGGGATTTCTGGTAGGCCAAGTGGGCGTGCTCGACTTGGAGCGTGCCCTCGCGGGTCGAGGCGCGACGGCCGAAGATTTCGAGGATCAGGCCGGTCCGGTCGATCACCTTGGCGCCCCAGGCCTTTTCGAGGTTGCGCTGCTGCACCGGCGAGAGGGCGCAATCCATCACCACGAGACCGATCTCCTCGGCCTTGATCATCCCGGCGACCTCCTCCACCCGGCCCTTGCCGAGATAGGTCGAGGGACGCGGCCGCTGGATATGCACCGAGAGCGCGTGGGCGACGTCGAGATCGATCGCGGCCGCCAAGCCGACCGCCTCGTCGAGCCGTGCCTCGTCGGATCGCACGATCTCGGTCTGTCCGGGTACGGGACGCTGGGCGGCACGGGTGAGGTAGGGACCGACGACCAGGGTGCGGGTCGCGGCGGCAATCTCGCCCTCGGGGGCGGCCTTCGCCTGCAGGCGCGCTTCGCCGGGCGGAAGGAGTTCAGTCATGGCGTCTCCGTGTCATCGTTCCCTTATGTCGGAACGATGACGCCATTTTGCATCCGGCGGCCTACGCAAATGTCGGGATGCGGCTCGTCGGGACCGCATTTCGCTGACAGGAAGGCCGGATCGACGTGGAAATGCGACGGGCGACGGACGTATGCCGGCTCGGAGCCACCGAACGCGCCTGTCGCCGTGTCACGCCTTTTCGGGCGCCGTCTCGTCCGGCTCGAACAGCTGCACCGGGTGTCCCGGCATGATCGTCGAGATCGCGTGCTTGTAGACGAGCTGCGAGTGTCCGTCGCGGCGGAGCAGGACGCAGAAGTTGTCGAACCAGGTCACGACACCTTGAAGCTTGACGCCATTGACGAGGAAGATCGTCAGCGGGATCTTGTTTTTGCGGACATGGTTCAGGAACGTGTCCTGGAGGTTCTGAGCGCGCTCGCCCGCCATTTCTTGTTATCCTTGTTTCGAGACCGCACCCGCGGATCAGCAGGGCCCCGTGCCTTGAGTCGCGGGCCGGCGACTCTCTCGTGGTGGGACCGCTCTGCCGGGGCATTCCATTACAGGGCGAAGCCTGCCGCGATGCAAGAGGCAGCCCCCGGAGCGCAGCGTCAATATCCACCCCTTGCAACCGCAGCCGCCGATTCTTCCGCATCAATGTGCCTCGCAAAACACCCTGTCTTTGACCGTTGTCACTCTGGTGACGACGGCGCGGCGGGCGTTTCGTGAGGGGCACGAAGCCGGCGGCGACAGGCCTTACGGTCCGATGCCGAGCGACTTCAGCTTCCGGTGCAGGGCCGAGCGCTCCATGCCGATGAATTCGGCGGTGCGGGAGATGTTGCCGGAGAAGCGGGCGATCTGCGCGATGAGGTATTCCCGCTCGAAGATCTCGCGGGCCTCGCGCAGGGCCAGGCTCATCAGCTTCTCGCCGCCCGCACCCGTCGGCGTCGTCGGCACCAGCGCGCCGATCTCGGTCGGCAGCATCTCGGATGTGACTTCCTGCTCCGGATCGCTCTGGGTCAGGATCATCAGCCGCTCGACGTTGTTGCGCAACTGACGCACATTGCCGGGCCAATCGTGGGATTGCAGCACCGCCATCGCATCCTCGGCGATGCGCCGCCGTGGCAGGCCGGTGGCCGCCGAGATCTGCTCCATGAAGAAGGAAATCAGTTCCGGCACGTCCTCGCGTCGCTCGGCGAGCGAGGGAATGCGGATCGGCACGACCGAGAGGCGGTGGAACAGGTCCTCGCGGAAGCGGCCCGCGGCGATCTCCTCCGTCAGGTCGCGGGAGGAGGAGGAGATGATGCGCACATCGACGTGGACGCGCGCCGTGCCGCCGACACGCTGGAAGTTCTGATCGACGAGGACTCGCAGGATCCGGCTCTGCGTCTCCTTGGGCATGTCGGCGACTTCGTCGATGTAGAGGGAGCCGCCATGGGCCTCCTCCAGGGCGCCGACGCGCCGCACCCGGCCCTCGCCGCCCTCAACGCCGAACAGCTCGGCCTCCATCGTCTCGGGCGTGATGGTCGCCGCGTTGATGAC
>JAESFL010000169.1_pt1 | contig 60455 bp, 51 predicted proteins | sample 9269401 | NCBI WGS metagenome assembly JAESFL01 (sample SAMN14506025, study PRJNA617098) | algae metagenome | isolation source: Gloeocapsa sp. UFS-A4-WI-NPMV-4B04 and co-occurring heterotrophs from desert... | place: USA: Utah | collected 2006-10-01 | reverse complement strand
CTGCCCCTGCGCATCGTAGACCATACCGATGTTGTTCAGGGTCACCGCCAGCCCCTGCCGATTTCCCACCTCCTCCACCATCGGCAGCGCGCGCTCGTAGTATTCCAGCGCTCTCTGCCGCTGCCCCTGCGCATCGTAGACCGAACCGATGTTATTCAGGGTGGCCGCCAGCCCTTGCCTGTCTCCCACCTCCTCCCTGATCGGCAGCGCGCGCTCGTAGTATTCCAGCGCTCTCTGCCGCTGCCCCTGCGCATCGTAGACCGAACCGATGTTATTCAGGGTGACCGCCAGCCCCTTCCGGTCCCCCACCCCCTCCCGGATCGGCAGCGCGCGCTCGTAGTACTCCAGCGCTCTCTGCAATTGTCCAAGGTCGTGGTAAGTCAAGCCCATCTCGGTGAGCAAACTGGCGATATGCGCGGTCCAGTCCTCGCGAATGGCAAGCTCCAGTGCCTCCTCAATCCACTCGATCCGATTACGCCACAAGCCACGGAGTCTCTGGTATTTCTGCACAGCGTAGAGGAACTGGATCTTCTGCTCAGCATCATGGCCCCAGTGACTCCACACATGCCTGATCTGCGGGTATTCACGCTCTACCGCCCGCCAGTCGCCACCGGCTGAGAGCAGAAACGCCATGTACGCCGCGCTGGTTCTGGCAACGGCTTCGGGGGGCATCCGCCTGCGGGCGAATTCGGCAATGACGGGATGGATCGACAACCGCTCACCGTCAGCTGATTCGAGCAAACTCCGTTTGATGAGGATGCCAAAGGACGACGTTTCGTCACTCGCCACCTCTTGCGCTTGAGCGACCGCAAACGTGTCCGGCTTTGGGGAGAAGGCGCCGAGGCAGTAGAAGGCCTGCGCCACCTCGTCTGGCAGGTCCTCCACGCTCAATGCGATGGTTTGCTCCAGCGTGGGACGCTCGCCGGGGCGGCCACCCAGCCGCTCGCGCGCGAGTCGCAGGCGTCGCGCGGGATCGGACATCTCACGCAGCGCCTCGGCCCGCAGGCCGGCGAGTCCGCCGTGTTGGGGGTCGCCCAGGTAGCCGCCGAGCAGCTCGATCGCCAGCGGCAAACCTCCGACATCCTTCACGAGCACGCGGGCGGCTTCCGGCTCGGCTGCACACACCTCAGGAGCCAGGGACCGCAGCAGCTCGAATGCGGGGTCCGGCTCGAGCTCGGGGACTTTCTCCGTGGCGGAGGGTCCGGCGAAGCTGCGGGCAATGCCGTCATCGCGGGTGGTGAGCAGGTGCGCGCAGTTGGGTCCGCCACAGCGGAGCACGCGTGCGGCAGCTTCATCCCACACGTCGTCGATGATGAAGAGGATGGAACGCATGCCGACCGCGTTCTTGATCTCCCGTGCGCGTTCGGCAGGCTCAGGGATTCTGGACACATCGAGGCCGAGCGCACCGGCCCAATCGGCAAAGATGGCTTCGATCGTGGGGTCCTTGCCCAGCGCCGCCCAAAGCACCCCTTCCGTGAAGTGGGCAAGGATGCGGGGATCGTGCGCCAGCGCAACCGCGAGAGTCGTCTTCCCTGCCCCGCCCGTGCCGCCGATGGAACCGGACGCGTTGCCGCCCGCCGTCAGCCGCGTGACGAGCCGGTCCAGGATCTCCTCACGGCCGACGAAATTCGTCGGCTGTGCGGGAACGCCGTGGAACAGAGGAAAACGCGGATCGGCGGGCGCAGACGGCTGCTGCCCGACGAAGAGGTTGATGTTCTCCGCGGTGTTGCCCTGAAAAATCGCGGCAGCCGAAGCTGGGCGGGTGCCTGGTGCCGCGGCTAAGGGTTTGGGCGCCTGCCCGCGCGCACGCTCCCGATGTCGATGTCGCCAGTGAAGTTGCTGTCGCGCACGCGGACGCCGGTGCCTTCCGCATCCACCTCACGGATGCGCAGCGCCGCCGCGCTCACCTTCTCCAGATCGACACCGATCGCCGGACCCGTTTCCGGGGCGCTGTTTCGGATCAGTTCCAGTAGCGCGCGAGCAGTATCCAAAAGCTCGGTATCATTGTCGGCCCCGGCCTCCTTCAAGTCCTCGGCGACGGATGCCCGCTTTGCCTGGGAGTCCGGCTTGTTCTCGATGGGGGTTACATCTACGGAGCCGTACTTCCGTCGAATGAGAGCCTTGATGCCCTCGTAGGCATCCTTCACCGCGGCTTCCGCGGTCGGCTTCAGGCCAGCAAGGGCGCCGGCGGCGAGGGACGTGACGACGATGCTGACGGGATCCATGGGCCGTGTCGCTTCCGAGGGAGGAACGTACAGCAGACCGATGTGGCAATATGGGGAAGCGCCTGTGCGGTGTGAAGGGAATCGAGACGTGCGCACACCCGTCGTTGGTGTCGGCGGAGGCCGACAGTGTGAAGTTGTAGCCGCCAATTCATACGCTTTCCACGGGCCGCCGATCCTCATCCTCTGCCTCGCGCGCCTCGTCCATGCGGGCTCGGACGGATCATGCCCGGCGCGGCGTCCACGGCGATGCATCTGCCCGCACGTCCCATCCGATCGGTATCATCTGCCCGTATCCGCCCGTCCACACGGCAACCTTTGGACGTGGGGGGCGGCGCGGCTTTGCCATCCATCCCCCGCGCCGCTATCTTGGGCGCCCTCGATTCAGGCCCCCCGCGCCCGCGTGCGCGGGGTTCTAGCGTTCAACGATCCACGGAGCGGCTTTCCATGCGGATGCTGGTGCTGGGGGCGGGGCTGCAGGGAAGTGCCTGCGCCTACGACCTGCTTGCCTATACCGACCACGACGTGGTCCTGGCCGACCTCAACGTCGACCGCCTTCCCGCCTTTCTGCAGCCGTACCTGGGCAACCGGCTCACGGCGGTGCGGGTGGATGCCAACGACCGCGCGGGCGTGCGCCAGCTGATGGAAGGCATCTCCGCCACCATGAGCGCCTTTCCGTACTACTTCAACCTCGCGATGGCCGAGGCGGCGATCGATGCCGGCTCGCACTTTTGCGACCTGGGCGGCAACACGCAGATCGTCCACGACCAGAAGGCGCTGGCCAGCCGCGCCATCGCCAAGGGCGTGACCGTGGTGCCGGACTGCGGCCTGGCCCCGGGGATGGTGAACATCCTGGCGGAGCACGGCATCACGCAGCTGGACGAGGTGCAGTCCGTGCGCATCAAGGTGGGCGGCCTGCCGCAAAAGCCGGAGCCCCCCCTGAACTACCAGGTGGTGTACAGCCTGGAGGGCGCGCTGGACTACTACACCACGCTCTCGTGGGTGCTGCGCGACGGCAGGCAGACGCAGGTCAAGGCGCTCTCCGAGATCGAGCACCTGGAGTTCCCGGGGATCGGCACGCTGGAGGCGTTCCACACCGCCGGCGGCCTGAGCACCATGGCCCAGCGGTACGAGGGCAAGGTGCCCACCATGGAGTACAAGACGCTGCGCTACCCGGGCCACGCGGAGATGATGGCCGTGATGCGCGACATCGGGCTGATGGGGCTGGAGCCGGTGGACGTGAAGGGGACCAGGGTGGTGCCGCGCGACGTCTTCATCTCCATCGTGGGGCCGCGGCTCAAGAAGGACTACCGCGAGAGCCCGGACCAGGTGGCGCTGCGCGTGGAGGCCGAGGGCACGGACAAGGGCGAGCACGTGCTCTACCGCTACGACCTGCTGGACCGCTACGACGCGGATACGGGGATCACGGCCATGATGCGCACGACGGGCTTTTCGCTGGCCATCACGGGTGCCATGCAGGCCGGGGGCAAGGTCAAGCCCGGCGTGTGGACCCCGGACGAGGCCATGCCTCCCCGCGAGTACATCGCCGCCCTCGCCGAGCGCGGCGTGGTGATCCAGGAGAGCCGGGTCGTGCTCCGGTGACCTGGAGTGCGTGAGTGCGGAAGGGCCCGGCGGCATGCCGGGCCCTTTTTCGTGGTGGCGGCGGTCCGCCCTGAGCGGCTGAAGCCGCCGCTGGGACAGCCATAAGCCCTGTCTCGCGCCGACGCGCTCTGCGAACAGGGCTTCAACTGCGTTACCCCCGGTTCGCGACGAGCGCCGCACTCCGAAGGAGCGTCGCCGGCACCCCGCCCCGGTGCACCTCCTCCGCCTGTGCACGGGCTGTCGGCGAAGGCCGACATTGCGGGTTCACTGCCGCGATTTCAATCGCCGGAGGCCCGTGCTCCGCACCCGCGACGGCACTCCACCTCCGGCCGGCCAATCTCCGCCGGTCCGCGCGGCACTGGCCCGCGCCGGACCCGTCGGCGAAGGCCGACATCACGTTTTCGGTGCCGCGACTTCAGTCGCCAGGTGCGGATGCCCGCCTCGCTCCCTCGGCCCTGTCCCGGCCCCCGGCGCCGCCGCCGCCCTGCGCCGCCCTGCCCTGCCCCAATCATCCTCCCTCCTTGACTTCCATCCCCCTCTCCATTATTTAGACACGTGTCTAATAGATAATCATCTAATAGACATCCATCTACAGATGCGAGGCGATGCTGGACGAGACGTTGCGCGCGCTGGGCGATCCCACGCGGCGCGAGATCCTGCGGGTGCTGCGCGCGGGCGACCTGACGGCGGGGGAGATCGCGTCACGGTTTCCCATGACGGGCGCGTCGGTGTCGCACCACCTGTCCGTGCTCAAGGGCGCCGGCCTGGTGCGCGCCACCCGCGACGGACGCAACCTCATCTACTCGCTGGAGACCACGGTCTTCCAGGAGTTCCTTCAGCAGATGCTGGATCTTTTCGGCAAGGGAGACGAGAAATGAGAAGCCGCTGGCTGGGACCCGCCGTCGTGGCGGCCATGTGGGTGTTCGCGGCCGCCGTCTACACGCGCCTGCCGCAGCGCGTGCCCTCGCACTGGAACCTGCAGGGCGAGGTGGACGGCTGGATGACCAAGCCGTGGGGGCCGCTCATGCAGCCCCTCATCGCCACGTTCATGTTGGCCGTGTTCCTCCTGCTGCCCCGCATGGACCCGCGCCGCGCCAACTCGGACTACATCGCCGAGGTGCGCCGGCTCACGATGAACCTGCTCGTCTGCTTCTTCGCCGTGGTGGAGGTGGCGGTGCTGGGGAGCGCGCTGGGCTGGCCCGTGGACGCGGACCGGGTGGCCCTGGTCGCCATCGGACTGCTGTTCATGGGATTGGGCAACTTCCTCCCGCGCATCCGCAGCAACTGGCTCATCGGGTTCCGCACGCCGTGGACGATGGACAACGAGCGGGTGTGGCGCGCAACCCACCGCGTGGGAGGACGGGCGCTGGTGGTCGCGGGGATGATGATCGCCGTGGGCGCGCTGCTGGCCCCCGGCCCACGCGGCTGGCTGATCGGCGCGGGGCTCGTCACCGGGGTGGCCGTGCCGTTCATCTACTCGTACGTCGCCTACCGCCGCGACGCCTCCGGCCGCCCCGTCTGATCCACCGAACGCGCTCGCCTCGATCGCGCACCATCGGCCGATGGACGACGACTCGCCCCCGCACCAGTCTTGGCGCGGGGGCGAGCGTTTCGTCGTATGGCGGCCACCGGCCGCCCCATCTCCGCCGGTCCGCGCGGCACTCGCCCGTGCCGGACCCGTCGGCGAAGGCCGACATCACGTTTTCGGTGCCGCGACTTCAGTCGCCGGGGCCGGATGCCCGCCCTCCCTCCCGAAGCCGATCCCCATCGCCGCCGCCGCTCATCCCATCCCGACTCACGTCTCCCGCATCCACCGCCGCATCTCGGCCCAGGTGGGCTCCTTGCCGTACATCAGCATCCCCAGGTGGAACACCTTGCCCGCCGCGCGGCGCAGCATCCACACGGAGGCGGCCAGCAGCACCACCGACAGCGCCACCTCCCACGCGGGCACCCGGTCCAGCAGCATCCGCACGGGAAGCACGCTCGCGGAGAACGGCGGCACGATGCTCAGCACGCGCGTCAGCGTCAGCTCCGGCCCGCGGAACGCGATGAACGCCAGCGCCGTGACGCCGATGGGCAGCATCATCAGCCCGGAGCGGCTGGAGGTGTTGGGGTCGTCCACCACGGCGGCCACCATGGCCAGGAACGCGAACCAGAACCCGAACCCCAGCACCGCCACCAGCACCAGCGTGGCGATGAGCGCGGGGCTGCCCGCCGCGCGGGGAAGCGCGGGGAGCGACACCCCCAGCGCCCGCGCGCCCAGCCCCAGCAGCACGAACGACAGGGCCATGCTCGCCAGGTTCGCCAGGGTGATGGCGGAAAGGCCCAGGATCTTGCCGTCCACCCAGCTCTGCGGGGGGATGGCGGCCACCACCTGCTCCGTGACCCGGTTCTGCTTTTCGCCCGTGATGCTCATGAACACATAGCCCACGCCCGCGAACACCCCCATCAGGCTCAGGGTGATGGTGAGGATGGTGAGCACCGTCTCGCCCCGGGAGCGCGGCGGCGTGGCGTCCGCCGTGTAGGTGACGTCCAGCGTCACGGGGGCCAGCAGCGCGGGGAGCTGCTCCGGCCGCACGCCCACGGTGCCGAAGCGCGCCTGCATGGCCGCGGCGCCCAGCACCTGCTCCAGCTCCGCCCGCCACCGCGCGCGCTCCCCCGCCAGGAGCGTGGGCGGCCCGTCCGCGCGCCAGGTGACCAGCCCCGCCAGCTCGCCGCGCTCCACAGCCTGCCGCAGCGCGGGCGCCCGGTCCGCGGGATGCACCTGGATGCGCAGCCGGCTGCCGGGCGCAGTCTCCAGCCGCAGCCCCTGCGCCCCCGCGACGGCGATCTCCACCGGGCGGTCCGCGCTCCGGGCCGCCATCTGCCCGACCCCCCACCCGCCCCCACCCGCCACGAGGGCGATGACGAGCCCGATGATCATCTCGCGGATCTTGAAGAACCGCAGGAACTCCCAGCGGGCCACCTCCCAGGTGGCGCGAAGCGGGCTCACGCGGCCACCTCCGCCGGCGTGCCGGCATCGTCCGTCTCGCCGCCCACGGCGCGGACGTACGCCTCGTGCAGGGTCACGGGCGCGGAGTGCACCTCGCGCACGTCCAGCGACTGCGCGGCGGCCGCGAGCACGGGGTTCAGGGGCGCGTCCGGCGCCAGGTACAGCGTCAGCTCGCCCGGGGTGGCCGCGTCCACGCGCAGCACGGCGGGGTGGGCGGCCAGCGCGGCGCCGTCCGCGGCACCCGCCACGCGCAGCACCAGCCGCGTCTCGCGGGTCCAGCGCTGGCGGATCTCCGGCAGGGTGCCGCGGAGCACGGGACGGCCGCGGCTCATCACCATCACGTGGTCCGCCAGGCGCTCCACCAGCTGCATCTGGTGCGCGGACAGGAGCACGGTCGTGCCCCCGTCGCGCATCTCGCGGATCAGGTCCAGGAAGAACTCCTGGTTCAGGGGATCCAGCCCGCTGAACGGCTCGTCCAGCACGGCCAGGCGCGGCCGGTGCAGCACGGCGCTGATGAACTGAACCTTCTGCTGGTTGCCCTTGGACAGCGACTTGAGGGGATCGCCGCCCCGGTCGCCCAGCCCCATACGCTCCAGCCACCCCTCGGCGGCGGCGCGGGCCGCGCGGCGCTCCATCCCCCGCAGCACGCCGAAGTACACGAGCGTCCGCAGCACCTTGATCTCGGGATACAGGCCGCGGTCCTCGGGCAGGTAGCCCACGTGCTCCGGGCGCGGGGGCGCCGCGGTGCCGTCCAGCCGGTAGGCGATGCGCCCCGCGTCCGGCCGCTGCAGCCCCAGCAGCATGCGGATGAGGGTGGATTTTCCCGCGCCGTTGGGTCCCAGCAGCGCGAACACCTCCCCGCCCTGCACCTGCATCGACACGTCGTCCACCGCCGTCACCGCGCCGAAGCGCTTGGTCACGCCTTCCACGCTCACGACCCACTCGCCCATGCGCCCTTCCTGTCTGATGCGCGGAATCACCCTCCGCCGAAGCGGCGTTCAATGCGCCCTACTACGATGCCGGGCGGCGGCGGTTTCCGGGGATACGTTTTCGTTACAGCCGGGCGCCCACGGACATTGCTCGCACCGCGGCCGGGATGATCCAGATTCCACCCGCGGCTCACCGCACCTGCTCGTACACGGCGGGAGGCGGCGGGGACGCGGGACAGTTGCGCGGGTCTCCCCCGGGCGCGGGCGCGATCCCGGAGCGTTCCGCGTTCACGCGGCTGATCTCGCACAGCCGCCAGGTGAAGCGGGCGTTGTCGTCCGCGCTCCACACGGTGCGCAGGCGGACGGTGCGGATGACGGTCCAGGCGATGGCGCGGCCGGCGGAGTCGGCCGCGGGGCCGGAGCCGCCCAGGTGCAGGTTGGCGCTCAGCGTATCCGGCTTCTCCCACCACCCGCCCACGTGATGGATCCGCGCGCCGGACGCCGTGAGCGTCGTATCGGCCACCAGCGCCGTGCGTCCGCCGGTCCGCACGCGGCAGAGCGGCGGCTCGGCGGGATTGGTGGACCGGCGCGGATCGGCCGTGTGCGGCCCCTACGAGAAGGTGAGGGTGCGCGCCCCCTGCCTCCACAGCCCCGCGTACGAGTCCGTGCCGATGGGGTGCTCGTCGCGGTAGCCGGGCGGCAGCTTGAAGACGAACGGGCCGGCATCGAACACCTGCCATCCCGTCGTGTCCGCCATCGCCACCGGGGGGCACGCGGGCTCGCCGCCGCACGCCGCGCCGGCCGCCAGCGCGAGGAGCACCGCCGCCGTCTTCATCCACCGCATCGCAGTGCCTCGCATCCCGCCTCCATCGATCCGCACACCCGTCCGCTCCGGCCGCCGCATGGATGCAATCATCGGACAATCCGGTGGAAGGTGACGACGGACAGCGAATCCGGAAAAACATCAAGGGTACAGAGGAACGGAAAAAGCCAGAGGAACAGGGGAACACGAGTTCTCTGTTCCTCTCTTTTATCCTCTGTTCCTCTGTACTCCAATTCTTTTCCAGGATCTGGGATGATGCGGATCATCGCACGCATCCACCGGATCGCATCCCACGGACAACGCGCGGCCCGGAGACGGATCTCCGGGCCGCGCGATGGATCGAGACGATGACGCCGCGTCGCCTCAGGGCACCGTGAGCGTCACGGGCGCGGAGTAGCCGATGCCGCCGTCCTTGTCGCGGACGTAGACGGCCTCGGCGTGCGTGCCGGACGGGTAGGCGTACGACGGCGTGGTGATCCACTGGCCGGGCGTGGCGGGCATCCACGCGCTGTACGTGCCGTTGCCCCGCCGCACGCGGTACTGCCACGGCCCGTCCAAAGCACCCGCGTCCGTGAAGCGGAAAGCCACGGGGCCCCGCGGCGCGGCGGGATCGGCCAGCTGCGCCTGCACCACGGGGCGCGCGTTGTTCACCCGGACCGTGCGCAGGTACTCCGTCTCCGCGCCGTCCTTGTCCCGCACCTTCGTGCGCGTGACGAAGGTGTCCTGGTCCACGAGCGCCGGGCACGTCACCGTGCGCGTGGTGCCGAACGCGCCGTATCCCCCGCCCCGCCCGCAGTCGAAGGCGAACTGCAGCGTCGCGCGGTCCGCCGTCCCCGGGTCCGACGGGGACGAGGCCGCGATGGTGTACGGGCTCGCCTCGTACGTGGTGTTGGTGGCCGTGACCACCGCGCTGGGCCTGGAGTTGGTGACCGTCACCTGCGTGGTGAGCGAATCCATCATCCCCCCGCGGTCCGTGACGTACAGCTTGACTGTGTACACCCCCTGGTCCGCGTACTTGCGCCCGCCCCGGCCCACGGACGAGCTGCCGTCGCCCCAGAACCACTGGTAGTACAGGCCGCGGACCTCGGTGGTGTCCGTGGCCTGGTTGGGGTCGCTCACGCTCAGGGGGATGACGGCCGGCACCCCCTCGCCCACGGTGACGGGCCCGCCGGCCACGGACACGTCCGGCGGCAGGTTCTGCTCCACGGCCAACGTAGTCCACACCGTGTCCGCCACGTTGTCGTCGTCCGTGACGATCACGCGCAGGGTGTAGGTGCCGGCGTTCAGTTGCAGGGAGGCCACGGAGGTATGGCTCACCCAGGTCTCCACGTTATTGTGCCAATATGTCCACGCGTAGGTCAGCGCGTCGCCGTCCGCGTCCGTGGAGCCGGCCGCGCTGAAGGTGTAGCGGTGGCCGCTCACCAGTCCCGGCGGATACGAGAGCGCGGCCACGGGCGCCACGTTGCTCGCCACGTTCCGCCAGATCACGGGCCGCCTCACCGGGTTCCCGTTCTCCAGCACCACGGCCCACCCCGTCACGTGGCCGCTGCTGTTGACGGCGAACGCGTCGCCCCGGTCGCCGTAGCTGTGGGCGCTGGGCAGCATGCGCAGGCCGCCCTCCGCCGTCCAGATCATCCCGTGGTATTCGTTGCTCTCCGCCATGGTGCCCACCACCACCCCCTGCTCATTGATCGCCCGGGCGTAGGTGGCAGTGGGCAGCCTGCTCAGGTAGCGCAGGGTGCCGGTGGTGGCGCCGGGCGCGGACGGCGTCCACACGAACGAACCGGCGCCGATCGCGCCCACGATCTGGCCTGCCTCGTTGATGCCCGCCGCGGTGCTGCTCTGCCAGTCCGGCGTGCCCAGGCCGATCATCCCCGTGGCGGGCGTCCACAGGAAGGCCTGGCGCTGGCCGCTGGCCGTGAGGCTTTCGCCCACCACCCAGCCGGCGCTGTTCACGTCCCGGCCCTGGCTGCGCGCGCCGCCCAGCGTCCCCAGGTCCCGCATGACGCCCGTGGTGTCGCCCGGGAACGCGGGAGTCCACAGGAACGCGTGCTGGGCCCCGGCAGCGTTTTGCGCGTGGCCCGTCACGTGGCCGGCGTTGCTGACGGCCGTGCCCCCGCTGTGCAGCCCGGGAGAGGCGATCACCCCCAGGTCCTTGGCCTTGTAGCCGCCGGCGCCGTCCGGCGTCCACAGGGTGGCGCGATCGTAGCCGGCCGAATTGCGGCTGGTGCCGGCAATCTGGCCGTTCCCGTTGATGCCGAACCCAATGCTGCTGTCCCGCAGGGCAAGCCCGGGGAGAATCCGCAGCAATCCCGTGTTCGCACCGGGCGAGGCCGGCGTCCACACGAACGTGTGGGGCCTGTCGCCCGCGTACCGGCGCGTGCTGCCGGTTACCTGCCCGGCGTCGTTGATGCCGTACGTGTTGCCCTCGAAGCCCAGATTCACCACGTGCGTGCCGGTACCCACCTGGTGCGACTCCATGGGCCCGGCCCCCGCCGCGACGGCTTCGGGACGGGTGGAGGGGATGGTCGGCGCCTGGTCCATGCACGCGGCCAGCAGCACGGGGAGCAGTAGCGCCAGGTAACGGCGCGTACGGAACGGCGTGGAAGTCATGAGCATACCGGGGGGGCGGTGAGGGGAGAAACGGCATCGGACCGGGGGGGCGCGCAGAACGTCTCAATGTACACGCACAACGCGGACCCAGGCAGCCCTCCGTACGCAATCGGCCATCCCATTCCTCCGGCCGGTGCCCACGATCCGCGGCCCCTGCCGCGCTCCGTCACGCCGTGCAGCGCATCGATCGCCGGTCCATCGGTTTGATGCGGCACCCGTTCCACCGCGGCCGGCGCAATCCGATCCACGATGCGGGAGCAGCACGCCGTCTCGTAGTCAGGGCTCCCCTTCACGGGTCGCGATCGGGGGATGCCGTGCCTCGGCGGACCTCCGCGCCGTGCGCTCACCATCCTGCACCGGCAAACGTGGCCTACGGAGCTCACGCAGAGCAGCAAAGGGGCGGAGCACTCTTTTCCAGGATCGTGGATGATGCGGATCATCGCACGCATCCACTGAACCGCATCCACCGAAAAACACGCGGCCCGGAGACGGATCTCCGGGCCGCGCGGATGGAGCGGGACGAAGCCGCGTCCGCTCAGGGCGACGTGAGCGTCACGGGCGCGGAGTAGCCGATGCCGCCGTCCTTGTCGCGGACGTAGACGGACGCGTCGTACGTGCCGGGGGACGGGTACGTGTACTCCGGCGTGGTGATCCACGTGTCCGGCGTGGCGGGCATCCACGCGCTGTACGTGCCGTTGCCATTCCGCACGCGGTACTGCCAGGGCCCGTCCGAAGCACCCGCGTCCGTGAAGCGGAAGTAGAGGGGGCCCTGCGGCGTGTAGGGATGCCACAGCCGGGCCTCCACCACGGGACGCGCGTTGTTCACGCGGACCGTGCGCAGGTACTCCGTCTCCCCGCCGTCCTTGTCGCGCACCTTCGTCCGCGTGACGAAGGTGTCCTGGTCCACGAGCGCCGGGCACGTCACCGTGCGCGTGGTGCCGAACGCGCCGTATCCCCCGCCCCGCCCGCAGTCGAACGCGAACTGCAGCGTCGCACGGTCCGCCGTCCCCGGATCGGAGGGGGACGAGGCCGCGATGGTGTACGGGCTGGCCTCGTACGTGGTGTTGGTGGCCGTGACCACGGCGCTGGGCCTGGAGTTGGTGACCGTCACCTGCGTGGTGAGCGAATCGATCATCCCCCCGCGGTCGGTGACGTACAGCTTGACGGTGTACACGCCCTGGTCCGCGTACTTGCGCCCGCCCCGGCCCACGGACGAGGTGCCGTCGCCCCAGAACCACTGGAAGTACAGCCCGGAGACCTCGGTGGTGTCCGTGGCCTGGTTGGGATCGCCCACGTTCAGGGGGATGATGGCCGGCACCCCCTCGCCCACGGTGATGGGCCCGCCGGCGACGGACACGTCCGGCGGCAGGTTCTGCTCCACGGCGAACGTGGTCCACGCCGTGTCCCGCGCGCCGTCGTCGTCCGTGACGATCAGCCGCAGGGTGTAGGTACCGGCGCTGTCCAGCTTGAGGGTGGCCACGGAGGTGGGATTGTTCACGCCCGTCGCCACGTCCCTGTACCAGTACGTCCACGCGTAGGTCAGCGCATCGCCGTCCGCGTCCGTGGAGCCGGTGGCGCTGAAGGCGTAGCGGTGGCCGCTCACCAGCCCCGTGGGATGGGAGATCGCGGCCACCGGCGCCACGTTGCTGGCCACGCCGCGCCAGATCACGGCGCGCTTCACCTGGTATCCGTTCTCCAGCACCACCGTCCATCCCGCCACGTGGCCGCTGGCGTTGATGCCGTACGCGGCGCCCGCGAGGCGGTCGGTGCCGGCGGTGGGCAGGTCGCGCATGCCGCCCTGCTCCGTCCAGATCATCCCCACTTCGTGGCTGCCCTGCATGGCGTCGCCCACCACCATCCCCTGCTCGTTGACGTCCCAGCCGTCGCTGAAGGTGCTGTAGGCGGTCGGGTAGGTGGGCAGGGTGCCCAGGTCTCGCATGGTGCCGGTGGTGGCGCCCGGCCCGGAGGGCGTCCACAGGAACGCGTGGCCGCCGCTCTCGCCCACGATCTGCCCCGCCTCGTTGATGCCCCGCGCAGAGCTGTGCACGGCGCCCGGAAGCGCGCCCAGGTTGATCATCCCCGTGCCGGGCGTCCACAGGAAGGCACGGGTGCGGCCGTCGGCCAGGAGGCTTTCGCCCACCACCCAGCCGTCGCTGTTCACGTCCCGGCCGTAGCTGCGCGCGCCGCCCAGCGTCCCCAGGTCCTGCATGGCGCCCGTGGTGTCGCCGGGGGAGGCGGGGGTCCACAGGAACGCGCGGATGGCCCGGGCCGCGTTGTGCGCGTAACCCGTCACGTGGCCGGCGTTGCTGATGCCCGCGCCCCAGCTGTGCAGCCCGGGATACGCGATCACCCCCAGGTCCTTGGGCCGGTAGCCGCCGGAGCCGTCGCGCGTCCACAGGACGGCGCGCTCGTAGCCGGTGGAATTGCGGCTGGTGCCCACCACCTGGCCGGTCTCGTTGATGCCGTACGCCAGGCTGCTGTCCCGCAGGGAAAGGTCAGGAAGAATCCGCAGCGATCCGTTGCTCGCGCCGGGCGAGGCGGGCGTCCACGTGAACGCGCGGGGCTTCTGTCCCGTGTACTGGGTGGTCCCGGCCACCTGCCCGGCGTCGTTGATGTCGTACGCGGTGCCGGGCACGCCCAGGTTCACCACGTGCGTGCCCGTCCCCACCTGGTGCGACTCCACGGGCCCGGCCGCCGGCGCCACGGCCTCGGGACGGGCGGACGTGGGGGTCGGCGCCTGGTCCACGCAGGCGGCCAGCAGCGCGGGGAGCAGCAGCACCGGCGCGCGGCGCATGCGGAACGGCGTGGAGCTCATGGGCGAACCGGGGGGAAACGGGGAGAAAACGTCGCGGAGCATGGAGATGGATAGCCTTGCAATATAAACGAATCACAAGATTTACGCAGGCTGGCGTACGCAATCGGCCATGTCATTTCGCCCGCGATTCCACCCGTGGCGGAGGCAAGGCCGCCCCATCCATCCAGAAGCCGCGTCCCCCGTCACCGCCCAGGATGAGCGGGGGAGGACGATTCCCCCGGGCGCGGGAACGGGGCACTTTACCCGCCACGCTCCAACGGACGAACTGATCCACGGAGCGGGAGCAGCACGCGGTCTCGAATCAGGACCCCCTTTTACGGATCGCGAGCGGGGGATGCTGTGCCTCGGCGAATTTCCGCGCCGTGCGCCCACCATCCTCCCCTGGCAAACGTGGCTTACTGATCTCACGCAGAGCAGCAGAGGGGCAGAGCAGCAGAGGAGTTTCTCTGGTCCTCCGCCTTTCTGCCCCTCTGCGTGCAAGCTTTCCCTGAGCCGTGCGCGTTCCACGAAAACGCGCGGCCCGGAGACGGATCTCCGGGCCGCGCGGATGGATCGGACGAAGCGTCCGCTCAGGGCACCGTGAGCGTCACGGGCGCGGAGTAGCCGATGCCGCCGTCCTTGTCCCGCACGTAGACGGCCTCGGCGTGCGTGCCGGACGGGTAGGCGTACGCCGGCGTGGTGATCCACGCGCCGGGCGTGGCGGGCATCCACGCCGTGTAGGTGCCGTTGCCCCGGCGCACGCGGTACTCCCACGGCCCGTCCGCCGTCCCGCCGTCCGTGAACCGGAACGCGACGGGGCCCTGCGGCGCGGCGGAATCCGCCAGCTGCGCCTGCACGACAGGGCGGGCGTTGACCACGCGCACGGTGCGCACGTACTCCGTCTCCGCGCCGTCCTTGTCCCGCACCTTCGCCCGCGCCTGGAAGGTGTCCTGGTCCGCCAGCGCCGGGCAGGTCGCCGTGCGCGTGGTGCCGAACGCGCCGTATCCCTCGCCCCGCCCGCAGTCGAACGCGAACTGCAGCGTCGCGCGGTCCGCCGTCCCCGGGTCCGACGGCGACGAGATGGTGACGGCGTACGCGGCGCCCTCGGACGTGCTGGCCGGCACGCCCACCGCGGCCGTGGGCGGCGCGTTCACGACGTCCGCGTGGATGTACGCCGTGTCGGCCAGGCCGCCGCCGTCGCGCACCACCAGCCGGATCTCGTACCGCCCCTGGTCCGCGTACCGCTTCGTGGGCGCGGCCGACGTCGTGCCATCCCCCCAGCTCCACCGGTAGGTGAACGTGGAGTCCTGCGGATTGCCGTCGCTCACGGTGAACGACGGGCCCAGCAGGGCGCCTTCCGGCCACACGGCCGGAACGCCGGTGATCTGCGCCACCGGCGCCGCGTTGGCCGCCACGGTGACGGTGGCCTGCGCCGTGTCCGCGAGCCCGTCCGCCGTCGCGATCACACGGACCGTGTGGGTGCCGGCGCGCAGGGCCAGCGTGGTCGACGGCGTGGTCCCCGTGGTGCGGTCGGTCGTGCCGTCGCCGTCCAGGTCCCAGTGAAAGGTGAGCGGCCGGCCGTCGCTGTGCACGCTGGCGGACGCGTCGTACGTGTACGTGTGCCCGGACACGGGCGATGCGGGAGCGGCGAGCGCGGCCGTGACCGCGGGGGCTGGGAGAAGGGCGTGCCACAGGACGGCGCGCCACTTTCCGTCCGGCCCCTTGATCCGCCCCGCCACGCGCCCGTCGTCCGCGATGGCCGTGGCGACGCCCTGGTGGCCGGGCGGCAGGTACAGCACCCGCCGCACGCCCCCCGTCCACACCACCGGCTCCTCCACGCGGGCGGGGTCATAGCGGCGCTGGACGCCCGCCACCTGCCCATGCGTGTTGATCGCATATCCCTCGCTGTAGTGCGCCGAAGACGCTTCCGGGGCCAGGCGCCGCCGGGTGCCCGTCGTGGCTCCCGGCGCGAAGGGCGTCCACACCCAGGCGTAGCGGGAGCCGAACTGGCCGCTGGCGTTCAGGTCTGCCCCCCAGCCCACCACCTCCCCCACGTCGTTGATCCCCCGCGCGTGGTGGCTGTCGCCGGGGGTCTTCATGGAGCTGATGGCGACCACCCGCACGGCCCCCGGCTTCCAGATGAACGCGCGCGAGTAGGCGGCCAGGTACGCCGCCCCCACCACCTGCCCGGCGTTGTTGATGCCGTTCGCCACGCCGTCGTTGCCCCCCAAGTCGCCCAGGATGCGCATGGTGAACGTGGTGGCGCCGGGCGACGAGGGCGTCCAGAGGATGGCCCGCCGCCAGTCGTACTCCTCGTGCGACATCCCAGCCACCTGCCCCGCGTCGTTGATGGCTTCCGCGCGGCTGCGGGGATAGCGGGACTGCAGCATGCCCAGGTCCACCGCCACGTACCCGCTGTCCGTCGGCACCCACACGGTGGCGCGCTCGGGATAGCTGCTGAAGCCCGCCACGGCGCCCGACTCGTTGATGGCGGCCGCCTCGGAGCGGTATCCGGCCACGGGCGGGAGCGCCACCATCGTCCCCGTGGCGGCCCCCGGTGAGGCCGGCGTCCAGACGAACGCGCGCGTGTTCGACTCGCCGAACGTGATCGTGCCGGTCACCTGCCCCGCCTCGTTCAACCCCGTCGCCACGCTGGCGATTCCTCCCATCGTCCCCAGCTCGATGTGCCACGGGCTGGACGCCGCCGCACCGGACGGGGCGGAAGGGGCCGGCGCGGCGGCATCCAGCCCGGCGGCGGCCGGCGGCGGCGCGACGGGGTGGCGGTCCGCGCAGGCGGCCAGCGCGAGCGTCGCGGCAAGGACGAGGAGGGCGCGGGGGTGCGCGGCGGGGGAGGAGGAAGGGGAAGTCATGGCATCATCACCTGCGCACGAGAACGCCCGCGCGCACACGACGCACCCGGGGAGACAATAGATATGCACGCGGCGGGGATTGGGGAAGCAAAATCTGCGGATGGCGCGGCGGACGCACGCGCATCCCCGCCCGTGCGCATCGCCGGGCCGGTGCACCTCCCGCCGCCGCCCGCCGGGTGCTATCTTCCCGCCCGCAAACGACCTGGCCCGGCGGCCCCGGCTGCCCGCGATCGACATCGGACCCGATCCCCCACCATGAGCAATACAGATACGTCGCGCTTCATCTACGTCATGAAGGAGCTGCGGAAGGTGGTTCCGCCCAACCGCGAGATCCTCAAGGGGATCTGGCTCTCCTTCTATCCCGGCGCCAAGATCGGCGTCGTGGGCCCCAACGGCAGCGGAAAGTCGTCGCTGCTGCGCATCATGGCCGGCGTGGACAAGGACTTCAACGGCGAGGCCTGGGCCGCCGAGGGCACCCGCATCGGCTACCTGTCGCAGGAGCCGGAGCTGGACCCCGCCCTGGACGTGCGCGGCAACGTGGAAGAGGCCGTCCGCGCCCAGCGCGACCTGCTGCGCCGCTTCGACGAGGTGAACGCGAAGTTCGGCGAGGTGAGCGACGACGACGAGATGAACAAGCTCCTGGAAGAGCAGGCCCGGATCCAGGACGCCATCGACGCCGCCAACCTGTGGGAGCTGGACCGCAAGATCGAGATCGCCATGGAGGCCCTGCGCCTGCCCCCGCCCGACGCCCGCGTGGAGAACCTGTCCGGCGGCGAGCGGCGGCGCGTGGCCCTGTGCAAGGTGCTGCTCGAAGAGCCCGACATGCTGCTGCTGGACGAGCCCACCAACCACCTGGACGCCGAGTCCGTGGCGTGGCTGGAGCACCACCTGGCGGAGTTCAAGGGCACCATCGTGGCCATCACCCACGACCGCTACTTCCTGGACAACGTGGCGGAGTGGATCCTGGAGCTGGACCGCGGCGAGGGCATTCCCTGGAAGGGCAACTACTCCAGCTGGCTCGAGCAGAAGCAGGAGCGGCTGCGGCGCGAGGAGAAGCAGTCCAGCGCCCGCAGCCGCAGCCTGGAGCGCGAGCTGGAGTGGGTGCGCATGGCCCCGCGCGCGCGCCAGTCCAAGAGCAAGGCCCGCCTGACCAGCTACGAGCAGATGCTGGACGCGGACCAGCGGGAAAAGGTGACCACGGCCGAGATCATCATTCCCGCCGGCCCGCGCCTGGGCGACGAGGTGGTGGTGGCCGACAAGGTCAGCAAGGCGTTCGGCGACAAGCTGCTCTTCGAGGGGATGGAGTTCCGCCTGCCCCGCGGCGGCATCGTGGGCGTGATCGGGCCCAACGGCGCGGGCAAGACCACGCTGTTCCGCATGATCACGGGCGGCGAGACGCCCGACGCCGGCAAGCTGGCCGTGGGCGCCACGGTCAAGCTGGCCTACGTGGACCAGAGCCGCGACTCGCTCAACGGCGAGAACAGCGTGTGGCAGGAGCTGAGCGCGGGGCAGGACTTCATCGAGCTGGGCAAGGCCAAGGTGAACAGCCGGGCGTACTGCGGCTGGTTCAACTTCAAGGGGAGCGACCAGCAGAAGCTGGTCAAGACGCTCAGCGGCGGCGAGCGCAACCGGGTGCACCTGGCCAAGGTGCTCAAGGAGGGCGGCAACCTGATCCTGCTGGACGAGCCCACCAACGACCTGGACGTGGACACGCTGCGGGCGCTGGAAGAGGCGCTGCTGGACTTTGCCGGGTGCGCCGTGGTCATCAGCCACGACCGGTGGTTCCTGGACCGCATCGCCACGCACATCCTGGCGTTCGAAGGCGAGAGCCAGGTGGTGTGGTACGAGGGCAACTACCGCGAGTACGAGGCGGACAAGAAGCGCCGCCTGGGCGCCGCCGCCGACATCCCGCACCGCATCAAGTACAAGAAGCTGGTGCGGGCGTAGGGTCGTTCTCAGCGGGAGTAGAGGCTGATGCCTCTACTCCCGCTCGTCCCCTCTTAAGATTCAATGGATTATGGGCGAACAACCGGCGGATCCTTTGCTCAAAATTGTCAACAATTCCGGCTTTCTTTTTCAGCTTGGAGTTGATACAAACGTCGCTATGACCTATGACGAACACGGCTGGAAGGTTGCGGCTCGTGAATATCCGTGGTCGCGTGAGGATGGAACAGGCGGTTTCATTGATATAATTTTATGGAAAGACATCACCCGATTGGTAGTGGAGTGTAAGCGCACCCGAGACGCTTCGTGGGTATTCCTTGCTTTGTGGGATACGGACGAGGAGCGTTTCCGCTGCTGTTGGGCTGACTATGCACATCGTCAACAACCACATGCCGGATGGTTTGATGTGCGCATGTCACCTCCCTCTCCTATTGCCGAATTCTGTATGGTGCGCGGACAAGGGGAGGGTGAGATCTCAATGCTTGAGCGGATTTGCTCACCTCTGATTAGTGCTGTGGACAGTCTGGCAGCAGAGGAGCTGCAGATGGCCCAAACAAATCAGTATCCCAGCCGATTGATTTACATTCCAGTAATTGTTACGACCGCTAACCTTCATCTTTGCGTTGCTGATCCACAAAAAATTTCACTAGGTGATGGGACGATCCCCGAAGCGAGCTTCAAATCGGTTCCATTCGTCCGTTTCAATAAAAGCTTGGCGACACGGTTGCCTGACGGAGTTCAGCCACGAGAGCTCTCACACGCAGCCGCTGAAAGAGAGCGGAGCGTGTTTATCGTTAACTCAGACCACCTCGTCGCGTTTCTCCGTGCGGTGTCAGTGCGTAGACCACACGGTCAGTTTGCTGAGTGGCCGTGGACGGTAGCGAGAAATCGTGAGGTGGCTCAACAATAGGACGAGATGCGCGACGAATACGGCTTCAGCCTCGAAGAGCTACGGAGCGGGGTCCGGGGCAAGTACGCGGAGCGGTTCGAGCGAGGTATGAACCACGTCGCGGTCGTGCCGGACGGGACCAACGTCCGTCCGGATGCGGAGGCGGTGAACCAGGCGCGCCGGCCTTGTGCGCATCCCCGTACGATGTGAGCTTTCCTGAGATACCCGGACACAGGAGAGAGCCGATGGATCAGCCCTATCGTACCCATGCTCACGTTTCGGAGAACGGAACGCTCGTCCTGAGCAACCTGCCTTTCGCAGCGGGGGAGCAGGTGGAGGTCACCCTCCGGGCGGAGACGTCGCCCGAGGAGCAGCCTGTCCTTGAGGCCGACGCGCTAGGCGTGCTGGAGACGCTGATGGGAACGGTGCAAGCCCCGTCGGACTGGGCCGCCGAGCACGATCATTACCTGTATGGCACCCCCAAGCGGGCCAATCAGGAACCGTGACGCGGGAGCGCATCTTCCTCGACACCTGGTTCATCCTCGCGTTGCTGAACGCCAGAGACGCGGACCATGCCGAGGCCAAGCGCCTCCTTCCCCGCATCCGCTCCGCGGCCACGCTCGTCACCACGGACGCGATTGTCCTGGAAGCCTGCAACGGCTTGGCGAAGTACAACCGGACCGGAGCAGCCCAATTCGCGCGCACCTGCTACGCCGACGCGAAGTTCGATGTCGTCCAGATCAATCGCAGGCTCCTCGACTCCGCTCTCCGACAATATGAGGGAGTCTCCGACAAGGAGTGGGGACTCACGGACTGTTTGTCGTTCGTGGTGATGCGCGAGCAAGAAATCCAGTTTGTTGCGACACGGGACCATCATTTCCGCCAAGCCGGATTCGTCCCACTGGCGGGATGACAAACAGGCCCCGGTGCGCGATTGGGCCGGCGCATGACAGGAGAGGAGCGGCACGGGATGATCCCCTGCCGCTCCTTTTGCATTCCACACCCTCGCGCCTACTCCGTCTTCCCGCCGGAGGGGACGACGGCGCCCCGGTAGCAGTCCCGGATGAACTGGGCGACATCCGGGCTGGTGAGTGCGGCGGCCAGCGCCTGGATGCGCGGGTCCGACGAGCAGGCGGCCGGATCGCTCCGCACTTGACGTGTTTCGCGTCCGGGAGGTTATCATAAACGCACGGCGGCAACCCGCCGTACCCGTGCACATCCGCCGTACGCGGTTCCCTCTCCATCGAATCTTCCTTCCATGCGTTCCCACACAATCCAGGGCCGGATCGCCGGCGCGCTCGTGGTCCTCGCCGCGTGCGGCGACGGCAACGGCGGTGGCGGCGGCATCACCGAGCCCACCACCGGCTCCGTGCGGATGGCCGTCACGACCACGGGCCGCGTGCTGGACCGCGACGGCTACACCCTCTCGGTAGACGGCGGCACCCCGGCCGTCGTGCCCGCCAACTACACCCTCATCGTGGCCGGCCTCACGCCGGGCGCGCACACGGTCACCCTCGGCGGGATCGCGGAGAACTGCCAGGCCGCGGGAAGCACGACGCTGACGGTGCAGGTGGTGCCGGGCCAGGCGGCGCCCGCGGAGCTGGCCGTGCAGTGCGCGGCCAACCGGCTGGCCTACGTGGCCCCCGTGGACGGGAAGAACACGATCTTCACCCAGCGCCTCGACGGCACGGGACGCACACAGCTGGTTTCCGGCAACGTGTCCGCCCGCCTCGGCTGGTCGCCCGACGGGTACCACATTGCGTACGTGGTGCTGGGCGAGACCGCGGGCTCGCGCATCATCCGCATTGCCGACGTGGACAGCGCCACGAGCCGCACCCTGACCATCCCCGGCATCTTCACCGTCGCGCACCCCGAATGGTCCCCGGACGGGACGCGCATCGCGTTCGCCGGCAACCCCTCGGGGGGCGTGCGGGCCATCTACACGGTCAGGCCGGACGGCGGCGACCTGAAGCTGCTTACGCCCGACGCGGGGGAAAAGACGGTGCCGGCGTGGTCGCCCGATGGCACGCGCATGGCCTACCTGCGCGTACTTGGCCCGGCGCAGGAGCTCTGGGTGATGAAGGCGGACGGCACGGAGCGGCAGATGCTGTCGAGCTTCTCCGACGGCGGATACAACCACGTGGACTGGTCGCCGGACGGCACGCGCCTGGTGTTCAGCAAGCTGGAGGGCGGGCAGTGGGACCTGTTCACGATCCGTCCGGACGGCACGGGCGAGACCCCGCTTACCCGCACGGCCGGCGTAAGCGAGCAGTACGCGGCGTACCTGCCGGACGGCCGCATCGGCTTCAACGTCTCGCCCCGGTTCGCCCCGCAGGACTTCGACATCTGGATCATCAACGCGGACGGCACGGGCGCGGCCAACGCCACCAGCACTCCCGGGTTCAGCGAGACCGTGCCGGCCTGGCAGTAAGCCCGCGCGCGGGGCACCCGACGCGTCCCCGCCTTCGGTGAAGGGATTTCGAGGGCCGGCGGGGCTTCCTCGCCGGCCCGCGCTCCGTTACCGTTGATGAACATCTGGACTCCAGCCCACCCGCCCCATGCTTTCCCAGCTCCGACAGGTCGCGCTGGTCGCGGCCGCCGCCCTGCTCGCCGGCGCGTGCGGCGATGATCCCAATCCCGTCGAGCCGCCCACGACCGGCTCGCTCACCATCACCGTCGAGACCGTGGGCAATCTGCCGGACCCCAACGGGTACCAGGTCACCCGCACGGGCGCCGCGCCCCTGGACCTGCCCGTCAACGGCAGCGTCCGCCTGGATTCCGTGGCGCCCGGCAGCTACTCCTTCGCCCTGGGCAAGGCATCGCTCTACTGCGCGGTGGAGAACGGCGCCACGCGCGACGCGCAGGTGGTGGCCGGGCAGAGCGCGCAGGTGACGTTCCGGGTGCGGTGCGAGCGCAACGGCCTGGCGTACGTGGTCAACCGCAACAGCGGCACTACGCTCAACATCTCCTTTCCCGGCCGCGACCCAGTCACACTCGCGTCCGGCGTGAACCCGGCGCGCATCATGTTCTCCCGCGACGGGCGGCGGATCGTGTACGGGACCGGCGCGGGCGCGGGGCCGGTCGGCATCTCGGCGATCGACCTGGACAGCCTGCGCGTCACGGAGGTTACGCCGGCCGGCTCGCCCAACCGCATGCACCCGTCGTGGTCGCCGGACGGCACCCGCGTGGCCTACGCGACCCCTACGGACATCCGCACGGTGCGCGTGGGCGAGGCGGCGGAGACGATCGTGTGGCAGGTACCGGCCGGGGTGAGGTCCACGCCGGTGATGCCCGTGTGGTCGCCGGACGGCACCCGCATCGCGTTCGTCCGGAGCGGGGACGGCTTCGGCGACCAGCAGCTCGTCGTCGTGAACGCCGACGGAACGGGCGAGCGGGTGCTCCGCGACTTCGTCAACATCGGGTACCTGCACATCGACTGGTCGCCGGACGGAACCCGCATCGTCATGCCGGAGCTGTCGCTGTGGACGTCCGTCATCTACACGGTGAACGTGGCGACGGGGCAGGCACTGCGCGTGGTGGAGGCGGGGGTCCGGGACTACCGCGGTCCCATCTACCTGCCGGACGGCCGCATCGGGATGTACGCGCTCACCGACCGGGGAGCGCTCGATGGAAACTGGATCGTGAACGCGGACGGCACCGGGCTCACGCAGGCCGCCCTTCCCGCCTCCGTGGGCGCGGCGGTCGCGGCCTGGCAGTAGCGCGGCGGATGCGTGAATGACGGGGAACCGCTCGGCGCAGCGGCGCCCATTCACCGGCGTGATGGACAGACCTGCGCGGGCCGGCGGGGCTTCCTCGCCGGCCCGCGCTTCGTTACCGTTGATGAACATCTGGATCAAACCCACCCGCCCCACCTTCCCATGCATTCCCGATTCCGCAACGCCGCGCTCGTCGCGGCCATGGCCCTGCTCGCCGGCGCGTGCGGCGACGATCCCAATCCCGTGGAGCCGCCCACGACCGGCTCGGTCACCATCACCGTCGAGACCGTCGGCAGCCTGCCGGACCCCAACGGGTACCGGGTCACCCGCACGGGCGCCGCGGCCCTGGACGTGCCCGTGAACGGCAGCGTGCGCGTGGAGTCGCTGGACCCGGGCACCTACACGTTCGCCCTGGGCAAGGCGTCGCTGTACTGCGTGGTGGAGAACGGCGCCATGCGCGAGGCGCAGGTGGTCGCGGGACAAAGCGCGCAGGTGGCCTTCCGCGTGCGCTGCGAGCGCAACGGGCTGGCGTACGTGGCGGGCACCACCGTCGGTCCGCTCCGCATCGCGTTCCCGGGCCGCGAGCCGGTCGTGCTGGCCACGGACGCCGCACCGGGACGCATCCAGTTCTCCCCCGACCGCCGGCGGCTCCTGTACACCCGGCGCGCCCCGGACGGCACGTCCGGCATCGCCGCCGTCGACCTGGACAGCCTGGGCGTGACCCAGATCACGCCGGCCGGGCAGCCCGACCGGTACCTGGCCACGTGGTCGCCGGACGGCACGCGAATCGTCTACGCCACCAACAACCAGCTGCGCACCCTGCGCGTGGGCGAGACGGCGGAAACGGTGATCTGGCAGGGGTCCTACCTTGCCCTGGCGAACCACCCGGCCTGGTCGCCGGACGGCACCCGGATCGCGCATCTCCACGCGGCAAACGGCGTCAGGCACCTCTACTTCATCAACCCGGACGGGGGTGGAGCGCGGCAGGTGACCCGCGTTGACAACTCCTCATCGCTCTCGTTCCAGATCGACTGGTCTCCCGACGGAACCACCCTCGTCTATCCCGACTACCGGACCGGCCGGCAGGGCATCTACACCTTGAACGTGGCGTCGGGGGAAACGCGCCCGGTGGCGGTGCCGCAAACGCAGGATTACGGAAGCCCCTCGTACCTTCCCGACGGCCGCATCGGCTTCTACGCCATCAACCCCGACGCCACGCCGGGAGGCAGCTTCATCGTGAATCCCGACGGATCGGGGCGTACCCCGGTCGCCATCCCGGATCTGATCGGCGGCGCGCTGACCACCGCCTGGCAGTAGCGGGACGGATGCAGGTACCGCCGGGGCGCGCCGCCTCCCGGCGCAGCGCGCGGGCCGGCGGGGCTTCCTCGACGGCTCGCGCGCGGTTACCGTTGATGAACATCTGGATTCCAACCCACCCGCCCCGCCTCCCCATGCGTTCCCGATTTTTCAGCGCCGTGCTCGCCGCGGCCCTGGCCCTGCTCGCCGGCGCGTGCGGCGACGATCCCAATCCCGTCGAGCCGCCCACGACGGGCTCGCTCACCATCACCGTCGAGACCGTCGGCAGCCTGCCGGACCCCAACGGGTACCAGGTCACCCGCACGGGCGCCGCGCCCCTGGACCTGCCCGTCAACGGCAGCGTGCGCCTGGATTCCGTGGCCCCGGGCAGCTACTCCTTCGCGCTGGGCAAGGCGTCGCTCTACTGCACGGTTGAGAACGGCGCCACGCGCGACGCGCAGGTGGTGGCGGGGCAGAGCGCGCAGGTGACCTTCCGGGTGCGCTGCGAGCGCAACGGGCTGGCGTACCTGGCGGCCAGCGGCCCCCCCTTCGCGATCGGCATCGCGTTTCCGGGGCGCGATCCCGTCACGCTGGTGACGGGGGTTGCCACCACGCGCTTCCGCTTTTCGCCGGACCGGCGCCGGATCGCCTACGCGGCGGCGCCGGTGGGGGGCGGACCGCAGGGGATCTTCACCGTCGATCTGGACAGCCTGCAGGTCACCCGCGTCACGCCGGAAGGCTCACCCATCCGCTCGCACCCGGAGTGGTCGCCGGACGGCACGCGCATCGCCTACGTCACCGCGTCGGAGATCCGCGTCATCCGCCCGGGCGAGACGGCGGAGACGACGATCTGGCGGGCGCCGGCGGGGTTCTATCCGGCCATGCCCACGTGGTCGCCGGACGGCAGCCGCATCGCGTTCGTCCGCGCGCCCAACGACGTGCGGGACATCACGCGGGTGTTCGCCATCAACCCCGACGGCACGGGCGAGCAGGAGATGGCCACGCTGCGCACCCACCCGTACCTGCAGATCGACTGGTCGCCGGACGGGCGCACGCTGGCGTACTCGGACGGCTTTCCGGGGCAGCCATCCGCCATCTACGCCGCGAACTACGCGACCGGGGTGGAGACGCGGGTGGCCTTCTCGCCGGACCGCATCTACCGCAACGTCACGTTTCTGCCGGACGGGCGGATCGGCTTCTTCTCGCAGGCGTACCCGGACGGCACGCTGCTCGGGAACCTGATCGCGAACGTGGACGGCACGGGACTCACGCAGGTCTCCATTCCCGGCCTTGCCGCCGGCGCACCCATCGTGGCCTGGCAGTAGCGGGATGGGGGGGATGAAGCAGAGGAGGCGGCGCCGTACGGTGCCGCCTCCTTCGCGTCCAGGTCCGTGCGCGATGGCCGCCGGCGGCGTGGCACCGTCCCGTGACGGACCGTCCGCGCAGGCGGACATCGTGTGTTCGTTGCGGCGAATTCATTCGCTCTGCCCTCCCCGGGCCGAGACGAAAAGACGCGGAGGGCACCGTGCGTGCCACCCGCGTCTTTATCATCCCCGGCGGATGGGGTTCAGGCGTACTGCTCGATCGCCTGCTCGATGCGGGCGCGGGGCACGGCGCCCACGATCTGCCCCACCACCTGCCCGCCCTTGAAGAACAGCAGCGTGGGCATCGCGCGGATGTTGAAGCGCGCGGCCGTCTGCTGGTTCTCGTCCACGTCCACCTTGGCGACCTTGAGCTCGTCCGCGCGCTCCGTGGCCAGCTGCTCCAGGATGGGCGAGATCACGCGGCAGGGCCCGCACCACGTGGCCCAGAAGTCCACGATGGTCAGCTTGTCGGATTGCTCCACCTCGGCGGAGAAGGTGGCGTCGGTCACGGTCACGGCAGATCCAGCCATGGTTGTTTCTCGCTGATCGAAAGGGTTTGCGCGCTTACGCGGGCACGGCCGCGCGGGCCGGCTCCAGCACGGCGATGCGCTCCTGGATGCGCTGGCGCAGGTCCAGCAGCGTGTTCACCTGCTGGTTGATGCGCTCCAGCTTGTCCCGGTACAGCGTGACGGTCTGCGTGCGGCACGGGGCGTCGGCCGCCATGCCCTGCAGGCACGGCGACAGCGACACGATCTCGTCGATGGTAAAGCCCACGTCCAGCAGGTCGCGGATGGCGCGCACCCGGTCCACCGCCTCCGCGTCGAACTCGCGGTAGCCGTTGGCGCGCCGCACGGCCGGCAGCAGCCCGGCCTGCTCGTAGTAGCGGATGGCGCGCACGCTCACCCCGCTCCGCTCCGCGATCTCTCCCACCCGCATGTGCTCCTCCTGGCTCACGATCCCCGTCACGCCTTCAATCTAAACCCTGACGCTAATGTCAGGGTCAAGGGGCACGGCCGCAACGGTCACGTGGGGGATGATGATGGACGATGAATCGCCGCGCTCGGGGGAGTACCCGGGCTCCTGCGGGGCTCGCGGGAGATTGCCGCCGTTCGCCAGGGATGGATAAACGACGCCCGGCGGATAGCGGAGTTCCCGGCGCTCCGCGGAGCACGTCAGAGGCGGAGTAGATTCCTCGGTCGGCGCCGGAGAATCGTGCGGAAATCAAGGCCCGGGCGGCGCCTCCCTCGGAATGACAGTTTTCTGTGGGGATGGATGGTGGATGGATGCCGCGCGCGGCACGCAGTTCTCCCCCTCTCCGCGCGCAGTTTGCGCGGGGAGGGGGTCGGGGGGAGGGGCCCCGCGCGGCGCAGGCGGTCCGCCGTCCCACACGAAGACGAAAAAGCCGCCCCGGAGAACCGGGGCGGCCGTTCGCGCGTCGGGGGACGTGCGGCTACTGGCGGTCGTTCACGGCGGTGTCCGCCTCCATCAGCCCGCCCAGGATGCTGAGCCCCGGGTCGCGCGGCGCCGCGCCGATGTCCGTGCGCGCGGCGCGCGGGGGCGGGCCGGCGGCGGGCGCGGAGCCCGCGGGGGCCCGCACCGAGTCGGCACCCGGCGTGCGCGCGGCCACGCGCGTGGTCTCCTGCCGCTCCGCGTATTCGCCCAGGGCCATGGCGGCCGCGCTGCGCACCCGCGCGTCGGTATCGGCCATGGACCGCACCAGCGAGCCCACCACCGCGCCGCCGTCCATCCGCCCCAGGGCCCACACCGCGCTCCGGCGCACCTCCGGGTCCGCGTCGCTCGTGGCGCGCAGCAGGGCCGCCATGGTCGCCTGGTCGCCCACGGCCAGCTCGGGGAAGGGCTCGGGGTACGGCGCCTCCGCCGCCTCGCGCCGCGCGGGCGCCTCGGGTACGCGCACGTTCAGCCGCAGCCCGCCCGCCGAGGCCAGCGGCACGCTCACGGCGCCCTGCTCCGCCGGGGGCGCGGCCTCCACGACGAACTCCAGGGGCGGCGCGGGCGCATCCGCCACGGCCACGTCCGCCGGCGGTGCGGCCGGGGGAGGCGGCTCGAAGCCGTCCGGCGAGGCCGCGGCCAGCGGAAAGAGCGCCACGGCCGCCACGCCGCCCGCCAGCACGGCCACGCGCCCCGGCACCCGCCCGCGGGCGCGGGCCGCGTCCAGCACGGCCACCACGCGCCCCTCCAGCTGCGACCGGCGCGCCATGGCCACGGCGGCCGCGGCCGTCAGCGGCCGGGTGCGGAACGCGCGCGCCACCTCCAGCAGGTGCCCCGCGTAGTCCGACGCGCGCGTGCCGGCGGCCAGCACCTGGTCGTCGCAGGCCTGCTCGCGCTCCACGTGCATCTGCCGCGCGGCCCACCACACGCCGGGGTGAAACCAGTACGCCGCGCAGGCCAGCCGGGCCACCGTCTGCCACAGGCAGTCGCGCCGGGCCACGTGCGCCAGCTCGTGCAGCAGCACCACGCGCGCACGCTCCGCCGTCCAGCCGTCCGCCTCGGCGGGGACCAGGACGACGGGGCGCAGGATTCCCCACGTCATGGGCATGGCGGCGCCGTCCGCCTGCAGCAGGCGCACGGGCTCGCGCATCCCCAGCTCGTCGCCGGCCGCGCGCACGCGCGCCATCCACGGCCCGTCCGTCACGGGGTGCGCGCGCCGGGCGATCACCCGCACGGTCACCACGGCCACGGCGTAGCGCCCCAGCGTGAGCGCCGCGCCCATCGCCCAGACCGCCAGGACGATCGTCCCCCACGGCATCCCCGCGTCCGCTTCGCCCGGCAGCCCCGTGGCGGCCAGCAGCGCCGGGGCGTCCAGCGCCACCACGCGCACCCACGGCAGCTCCCACCGGGGGGCCGCCAGGGTGAGCGCGGGAAGGGCCAGCATGCCGGACAGCGCCAGCGCCCACGCCATGTGGCGCGTCGCGGCGGATGCGCGCCGCAGGGCCAGCGCCGCCACGGCGGCCAGCACCAGCAGCACGGAGCCGCGGGCCACCAGCCACAGGGCGGGCGCCAGCCAGGGCGCCGCGGCGTGCGCGGGGAGGGAGACGTCCACGCTTACCGTCCCTGGGTGCGGGCCTGGTCGATGAGGTCGGAGATGCGGTCCAGCTCGGACTCGGACAGGCGGTTGCCGGGGTCCAGCAGCGCGGCCACGGCGGCCTCCGTGCTCCCCCCGAAGAAGGTGCGCACCATGTGCGACAACGCGTTGCGGCGCGCCGACTCGCGCGGCACGGTGGGCAGGTACAGGTAGCGCGGCCCGTCCTGCTCGTGCCGCAGGTGCCCCTTTTCCTCCAGGATGCGCATCAGCGCGCGCACGGCGGAGTAGCTGGGCGGTTCGGGAATGCGCTCCAGGACGTCGGTCACGCTCGCCTTGCCGAGGCGGTAGACCACGTCCATGATCTGCCGCTCGCGGCGGCTCAGGTCGGTTGCGGCAGGTGCGATGGGCATTGGTGAACGGGCAGGGTCGGTTTGCTCGAAGGCTTTGAGGCTCAAGGTTCGTTGCGCGCGGGTGCGAAGTCAAGGTTTTGGGAACGGCGGAAGGGAACTGCGGGGGACAGGGGACAGGGGACAGGGGACAGGGAATAGGGAATAGGGAATAGGGAATAGGGAATAGGGAACAGGGAACAGGGAACAGGGAACAGGGAATAGGGAATAGGGAACAGGGAAGGGGATGGGTACGAGGGGGCGGCTCGTGACGACCGCTGCCGATTCCGCATCCATGGCGGAAATACGAGGGCCGCGGCTCCGGTGAGCCGCGGCCTCGTCGTTCCCATGCCGTCGTCCGAACGGGCTTCGGCCGCCATCCCGCCACGCGTCAGGCGACGGCGGCGGGGGACAGGCGGATGCGCAGCAGCAGGTCGTGCAGGGCGGCGCGGGCGGCGGGCTCGTCGGGCAGGCGCGAGCGCTCCGCCTCGTCCACCAGCAGCGCGTGCAGGCGCAGGTACTCGCCCCGGTGGAACTCCACGTCCGCGTCCGTCAGCACGGCGTGCTCGCCGCCGGCCGCCTTGCGGGCGATCAGCTCGTCGATGTACGGCAGGCCCATCTCCGCGTTGCACGCCGGCAGCGACGCCTCCACGCGCCCCGTGCGCATCAGGTGGATGCCCGTCAGCAGCACGCGGTACACGTACAGAAGGGGCTTGATGCGGCGCGGCTCCTCCTTTTCGAACAGGCGCCACTGGCCCGCCGCGAACCCCACGTAGTGCCGCACGCACCGCCGCGTCACGCAGCCGCGCGCGATGTCCATCAGCTCCGCGTGCTCCGGGGTGGTGTGCACCACCAGCGGCGAGTACAGCTGCTCCAGCACGTAGCCGTTGCTGCGCAGCAGCAGCACGAAGAACTTGCGCGCGTCGTGCGTCACCAGGTCCACCTCCATCCCGCCGCGCAGGTTGGTGCTCTGCACCGTCTCCTCCCCCGGCTCCAGCCCGGCGAAGCGCTCGGCGGGGAGCAGGTGCACGCCCCGCAGGTCGTAGTCGCTGTCCGCGGAGGGAAATCCGTACAGGTGCGCCCCGCTCACCGTGGCGAACAGCAGCGGATACGGGTGCGCGGCCACCTCCCCGGCCAGCCGCGCGTCCATCGTCGTCGTCATCATCCATCATCCTTTCTCATGATCAGTGGACCGCGCTCCTCCGCGCGCGGACCAGGAAGTCGTTTGCCCACGCGTAGTCCGGACGCTCCGGAAGGACGGTGGATGCGTACGCCGCGTCGAACTCGCGGTGCAGCGCCAGCCGCCACGCGTTCACCTCGTCCCAGGCGGCGTCGCCGTGCTTGATGCGCAGCAGCCGCTCGCGGTGCTCCTCCACGCGCACGGGGACGTGCCCCTCGCGCAGGGCCGTGATGCCGCTCACCAGCAGCCGCACCAGGTGCATGGCGTGCTTCCACCGCGGCGTCCCCGTGGCGCGGAAGTCCGCCTCCAGCCGCTTGAACTGCGACAGCACGTAGCCGTTGAAGGTCTGGTAGACCATCCGCGACAGCACGCGGTGCCGCTCCGCCAGCAGCTCGCGCATGACCGGCGCGGCGTGCTGCACCACGGGCGTGTACAGGCACTCCAGGATGTTGGGGTTGGCCTTGAGGGCCAGCCCCAGGAATTTCTGCAGCTCCCAGTAGCACTCCTCGGCCGCCGGGTTCTCCAGCTGCTCGGGGACGCCATACAGCGACCAGTGCAGCTCCGCCGGGGGCAGGTACACGCCGCGCAGGTCCGTGTCGGACGCGTCGTTCTCCAGCCCGTACGCGCGCGAGCCGACCACGCAGCGGTAGACCACGTGCGCGTACAGGTCGTGGTCGCGCAGCACCTCGCCCGCGTCGCCCAGCAGGCCGGCCTGCTCCTGCTTGCGGATGCTCAGCTCATCGCGGCGCAGCGACACCTCCCCGCCGTCGGGCAGGCGCACGCGGTAGGCGTGATGGTAGTCCGCGGGCGCGGCCACCACCTCGCCCACGGCGCCGGCCGCGCACAGGGGCACGCCCGCGCCCGTGGCCACCGCGCGCCGCGTGACCACCTGCGTGCCCACGGGCAGGACCAGGTGCAGGTTCTTCATCGCCGATACTCCGTATTCTCCCTGCCGGTGCAGCGGCGATGCGCCTCCCGTCAGCCGTTCATGTGCGCCCCTCCATCGAGGGAGGGTGTGAATTCCGGTCTCCGTCTCATGCGCCGATCCCCATGGCGAACCGCAGCCACTTCGCGGTCTCCCGGTCGATGGCATTCCCCGCCCCGTCCAGCGCGGCGCGGATGCGTTCCTGCTGCGCGGGCGTGGGCTGCGAGAAGCTGCGGTTGAACTGCTGCCGCCAGCGGGCAAGGTGCTCCCGCGCCGCGGTCCGAACGGCCGGGTCCGCGTCGCCGCAGGCCTGGAGGATCCACGCGATACCGTCCCACTTGCTCCGCGCGGCCAGCAGCGACAGCGCGTTGCGGCGGACGTGCGGGGCGTTCTCCGCGTCCATCAGCCCGGCCAGCGCGCCCGCGTCCGCACGGGCCACGCGCGGGCGCAGCACGTCCGCCGCCGTCCGCGACACGGCGGAGCTCGGGTCCCCCACGGCGGCCAGCAGCGCGGGCACGGCCCCGTCGCCCGCGAAGCGGGGGAGCGCGCGGAGAACGTTGGCGCGCACGCGGGGACGCGGGTGGTCCAGCAGCGGCGCGACGAGGTCCGCGTCCTCCGCCGTCCCCGTCTCCCCCAGCCCGATGACGGCTTCCGCCAGCCGTGGTGCATCCGGCGCCAGGCGCGCGCGGTAGAACGCGGCGAAGTCCATGGGCTCCAGGCGCTCGATGGCCGCGCGCGCCTCCGCCCGCATCCCCGCGGCGCGGTCCAGCAGCGCGTCCCGGAGCGCCGGGAGGGCCGCGATGCCCATCCGCCGCGCGGCCAGTCCCAGCCCCGCCCGGCGGACGGCGGGAATCCGGTCCGCCAGCATCCGCGGGAGCAGGTCGTCCAGCGCAGCCTCGTCCAGCGCAGCTTCGTCCAGCGACGCGGCTGCCTGGGCCGCGCCCCGCCGGAGCCCTTCGTCCGGGCTGGCGAGCGCGTCACGGATCACGGCGTGCAGCTCCGGGCCCCCGGCATCCAGCAGGATGCGCAGGCACGCGCGGCGGATGGAGGGATCCGGCGCGTGCATCCCCTGCCACACCTCGTCGCGCGCGTCCGGCGTCCGCAGCAGGGCCAGCACCGCATCCACCAGCGGCTGGGCCTGGATGCGCTTGGTGCCGCGCAGCCGCAGCAGGAGGGGCAGCGCGCTCACCCAGTGCGCGGCGTAGTCCGGAACGACGCGCGCGTGCAGCGCGTCCAGGGCGCGGATGCGGACCGGCGGCACCCAGTCGTTGGCGCGCAGGAGCAGCGGCGGCAGCTCGTCTCCGCCGCCCAGCAGGGCCAGGCGCTGGACGGCCGCCTCGCGCACGTATCCGCTGGGCACGCACGCCAGCAGGCCCATGGCCCCGGCCTCCGTCCCCGGCGGAAGGCGCAGGCGGCGCACTTCGTCCGCATTGCGCAGCCAGTGCGGGTGCACCCAGTCGTAGTGGACGCTCAGCACGCGGCGCAGCCCCTCGTCCAGCCGCACCCACGCGGCCACCGGCAGCCCCGTCCCCACGCCGCGGAGCCGCTCGGCCGCCTGCTCGCGGAACGGGCCGCCCAGCGCATCGAGCAGCATGGCCAGCCGCTCGCTGCGATCCGCCGGCTCGTCCCCGTGCAGCCACGGCGGCTCCGGCACAGGCCCCGGCTCCGGCCCCCTGCCGGAGAAGATCCGGCCCACCCACGTCCACGTCATCGGATCAGGATTCCTCTCGTTCAATGGGCCCGGCGGATGCGGGACCGCGCGGATTTTCGCCGGCGTTCGGCGCCCCGGCCCCTTCAGCGCCCCACGGATAGCGCTCGAAGAGGTACGGCAGCACCACGTCGCGCCTCCATTCCCGGGCCCGTGCGCGGGCGTACGCCTCGGCGTGCTCGCCGGGATTGGCGCGCCACCGGCCACGGGCGACCCGATTCACCGTGTCGTGGTGATGCGCCGCCTCGTGCACCAGCGTGGTGAGCGCCTCCACGCGCATGCCCCAGAGCCAGGTCTCCACGTCCACCTCGTCCGGCCCCGCGACGACGAACGCGTAGACCTCGATGACGGACCGCCGCGGCCGGTACCTGCCCCGCACGCGCGCCTCCCAGATCCCCCGCACCGTCTCCCGGCTCCAGCGGCCGGTGTACGGGTCGGGCCGCTCGGGGCCGGGCCAGCGCCGCATGCTGGCCAGCTGCTCGTGCAGGCCCAGCTTGAGGTGCACCGCCGCCAGCCCGTCCGTGATGCCGGCCGGAAGCCGCCGCAGCACCTCGCGCACGTCCTCCGGCGACGCGGCGTGCACGACGTGCGGGCCCTCGTCGTACACGCGCACGGGGACGGCGTCCGGCGCGGTGGGCGGCACGGGCACGTCCCGCAGCCGCCGCTCCCGGCCGATGCCGCGCTTGATGTAGTGCTTGTCACGCAGCACGCGGGCGGCCTCGCGCAGCTCCTCCGGCGGTGCGCCGGACCGCACCAGCCGCTCGAACTCCCGGCTCGTCGCGTGGATGCTCCGCGACATCAGGCCCTCACTGGTTGCGCGAAATCGCGATGGAGATCAGAGAAAAGCGAATGAATTCGCGGCTACAACTTCACACTGTCGGCCTGCGCCGACACCAACGACGCACGGCCTGCCCTCCCGCCGCGGGGGCCGCGTTCGACGGATCAGTCCGCGCAGGCGGACTTCGCGATCTTCCAGCGGCGAATTCATTCGCTCCGGCGGGATGCAGGCAGATCCGCCGCGCACCTTCCGGACGGATCTGCGTCGTCCACCGCCAACCTTCACTCCCTGAAAGTAGTCGTGGCGGTTGGAGCCGTCGTGGGCGCCGCCGCGCATGCAGCACTTCTTGAAACCGGCGTCCGCTGCCGCACGGGCACAGGTCCTTGCGTCCGAGCTTCTCCAGCAGCTCCCGGCCGTCGCTTACCTCGCGGAACCCGCGCCGCACCTGCGTCTCGGACGGGAACCCCTTGCGCCGCTTGCTCGTCCGCTCAAAAGGACGGCTGATCGTTCTTCCGCTTTGCCATCGTCACATCCTCCGCTCCAGAGTTTTGAAAACAGTGCGTGAGTGCGGAAGTGCGTTAGTGCGGGAGTGAACTGCATCTGCCGATTTCGCACTTTCGCACTTTCGCACTTTCGCACTTTCGCACTTTCGCACTTTCGCACTTTCGCACTCACGCACTTCAGTCCTTGTACGGGTCGATCTCGCCCGCGCCGGCCATCACCACGATGAGCGGATACAGCGTGTGCTCCACCTGGATGGTCGGGCCCTGCGCCTCCAGCACCTTGTTCAGGCGCCGGTAGGCCTGCGGCGCCTCGTCCAGGCCGCCGCCGCGCAGGATCACGCCCCTCTTGCCCAGCCAGTCCGCCACCATCTCCCGGTTGATGCGCCCCGGGGTGATGACGCGCCCCGTCTTGCGGTGCGTCTTGCCCGCCGCGGCCGTGCGGCTCATCACCCGCCCCGCGCCGTGGACGGTGGAGAACAGGGCCTCGCGCTGCAGGGCCGCCGTCTCCTCGTCCGCCGTCGTGGCGCCCTGGACGATGACCGCGTCGTCGCCCATGCTGCCGCCGATGAACCCCTTCTGCCCGGGGAACGCCGGCGTGGCGCCCTTGCGGACCACCACCAGCTCGGCCGGCTCGCCCTCCGCCGTGGCGTGCTGCTCCTTCCAGGCGAAGTTATGGTGGTTGTGGACGAGCTCCAGCTCCGTGCCGCCCAGCATCTCCACCACCTTGCGCGCCACCCACTCGCGCCCGGCGTACGCGTACTGGCCCGCCAGCTCCATCAGCTGCCAGTAGTCGTGCCCCAGCGGCTGGTCCAGGTCCAGCAGCACCTCCTTCTCGGGCGCGCGCCGGCCCCAGTCCAGCCCCTGGCCCAGCGCCAGGAAGTCGGACGCGATGGTGTGCCCCAGCCCGCGGCTTCCGAAGTGCACGCCCACCCACACGGCGCCCGTCTCGTCCGCGAACACGTCCACGTAGTGGTTGCCGCTCCCTACCGTGCCCAGCTGCCGACGCGCCTTGTCCTGCAGCGTGTCGCGGTAGCCGCCCGTGTTGGGGATGGCGTACCACGCCGGGTCCAGGAACAGCGGATGGTCCACGGGCGCGTCGTCCGCGTTGTTCTTGCGGCCGATGCCGAAGCTGATGGTGGACTGGATCTCGTCCGCCAGCTTGTTGGCCGTGCGGTCCTGGGCGATGCGGTGCGGGTTGCGCCGCACCTCGTCCAGCGTCAGCTCGCCGCGCGTGATGTCCGACAGCGACAGGTCCGTCCGGATGGCCGCGTTGCCGCATCCGATGTCGAAGCCAACTCCGACGACGGAAACCTTGTTCTGGTATGCGGCTACACCACCGATCGGCATTGTGAAACCGATGTGCCCGTCCGCCATGAGTGCGACCCGCTCGGCACTGCGAGCGACGTTCTGAATCTGGAGGATCGTGCCCTCCTCGTGCTGTCCAAAGATACGCATTTGCGACTTCCTCTCGGGGCTATACTGCCCAATTCAGAATGACCCATTCGCCAGCCTCGATTACGGCCGGCAATCCGTCGGTACCTGAGTAGATCAACCGGAAATCTTTGACTTCACAGACGATTTCACCATCGATTTCCATGACCAACTCCGTTGCGATGGTTGTCATCGCGGGCGCATCGTCGTTGATCGAGTTGAAAGTGTAAGCGACCAGCCGCTTGGTCTTGAATTCATCCCGAACCTTGGCTGGACCGTTCTTAGCGCCTTGGAACGCAGATACACTCGCATGCCGGGCCATGAACCCCCAGTTCCCTCGCTGCCACCAATTCAGGTACTCCGCCAAGGCGCGCTCAGGAGTGTCGGGCGGGAATGCCCCTGCTGGCCCAGTACGCGGCACACCGCGCCCGACTACGATTGTTCTGGGCTTCCACTCGTTGATGCGCTTTTTTGCAGCCTCAAGCGCGCGTGCCTTCTGCACCGCTTCCTTGAGCTGGTTCCAAGTATCCTTCAGAGTGGGTTGGGGCGGCTCCGGTGGTGCGGCTAGTTCACCGCACTCCGCCTTGATGGCCCACTCTCGCGCCGCGAACAGTAGCGCCCAAGTCTTTGCAGCGACCACGGGATTATCGTATCCCAAGTCGATGCCGTGCATGATCCCGTTACGAAAGGGTAGACGTATTGCCTCTGTCGTCGTCTTCCGTCGACCACTTTGCACGACCTTCAACAGCCGATTCAACCCCTTTTGATGTGCAGCAAACGAGTCCCAAGCTGACAGATCCACACCTTCCGCCGAAATGCCACGCCGGATTCCGCGGGCCTTCTGGTGCACCTCGTTAATCATCCCGTCAAGCAGCGCCAGTACGACCGGGATGCAGGCGTGGTAACGCCCTTCGCGATAATCGACCAGTGCCTTCTCTGCCAACGCCATACGTGGGCGAAACGCATGAACGCCATGCATTGACATGAGGCCAAATCGAACGGTCTCAGCGTCGAAATGTGCCACTAAATCAGCCTCAGCCCCATCAACGTCGCCCTGCTTCGCCTTCTCGATCGCAGCTTTTGCCACCTCTAGACTCAGCCGTTCATACAAGATCCACCCGCGATCGGCAAAGAAATCGTTGAACTCGTCCGGTATCCGCGCGATCTCCTCAGCCTCACGAGCTAACTCAGTAGTTTTTCCGAGGGCCTCGCCGATACTGTCCACATCAACTCCGAGGAGCCGCATAACGGGATCAAGGAGCGGCATCGCGCGCCTAGCACGCGCAAAGTTCTGCGTGTCGTCTAGAAGCTTCTTGATGCTGGGGTTGTCCCGGATCTTTGGCTCTTCATCCATTGCTCGCAATCCTGTTTCTTGCACCCAGCTCTAAATCTCGCGACTCCACCCCGCGTAGGCGGACTGTCGTGGGACCTGCACTCCTGTCTCGATCCCGCCCTCCCACCCTCAGAGTCCGTGCCTTGACGCGAATCCCGATCGCGGGCGGGCCAGATCCTTCGGTCACCTGCGGAGTTCCGGCGCGGGACGGTCCCGCGCGCGGCTCCCTCAGGAAATCGATGATCCAGGCGGGGACGGGGACGGCCCACTTCGCGAGCCACCCCCGCCCTGCCCTGCCGTTCCTCACATCTCGTCCTCGTCCCAGCGGCGGTCGGAGCGCTCTTCCTTGCGCCGCAGGTACTGGAACTGGCGGTCTTCGGTGCGCTGGCGCTCGGTGCTCTCGCTGACGCACTCGATGGCGTCGGTGCGCACCCACGCGCGGCTTCCCGCCAAATCCACGAACTTCACGAAGCGCGGCCGCCAGCGCCGGTCCAGCACGCGCCCAATGCGTGCCGCCGTGTCCGGCGACACGTACCAGGTGCTGTACTGCGCGACCACCAGGTAGTAATCGCCCGGCCCGGGCCGCTCCTCGGGCGTTTCCTGCTTCTGCTTGAGCTTGTTCATCGTCGGGTCCTTCGTTCGGTCGGGCACGGGACCGCGGCGCGCGGCCGCGGCCCGTCACAATCATCCGGGAGGGTCCATCGGCCGGCGCCCCGTCACGGGGGAGCACGGCCCGGCGTCCCGGACCCTGCCCCCTACCGCGCGAAGCCGGCGATGAGCCCGGGCGCCGCCGCGTCGAAGCCGGCGACGTCCAGCATCCCCGCATCCTCCGGGTCCGCGATGGTGAACCCGTTGGATGCCATCGCGACGACCACCAGCTTCGCCGCGATCCCCATCCCCTCCCGGTACCGGCCCAGGGCCTGCGCGGGGTGGATGGGACCCGCCCACGTCTCGTTGTCCGTGTAGACCACGAACGTGTCCACCGCCCACCGGTTCCGGAGCGCCTCCACCATGGGAAGCGCGCAGTCCGTCCCGCCCATGGGCAGGGCCTCGATGGTACGCACCACGTCGTCCAGCCGCTGGCGGGGCGACACGGACAGCGGGGTCAGGCCGCTCCCGATGCCGTGGGGGCTCCACAGCGACGGGTGCGGGCCCGCCGTGAACGCCGTGAAGAAGTGGTGCGGCTCCGTGGCCGCCGTCACCAGCGCCATGGCCGCCGAGGCCTCGCGGCAGCTAAGCCCCTCCAGCCCCATCACGCGCGCCGTCATGGACCCGGACACGTCCAGGGCCAGCATGGTGCGCTTGCCGCTGGGCTCCACGGCCCCGAACGCCAGGTAGAAGGCCGCATCCAGCGCGTCCACCACCTGCGCCACCGGGCTCCAGGTGCCCTGCCCGCGCACGCCGCGCCCGGAGGCGTACGTGCGCAGGGCGCTCAGCACCTGCACGGGGTGCACGCGCGCCCGCGTGAGCGCGCCCCCGTCCGCCAGCCGCCCCGCCACCTTCCGGGCCGCCTCGCTCCCCGGCGCCAGCAGACCCACGCGGGTCAGGGTCGCCAGGTTGCGGACGAGCGCCGTGAGCGGCATGTCCTCCAGCAGCGCCTCCCAGACCACGGGATGCGCCAGCAGGTGGGTGGGCACCATCTCGCGCGTAAGCCGGTGCGCGCGGATCATCTGGGCCGCCCGCTCGGGCGCCACGTCCGCGTCGCGGTGCAGCGCGTCCGCCGCGCGGACCAGCTCCAGCGCCTCGCCCGCGCCTTCCACGGGCACGTCGCGCGTCTTCGACACGGCCCGGGCGAACAGCACGCGCTGCTCGTCGGACTGCGGCCTGGGGTGCGCCAGGCGCAGCGCGTCCCGGTGCGACCACCCGTCGCGCGACGGGTACTTCAGGAGCTGGTAGGCCAGCTCGCGCGGGGCCTTCTGCGTGTACCAGGCGGCCACGGCGCGCCGCACGCCGCGCCCCCAGCCGCGGAACCCGCCCACGTAGCGCAGGAAGTGGAACAGGTGCGTCCCCGTACGGGCCACCCGCGGCAGCGCCGTCAGGGCCGCGGCGCGCGTGGCCTCGTCGCCCAGGCCGGCCGCCATGGCCAGCACGAACAGGGCGGGGTCGTTCTTCGGCGCGCGGCCGCTCTGGCTGATCTCGGCCGCGCGGGCCACGACGCGCGGTCCGTCCTGGGCGATGCAGTCGGCGACGGACTGCGCGTTCTGCACCGTGAGCTCGCGCTCGCCGATGTAGTACGTGCCGCCCTCGCTGCCGAGGACCAGGAACCGGTCCAGCCGGTCCCAGGGAGTGGCCGTCCAGGCATACCCGCCCGCCGCGTTGGGCACCTGCCCGGAGCCCGGGATGGGCTCCGACTGCGGCGTGAGCATCGCCCGGACGCGGGTCGCGAAGTGCTTGGTGAAATCCAGCATGTGTCTTCTCGCCCTCCTTTCCGGGCTGAGAGTGAAAAAGGCGCCACGGCGGCGGATGAGGAGTCGCACGCTCGCGGGACGTCCGCCGTACGGGCGGCCGGTAACCCCGCGATCTCGACCCGCCGCCGCGGCGGGGTTTGCCGGTCCTCCGGATGAGGATGCATCGGCCGGTCTGTCCCCCGTACTGCATGGCGGGGGCGCGTAGAACGAGAACCGGACGAGATCGACCCGGGGGCCGGACCTGCGTGGAGCGCGCGCCCGTTCGGGATTTGAACCCAGGCGACCGGTAACCCTCCACCATCGGCCCGCCGGAGCGGGCAAGGTGCGGAGAGGGGTGCACGCGGACGCGGCTCCGTCGTTCAAGTGCCAAGTATCAAGTGATCAAGCGTACTTCGATTCTCGCATCCATCCGGGGACGGACCTGCGTGGAGCGCGCGCCGGCTGGGGGTCGAACCCAGTCGATCCAGGTAACCCTCCACCATCGGCCCGCCGGAGCGGGCAAGGCACGGAGAGGGGTGCACGCCGGACGCGGCTCCTTGCGTTCTGTGTTCCCGGCACGGGCGGATGAGGGATCAGCTCGGCCCCCGGGCCGCAAGGTTCCGGGGTCGGTTTGGAGCGATAACCGAGACTGTTCGACCCACCCGGGCCGGGTTGATGATTCGTGCGACGCGGATCGGCGGATGGATGATGATCCGGTCCGGGGCCCCAGCCTGGCCGAGGTGCGATAACCGGTGCCGTGCGACCCACCCGGACGATCCGCGATCTCCAGTGCCAGGCGACAAGTGCCGAGGCGGAGATCTTCCCGCTATTCCTATTCCCTATTCCCTATTCCCTATTCCCTATTCCCTATTCCCTGCCGTTCAGTGGACCTGGCGGGATTCGAACCCGCGACCTCTCGAGTGACAGTCGATACCCCTTCACCATCGGCCCGCCCTCCCGGTGAGGGCGGACGAGGTGCGGCGAGGGCATAGTGCTCTACCGCTGAGCTACAGGCCCACGATCATCATCCGCCCGATCCGGCGGATGGTCCTGCGGCGAAGATGGCGATGGGCCCGGCGGGAATCGAACCCGCGACCTCTCGATTATCAGTCGATAACCCTCATCCCCGTCGGCCCGCTCGCGCGGGCAAGGTGGTGGAGCGAGGTAAGCGCTCTGCCACTGAGCTACGGGCACATCGCCGATCTCCATCCGTCCATCCACCGCGCTCTCTTCCTGAGAAAAGACCGGCGGTCCTGCGTCCTGGGATGCCCGGCGGGCTTCGAACCCGCGACCCCCGAACCCCGTTAACCTTCCTCCTTCGGCCCGCGCGGAGCGGGCAAGGGAACGGCGAAGGTGTTTGATCGGTGCTCTAACCAGGCTGAGCTACGGGCACCCTCAGGCGTCATCGTGCGAGCAGGGGTCACCGACGGGAATCGAACCCGCGCCTCCGGGACCACGGCCCGGCGTTCTGCCATTGAACTACGGCCTCCACACGCCCGCTTTGCTGCACATCCTCACATCTTTCATCCACGGGCAGGGGTGACCGACGGGAATTGAACCCGCGCCTCCGGGGTCACGACCCGGCGCTCTGCCACTGAGCTACGGCCTCCACACGCCCGCACTGCATCCGATTGGGCCGGCGGAACGCCCCGCCCGGCACGCGGGGTCGCGTTGTTCCACACGCGCCGGGACGGTGACGCCCCGCCGGCCCTGCCATCAGGCACTTCCCTTCCCCTTCTGATGCATCCCATCCGCCTCCCCACGCTGGTGACAAACGAAAAACCGCCCCGCCCGGCTGGTTGCACGGGCGGGGCGGCGGATGCTCGCTCCCGGATGACGGCTCGTGGTTCTACGCGATGACTACGCGCACGCCACGGCCCTCCCGCGCTGGTCCCTCTGGTACCGCTCGTCCTTGCCCGTCTCTCGAATCGGATGCAGTCCGCCCGTCCTGGGCGCATTCCATCCACGGCTTCCGCCGGCTTCCGGGGTTGCGTCGAACCGGCGCGCCCGCGGCTTCACCGCGCACGACGGCCGCATACCGGGCACGGCCAGATCGGCCGCCGGTCGGGCATGGGTCGTGGGATGGAGGCGCTGCATCATTCCTGTCCGGTCGTTCGAAAAGATCTATGGGCAGCGGCGGGGCATTCCCGCCGGTCGGCAAAAACAAAAAAGGAGCCACGTCATCCGATGTCTCCCGGTCCACGATCCCGTGGTCCAGGGCCGGCACGATCCTCCGCCGCGAGGGCGTTGACCGGCCGGAAACATCGGGACGCGACTCCCAAGTCCGCCAAGGCTAATCGTGGGGCGAGCGGTTGTCAACCCCTGATTTTGAGCCGTTGGATGAACTGCGGGGGACAGGGGACAGGTTACGGGGGACAGCCTGCAACGACATCTCCCTGCCCGGCAATGGCTTATCCCGCGGCGGCCGGGGACGGGGCGGCGGGGTCCCGGGAGGGCGCATCCGCATCCGCCACCACCCCCGCATCCGCCGGCGCCTGGGCCACGGAGGACGCATCCGCCGGTGCACTGGCATCCGCCGGGGCGCCCACCTCGGCGCTGGGCGTCGCATCCGCCGGACCGGCGACGATGGCCAGCGCGGGCACCTTGTCCTGCGCGGGCGCGGCGGACGGATCGGCGGAGGCGGGGGACGGCGCGCCGGCAGGTGCCCCGGGCGCAGCGGCGGACGGGGACGGCGCGTCGGGGGCGGTGAGCTCGGAGGATGCGGGGACCAGGGCGGCCACCACCTGCCGGAGCTGCGAGGCGGCGCGGTCGGCGGGCAGCCCTGCGGCGAGCTGCTGCTGCAGTTCCACCAACTGCCCGGCCACGGCCATGCGCGCCTGCGAGCTTTCCTCCGCCGCGCGGGTGGACGCCGCCTTTTCCGCCGCCGCCGCCTGCTCCCTGGCGCCGCCCGTGAACACCGACTCCAGCGCCTCCACCATCCGCGTAAGGATGCGGTACACGGCGGACGCGGAGAAGCCGCCCAGCATGGCCACCGTGGGCGGACCCAGCGCCTGCGTGCCGTTGGTGGCCCCCTCGGCGCCCGAGCCCGCGTCGATGGGCACCAGCGCCACGAGGATGAAGCCCGCCACCACGCCCAGGAAGAACTTCACCCAGTACGCCGCCGTCTCGTCCGGATCGAAGGTGCGCGCCGTGACCTGCTCGTTGAGGGCGAACAGCATGGCGAACGACGCGCCGATCCCCGCCGCGGCCAGCCAGTACACCCGCTGCAGGATCAGCTTTACGGCCAGCAGCGTGTGCACCTTGGTGTTGTGCTCGTTGGTCGCGGCTTCCCCGGGATTGGGCTCCACCCCGAAAAGGTCGATGGCCGAATGGGCATCCACCAGCGTCACCACGCTCAGCACGATGAACACGGCCACGCACGCCATCGCCACCCGCACCAGGTCCCGGACCAGCTTTACGGGCCCGAGCGAGCTCGCCTTCGCCCCCTGCTGGTGAAAGCTGGTGTCCAGCAGGTACAGCGTGCCGGGCTTGGCGGGCGCCACCAGCCGCGACAGGCGCTCGTGCGTGCCGGCCAGCGCCGTCATGTCGATGGGCCTGCGGTGCTCCAGCGCCATCTCGAAGTCGTCGGCGGCCTGGATGACGGAGGGCGGAACGCGCACGCCGTTGGTCACCAGCCGGCGCACCATGGAGCACGACTCGCGCACCAGCTGCTCCTTGAGCGACGGCACGGGCGGGGAGGATGAACTCGGGGGCATGATCGTGAGCGGGCGAGGGGACAGCGGAGGGGAGGGGAAGCGCATTCAGTCTAACGAAATCGGCCGCTTTCGCCAACACCGAATCCGCCAGGGTGATGCGATACGCCGTAGCAGCCGTGCCCGGCACGATCCGCCCCGCGTGCGAAGCGGTATCAGGCGCAGCTTCGCGTCCGGAAGGGCATCCGCCGCGCGACGATGCTGCACAGGAACAGATGGAACGCAGCACCGGCACCCCGCCCCCTCCGGATTGTGCGCCCGAAAGTCCTGACATAGCTTGGATCGCATGAACTGGAGACGTGCATTCACCGGACTGCTGGCGGCCGCCGTGCTGCTGCCGGCCGCCCCCGCACCCGTTCGCGCGCAGGACGGCGCGGCGGAGTACCGGGGCGCGGCGGCGCTGGGGCTGTCGCTGCGAAAGCTGGGCACCACCAAGCGCGTGCTGATGGTGGGCGCCCACCCCGACGACGAAGACACCCAGCTCCTCGCCCGCTTCGCGCTGGAAGAGGGCGCGGACGTGGGCTACCTGTCGCTCACGCGCGGCGAGGGCGGGCAGAACGGCATTGGCCCCGAGCTGGGCGAGGGGCTGGGGCTGCTGCGCACGGAGGAGCTGCTCGCCGCGCGCCGCGTGGACGGCGCGGAGCAGTTCTTTACCCGCGCGTACGACTTCGGCTTCAGCAAGAGCGCGGAGGAGGCGTACGCGCACTGGCCGCGCGAGGCGCTGCTGGGCGACGTGGTGCGCGTGGTGCGCCTGTACCGGCCGGACGTGATCGTCACCGTGTTCAGCGGCACCCCGCGCGACGGGCACGGCCAGCACCAGGTGAGCGCCCTGCTGGCCCACGAGGCGTTCACGGCCGCGGCGGACCCGGCCCGGTTCCCGGAGCAGCTGCGCGAGGGGCTGCGCCCGTGGCAGCCGGCCAAGCTGTACCAGTCCATGCGCGGCAACACGGAGAACGCCACCGTCCGCGTCGCCATCGGCGACCTGGACCCGCTCATCGGCCGCTCGCCGTTCCAGCTGGCCATGGCCAGCCGGTCGCTGCACCGCTCGCAGGACATGGGGCGGCCCGAGCTCCCCGGCCCGCGCTGGGGCACGCTGCGCCGCGTCTTTCCCGCCCCCGCCGGCGAGGAGCCGTCCGTGTGGGCCGGCATCGACACCACGCTGGCCCCCGCGGAGGCCCCGGAATCGGCCGCGGCGCGCGCCCTGGCGGCGTACCAGCGCACGGCGCAGGGGCTGCGGGCGCAGTACAACCCGCTGGCGCCCGGCGCCCTGGTCCGCGGCCTGTCCGAGGCGCTGGGCTCGCTGCGGCAGGCGCGCGCGGCCATGCCCGTGACCAACGGCACGGCGGACCTGGTGCTGGCCATCGACCGCGAGACGGAGCAGGCGGAGACAGCGCTGGCCCGGGCCTCGGGCCTGGTGGTGGACGCGCTGGCGGAGGATGCCCGCATCGTCCCCGGGCAGACGTTCGAGCTCACCATCACCGTGTGGAACGGCGGGGAAACGGCGGTGCGGGTGGATTCCGTCCGTCCGCGGCTGCCGGCAGGGTGGACGGCGGCGGGGATCGACAACGTGACGCTGCCGCCGGAGCTCGCCGCGGGCACCCTGCTCACGCGCCGCTTCCAGGTGCGGGTGCCGACGGATGCGGATCCGTCGGAAGCGTACTTCCTGCGCGCGCCGCGGGAGGGTGACCTGTACCGCTGGCCGGCGGGCGAGCCCGCGCGGACGCGCCCGTTCGAGCCCGGTGACGTGGCGGCGGAGGTGTTCGTGCGCGTGGGCGACGCGGCGGTCGGAATCCGGCAGGAAGCGCAGTTCCGCGAGGTGGACCTGCGCCAGGGCGAGCTGCGGCGCCCCGTGATGGTGGTCCCCCCCGTGTCCGTCCTCCTGCAGCCGGGGACGCGCGTGCTCTCCACGGCCGCGCCGCGCCCCATTGCGTACACCGTGCGGCTCGCGGCCGAGGAGCCGGCGGGGATCGCGGGGACGCTGCGGCTGGAGCTGCCGGCCGGCTGGCGCGCGGAGCCGGCGTCCGTCCCCGTGCGCTTCGCCAAGCCGGGCGAGGTGCGCGAGGTGCGCTTCACCGTCACGGCCCCTGCGGGCGCGGCGGCGGGCGACCATCCCGTGTCCGCCGTCTTCGAGGCAGAGGGCGGACGGCGGTTCGCGCGCGGGGCGCAGCTCATCGACTATCCGCACGTGCGCCCCCGGCCCCTGTACCACGCGTCGCGCTCCGTCATCCGCGCGTTCGACGTGCGGGTGCCGCAGGGTCTGCGCGTGGCATACATCGAGGGCGCGGGCGAGGAGGGGCCGGGGTTCCTGGCCAACCTGGGCATCACCCCCGAGCTGCTGGATGCGGAGGACCTGGCGGAGGGCGACCTGGACCAGTTCGACGTGATCGTGGCCGGCAGCCGCGTGTACGAGGTGCGTGAGGACGCCATGGCGCACAACCAGCGGCTGCTGGATTACGTGAGCCGCGGCGGCACGTTCATCGTGCAGTACAACAAGTACGAGATCGTGGAGGGCCGCTTTACACCGTATCCCATCACCATGGACCGCCCGCACGGCCGCGTGACGGACGAGAACGCGCCCATGCGCATGCTGGACCCCGCGCACCCCGTGTTCACGGCGCCCAACCGCATCACGGACGCGGACTGGCAGGGGTGGATCCAGGAGCGCGGCCTGTACTTCGCCGAGACGTGGGACCCCGCGTACACGCCGCTGCTGGCAACGGGCGACCCCGGCGAGACGCCGCTGCAAGGCGGGCTGCTGATCGCGAAGCACGGTCAGGGCACGTACGTCTACACGGGCCTCGCGTTCTTCCGCCAGTTCCCCGCGGGCGTCCCCGGCGCGTACCGGCTGTTCGCGAACCTGCTGGCGCTGGGGGCGAAGAAGTAGGAACGGCAGTGCGAAAGTGCGAAAGTGCGAGAGTGCGAGAGTAACTGCCGTTGATGGCTGTACCCTGTACCCTGTCCCCCGCAGTTCCGGGGATCGCGACCAAGCCGGAAGCCAAAATGTCGATCGAAACCCAGCAGGACCTCGAAGGGCTCAAGCGCGCCGGCCGGATCGTGCGGATGATCCTGCGGGCGATGGAAAAAGCCCTGCGCCCCGGCATCACCACGGCGGAGCTGGACGAGATCGGCGGACGGGTGATGCGGGAGCAGGGCGCGCGCTCGGCGCCGAAGATGGTGTACGGCTTTCCCGGCGAGGTGCTCATCAGCGTGAACGACGAGGTGGTGCACGGCATCCCCGGCGCGCGCGTGATCGAGCCCGGCGACCTGGTGAAGCTGGACGTGACCATCGAGAAGGACGGCTACATGGCGGACGCGGCCGTCACCGTCCCCGTGGCGCCCGCGTCCGACGCCGCAAAGCGCTTGGCCGACTGCGCCCGTGCCGCGTTCGCCAAGGCCATGGAAGTGGCACGCGTGGGCAACCGCGTGAACGACATCGGCCGCGCGGTGGAGGCGGAGGTGCAGCGCCGCGGCTTTCGCGTGCTGCGCGACCTGAACGGGCACGGCATCGGCCGCACGATCCACGAGGAGCCCAGCGTCCCCAACTACTTCGATCCGCGCCTGACCCGCGTGCTCACGGAGGGGCTGGTCATCACCGTGGAGCCCATCATCGGCGAGACCACGAGCAAGTGGGTGGACGCCGGCGACGGCTGGACCGTGCGCACGGCCGACGGCTGCCTGGCCGCGCACTACGAGCAGACCCTGGTCATCACCCGCGGCAAGCCGATCCTGCTGACGGCGGCGTGAGCGACGGCGGGGAGTGCGCGGGAGAGCCGGCATCCGTCCTGAGCGGATGAATCCGCCGCAACAACTGCGGAAAGCCTCGCAAACTGCGCGAGGCTTCAACGGCTGAACTTCGCCTCGGTGCACCGGGACGGCCCGTGCACGGACAGTCCGCGAAGGCGGACTTCGCGAATTTCCAGCGGCGAATTCATTCGCTCCGGACGGATGGCGGCTGGCGCTGCTGGGGTGGGGGCGGGCCCTCGTGCCGATTCCCGGATTGCACCCTCTCTCATCGGCTGCCGGTGGGAGAGGGTGTAGACATAAGGACGACGGCGCTGTATTTGTATCCGGCTCGGTTGCAGTTCAAACCTCCCCCAGGGGTTTTTGGGGGAGGTGCGAGCCTAAGCGAGCGGTGGGGGCGCGGCAGGAGGCTGGAACACGCGCACCCTTGCCCTGAATCACAGACTCCGATCCCGATGCCCAACACGCTGAGCAGGCTTTTCGTCCTCCCCCTCCTTCTCCTCGCGGCCGCGTGCGGGGGCGACGCGGGGCAGACGGTGACGGTGTACTCGCCGCACGGCCGCGAGATGCTGACGGCGTTCAAGCAGCAGTTCGAGGCCGCCAACCCCGGCGTGACCGTGGAAACGGTGGACATGGGGTCGCAGGAGGTCTTCGACCGCATCCGCAGCGAGCGCGCGAACCCCCAGGCCGACGTGTGGTGGGGCGCGCCGGCCAACCTGTTCGAGACGGCCGCGCAGGACTCGCTGCTGGACCGGTTCGTCCCCACGTGGGCGGGGGCGCTGCCGGCGGACGCGAAGAGCCCACAGGGGCTGTGGCACGGCAACTACCTCACCCCCGAGGTCATCGCCTACAACTCGGCGGCCATCCCCGCCGCCCAGGCGCCGCAGGACTGGGACGACGTGCTGGACCCGCGCTGGAAGGGGCAGGTGCTCATCCGCGACCCCATGGCCAGCGGCACCATGCGCACCATCTTCGGCATGGTCATCGACCGCTCGCTGCGCGCCACCAACGACACGGCGCAGGGATTCGCCTGGCTGCGGCGGCTGGACGGGCAGACGCGCGAGTACGTCCTGAATCCCACCATGCTGTACCAGAAGCTGGCCCGGCAGGAGGGGCTGGTGACGCTGTGGGACATGCCCGACATCGAGCTCATCAAGAAGCAGTACGACTACCCCATCGACTACGTGATCCCCCGCAGCGGCACGCCCCTGCTGGTGGACGGCGTGGCCGTGGTGCGCGGCGGGCCCAACGCGGAGCTGGGCCGCAAGTTCGTGGAGTTCATCGGCAGCAACCAGGCGCTGGCACCGGCCGCCCGCGACTTCTTTCGCCTCCCCGCGCGCAACGACTTTCCGGCCGATTCGCTCCCGCCGCGCCTGCGCCAGGTGCGCGAGCAGATCCGCCCCGAGCCCATGGACTGGAATCGCCTGCAGAAGCAGGGCAACGACTGGATGCGCTACTGGGACGAGCACGTCCGCAACCAGGGCGGAAAATGAGCGGATAGTGAGACCGATCCCCGATCCTTCTCGACACACTGGACCAACGCTACCATGCAATGGAATAGCATTAAGGAAGCTGATGGCGGAATGCTCAAGGTTCCGCCCAACTGGCTCTATCCTCACTATTACGAAGCGCTCTCAGTACTATTTCGTGTTGAGAACGCGTTGCGCGTGTTTGTCTACACCACTCTCAAAGACCAATTTAAGGATCGATGGCAGGAGATCGCGTTATCCAGTGAAGAAGCCGATGGGACTATAGGCTCAATCGCCAAAAAGCGGATCGCCCAAGCGGGGAGCTATGGTTACCTCGGTTACGCATCCACTTGCCCGATGCTTTATCTGAACAGTGGGGAACTGAGTCATCTGATTACGTCGGATGCATATTGGAAATACTTCAAGGACAGCTTTGTAGCAGGCAAGAATGTGGTGAAAAGCAAGCTTGATGAGATCAATACTGTACGTAACGCACTCGCGCACTTTCGACCGTTGAAGCAGGAAGATGTAGACCTCGTTAAGCAGAACGCAAAGCACGTCTTGATTGAGGTTGAGGGCCAATTATATGAAATGTTGTCGATCCGAAACATCGTTCCCACCAACACTGAGGAACTCTGGTATACCACGTTGGAGTCACTCGGAACGGCTGAGGCTCAGTTACAGTTTCGCCAGAGCACATCCGAACGTTGGGTGCAGATTGACATTGAACACGATGCAGATGTACTACATCAAGAAGAGTGGGTCGAGGGTTATTTTTCCTACGGAATTTTGAACCTTCGCGCCAGTAGTCTACTTAAAATACATCGAGATCTCACGAAGCACCTGATTTATGCAACTGAAAGCCTTCCGGTGCAGTACACTGCATCGGAATTCGATAAGGTCACGAAGACAGTCAGCTTGGTTTTTAGTCGGAAAACACTCCAGTCGCATGGAGAGGAGGTGCGTGCAGCACTCCAAACGATCTTGGAGACAATCACTACGGAGACGGAGTTGATCCGTCAGGATAACCTTGCACGCGGAACGTTGATAGAAAACGCCAGTGCCAGCGGGGGCGAAAACGAAGACAGATTGTTCTCCGTAAATTTCTCAACGATGTCATCCGATCCGAAGGCGGACGATCCTCCAGAATGGTGGGGTCAGTTACGTTCGTACACGCCACACCTTGTTTCTGGGCTCCACAAGTATCCTTGGATGCCCAGTGACGTCTCACGTCTGACCTTTAGCTGGACCACGGATGAGTGACATTCAGAAGCAAAGATTGACACTCGAAAACCTGACCCGCCGCTTCGGCGAGACCGTCGCGGTGGATGGCGTTTCGCTGGACGTGCCCGCGGGCGAGTTCCTTACGCTCCTGGGCCCCTCCGGCTGCGGCAAGACGACCACGCTGCGGATGATCGCCGGCTTCGAGCAGCCCACGTCCGGCCGCGTGGTGATGGGCGACCGCGACGTCAGCACCCTCCCGCCGCAAAAGCGCGACGTGGGGATGGTGTTCCAGAACTACGCGCTCTTTCCCCACCTGGACGTGTGGGAGAACGTGGCGTTCGGCCTCAAGTCGCGCGGCGACAAGCGCGACACGCTGGACGGCAAGGTGGACCGGGCGCTGAAGCTCGTGGAGATGGCGCCGTACGCCCGCCGCAAGGTGCAGGCGCTCTCCGGCGGCCAGCAGCAGCGCGTGGCCCTGGCCCGCGCCCTGGCCCCCGAGCCGCCGCTGCTCCTGCTGGACGAGCCGCTCAGCAACCTGGACGCCGCCCTGCGCGAGCGCACCCGCGACGAGCTGCGGGCCCTGCTCAAGCAGCTGGGGATGACGGCCGTCTTCGTCACGCACGACCAGGAAGAGGCGTTCGCGCTCAGCGACCGCGTGGCCGTGCTGGACCGCGGCCGCCTGCAGCAATTGGGCACGCCCGAGGTGCTGTACGGATCGCCCGTGAACGCGTTCGTGGCGTCGTTCCTGGGCCGCGCCAACTTCTTCACGGCCACGGTGGATTCGGTCGAGGGCGACCGGGCCGTCGCCGCGCTGCCGGGTGGCGGGCGCTGGCCGGTGGCGCTGGCGGCGGACGCGCCCCGGGCGCCGGGTGCCCCCGTGCGGGTGATGGTGCGGCCGGAGGGGATGGAGCTGGCGCCGGAGGGCACGGCCGGCGCGCTCCCCGGCCGGGTGCTGGACCGCCGCTTTGCCGGCGCGGCCACGTTCTACCGCGTCCAGGTGGAAGGCGGCCAGGAGGTGCTGGTGCAGGGCCGCCCGCACGAGGCGGACCCCGGCGACGTGGTGCGCGTGAGCCTGCATGGCCAGGCCCACCCCATCGCCTACGCCGCGGACGAGCCCGCGCGCTGAACGCGAACGCCGCCGCCCCCGGGATCTGGGGCGGCGGCGTGTCCGTCTCTGCTCCCCGGGTTACGGCCGCCCGGTCAGTCGGCGCAGTAGATCTGGCACGACACCTGGTAGGCGCAGGTCTCCATCCAGGCGTCGTACGTGTACGGGTTGCAGGGCGCATCCAGGCTGTCGCAACGGTCGATCGACGGCCCGAACGGAACGTCGCCGCCCCCTGGCGCGGGCTCGAAGCTCTCGACGGCGAGCGTGTCCAGGTTCAGCGTGATCTTGCTCACGGTGATGTCTCCGTGGTGTGCGCGATGGAAGTGAGGGGAGTGCGGGATGGGGACGCCGCCGCCCCGGACTACCCGAAGCGGCGGCGCACTTCATCGCCCGCTCAGTTGTCGCAGTTGTAGTACTGGCAGGTGATATCCGCGCCGCACGTGTATGCCCAGTTGCCAGTCAGCGGCTGGCAGTTGGCTGCGCCGTAGGTGCCGCACTCCCATTCCGTCCAGAGGTTCGGGACGTCCCCGGAGCCGGGCTCGGGTTCGAAGCTCTCGACCTGGAGCGTGTCCAGGCTCAGCGTGATCTTGCTCATGGTATCATCTCCCGCAGGGGGTGGGCGATCTCGTGGAGGAAACGCGGGCGCGGCGTCAGGGCGTTTGCTTGCACACCGCGTAGCCGTTCGTCCAGCTGCACGGGTCATGGCAGGTCAGGTGACAGGTGTTGGCGGTCTGGCACGGGTAGTCGCACGTGGGGCCGCCGCACGTATCCACGCAGGTGCCCTGGCAGGTGCCGTAGAAGGTGGCGTGCCCGTGCACCGTGCCGCGCGAGCTCTCGTCGGCGGGTGCGGTCTCGAACGTCTCCACGTGGAGCGTGTCCAGGCTCAGCTTGGCTTTGCGCATGGTGGCCTCTGGGTCACGGAGGATGAAGATCAGTCGCCGGCGGGGTGCCGGACGCCTGGACGGGCGGATCGATCGAATTCAGGCCGGGCTGCAGGCATCCGCCTCCGGCGGAGGATGGGCGGCGCGTGTGTCAGCCTTCGCAGGTGGGAATGCCGTAGGTTTCTACGCACTTCTCCAGGCAGGAGGCGCCGGCGCACGACTCCCACCCGTAGTCCGTGCGCTCGCACTGCACGGTCTTCCCGTCCGAGCCGCACGGCCGATAGTCGATCGTGATGTACGAGTGGCCGCGCACGGTGCCGATGGTGTCCGGCGCGAACGACTCCACGCGCAGCATCTCGGGATCCAGCGTAAGCTTTCGCATTGGGAATGTCCTTGGAATCGAGACGCCGGCCATCAGGCGCAGCACTGGGTGGCCAGCATGTTGGTGTTGAAGCACTTGCCGGGACACGAGTAGACGCACGTGCTGCCGCCGTCGTACGTGAGCGCCTGGACCCCGTCGCAGTCCGCCGGACAGGAACCGGCGCAGGTGAGGATGTCGAGATCCGTATCGCCACCATCGATGGTCGTGCCGGCACGCGCGTTGACGGTCCCCCGCGCGGCGCCGTCCCCGGCATCCATCGTGAACGACTCCACGGCCAGCATCTCGGGATGGAGCTTGAGCTTGTGCATGGGGCCTCCGTGCGGTGGATGGTGATCCGGAAAGACGGACGGAACCGTGGGCGTCAGGGCTCGCAGACCGAGGTCAGGGGAAAGCAGCCGCCGCCGCACGAGTAGGCGCAGGTATCCGCCTGGTTGTACGTGGCCGGACAGTTCTGGCTCTCCGGCACGACAGTGCAGCCGTCCGCCAGCTGGGTGGGCTTGGCGTGCGCCTCCACGGTCCCGCGGGCGGCGGGGACCCGGGCGTCCGTCGGAAACGACTCCACGGCCAGCATCTCGGGATGGAGCTTGAGCTTGTTCATCGGGCCTCCGGGAATGGATGGTGATCGGGGACGAACGGCGTCCGGCGATGGACGACGGCCGCCGGGACGGATGGGGGTCACTCGATGCAGACGAGGTGTGCGGCGGTCGGGCCCGTGCACAGGTCGTAGCACGAGTCGTTGCACGTGGGCACGCCCGGGCCGGTCTCCTGGCAGTTCATGGTCGGGCCCGCCCCGTGGCACGGATACTCCGCCGTGGCGTTATGGCCGCGCACGGTGCCGGTAGCGCCGTCCTGCGCGGGGGCGGGGACGAACGACTCCACGGCCAGCGTCTCGGGATGGAGCTTGAGCTTGTGCATCGAGGTTCTCCGGGAATGGGATTTTGGGTGCCGCGGGAGCGTGCGGCACCGCGTGGAGCAATGATCACACAATCCGGCGCAATATGCAAATAGATGCGGGAATCGTGCGGGCGGTGAGCCGATGAGCGGGCGGATGGCCCTGCGCCGGCCCGGCGGAACGGCCGTGCTGACGGGCATCGTGCTCGTGGTGCTGCTGTGGCTGGTGCTGTATCCCAACCTGTTCGTGCTGGCGGACAGCGTGCTGGACCGGGACGGCTTCACCACGGAGCACTACACGCGGTTTCTCACCAGCCGCGCCGAGCGCGAGGCCCTGTGGAACAGCGTGTGGATCTCGCTGGCGAGCGTCGTTTTGTCGGCGCTCATCGGCGTGCCGCTGGCGTTCCTCTTCGCCCGGCGCGACTTCCCCGGGCGGCGCGTGCTGGGAGCGCTGGCGGCCCTTCCCGTGCTGCTGCCGCCGCTGGTGGGCACCATCTCGTTCATGTTCCTGTACGGCGAGAGCGGCTTCCTGACGCGCGGCGTGCAGACGCTGCTGGGGATGGAGCGCGCGCCATGGCGCCTTACGGGCCCCTGGGCCGTGCTGCTGGTGCACGCGTACACCATGTACGTGTACTTCTACCTCTTCGTCTCGGCGGGGCTGTCGCGGCTGGACGCGGGGTACGCCGAGGCCGCCGCGGCGCTGGGCGCGGGGCGGTGGACCACGCTGCGCCGGGTGACGCTGCCCATGCTGGCCCCCGCCCTGGGGGGCGCGGCGCTGCTGGTGTTCATGACGAGCATGGCCTCGTTCAGTGCGCCGTACGTGTTCGGCGGCGGGTTCCGCGTGCTGACCACGCAGCTGTACAGCAGCAAGCTGAACGGCGAGGACGGGCTGGTGGCCGTGGAGGCGGTGGTGCTGGCGCTCGCGTCCCTCCTCTTCCTCGTCCTGCTGCAGCGCTACGAGTCGCAGCGGGAGTACACGGGCGCGGGCAAGGGGCTGGGCGCGGGGCGGCGGGAGGGCGGCGGGCGGGCGTGGGTCATCGCGCTCACGGCCACCCTGTTCGTGGGATTCCTGCTGCTGCCGCACGCCACCGTGCTGCTGGTGAGCTTCGTCCCCGAGGGCACGTGGACCATCCAGGCGCTGCCGCCCGTGTACTCCACGGAGAACTACGCGCGCATCTTCAGCGATCCGCAGCGGCTGGTGCCCGTGCTCAACTCGCTGCGGATGGCGACCATCGCCACGCTGGCGAACGTGGTGTTCGCGTACGCGGCTGCGTGGCTGCTGGTGCGCAAGCGCGTGCGGGGGCGGGGGCTCATCGGTGCGCTGGTGGCGCTGCCGTGGGCGCTGCCGGGGACGGTGCTGGCCATCGCGCTGGTCTACACCTTCAACGTGCACCAGCCGGCGGCCGGCCGGTTCGTGCTGGTAGGCACGTTCGCCATACTCCCGCTGGCGTACTTCATCCGCAACATCCCGCTCGTCACGCGCGCGGCGCTGGCCAGCTTTCGCCAGCTGGACCCGTCGCTGGAGGAGGCCGCCGCGTCGCTGGGCGCCGGGCGGTGGACGACGGCGCGCCGCGTGGTGCTGCCGCTGGTGCTGCCGGGCCTGGCCGCGGGCGCGCTGCTGGCGTTCGTTACGGCGCTGGGCGAGTTCGTCGCGAGCATCCTGCTGTACACCAACCGCACCCGCCCCATCTCCGTGGAGATGCTGTCGCAGCTGCGCGCCTTCGACTTTGGCGGCGCGGCGGCGTACGGCGTGATTCTGATCGTGCTCGTGGCGATCGTGTTCGCGTCCGGCTACCGGAACGTGGGAGGCGAGGGGGTTTGACGGAGTGCGGGAGTGCGGGAGTGCGGCAGTGCGAAAGTGCGAAAGTGCGAAAGTGCGAAAGTGCGAAAGTGAGGGATCGGGATGATGGGCGCGGGTCCGTCCCCGGCGACTGAAGTCGCGGCACCGAAAACGTGATGTCGGCCTTCGCCGACGGGTCCGGCACGGGCAGGTGCCGGGGACGGAGGCGGAGTTCGGGCCCGTCTTCGACGGGGCTTCCCCCTGCCCACGCAGTTCTCCCCCTCCTGCCCGCGAAGCGGGGGAGGGGGCTCCCCGCCGGTGCAGGGCGCCCGCTCAGCAGCACGAAGCGCCGTTCTCCCCTCTCCCGCGCAGTTTGCGGGAGAGGGGCCGGGGGTGAGGGGCTCCGCGAAGCGGGCGCCGTAGAGGCTCGCCAGCACGTCATCTCGCCCCTGACATCGCCCTTACGCCGTCCGCGACCTCCCCCGCATCACCACCATCACCAACGCCACCGCGACCAGCGCCGCCGCGCCGAGCGCCACGTACGCCACCGTATCCGACTGCGTGACCGCCGGCGGGCCGCGGCGCGCGACGAAGGCGGCGACCAGCGCCCAGATCACCGTCAGCGGATAGCCGCCGTTGCGCGTGGCCAGGGTCACGGCGGCGGCGATCAGGCCGGCGGCGGCCAGCATCACCAGCCCCCACGCCTCCGCGCCCAGCCCCAGTTCCGACACGCCGCCAGCCAGCAGCGCCTGCGCCACGTTGGCCACCGTCGCGACGGTGATCCATCCCAGGTACACGCCGCACGTCACCCACACCAGCCACCGCTCCGCGCCCGTCATCGGCGTGCGCCATCCCGCCATCCGCCCCACCGCGAGGGCCAGGGCGACGAGCGTGGTGACGATGAGCGCCACGCTGAGCGCGTACTGGCCGGCCGGAAAGGCGAACTGCCAGAAGGTGCTCCCCGCGAACGCGATCGCCGGAAGCCATCCCACGCGGCGCAGCAGGGGGTTGCCGCGCTGGGCCGGGAGCATCTGCCAGACGGCAAAGGCGATGGAGAGCGCGAAGATCAGCCCCCAGATGGAAAACGCGTATCCCGCCGGCACCACGTAGGTGGGATACCGGTCCGAGATCGACCCGACGGGCGGCAGCCCCAGCCGCGGCGTGATGGCGGACGCCACCGCCTGCCCCACGGCAAACAGCAGTGTGCAAAATTGCCGCAACCGATCGTTTGCCATTATCGTCACTGTACGGGTGGAGGGGTTTCGTGCGACAAACCCTGGACAGCCTCCGCGAATCCATGCCAGATGCGGACCGTCCGCACGCGGCACACCCGCCGCTGGCTCGGGTGATGCAGCGCCGTCCCCCGTATCCGCGTCGTCCTGCCTCCCCCTTTCACGGAGCGCGCCTATGATCCCTGCCATTGTCCGATCGGTGGTCCTCGCAGGCTCGGTTCTCCTCGTTTCGCAGGGCGCTTCGGCGCAACGGATGGTCCCGGCGGCTCAGAAGGGGCAGGACTCGGCATCGGTGCTGGCGCGGTCGCGGACGGCGCAGGGGGGCTTCGAGCGCTTTCGCTACATGCGGCTGCCGCGCACGCACCAGAGCGGGGGCGGCAGCGGGTGCCACGAGATCATCGGCCGCTTCTGCTTCTGGTTCGCGTCCGAGCCCGAGATCCCCCCGCCCGAGACCCCCGCCGTCGGCGAGCGGCGCCGCGTGCTGCTGGACCGGCTGGCCGCCGCGGCCAGCGTCATCCCCGGCGACGCGTGGATCGCGGGGCAGCGCGTGCGCTACCTGGTGGAGGCCGGCGACGAGGAGGCCGCCATCGCCGCGGCGCGCGCGTGCCGGGCGGAGCGCTGGTGGTGCGCCGCGCTGGAGGGATTCGCACTGCACGAGGCCCAGCGCTTCACCGAGGCGCAGGCGGCGTTCGAATCCGCCCTGGCGTCCATGCCCGCGGAGGAGCGGGCGCGCTGGACGGACCTCACGGACTTGCTGCCGCCCGAGGACCAGGACGACTACCGGCGCGCACCGGAGGCGGAGCGGGCGCGGCTGGCACGGCGGCTGTGGTGGCTGGCGGACCCCCTGTGGTCCGATGCCGGCAACGACCGCCTGACGGAGCACTACGCGCGCTGGACCATGCACCACATCCAGGAGCGCGCGCGGCAGGTGGACCGCGTGGCGTGGCGCGACGACCTGCGCGAGATCGTCGTCCGCTACGGCTGGTTCAACGCCTGGGAGCGCTACGTGCCGCTGTTCTACGGCGGCACCAACGAGTATCCCATCGCCTACAACGACCCGCGCACGTGGGAGTGGCTGGTGCCGCTTGCCGCCGCCCGCGCGCCGCGCACCCTGCGCGGAGACGAGTGGCCGCTGCTGGAGGGCACGCCCACGGCCACCCGCTACGCGCCGGAGTACACCGCGCGGGTGATTCCCCTGCCCCACCAGGTCGCCGTCTTTCCGCGGCCGGGGGGCGCCGTGCTGGTGGCGGGATACGACCTGCCGGCGGACAGCCTCCCCGCCGATCCCCGCATCCGCGCCGCCGCGGTGGTGATGGATGAGGACGGCGGCGGCCGCACCGTCTCCCCCTGGCAGCCGACGGCGGCGTCCGGGGCGCTGCGCGTGTCGCTGCCGGCGAACCCCGCCCTGCTGAGCCTGGAGGTGCGGGAAGATTCCACCCGCCTGCTGGCGCGCCGGCGGCAGGCGGTGGCGTGGGATGCGGATGCGCGCGTGTCGGACCTGCTGCTGCTGGCCCACCCCGACGCGCGCCCGGAGAGCCTGGACGACGCGGCGCGCATTGCCCGCGGCTCGGCGAACCTGCGGCCGGGGGAGCGCGTGGCGATGTTCTGGGAGATGTACGGCCTTCCCGACGGCGACTCGGTGACGGTGCGGATCGGCCTGGTGGCGCCGGAGGCGGGGTGGGCGCGGCGGCAGCTGGAGGCCATCGGCATCGCGCGGGGGTCGCGCCCCGTGCGGATGGGGTGGCGCGAGGCCACGGACGGCGAGGCCATCGCCCCGCGCTCCATCACCGTGGGCATTCCCGCGGAGCTGCGTGCCGGCGAGTACACGCTCGAGGTCAGCGTCAGCGCGCCGGGAAGGCCCACGGCCGTCGCGCGGCGCACCGTGCGCGTCGGCGACCCGCCACCCGTCACGCGGTGAGGGGGGCCCTCGGATCTCCGCCGCCCCCCAACCGGAGCGAACGAAGCCCCGCCGGGCAGAGCGAATGAATTCGCCGCAACGACGACACGAAGTCCGCCTGCGCGGACTCCCGGCACGCTCTGCCCCGGTGCACCGAAGCGCAGTTCGAGCTGTTGAAGCCCTGTTCGCAAGCGCCTCGCGCGAGACAGGGCTTGCCGCAGTCCCAGCGGCGGATTCATCCGCTCCGGCCGGGTGCCGGCTCCAAACACGAAGGGCCCGGCATCGCGGCCGGCCTCCAGACGAGCGAATGAATTCGCCGCTGGAAATTCGCGAAGTCCGCCTTCGCGGACTGCCCGTGCACGAACCGTCGAGGTACACCGAAGCGCAGTTCGAGCTGTTGAAGCCCTGTTCGCAAGCGCGTCGCGCGAGACAGGGCTTACCGCTGTCCCAGCGGCGGATTCATCCGCTCAGGCCGGGTGCCGGCTCCAAACACGAAGGGCCCGGCATGCTCGCCGGGCCCTCTTTCGCACTTTCGCACTTTCGCACTTTCGCACTTCCCTTCAGATCACGTCCTTCAACCACTCCGTCAGGCTCTGCATCGTGAACCGCCAGTTGTTCTCCAGCAGCGGCACGGCCTCTTCCACGTTGCCGGCGGAGACCAGCTCGGCGATCTGCTCGTGGGTGCGCGTGCTGACGGGGATGTATCCCGCGTTCTGCATGTACGCGTACTCGTAGCGGCGGATGACGGCCTTGGCCGTGGCGACCAGCCCCAGCAGGTACTCGTTGCCGCAGGTCTCCAGCAGCGTGCGGTGCCAGGCGCCGTCCAGGTCGATGCGCCGCTCCGGGTCCTGCTCCGACTCCAGCTCGGCGTTGATGCGGTCCAGCTCCGCGCGGCGCTCGTCCGTCAGCGGCGCGGCCGTGCGCAGGGCCAGCACCTCCAGCGTCCACAGGACGGGATACGCCTCGCGCACCTCGCGCACGCTCAGCGGCTTGACGAAGAAGCCGCGGCCCACGTCCGCCTCCAGGAACCCCTCGCGCTCCAGCCGCAGCAGCGCCTCGCGGATGGGCGTGCGGCTCACGCCCAGCTCGCGCGCCAGGGCCGTGTCGCTGATGCGCGCCCCGGGCTTGAGCTCGTCGCGGAGGATGCGGTCCACGATGGCGTGATGCACCTGGTCCCGGAGCGGCACGCGGGTAATGGGCCGGCCGCCGGGCCTGTCCAGAGCGTCTGCGAACGATGTCATGCGGAAATGGGCCGTGAGAGTCATACCTGAGCGGACAAGATCGTGACTCGCGCCGCCCCCCGCAACCGGCGGCGGGGTTGTGGGCGGAAAGTGCCGGGTGCCAAGTTGAAAGTGCCAGGTGCCTGGTGCTTGCCATCCGCCACCTGGCACTCGGCACTTGTCACTTGGCACTTCCCTCCCCCATGCCCACGGCCCGCGAGATCAGCGCCTCGCATCGCATGATGCAGGTGACCGAATGGGAGCTCCAGCGCATCCTGCTGGACATCCACGAAGTAGGAACCGGGAAAGAAAAAAAGGACCCACCCGTGATGTCATTCTGAGGGAGGCGCCCTCGTGATCTCGCCCCCTGCACACCGCGTGGCGCCGACCGAAGAATCTGGTTGCTCCCGCGCCCGGCGCTCGCCCGTGCACGACCCGCCCCGCCCGTGACGGACGGATGCGACCCGCCAGTAACAGAAAAAAACTCACCCGTGGTGTCATTCTGAGGGAGGCGCCCTCCCGATCTCGCCCCTTGCACACCGCGTGGCGCCGACCGAAGAATCTGGTTGCTCCCGCGCCCGGCACTCGCCCGTGCACAGTGGTCTCTCGGCACCAATCCATGCACCACAACCACTACGTATACATCCTGGCGAGCAAAAAACGCGTGCTCTACGTCGGGATGACGAATGACCTGATCCGTCGCGTCGCCGAGCACAGCAGCACCGCGTGCCGGGGTTCTCGAAGCGGTACAACGTGGATCAGCTGGTCTACTTCGAGCATACGCACGATGCTCTCGGCGCGATCGAGCGCGAGAAGGAGCTCAAGAGCTGGGTACGCGCGAAGAAGGTAAAGCTGATCGAGTCCCGTAATGCTGCGTGGAGCGACCTGTACGATTCGATCGCCCTGCCCGATGTGAACGAGTAGTCTGCCCCGAAGTCGGATTTCTCGGCTGCGCGAAGAGAGCGTAGGCGGGCATGAGAGGCATGGCCCCGGGTGCCTGCCGAAGGCAACCAGATTCTTCGGTCGGCGCCATGGAATCGTGCACGGGCGAGGTTGGCGAGGCGCCTCCCTCAGCAACTGTGTTAAGCGGTAGCTCCCAGAGCCGAATTCCAGGGCGTGTTGGTGCGCGCCATCGTGTTCAGAATCACGAGCAATCTGCGCAGGCAAGCGACCATGGCGACCTTGAACGGCT
>JAESFL010000166.1_pt1 | contig 60933 bp, 9 predicted proteins | sample 9269401 | NCBI WGS metagenome assembly JAESFL01 (sample SAMN14506025, study PRJNA617098) | algae metagenome | isolation source: Gloeocapsa sp. UFS-A4-WI-NPMV-4B04 and co-occurring heterotrophs from desert... | place: USA: Utah | collected 2006-10-01 | reverse complement strand
CCAGCGTGTTGACGAAGAAGCCGATCAGCGCCTCCGTCTCCCGCCGGTCGCGGTTGGCGGTGGGCGTGCCGATGACGACGTCCGTCTGCCCCGAGACCCGGCTCAGCACGGCCGCCCATCCCGCCAGCAGCGTCATGAACAGCGTGGTGCCGCGCCGCCGCGACAGCGCCTTGAGCGCCGCCGTCGTCTCCGCGTCCAGCTCGATGGGGAGCGACGCGCCCGCGAAGTCCTGCTTGCGGGGCCGCGCGCGGTCCGCCGGCAGCTCCAGCAGCTCCGGGGCGCCCGCGAGTGACCGCTCCCAGAAGCCGGCCTGCCGCTCCAGCAGCTCGCCGTCTACCCAGCGCCGCTGCCAGGCCGCGTAGTCCGCGTACTGGATCTCCAGCGCGGGGAGCGGATCGGCCCCGCCGCGGCGGAAGGCGTCGTACAGCGCGCCCAGCTCGCGGACGAACACGCCCATGGACCAGCCGTCGCTGACGATGTGGTGCATCGTCACCAGCAGCACGTGCTCATCGGCGGCCATCCGCACCAGGCGCCCGCGGATCAGCGGGCCGTGCGCCAGGTCGAACGGCGCAGCCATCTCGTCCCGCATCAGCCGATCGAGCGCATCCTCCGCATCCGGCGCGGCGTGGAGGTCGTGCTCCACGAGCCGGAACGCGCTCGATTCGGCGGAGGCGATGCGCTGCACCGGCTCGCCGTCCACGGCGACGAACGTCGTGCGCAGCGCCTCGTGCCGCGCGACGATGCCGTCCAGGGCACGCGCCAGGGCGCCCCGGTCCAGCTCGCCGCGGAGACGCAAACGCAGGGGGATGTGGTACGCCGCGCCCGTGCCGCCCAGCTGCTCCAGGAACCACAGCCGCTGCTGCGCGAAGGAAAGCGGGATGTCGCCGGCGCGGTCCACGCGCTCGATGGCGGGCGCCTCCGCGCGCGCCGCCGCCTCCAGCCCGCGGGCGAAGTCCGCCAGCACGGGCCGCTCGAACAGGTCGCCCGGGGACACGTCCACGGCCAGCGCCTGCCGGATGCGCCAGACCACGCGCACGGCCAGCAGCGAGTGCCCGCCAAGCGCGAAGAAGTCGTCGCCGCGGCCCACGCGCTCGCCGCCCAGCAGCTCCGTCCAGATGGCCGCGACCGCCTGCTCCACGCGGCCCACCGGCGCCTCGTAGCCGCGCGCGGCGAAGGCATCGCCCTCGGGCGCGGGGAGCGCCTTGCGGTCCAGCTTGCCGTTGGGCGTGAGGGGAAGCGTCTCCAGCCGCACGAAGGCCGCCGGGACCATGTACGCCGGCAGCGTCTCGCCCAGGTGCGCCCGCAGCACGTCCGCCCCGGCCGTCTCCGTGCCGACGACGTACGCCACGAGCCGCTTCTCGCCCGGCGCATCCTCCCGCGCCACGACCACGGCCTCGCGCACGTCCGCGTGCTCCAGCAGCCGCGCCTCGATCTCGCCCAGCTCGATGCGGAAGCCGCGCACCTTCACCTGCACGTCCAGGCGCCCCAGGTACTCGAGGAACGCAGTGCGTGAGTGCGTTGGTGCGTTAGTGCGGGAGTTCGCGGAGTTCGCGGAGTTCGGGCTCACTTCCGCACTCACGCACTCACGCACTTCCGCACTTTCTTCCCGCCACCGCACGCGGTCGCCCGTGCGGTACAGCCGCGCGCCCGCCGCCCCGCCGAACGGGTCGGGGACGAAGCGCTCCGCCGTCTGCCCCGGGCGGCCCAGGTAGCCGCGCGCCAGCCCGGCGCCGCCCACGTACAGCTCCCCCGCCACGCCCACGGGCACGGGGTTGAGCCGCGGGTCCAGCACGTAGGTGGCGACGTTGGGCAGCGGGCCGCCGATGGCCGCCGCGGGGCCGGACGCGTCCACCTCGCGGACGGTGGCGTCCACGGTGCACTCCGTGGGGCCGTAGACGTTGTAGAAGCGGGTAGGGACGCGCAGCATCCGCCCGCGCATCTCCTCGTCCACGGCCTCGCCGCCCACGAGCACCAGGCGCGGGAACCCGCCGCCGGCCCCCAGCCCCTCGGCCAGCGCCAGCCGCAGCAGCGAAGGCGTCATGTCCACCGCGTCCACCCGCTCGCGGCGCAGCCACGCCACCAGCGCGGCCGGGTCGCGGCGGACGGCCTCGGGTACCACGCACAGCGCGTGTCCCGCCAGCAGCTGCACCACCTGCTTGACGGACCCGTCAAAGACGAGCGGCGCGTTGACGCCCACCCGCAGCGGGGCCGGATGCGCGGCGTAGATCCGCGCGTGCAGCGCCGCGGCCAGGTTCACCACGGAGCCCTGGCGCACCATCACGCCCTTGGGCCGGCCCGTGGATCCCGACGTGTAGATGACGTACGCCAGGTGCTCCGGCGTGAGCCCCGGACGCGCCGGGTTCCCCTCCGGCCGCGCCGCCCAGGCCGCGGCGTCCGCGTCCAGCGCCACGGCGGGCACGCCCAGGGCGCCCACGCGGTCCCGGAGCGACGCCTCCGTCAGCAGCACCACGGGACGGCTGTCCGCCAGCATGTCGCGCAGCCGCTCCACGGGATACGACGGGTCCAGCGGGACGTACGCGCCGCCGGCCTTGAGCGCGGCCAGCAGCCCCACGATGGCGTCCGCGCCGCGTTCCAGGCACAGCGCCACCCGCGCGTCCGGTCCCACGCCGCGCTCCGCCAGGTAGTGCGCAAGGCGGTTGGCCCGCGCGTTCAGCGCCGCGAACGAGAGCGGCGTGCCGCCCGCGACCAGCGCGTCCGCATCCGGGGTGCGCGCGGCCTGGGCCTCGAACAGCTCCGGGATGGATGCGCCGCGGGGATAGTCCGCCGCCGTGCGGTTCCACGCGCGCACCACGTGCTCGTGCTCCATCGCGTCCAGCAGGGCGATGTGGTCCATCCGGCCGCCGTCGTCCGCCGCCATGGCCTGGAGGACGCGGCGGAAGTAGCCGGCGTACCGCTCCACCGTGGCCCGGCCGAAGAGTGCGGTGGCGTAGGTGATGCCGCCCACGATGCGCCCGTCCTGCTCCCACAGCGCCAGCGACAGGTCGAACTTGGCCGTGTCCGCATCCCCCGCGTCCGCGTCGGCGACCGTGAGCCCGGGGAGCGCCAGGGCGCCGCCCGTCTCCTCCTGCCACACGAACATCACCTGGAAGAGGGGGGTGTGGGCCAGGCTGCGCGTGGGGCGCAGCCGCTCCACCACCTGCTCGAACGGGATGTCCTGGTTGCGCTGCGCCTCCAGCGCCCGCGCCTTCACGCGCTCCAGCAGCGCGCCGGCGTCCGGCGCGTCCGACAGGTCCACGCGGACGGGGAGCGTGTTGACGAAGAAGCCGATCAGCTCCTCCACCTCCGCCCTGCCCCGGTTCGCCGACGGCGTGCCGATGACGACGTCGTCCTGGCCGGAGAGCCGCGCCAGCACGGCCGCCCAGCCGGCGAGCAGGGTCGTGAACAGCGTGGTGCCGTGCCGCCGGGACAGTGTCCGCAGGCCGGCGGCGAGCTCGTCGTCCAGCGCCAGCTCCAGCAGCGCGCCGGCGAAGTCCTGCCGCGGCGGGCGCGGGCGGTCCGCCGGAAGCTCGATGAGCTCCGGCGCGCCGGCCAGCGTCGCCGTCCAGTACGCGGCCTGTGCCTCCAGCACCGGGCCTTCCACCGAGCGGCGGTGCCACGCGGCGTAGTCCGCGTACTGGATGGGGAGCGGCGGGAGCGGATCGGCGCCGCCGCGGGCGAAGGCGGCGTACAGCGCGCCCAGCTCGCGGTGCAGCACCCCGGCGGACCAGCCGTCGGAGACGATGTGGTGCATCGTCATCAGCAGCACGTGGTCGTCCGACGCCATCCGCACCAGGCGCCCGCGGATCAGCGGGCCGTGCGCCAGGTCGAACGGCGCGCCCGCCTCGTCCCGCATCAGCCGACCGAGGGCATCCTCCGCGTCCACCGAATCGACCGCATCCACCGACGCGTGGAGATCGTGCTCCACCAGGGGGAACGCGCTCGCTTCGGCGGATGCGATGTGCTGCGCCGGCTCGCCGTCCACGGCGGGGAACGTCGTCCGCAGCGCCTCGTGGCGCGCGACGATGCGGTCCAGCGCACGCACGAGCGCATCGCGGTCCAGCGCCCCGTGCAGCCGCAGGCGCATGGGGATATGATACGTGCTGCCCAGGTTCCCCATCTGCTCCAGGAACCACAGCCGCTGCTGCGCGAACGACAGCGGGATGGCGCCCGAGCGGTCCACGCGCTCGATGGCATCCGCCCGCGTGGCGCCGGTCAGCCCGCGGGCGAAGTCCGCCAGCACGGGGCGCTCGAAGAGGTCGCCGGGGGACGCGTCCACGCCCAGCGCCTGGCGGATGCGCCAGACCACGCGCACGCCCAGCAGCGAGTGCCCGCCCAGCGCGAAGAAGTCGTCCCCGCGGCCCACGCGCTCCACGCCCAGCAGTTCCGCCCAGACGGCCGCCACGGCCTCCTCGGTAGCCCCGGCGGGCGCCTCGTACCCGCGCGCGGCGAATGCGTCGCCGTCCGGCGCGGGGAGCGCCTTGCGGTCCAGCTTGCCGTTGGGGGTGAGCGGAAGCGCGTCCAGGCGCACGTACGCCGCGGGCACCATGTACGCCGGCACCCGCGCGGCCAGGTGCGCCCGCAACGCATCCACCTCCACGTCCGCGTCGCCGACGACGTAGGCCACCAGGCGCTTCTCGCCCGGGGCGTCCGCGCGCGCCAGCACGATGGCGTCGCGCACGGCCGGGTGGCCGCGCAGCGCCGCCTCGATCTCGCCCAGCTCGATGCGGACGCCGCGGATCTTCACCTGGAAGTCCGTGCGGCCCAGGAACTCGAGAACAGCACTTTCCTCCCGCCAGCGCACCCGGTCGCCCGTGCGGTACAGCCGCGCGCCCGGCTCGCCGAACGGATCGGGGACGAACCGGTCCGCCGTGAGCCCCGCGCGCCCCAGGTACCCGCGCCCCACCTGCACCCCGCCGATGCACAGCTCGCCCGGTACGCCCACGGGCACCGGCCGCAGCGCCCCATCCAGCACGTACGAACGCGTGTTGGATACGGGGCGGCCGATGGGGACCACCGCGCGATCGCCGTCCGCGGGGCCGCAGCGGTGGGTGCTGGTGTCGATGCAGCACTCCGCCGGGCCGTACAGGTTGGTGACCTGCACCCCCGGAAGGACCTGCGCCGCGCGCCGCACCAGCTCGCCCGGGAGCGGCTCGCCGCCGCAGAACAGGTGGCGCAGCGACGTGCACCCGGCCAGCTCCGGCTCGTCCAGCAGCACGCGCAGCAGCGACGGGACCAGCTGCAGCACGGTGATGCCGCGGTCGCGCAGCGTGCGCGCCAGGTAGCGCGGATCGCGCTCGCCCTCGTGGCGCGCCATCACCAGCTCGCCACCCACCAGCAGCGGCGCGTGGAACTCCCACACGGACGCGTCGAAGACAACCGGCGTCTTTTGCAGCACGCGGTCGCTCGCGGTCACCTCGAAGTCGCGGATGAACCACGCCATGTGGTTCACCAGCGCGCGGTGCTCGATGCCCACGCCCTTGGGCGTGCCCGTGCTGCCGGAGGTGTAGATGACGTACGCCAGCCCGCCCGGCGTGGCGCCGCTCTCCGGGTTCTCCGCGGACTCCGCGCCGATGGCGGCACCCTCCGCGTCCACGCGCAGCACCCCGATCCCGGCGGTGGCCGGGAGGGCGGGGCGAAGGCGGTCCTGCGTGAGCAGCACGGCGGCGCCGCTGTCGGCCAGCATGCGCTCCAGGCGCTCGGCGGGGTGCGCGGGGTCCAGCGGCACCCAGGCGCCACCGGCCTTGAGGACGGCGAGCATGGAGACGACCATCTCCACGCCGCGCTCCATGCAGATGGCCGCGCGCACCTCCGGCCCCACGCCGCGCCGGCGCAGGTGGTGCGCGAGGCGGTTGGCCCGCGCGTTCAGCTCCGCGTAGGTCACGCGCTCGCCGTCGTGCGAGACGGCGGTGGCGCCGGGCGTGCGTGCGGCCTGGGCCTCGAACAGGTGGTGGACGCACCGGTCTGCGGGATACGCCGCGTCCGTCGCGTTCCACGCCTCCACGACGCGCGCGCGCTCCGCGGAGGGCAGGATCGCGATGCCGTCCACGCGCGCCCCGTCGTCCGCCGCCATCCAGGCGAGCACGCGGCGGAGGTATTCCGCGAAGCGCCCCACCGTCTCCCGGTCGAACAGCGCCGTCGCGTACTCCAGCGTGCCGGCGATGCGCCCGTCCTGCTCCCACAGGGACAGCGTCAGGTCGAACTTGGCCGTGTCCGCATCCGCGGCATCCGCGTCCGCGACGGCGAGGCCATGGAGCGCCAGGTCGCCGCCGGGCGCGTTCTGCCAGGCGAACATCACCTGGAAGAGCGGGTGGTACGCCAGGCTGCGCGTGGGGCGCAGCCGCTCCACCACCTGCTCGAACGGGATGTCCTGGTTGCGCTGTGCCTCCAGCGCCCGCGCCTTCACGCGCTCCAGCAGCTCGCCCGCGTTCGGCGCGTCCGACAGGTCCACGCGCACGGGGAGCGTGTTGACGAAGAAGCCGATCAGCTCCTCCACCTCCGCCCTGCCCCGGTTGGCCGACGGCGTGCCGATCACCACGTCGTCCTGGCCGGACAGCCGCGCGAGCACGGCCGCCCAACCGGCCAGCAGCGTCATGAACAGCGTCGCGCCGTGCCGCTGCGACAGCGCCCGCAGCGAATCGGAAAGCTCCTCGTCCAGCTCCACGCCCAGCGACGCGCCCGCGAAGTCCTGGCGCGCGGGGCGCGGGCGGTCCGCCGGAAGCTCGATGAGCTCCGGCGCCCCGCCGAGCGTCTGCGTCCAGTACGCGGCCTGCGCCTCCAGCACGTCGCCTTCCACCGAGCGGCGGTGCCAGGCGGCGTAGTCGGCGTACTGGATGGGCAGCGACGGGAGCGGATCGGCGTCGCCGCGGGCGAAGGCGGCGTACAGCGCGCCCAGCTCGCCGTGCAGCACGCCCACGGACCAGCCGTCGGAGACGATGTGGTGCATCGTCACCAGCAGCACGTGATCGTCCGGCGCCATGCGAATCAGTCGCCCGCGGACCAGCGGGCCGTGCGCCAGGTCGAACGGCGCGGCCATCTCGTCCCGCACCAGCCGATCGAGCGCATCCTCAGCGTCCGCGGACGCATGGAGGTCGTGCTCCACCAGCCGGAACGCGCTCGTCTCGGCGGAGGCGATGTGCTGCACCGGCTCGCCGTCCACGGCGGGGAACGTCGTCCGCAGCGCCTCGTGGCGCGCGACGATGCGGTCCAGCGCACGCACGAGCGCACCACGGTCCAGGGCGCCCCGCAGGCGCACGCGGACCGGGATGTGATACGTGCTGCCCAGGTTCCCCATCTGCTCCAGGAACCACAGCCGCTGCTGCGCGAACGAGAGCGGGATGGAACCGGAGCGGTCCGCGCGCTCGATCGCCGTCGCCTCCGCCCGCGTGGCGCCGGTCAGCCCGCGGGCGAAGTCCGCCAGCACGGGGCGCTCGAAGAGGTCGCTGGGGGACGCGTCCACGCCCAGTGCCTGGCGGATGCGCCAGACCACGCGCACGCCCAGCAGCGAGTGGCCGCCCAGCGCGAAGAAGTCGTCGCCGCGGCCCACGCGCTCCGCACCCAGCAGCTCCGCCCAGATCGCCGCGACCGCCTGCTCCGTCTCGCCGGCGGGCGCTTCGTACCCGCGCGCGCCGAACGCGTCGGCTTCGGGCGCGGGGAGCGCCTTGCGATCCACCTTGCCGTTCGGCGTCTGCGGGAACGCATCCAGGCGCACGTACGCCGCGGGCACCATGTAGCCCGGCACCCGCTCGGCCAGGTGCGACCGCAGCGCATCCACCTCCACGTCCGGGTCGCTGACGACGTAGGCCACCAGGCGCTTCTCGCCCGGGGCGTCCGCGCGCGCCAGCACAACCGCCGCGTGAACCTGCGGATGCTCCGCGAGCCGCGCCTCGATCTCCCCCAGCTCGATCCGGAACCCGCGCACCTTCACCTGGAAGTCCGTCCGCCCCAGGTAGTCCAGCTCCCCGTTGGCGCGGCGCCGCACGCGGTCCATCACCCGGTACATCCGCCCGCCCGGCGCCCCGAACGGGCACGGGACGAAGCGCTCCGCCGTCATCCCCGGCGCGCCGGCATACCCGCGCGACAGCCCGTCTCCGGACAGGTACAGCTCGCCCGCCACCCCCACGGGCACGGGCTGCAGCTGCCCGTCCAGCACGTACGCCTGCGTGTTGGCCACGGGCGCGCCCACCAGCACGTGGTCCGCACCGCGCTCGACGAGCGAGTACGTGGAGTACGTGGTGTCTTCCGTGGGCCCGTACAGGTTGCCGACCTTCTCGATCCCCGGGAGGGCATAAAGCCCCTGCGCCAGGGCGTTCGGCAGCGCCTCGCCGCCCAGGTTCAGCGTCCGCACGCTGGACGGGATGCCACCGCTGCGCAGCAGCTCCGCCGCGGCGCTGGGCACCATGCTCACGTGCACCACCGGCTCATCCAGCGTCGCCAGCTCCAGCGCGTTCTCCACCAGCACCAGCTTGCCGCCCCAGCACAGCGTGCCGAAGATCTCCGCGACGGAGACGTCGAAGTTGATGGACGTGGAAAAGAGCACCGACGCGCGCTCCGCGTCCGTGATCGTCTCCCGCAGCCAGTGCAGCAGCACGACGGTGCTCGCGTGGCGGATCATCACGCCCTTGGGCCGCCCCGTCGATCCCGAGGTGAAGATGACGTGCGACAGGTTGTCGGGATCCAGGTCCACCCGCGGCGCATCGTCCGGCTCGGAGGCCAGCGCCGCGCGCTCGCGGTCCAGCAGGAGCACCCCGGCGACGCCCTCCGGCAGCCGGTCCGCCAGCGTGGAGTCCGTGATGACGAGCGTCACCCCGGCATCCTCCAGCATGTAGCCCAGCCGCTCGCGCGGATACGCGGGGTCCAGCGGTGCATACGCCGCCCCCGCGCCCAGCACGCCCAGCATGGCCGGCACCAGGTCCAGCGTGCGCGGCAGGCAGATGCCCACGCGCACCTCCGGCCCGGCGCCCCGCCGGCGCAGGGCGTGGCTGATGCGGTTCGCCCGCCGCTCCAGCTCCGCGTACGTCACACCCTCACCCTGCCACACGAGCGCCACGGCGTCCGGCGTGCGCGCCGCCTGCGCGCGGAACAGCTCGTGGACGCACGCGCCGCGCGGATAGGGCCGCTCCGTCGCGTTCCACCCCTGCAGCACCTGGCCGCGCTCCGCGTCCGGCAGCAGCGGCAGCCGGTCCACGGCCCCGTGCTCGTCCGCCGCCATGCCTTGCAGCACGCGGTGCAGGTACCCGGCAAAGCGCTCCGCCGTCTCCCGGTCGAAGAGCGCCGTCGCGTACTCCAGCGTGCCGGCGATGCGGCCGTCCTGCTCCCACAGCGCCAGCGACAGGTCGAACATCGCCGTGTCCGCATCCGCCGCGTCCGCATCGGCGACGGCGAGGCCGGGGAGCGCCAGGTCGCCGCCGGGCGCGTTCTGCCAGGCGAACAGCACCTGGAAGAGCGGGCTGTACGCCAGGCTGCGCGTGGGGCGCAGCCGCTCCACCACCTGCTCGAACGGGATGTCCTGGTTGCGCTGCGCTTCCAGCGAGCGCGTCTTCACGCGCTGCAGCAGCTCGCCAGTGTCCGGCGAGTCCGACAGGTCGACGCGGAGGGGAAGCGTGTTGACGAAGAAGCCGATCAGCTCCTCCACCTCCGCCCTGCCCCGGTTCGCGCTTGGTGTGCCGATGACGACGTCGTCCTGGCCGGAGAGCCGCGCAAGCACGGCCGCCCAGCCGGCGAGCAGCGTCATGAACAGCGTCGCGCCGTGCCGCTGCGACAGCGCCCGCAGCGCATCGGACAGCCCCTCGTCCAGCTCCACCGCCAACGATGCGCCGGCGAAGTCCTGGCGCGGCGGGCGCGGGCGGTCCACCGGAAGCTCGATGAGCTCCGGCGCCCCACTGAGCGCCTCCGTCCAGTACGCGGCCTGCGCCTCCAGCACGTCGCCTTCCACCGAGCGGCGATGCCACGCGGCGTAGTCGGCGTACTGGACGGGCAGCGGCGGGAGCGGATCGGCGTCCCCGGCGGCGAAGGCGGCGTACAGCGCACCCAGCTCGCGGTTCAGCACGCCGATGGACCAGCCGTCGGAGACGATGTGGTGCATCGTCACCAGCAGCACGTGGTCGTCCGGCGCCATCCGCACCAGGCGACCGCGGACCAGCGGCCCGTGCGCCAGGTCGAACGGCGCGGCCATCTCGTCCCGCACCAGCCGATCGAGCGCATCCTCCGAATCCACCGCATCCACCGAGGCGTGGAGATCGTGCTCCACGAGGCGGAACGCGCTCGCTTCGGCCGATGCGATGCGCTGCACCGGCTCGCCGTCCACGGCGGGGAACGTCGTCCGCAGCGCCTCGTGGCGCGCGACGATGCGGTCCAGCGCACGCACGAGCGCACCACGGTCCAGGGCGCCCCGCAGGCGCACGCGGACCGGGATGTGATACGTGCTGCCCAGGTTCCCCATCTGCTCCAGGAACCACAGGCGCTGCTGCGCGAACGACAGCGGGATCGCGCCGGAGCGATCCGCGCGCTCGATCGCCGTCGCCTCCGCCCGCGTGGCGCCGGTCAGCCCGCGGACGAAGTCCGCCAGCACGGGGCGCGCGAAGAGGTCGCCGGGGGACGCATCCACGCCCAGCGCCTGGCGGATGCGCCACACCACGCGCACGCCCAGCAGCGAGTGGCCGCCCAGCGCGAAGAAGTCGTCGCCGCGGCCCACGCGCTCCGCACCCAGCAGCTCCGCCCAGATCGCCGCGACCGCCTGCTCCGTTTCGCCGACGGGCGCCTCGTACCCGCGCGCGCCGAACGCGTCGGCTTCGGGCGCGGGGAGCGCCTTGCGGTCCACCTTCCCGTTCGGGGTGAGGGGCAGCGCAGCCAGGCGCACGTACGCCGCGGGAACCATGTAGGCCGGCACCCGCTCGGCCAGGTGCGCCCGCAGCGCATCCACCTCCACGTCCGCCGTCTCGTCCGTGACCACGTACGCCACCAGGCGCGCGTCGCCGGGCACGTCCGCGCGCGCCAGCACCACCGCGGCGTGAACCTGCGGATGCTCCGCGAGCCGCGCCTCGATCTCGCCCAGCTCGATGCGGTAGCCGCGCACCTTCACCTGGAAGTCGATGCGTCCCAGGTAATCGATCTGCCCATCCGCGCGGCGCCGCACCCGGTCCATCACCCGGTACATCCGCTCGCCCGGCGCCCCGAACGGGCACGGGACGAAGCGCTCCGCCGTCAGCGCCGGCGCGCCGGCGTATCCGCGCGACAGCCCGTCTCCGGACAGGTACAGCTCGCCCTCCACGCCCACCGGCACGGGCTGCAGGTGCGCATCCAGCACGTACGCCTGCGTGTTGGCCACGGGGTGGCCCACCAGCACCCGGTCCGTCCCGCGGGGGACGAGCGAGTAGGTGGAGTAGGTCGTGTCTTCCGTCGGCCCGTACAGGTTGCCGACCTTCTCCACCGTCCCCAGCCCGTACAGCCCCTGCGCCAGCGCGTTGGGCAGCGCCTCGCCGCCCAGGTTCAGCGTCCGCACGCTGGACGGGATGCCGCCGCTGCGCAGCAGCTCCGCCGCCGCGCTGGGCACCATGCTCACGTGCACCACCGGCTCGGCCACGGTCGCCAGGTCCAGCGCGTTCTCCACCAGCACCAGCTTGCCGCCCCAGCACAGCGTGCCGAAGATCTCCGCGACCGAGACGTCGAAGTTGATGGACGTGGAAAAGAGCACCGACGCGCGCTCCGCGTCCGTGATCGTCTCCCGCAGCCAGTGCAGCAGCACGACGGTGCTCGCGTGCCGGATCATCACCCCCTTGGGCCGCCCCGTGGAGCCGGAGGTGAAGATGACGTGCGACAGGTTCTCGGGGAGTACGCCGCTCTCCGGCGCGTCGGCGGGCTCCGCCCCGATGGCGTCCGCCTCGCGGTCCAGCAGAAGCACGCCGGCGACGCCGTCCGGCAGCCGTTCCGCCAGGGTGGAGCTCGTGATGACGAGCGCGATGGCGCCGTCCTGCAGCATGTAGCCCAGCCGCTCGCGGGGATACGCCGGGTCCAGCGGCACGTACGCGCCGCCCGCACCCAGCACGCCCAGCATGGCCGCCAGCAGGTCCGGCGTGCGCGGCAGGCAGAGGCCCACGCGCACCTCCGGCCCCACGCCCCGCCGCTGGAGCGCACGGGCGATGCGGTTCGCGCGCGCCTCCAGCTCCGCGTACGTCCAGCGCTCGCCCCCGTGCACCAGCGCCGCGGCGTCCGGCGTGCGCGCCGCCTGCGCGCGGAACAGCTCGTGGACGCAGGCGCCGCGCGGGTAGGGCCGCTCCGTCGCGTTCCACTCCTGCAGCGCCTGGCTGCGCTCCGCGTCCGGCAGCAGCGGCAGCCGGTCCACGGCCCCGTGCTCGTCCGCCGCCATCCCTTCCAGCGCACGCCGCAGGTATCCCGCGAAGCGCGCCACCGTCTCCCGGTCGAACAGCGCCGTCGCGAACACCACGTGGCCCGCGACCCGGCCCTCCTCCTCCCACAGCGCCAGCGACAGGTCCAGCCCGGCCGTCGAGGAGGGCTCCGCGCCCGCCGGTGCGTCGCGCCAGGCGAACGCCACCCGGAACAGCGGCATGGCCGAAGCGGCGGCGCCGTCCAGCTTCGCGAGCTCCACCACCCGCTCCAGGGGAACGTCCTGGTCTCGCAGCGCCCCCTGCACCCGCGCCTCGACCCGGCCCAGCAGCTCCACGGCCGTGGGCGAGCCCGACAGGTCCACCCGCACCGGCAGCGGGTTCGCGAAGCAGCCGATCACCAGGTCCGTCTGCCCCGAGAGCCGGCCCAGCACCACGGCCCACCCCGCCAGCAGCGTCGTGGACAGGGCCGCCCCGTGGCGGCTGCCCAGCGCACGGAGCCCCGCGGTCAGCTCCGCGTCCAGCTCCAGCCGGACGAGGTCCCCCGCGGGGTCCGCGTGCGCGCGGCGCGGGCGGTCCACCGGCAGCTCCAGCGGCTCCGGGGCGTGCGCCAGCATCTCCCGCCCGTACGCCGACTGCTGCCCCAGCTCCGCCTGGACCGCGCCCGACGCCGACAGGGATGTGGAGGATGTCCGACCCGCAAGCACGTCCATAGCCTGGTTTCCAGAAAATCTCGCCGAGACGTAAAACTGCGGGGCACATGTGCCCCGCAGCATCTCTTGTCTTGCCAGCTCACGTGATTCCCGACACTCGCTGATCGGCCCCGCCGGGGAAGGGAGACAGCCCCCATAACCGCCTCGATGATCGAGACGGGGGAGGCGGTCCATCTTTGATCTGAGAGGACTTGAACTACGCGGTGTCCAGAAAAGGAGGAGCTAAACGATAACCCGTGCGCCTGTCATGTGTCAACGGTTCCCCGCCAGATATGGCGGAACGCATTGTCCCCTTCTTGCTTCCTGTCGGATAAGAGCTTGCGGGGATATGACCCCCTCGATTAAACTTCAGAAAACGAGCGGACTCGAGGGATGGATATGGAACCAGTGATCCGCTGGTTCACGTCTCCGTTTGTCTCCCGCAGACCATCGTACGGTGACACGAAAGATGCGCACCGGGGTGGATGGCCTGGCGCGGGAGAATCGTTCGTGTGCTGCGGAGACTAGGTGTTCAAGGTGAGGTGAGCCTGACTGCCGTGCGCATGCGCACGGAGGGCAGGTGACGGATGCTTACGATACGATCGACCCTCGCGTCGACTTCGGACAGCGGCCAGCCCGCGAGCGGCGGGTGAGCTCGCCCGTCCGAATCCCGCCACCGCGGATGCACGAGCCAATCCCCGCCTTGGGGGATCCCGGGCTGCCCTGACGCAAGCCGGTCCGCCGGCAGTGGGAATCTCTCTGCTCCAGCCCCGACACATCTTCGCGGCGCGCCAGACGGCCTGATCGAGCCCGCCTCGAATCCGGCAGCGCCCCACGTGCGGCTCCCGCTTGCAGGGGAACGCACGCGCACTTCATCACCTCGCGCGAACGCGCGGGGTTTCCGACTTTCAACCGGCACCAGGGGAAGTTTCCGTGTATCGATTGCACCGCAGCGGCGGCCGCGTAAAGACCGCCGGCCTGGGACTCGACCTCCTTTACCCGGAGGAAGCGAGGCTTTACGCGGACGATCCTTCCCCCGAGCGGGCCGCCCAGCTGCGAGCCGCCTTCCGCGAGGTGCAGGACAACCCTCCCCCTCGCCTTTCCGCGGCGTTCTTTCCGCAGGAGCGGCGAGCCGTCAAGCAGCACCTGGCGCGTGCCGGCCTGTACCGCCCCTTCCTGAAGACGGACCAGGGACCTCCGGGGACCTTCCTTCCGTTCGTCACCGCCGAAGGGGGCGAGATCCGGGCCGCCCGGATCGTGCGGCGCGAAGGGGTGGCGGTGCCGGAGGCGTACGCGGCCGACGCGCTGACGGCCGAGCCCGCGTCCCGGCGTGCCGTGGACCGGGTGCGGGAGCTGTACCGCGAGTACCGTTTGGAAGAGTGCGCCGAAGCCATCGGCGAGCTCGCCGCGCACGTGGGCTACGACCGGCGCGACGCCGGCGTGGGGCGCGGCCTCTTCTTCTTTTGCAACGCATCCCAGCCGGACGAGCCCGTGACCATCCCGGAGCACGTCTGCGTGGAGGTGGAGCGGATCGTCAACGAGCTCATGGAGCGGGCGCAGGGAAAAGCCGCGCACGTGAGGGCGCTGTACCGCGACGGCATGCCGCTTTCCGAGGCGCTGGCGTCGGCGGAGACGGCCGAGCCGGTGGAACGGCCGCACTACTTCCAGGCGGACGTCTACCTGACCCGGGATGGTAACATCCAGGTAGACCAGATCCAGCTTCCCGACCTGGGCCTGTTCCTCACGCAGCTTTCCCCGGACGGGTACGAGATCCTGCCGCAGGTGCAGCGGATCGTCCGCGACCTGCGCGCGCGGACCATGGAGCAGCTCGCGGCCCTTCCCTCCCCCACGTACCTGCTGACCCGTCCCGAGGTGCTGGAATGCGGCGAGGACACGCTGGAGCAGCTGGAGATCCGGGCGCTGCGCGAGATGGCGCGCGAGCTGTGCCTGGACCTGCGCGTCGGATCGCCGGCCGACGTGTCCCAGCTTCCGGCCGGGGCGCAGGTCCTGCTGCTCAACGTTGACCTCGGGGCGCCGGCGTCCGAAGCGCTCCTGCAGCGGACGGCCCGCGGAGAGATCTCCTGCACGCCGGATCCCTTTCTCAAGCTCCTGTCCCCGGAGCTCACCACGCTCCGCAGGGTGCCCGTCCGGGGAAAGCAGCTCGAGCGGTTCCTGCAGACGATCCGCGCCGGCGGGCAGATGAACGCCAAGAGCTATCACGCGTTCCACCAGGGCATCGACCGGATCTACCGTCACGGCGGGCACACCACGGACATCCTGCACGTGGAGGTGCCGGGAGAGCGCACGGCCGCGCCCACGCTGCGGCACTCCGTGCACAGCTTTACGTCGCTGTACAACACGTGCAGCCGCAACGGCTTTCCCGACCTGTGGATCCGGGACGTGCCGGTCAACCGGGAGAACGCGATCGTGCACAGCGACACGGGCCCCCATCTGGCGGCGTTCCGGTTCTTCTTCTCGCGCGCCTGATCGCGCGGAGGGCCCGCGATCCGCTCGGCGATGGGTGAAGATGCCCCTCGGTGAGCTTGATGGATCACGCGGAGGACGCGGAGACGAACGAAAAGGACGCGGAGAACCGATGGGGTTCTCCGCGTCCTTTCTTGCTTCCTCCACGTGATTTTCGCTTGCGAATGAAAATGCAATCCGGATGTCCAGCATGACGCTGCTTTTCCGTACGCTCAATCCTTTCAGCACCTGCGACATCCTCGCTGGTCCCGAGAAACCGACGGCCCCGAAAACGCCTCGAAGGGCGTTCGAGGATTCCATCCTTCGCGACGGAAGCGCTTGGCTTCCTGAGGAAGCGCACGCCGGAACTCGAACGTGGGCAAGCCCTTGCGCGCGACCGAAGGATCTACTCCGCCCGACCGGGGGGCAGGCTTTCCCACCGTGAAACCCGGCCCCTCGTTGGGCATGCCGGATCCTTCGGCCGGCGCCCAATGGTCCCGTCATGAGAAGGGTTCCGGCGGCGCCTCCCCCAGGAAATCGAGCGCCGAAAGGATCTGTTCAAACACACGCTCACACGGAGTCCATGGAGCCAGCGGTTCTTTCCGTCGACTACGTTGACTCCTGGGGGATGATCCTGAAGGGAACTGATACAAATCCGAAAGAACAACACTTGGGAATACAGAGGAACAGAGTCAGACAGAGGAACAGAGTCAGACAGAGGAGCAGAAACAATCATCGTTGTTCATCTTCCTCTGTCTAACTCTGTTCCTCTGTACCCCAATTCTTTTTCAGGATCTGGTATGAATCCCTCGATTTCGCGTGCAGGCAGGGGATGCAGGGCCAAACGAAGAGGACGCAGAGAACCCGTCCGGTTCTCTGCGTCCTCTCGTTTCCGTCTCCGCGTCCTCTGCGTGAAGCTGCCGTTTCCCCGCCCTAGCGCGTGGTCGCGGGCTCCGCTGCGGGCTCCTTGGGGGTGTCCAGCTTGCCCCACTCTTCCGTGCGCTGGAGCAGGTACTCCCACATCAGGTTGATCATCCGCTCCGAGCGCGTGACGATCCTGGCCTGCGCCGTGTACCCGCGCCGCAGCCGCTCCACCCCCACCGCCTGCAGGTCCTCGGCGTTCAGGCGCACCATCACGGGAAACTTGCGGCCCTCGGACTGCGGGCCACCGGCCGCGGGCTCGGCGCCCACCGTGAGCACCGTGCCGCGGATCTCCGGCGCGTCCACCCGGCCAAAGGCGCGGAGCTCCACCAGCGCCTCGTCGCCCACGCGGATGCGCGAGACGTCGCGCTCCGCCACCAGGAGCACGGCCCGCCAGCCGCCGTGCTCCGCGATCTCCATCACCGTCGTCCCTTCCTGCAGCATGGTCCCCGAAAGCCGCTCCAGCCCGTCCGTGAGCACGATGCCGCCGGCGGGGGCGTGCAGCGTAAGGCGGGACAGCCGCTGCGCCAGGGTGGCGATCTGGAAGTCGATCTCCGACAGCTGCTCCAGCTGGCGGCTCTGCTCGATGTTCTTGAGCCCCAGGCGCTCCGCCTCGATGCGGGCCGTGCGGCTGGCGGCCTCGGCCGCCATCACGTCCGCCAGCCCCGCGTCCACGGCCACGTTGGAGCCCAGCTGGTACGACTGCCGCACCCGGGCGATGTCCGGCTCGAAGCCGTGCTCCACCAGGCGCTGGCGCAGCGTGGCGTTGGCCCGCACGAGCGCGGCGTCGGCCTCGGCGCGCCGTTCGGCCACGGAGCGCACCTCCAGCGGCACGGAGGTGCGCGCCAGGCGCAGGTCCAGCTCCAGGACGCGCCGGCGGGACTGGAGCTGGTTCAGCTCCGAGACCAGCTGCAGCGAGTCCAGCCGGGCGATGGGCTGCTGCGCGCGCACGGTGTCGCCCATGCGGACGAGCACCTCGCGCACGACGCCGGGCTCCTCGGCGCGGACGGACCAGATGCCCGCCGGCTGCAGGGCACCCGTCCCGTCGACGGTCACCTTGAGCCGGACGAGGACGGCCGCGAGGGTTCCGCCCGCGAACAGCACCGAGAAGATGATCAGCACAAGGCTGACCGCGCGCGAGACCCACCCGCCGCCCACCACCCGGGGAGAGACCTCGGGGAGCAGGAGCTTGGGCTGGGGCATGGGGCGACGCATTGTGCTGGGCATCAGGCCGTCCTCGCGGTCTGCAGGCGGGCCGGGTTGTGGGCACCGGCGTTCACCATGTCGACGTACGCATCGCAGGTCGCCAGGAGCGACTCGTGCGTTCCCACGCCCACGACCCTGCCGGCGGCCATGACGCAGATCTTGTCCGCCGTGGAAGCCGTGGACACGCGGTGGGTCACGTACAGCGTCGTACGCCCCGCGCGGTACGAGAACAGGTCCTCCAGGATGGCGCCCTCCGTCTGCTGGTCGATGTTGGACGTGGCCTCGTCCAGGAGCAGGATGGGCGTGTCGCGGATGAGCGCGCGGGCCAGCGAGATGCGCTGGCGCTGCCCGCCGGAGAGGCTGGCGCCCCACTCGGCCACGGGCGTCTCGTATCCCCGGGGCAGCTTGGCGATGACCTCGTCCAGCCGGCACAGCCCCACGATGTCGTCCACCAGCACCCGGCTGGGGTTGGACACCCCCATGGTCAGGTTGTCCCAGATGGTGCCCTTGAGCAGGCTGGTGTCCTGCCACACCACGGCCACCTGCCGGCGCACGTCCGGGAGGGAGATGGTGTCGCCGCTCACCCCGTCAAAGAGCACGTGCCCGTTCACGGGCTCCTCCAGGCGGCAGATCAGGCGCAGCAGCGAGCTCTTGCCGGCGCCGCTCTGCCCCACCACGGCCGTCAGCTCCCCCGCCTCCAGCACCAGGTTCATGTCGTGCAGCACCGGCGCGTCGGCCTGGTAGCCAAAGGCGACGTTGCGCAGCTCCACCTTCCCGCGCAGCCGGTGCTCCACCGGGGCGAGCGCGTGGTACGCCTGGGCGGGGTCCTGCTCCACCTCCTCGTCCAGGTACTCGAACATCCGGCCCAGCCCCACCGCCGACTGCTGCAGCTCGGAGAACATCAGGGTGATCTCCTTGAGCGGCTGGGTAAAGAACGCCAGGTACGCCACGAAGGCGATGAAGGTGCCCAGGGTGATCTTCTGCTCCAGGATGAGCGTCCAGCCGTACCAGGTGAAGGCGGCGGTGGAGACCGCGGCCAGGATGGCGTTGGCCATGTCGAACCCCTGCCCCACCATTCCCCCCTGCAGGTTGTACCCCAGCGCCGTGTCGATCTGCTTGCGGGCGCGGTCGAACACCTGGTGCTCCACGGAGAACGTCTTGAGGGTGCGGATGTGGCTGTACACCTCCACCTGGTACGCGCGAAACTCGCCGTATCCCTCGGCCACGCGCTTGAAGTAGGTGCGCAGGACGCGGCCGGAGAGGAGCGTAAGGCCCACGGTCAGGGGCGCGAAGGCCAGCGCCACCAGGGCCAGGCGCCACTCCAGCAGGAACAGGAACGGGGGCACAATGAACAGGTACACGCTCTGGACGAACACCGTGCCGAACGCCTTGGAGACGGTGTTCAGCGCCTGGCGCACGTCCACGAACCGGCTCATCACCTCGCCCACCTGGTGCTCTTCGAAGAACCGCGCCCGCAGGTGCTGCACGTGGTTGAAGAACATGAGGGACGCCGCGTCGGTCAGGCGGGCGCTGATCTGGTACTGGAAGTAGTTGCGGATGCCCTCCATGGCCGCCACCGAGACGGCCACCGCCAGCAGTCCGCCCACCAGCACGTACATGAGCGTCACGTCCCGCGAGGGATACACCTCGTCGATCAGGAGCTTGGCCAGGTACGGCGGCGCCATGCCGATCAGGCCGATGACCAGGGCCAGCAGCATGCTCCGGACGAGCCGTCCCCAGTAGGGCCGCAGCAGCACCAGGAGCCGCCGGTACTGGTTGAACGCGTCGCGAAGCGGGGGCGCTTTGTCTGTAGTAAATCGGGCCATCAGCGTGTGGTCGGGTCGTATGCGGTACACACCCCGCCGCGGCAGCGGGTGCCGGCATGCGGGGGCGGGGTGAGGAACTCGCCGTCTACGGGCGGAAAGCGAACGCGGTGCACACCGAAGGCGGGGTACAGCGGAGTAGGGTTCCCACACGCCGCGCATCGCCCGTGTTCCACCAGGGAACGGGCGATCTGAGGGGCAAGCCGCGCGGTGCAGGAGTCAAACTTATCTACTCGGGACCGTTTCGGGAAGCGGCAGCGGACAAGATGGGACCGGAATGATGTGGCCCCGCGGCCGGGCCCGGGCCCCTCGCCATTCTCCCGGGACGGCGGCGGGCGCCGTTGAGCGTTCCGCCGGCAATCACGGCCCGGGGAAACGTTCGCCCATCGTACGGCATTCCGGCCCGTTGCTGGATTTTTCTCTTCCTTTCTCCGCGGTGGCAGAAAGGGCGCGCCCGTCTCCATTCCGCGCTTCGAGTCCCGCGCGGCTCCTCGGTTCATCCCCAATCCGAGAAAACAGCCGCCTCACGCAGAGACGCGGAGGCGCAGAGAGAAGAGAATGAAGAGAAGATGAGAAAGAAGAGGAGCGGCGGCCCCTGCTCCGCTTTCTCCCGTTGTTCTCTTACCGCGTCTCTGCGTCTCTGCGTGAGGCCCATTCTTGTGCGGGTCTGGCATCAGGCGGAACGTCCAGCTGCGCGACGGTGCGCCCCGTGGCCCTCCTCGCGGGCGGGCACGGGGCACGAAGCCGGAGGGGCGACGGCGCCGCGGCTCACAGCCGCAGCTCCACCACCTGGTCCGTGCTGGCCGCGAAGTCGGCAAAGACGGGGGACAGGAAGAGCGCGCGCACCTCTGCGTGCAGGCCGCGCCGGCGCATCCGCTCCAGCAGCGTCACGGCCAGCATGGAGTGCCCGCCCAGCTCGAAGAAGTTGTCCCGGCGGCCCACCCGCTCCATCCCCAGCACCTCCGCCCAGATCTCCGCCAGCGCCTCCTCGGTGTCGCCCACGGGCGGGTCGTACTCGCGGGTGGAGTACGCGTCCGCCTCGGGCGCCGGCAGGGCCTTGCGGTCCAGCTTGCCCGTGCGCCCCAGCGGCAGCTCGTCCAGCCGCACGTACGCCGCCGGCACCATGTACGCAGGCAGCCGCTCGCCCAGGTGCGCCCGCAACTGCTCCACGTCGGCCGGGCCGTCGCCCACCCAGTACGCCACCAGCCGCGTGTCGCCCGGCGTATCCTCCCGGACCAGCACGGCCGCGTGCCGGACGCCCGGGTGGTCCTTGAGCCGCTCCTCGATCTCCCCCAGCTCGATGCGGTAGCCCCGCACCTTCACCTGGAAGTCGATGCGCCCCAGGAACTCCAGCTCGCCGTCCGGCAGCCACCGCGCCCGGTCGCCCGTGCGGTAGAAGCGCGCCCCCGGCTGGGCCGCGAACGGGTCCGGCACGAACTTCTCCGCCGTGAGCCCCGGCCGCCCCAGGTAGCCGCGCCCGACCCCGACGCCCCCGATGTACAGCTCGCCGGCCACGCCCACCGGCACCGGCTGCATCTGCGCGTCCAGCACGTAGTGCGTGAGGTTCTGGATGGGCTTGCCGATGGGGATGCGCCCCTCGACGGGCCGGTCGCCGGGAATCTCGTACAGCGAGCAGCCGACGACCGTCTCCGTGGGGCCGTACTCGTTCAGCAGCCGCACACCCGGCGCGTGCTCGCGCCAGAACAGCGTGGGCTCCGCCATCAGGTTGTCGGCGCCGATCACCAGCGTCCCCGCGCTGGCGGCCGCGTCCTCCGGCGACAGCACCTGGTTCAGCAGCGACAGGTGCGTGGGAGTGATCTTGATCATCGCGTACCCCGGCCTGCGACGGAGCACGTCCGCCAGCGCCTCCACCCCGGGGCCCTCCGGCAGCAGCTCCACCGGCTGCCCCGCGAACAGGGGGACGAAGTTGGCCAGGGTCAGGTCCACCGCCATGGACGAGAACACCGGCGCGCCCCGGCCCCCGGCCGACAGGTACGCCTCGCGCGCCCAGGCGAAGTAGTTGACGGGGCCGTAATGGTGCATGAGCACGCCCTTGGGGCGGCCCGTGGAGCCGGACGTGTAGTAGATGTACGCCAGGTTCTCCGCGCTCACCCCGCTCTCCGGCCGATCAGCGGACTCGCGCGAGAGCGTCTCCGCCATCTGGTCGAGGAACAGCGTCCGGGGCCGCGCCTCCGGCAGCCCCTCCGCCAGCCACGACTGGGTGAGGAGGAGCCGCGCTCCGCTGTTTTCCAGCACGTACGCCAGGCGGTCCGCCGGGTGGGTAGGCTCCAGCGGCACGTACGCCGCGCCCGCCTTGAGGATGCCGAAGAAGGCCACCATCAGCTCCAGCCTGCGCTCCATGCACAGCGCCACCCGGTCCTCGGGGCCGATGCCCAGGGAGCGGAGGTGGTGCGCCAGCTGGTTGGCCCGCCGGTCCAGCTCCGCGAACGTCAGCGACTCCCCTTCGTAGACGACGGCCACGGCGGCCGGCGTGCGGTCCACCTCCCGCTCGAAGAGCTCGTGGATGCCGGCGTCGGCGGGATACGCCGCGTCGGTGCGGTTCCACGCCTCCACCACGAGGGCGCGCTCGCGGTCCGGCAGGACCGGGAGCCGGTCCACGCGCCGGTGCTCGTCGGCCACCATCTCCCGCAGCATCCGCCGCAGGTAGTCCACGTGGCGCTCCACCGTGGTCGGGTCGAAGAGCGCCGTGGCGTACGTCAGCCCGCCCACGATGCGGTCCCCCGCCTCGCGCAGCGAGAGCGACAGGTCGAACTTGGCGGGGAGCGGCGTGGCGGATTCCACCCCGCCCACCTCCAGCCCCGGCAGCTCCAGCCCGCCGGCGCGGGCCATGTTCTGCCACGCGAGCTCGACCTGGAAGAGCGGGTGGTACGAGATGTTGCGCGCGGGGTCCACCCGCTCCACCACCTGCTCGAAGGGGATGTCCTGGTGATGCTGCGCCGCCAGCACCCGCGCCCGGGTCTGCGCCAGCAGCTCCGCCACCGTGGGCCCGCTGGACAGGTCCAGCCGCAGCGCCAGCGTGTTCACGAAGAAGCCGATGAGCCCCTCCAGCTCCCGCCGTCCCCGCCCCGCCGCCGGGGTGCCGACCACCACGTCCGCGCTCCCCGACAGGCGGCCCAGAACCGCGGCCCACGCGGCCAGCACCGTCATGAACGGCGTGGTGCCGTGCCGCCGCCCCAGCGCCCGGATCCCGGCCGTGAGCTCCTCGTCCAGCACCACGGCGATCCCCGCCCCCGCGTGGTCCGTCTCCGCCGGGCGGGGACGGTCGTAGGGAAGCTCCAGGAGCCCGGGAATCCCCGCCAGCGCCTCCGTCCAGTAGTCCCCCTGCTGGCGAAGGACGTCGCCCTCCACCCACCGCCGCTGCCACGCCGCGAAGTCCGCGTACTGCACGGGGAGCGCGGGAAGCGCCGGCTCCCGGCCCGCGCGGTGGGCGGCGTACAGCGCCGACAGCTCGCCGAAGAGCACCCCCATGGACCACCCGTCGCTGACGACGTGGTGCATGGTCAGGAGCAGCACGTGGTCCTCGGCCCCCAGCCGGACGAGCCGGCCGCGGATGAGCGGCCCCCGCTCCAGGTCGAAGGGCGCGTTCGCCTCCTCGGCCATCCGGCGGCGGAGCTCGGCGTCCGCGTCCGCCCGTCCCTCCAGGTCGTGCTCCACCAGGTGGAAGCGGCTCGCCTCCGCCGGCGCGATCCGCTGCCCGGGGACGCCGTCCACGCGCACGAACGTCGTGCGCAGGGCTTCGTGGCGGGCCACGATCCCGTCCAGCGCGCGTACCAGGGCTGGACGGTCCAGCGGGCCCCGCAGGCGCAGGGGGCGGTGGATGTGGTACGCGGCGCCCAGGTCCCCCAGCTGCTCCAGGAACCACAGCCGCTGCTGCGCGAACGAGAGCGGCACCAGGCCGTCGCGGGGCGCGGGCTCGATGGGCGGAAGCTCCGCCCGCGCGGTCCCGTCCAGCGCCCGCGCGAAGTCCGCCAGCACGGGATGGGTGAACAGCTCGCCCAGCGCCGCCTCCACCCCCAGCGCCTGCCGCACGCGGGAGATCACCTGCACGGCCAGCAGCGAGTGCCCGCCCAGGCCGAAGAAGTCGTCCCAGCGGCCCACCTGCTCCACGCGCAGCACCTCCGCCCAGATCCCCGCCAGCGCCTCTTCCGTGGCCCCCGCGGGCGCCTCGAAGGCGCGGGCGGCGAACGCGTCGCCCTCCGGGGCGGGCAGGGCCGCGCGGTCCACCTTGCCGGTGGACGTACGCGGTAGCGTCTCCATCCGCACGTACGCCGCCGGCACCATGTACTCCGGCAGGCGCCCGCCCAGGTGCGCGCGCAGCGCATCCGCCGACACGTCCGCGTCCGCGTCGCCCGTGTAGTAGGCCACCAGCCGCTTTTCGCCCGGCGCGTCCGCGCGCGCGACCACCGCCGCCTCGCGCACCGCCGCGTGCTCCAGCAGGCACGCCTCGACCTCGCCCGGCTCGATGCGGAAGCCGCGGATCTTCACCTGGAAGTCGTCGCGGCCCACGAACTCCAGCCGCCCGTCCGCCAGCCGGCGCACCAGGTCGCCCGTGCGGTACAGCCGGGCGCCCGGCACGCCCCAGGGATCGGGAACGAAGCGCTCCGCCGTCAGCGCCGGACGGCCCTGGTAGCCCAGCGCCACGCCCGCGCCGCCGATGTACAGCTCGCCCGTGACGCCCAGGGGCACCGGCTGGCCGGTGTGGTCCAGCGCGTAGGCGCGCGTGTTCCCCTTGGGCAGGCCGATGGGCACGCTCCGCGTGCCGTCCAGGTCCTCGAGGCCCACCACGCCGGCGATGGAGAACGTCGTCGTCTCCGTGGGGCCGTAGCAGTTGAGCACCGTCACCGGCCCGCGCTCGCGGAGGAGGCGCTCGTACGCGGCCACCTCCGCGCGGTCGCCGCCGGTGAGGATGTAGCGCAGCCCGGCCAGCGCCTCCGGGATCTCCCGCGCGTAGTGGTTGAAGAGGGCCGGGGTGATCAGGAGCGCGGTGACGCCCTCCTCCACCAGCAGCCGCCCGTACGCCCGCGGGTCCAGGAGCACCGCCTGCGGGACGACCACCACGCGGCCGCCGTTGAGGAGCGGCCCCCACACCTCCATCGTCGAGGCGTCGAACGCGGGGTTGGACGCCAGCGCCACCCGGTCGTCCGCCCGCAGGTCCGCGAACCCGTTGGTCAGCACCAGCTGCGTGATGGCGCGATGCGGGATCACGACGCCCTTGGGCTCGCCCGTGGAGCCGGACGTGTACATCACGTAGGCGGCCGCCTCGCCGCCCGCCTGCGTCCGCGGGCGCGCCTCGCTCCCCTCGCGAACCATTTCGACGTCGATCCGCTCCACGCTCGCGGCCCCGGGGACCGCCTGTCCGGCCGGGGCGAGCACGACCCGCGCGCCGCTGTCGGCCAGCAGGAAGGCGATGCGCTCGGCCGGATCGTCCGGGTTCACGGGTACGTAGGCCGCACCGGCCTTGAGGACCGCCAGCTCGGCCACCACCAGGTCCGCCCCGCGCGGCAGCAGCAGCGCCACCCGGGCGCCGGGCCCCACGCCGCGCCCGGCCAGGTGGTTCGCCAGCCGGTTCGCCCGCCCCTCCAGCTCCGCGTACGTGAGGTGCTCTCCCCCGAAGACCACCGCCGGCGCATCGGGCGTCCGGTCCGCCTGCGCCTCGAAGAGCGCGTGGACGCCCGCCTCGCCCGGATACGCCGCGTCCGTCCGGTTCCACGCCTGCAGCACCCCCGAGCGCTCGCTCTCGGGCATGAGCGCCAGCCGCTCCACCCGCTGGCCCTCGTCCGCGGCCATCTCTTCCAGCACCCGCCGCAGGTACCCGGCGTAGCGCTCCACCGTCGCCTGCTCGAAGAGGGCGGCCGCGTACCCCAGCGCGCCCGTGATGCGCCCGTCGTCGTCCCACAGGGTCAGCGACAGGTCGAACTTGGCCGACTCGCGCGAGAGCTCCCCCACCGGGCCCGTCCGCAGCCCGGGGAGGGTCAGGCCGTCTCCGAGCGCGTCCTGCCAGGCGAATCCCGCCTGGAAGAGGGGATGGTAGGCCAGGCTGCGCACGGGGCGCACCCGCTCCACCACCTGCTCGAAGGGGATGTCCTGGTGCTGCTGCGCTTCCACCGCCCGCGTCCGCACCTGGGCCAGGAGGTCCGCCACGGTGGGCGCGGCGGACAGGTCCACGCGCAGCGCCAGCGTCTGCACGAAGAAGCCGATCAGCCCCTCGATCTCCCGCCGGTCGCGACCCGCCGTGGGGGTGCCCACCACCACGTCCGCCTGCCGCGAGAGCCGGGCGAGCACGATGGCCCATCCGGCCAGCAGCGTCATGAAGAGCGTGGTCCCGTTCCGCCGCGACAGCGCCCGGAGCGCGGCGCTCAGCTCCGCGTCCAGCGCCAGGGGCACCGAGCCGCCCGCGAAGTCCTGCCGCGCCGGCCGGGGATGGTCCGCCGGCAGCTCCAGCAGCTCCGGGGCGCCCGCCAGCGTCCGCTCCCAGAACGCCGCCTGCCCCTCCAGCAGCTCGCCCGACACCCGGCGGCGCTGCCACGCCGCGTAGTCCGCGTACTGCGTGGGCAGCGGGGGCAGCGTGTCCTCCCCGCCCGTGCTGAAGGCCCCGTACAGCGTGCTCAGCTCGCGGCCAAAGACGCCCATGGACCAGCCGTCGGAGACGAGATGGTGCATGGTGACGAGCAGCGCGTGCTCGTCGTGGGCCACGCGGACCAGGGTGCCGCGGACGAGCGGGCCCGCCGCCAGGTCGAAGCCCGTCCCCGTCTCCTCACGGACGAGCGCGTCCAGCGCGGCGCGGGGATCCGGCGCGCTCCGCACGTCGTGCTGGGCCAGGGGAAAGCCGCCGGGCGCGGGCGCGGAGATCCGCTGGACCGGCTTTCCGTCCACCTGTCCGAACGTCGTCCGCAGGACCTCGTGCCGGGCCACGATCCGGTCCAGCGCGCGGCGCAGGGCGTCCACGTCCAGCGGGCCCGTGAGGTACAGCCGCAGGGGGATGTGGTACGTGCCCCCCATCTCCCCCAGCTCCTCCAGGAACCACAGGCGCTGCTGCGAAAAGGAGAGCGGCGCGACCCGGGAACCGGCGGGCTCCTTGCGGAGCAGGGACTCCAGGAGCGCCCGCTTCTCCTCGGGAGAAAGGCTCCGTGCGCGCGACAGGTCGTTGGTCATGAGACGGTTCGGTTCGAAAGCAGATCGGCCGGCGGCGTAGCGACTTCGTTCATCAGACGGCACGCATCCACAAAAGAAAGAAAAGACCCGCCGACCGGCGGGCCGGGCTCACGGGTGAGGCGGCGCGAGGGCGGCGGCATGGTTCACCACGGGCGGCTCCACTCGCCGCGATCCTTCTCCCACGGATCGCTGGACGAGCGCGGGGCCGCCGCGCGTATCGGCTGTTTGGATCCTCGTGAGATGTCAGCAGACGGAGCGCTCGCGTTCACCCCTTCGCGCCGCCTGCTTCCCCTGCCCCGCCCCGGCCGCGCCGCTCCCCGGGGGGACGTGCGGTCGAGTCATGGCCGTCCTGCTCGTGCGGTTCGCCCCAGTAGGAACGAACCGGCGGCTCCGCATGGGGGAGGTGTACCCACTACGAGGGAGAGAGAGGATGGGTTGGAAGCCCAAATATAACCGGCGGAAAACTTTCCTTCAACCGGTCCCCCCCTCCGCGGGCGCGATGGGCCCGGTCCAGGCCGCCGGTCCTCCATCGGCTCCAACGTGGCGCGTAAGGAATGTGGAGGATGATTTCCATCCCATGGAGCGTAGTCGCTGGTGGTCACACGAATCCTGAAAAAGAATTGGGGTACAGAGGAACAGAGGATAAAGGAGAGGAACAGAGAACCCGTGTACGCCTCGGTTCCTCTGCTTTTCTCTGTTCCACTGTACCCTTTGTGTTTTTCCGGATTCGTATCAACGGCGCCGGGCTCAGCTCCGCGCGGACCCCGACCGGAGGCACCGGGAGAGCGCCTCGCCCAGCACGGCCGCGTTGGACGGATCCATCATGGAGTGGTGCGTCCCCGGCACGGGCGTCACCCGCAGCGACCGCTCGGGGAGCAGGGCCCGCCAGCCGCGCGACGGGTCTTCCATCGGGCTCTCCCCGGCGGTGAAGAAGTGGACGACGACGGGGAGCGGCCGTGGATCGTATCCCCGCCCCGCCTGCTGGTTCACGCGCCCGCGGTCCCGCATCTCCCGGAGCTGCGGCACCGTTGCGTGGGCGGAAAGCCGGCCCTCCGCGCGCAGCCGCGCCGCGTACGTCTCCAGATCCGCATCCCCGTCGTCATCCGCGGAGCCGGCCGTCTCCGGGGACGGTGCCCCGCCTCCGCCTCCGCCCGCGTCCGCATCCGCCGCATCCATCGCGTGGCCGTAGGCGGGAGCGTACGAATCGATCATCCCCAGGAACTCCACCGTCTCGTTCCGCCCTACGAGCTGCGCGGCGATCTCGTACGCCAGCACGCCGCCGAACGACCATCCCGCCACGCGGTACGGCCCCGCCGGCTGCACCTCGCGAATCATCCGCAGCAGGCGCGCCGCCATCGCTTCCACCGTCCGCGGCTGCCCGTCGGACAGGGGCGGCGCCGGGAGCGCGTACACCGGCACGTCCCCGCCGACGTGGGGATGGAGCACCTGCGCGTAGGCGACGGACCCCGTGCCCGTGTACGCCAGGAAGAGCGGGGGCTCCGCGCCCGTCGCGCGGACGGCGACGGCCCGGTCGGCGGAATCGGCGGCCTCCGGCGCGGCGAGGCGTGCGGCGAGCGATTCCACCGTGGGATGCGAGAAGACGTGCGTCAGGGGGATCTCCACCCCCAGCGCCTGCCGCATGCGCGCGATCACCCGCGCGGCCAGCAGCGAGTGCCCGCCCAGGGCGAAGAAGTTGTCGCGGCGGCCCACCCGCTCCAGCCCCAGCACCTCCGTCCAGATCCCGGCCAGCCCCCCCTCCGTCTCCCCCACGGGCGCCTCGAAGCCGTCGCGCGCGTAGGCGTCGTCCCCCGGTGCGGGGAGCGCCCTGCGGTCCAGCTTTCCGTTGGGACTCAGGGGAAGCGACTCCAGCCGCACGTACGCCGCCGGGACCATGTACTCCGGCAGGCGCCCGGCCAGGTGCGCCCGGAGCGAATGGACCTCCACGGGCGCGTCCACCGCGCAGTAGGCCACGAGGCGCCGGTCGCCGGGCACGTCCTCGCGGACGAGGACGACGGCCTCGCGCACGCCCGGGTGCTCGCGCAGGCGGGCCTCGATCTCGCCCAGCTCCACGCGAAAGCCGCGCACCTTGACCTGCGCGTCGTCACGGCCCACGAAGCTCAGCCGCCCCTCCGGCAGCCACCGCACCACGTCCCCCGTGCGGTACAGCCGCGCCCCCGGCTCTCCGCCGAAGCAGTCGGGGACGAAGCGCTCGGCCGTGAGCGCCGCGCGGCGCAGGTAGCCGCGCGCCACGGGCACGCCGCCGATGTACAGCTCGCCGGCCACGCCCACGGGCACCGGCTCGCCCGCCCCGTCCAGCACGTAGACGCGGGCGTTGGCGCTGGGCCCGCCGATGGGCACCACCGCGCGCCCGGCCTCCGCCGGCGGGCGCGTCGCGGTGACGGCCGTCGCCGCCTCGGAGGGGCCGTACAGGTTGTGAAGGTCCACCCCGGGCAGCGCCGCGCGAAAGCGCTCCAGCAGCGCGCCGGGCAGCGCCTCGCCGCCGCAGAGCACCCGCCGCAGGGCCCGCAGGTTCTCCACCTCCGGCGCGTCCAGCAGCGCCTGCAGCAGCGACGGCACCAGGTTGACCGTAGTGATCCCCTCGCGCCCGATCACCTCCAGCAGGGAGGACGGATCGTGGTGGCCGCCCGCGCGGGCGATGACGATGCGTCCGCCGGCCACCAGCGGCAGCAGGATCTCGCGCACGGACCCGTCGAAGTTGAGCGAGGTCTTGCAGAGCAGCACCTCGTCCGCGTCGATCTCCCACACGCGCCGGCCCCAGGCCAGGCGGTTCGCCAGCGCGCGATGCTGGTTCATCACCCCCTTGGGCCGGCCGGTGGAGCCGGAGGTGTAGATGACGTACGCCAGGTGATCCGGCGTCAGCGCGCCGCGCTCCAGGTTCGCCCCGGACGCGTGGGCCCACTCGGCGGCATCGGCGTCGACGCGGACGCGCGGCACCTCCGCCCCCGCGAGCAGCCCCGCCAGCGACGCCTGCGTCAGCAGCACGGCGGGCGCAGCGTCGGCCAGCATGTACTCCAGGCGCTCCGCCGGGTACTCCGGGTCCAGCGGCACGTACGCGCCGCCGGCCTTGAGCACGGCCAGCAGGGCCACGATCATCTCCGGGCCGCGCTCCAGGCACAGCCCCACGCACACGTCCGGACCGACGCCGCGCGCGGCCAGGTGGTGCGCCAGGCGGTTGGCGCGCGCGTTCAGCTCCGCGTAGGTGAGTTCGCCGTCCTCGTGCACCAGCGCCACGGCGTGCGGCGTGCGCGCCACCTGGGCCTGGAAGAGCTCGTGCACACAGGATTCGACGGGATACGGCGCCTCCGTCCGGTTCCACGCATCCAGCACCCGCGAGCGCTCCTCCGGTGGCAAAAGCCCCAGCCGCTCCACGCGCCTGTGCTCGTCCGCGGCCATCTCCTCCAGCACCCGCCGCAGGCAGTTGGCGTAGCGCTCGACCGTCGCCCGTTCGAAGAGCGCCGTGGCGTACGCCAGGCCGCCCACGATCCGCTCCCCCGCCGCCCGCAGCGAGAGCGCCAGGTCGAACGCCGCCCGCACCTCCGGGGAGGCCGCGCCCTCCGCATCCCCCCCGTCCAGAGCGGACCCACCCAGGCTCCCGCGCGGCAGGTCCTGCCCGATGAACATCACCTGGAAGAGCGGATGATGCGCGAGGCTGCGGGCCGGGTCCACCCGCTCCACCACCTGCGCGAAGGAGAGGTCCTGGTGGTGCTGCGCCTCGAGCGCCCGCTCCTTCACCCGCCCGATCAGCTCCGCCACCGTCGGCCTGCCCGAGAGGTCCACCCGCAGGGCCAGGATGTTCACGAACGAGCCGGCCAGCCCCTCGCCTTCCGCCCCCCCGCGGCCTGCCGCCGGCGTGCCGACCACCACGTCGTCCTGCCCCGAGAGCCGGCTCAGCAGCACCGCCCACCCCGCCAGGAGCGTCATGGAAAGCGTCGCCTGGTGCCGCCGCGACAGCGCCTGGAGCCCCGCCGTGAGCGCCTCGTCGAGGTCGATCCGCACCACGCCGCCGGAGAAATCCTGCTGCGCCGGGCGCGGGTGGTCCGCGGGCAGCTCAAGGAGCCCGGGGGCGCCCGCCAGCGTCCTGGCCCAGTAGTCCGCCTGCCCGCGGAGGACCTCGTCGTCCACCCACCGACGCTGCCCCGCCGCGGAGTCCGCGTCCTGGAGCGGCAGCTCCGGCCCCCGGCACTCGACGTCGCGGGCCGGCGCGGATTCCCGGAGCCAGCGTCGCTCGGCCAGCATCGGGTCGGTCAGGGTGGGATCGGAGCTCATGAGCGACGTTCGGGTCGTCGTTGAAAGTGCAGCCGCACGCGCGTCCTCGATACGGATCCGGAAAAACGGCGGCCGAACACAGAGTCAGCAGAGTCGACAGAGGGATGGCTCTGCCGACTCTGCTGACTCAGTGTAAGACGCATCCTTCAGCCGGCTCTGGAATTCTCCCGGAGCCGGGCGGGCCCAGTCCGTTGCAGCGACCGGGCCCCGTCACGCCGCTTCACCACGGCGAGGCGTCGTCCCCCGCTCGCGCCGTCGCACCCGCCGGCGCCGTCCCGGCCGCCCGCGCGCGCTCCAGCCCCCGCGACAGCGCCTCGCCCAGCACGGCCGTGTTGGGCGGATCCACCATGGTCGAGTGGTTCCCCGGCACGGGCGTCACCTGCAGCGCCCCCTCGGGGAGCAGCTCCCGCCAGCGGACCGACGCGTCTTCCGTCTGGTTCTCCTGGGCGGGGAAGAGGTGGACCCCGACGGAGAGCGGTGGTGGATCGTATGCATGCAGCGCCGGCACGGTCGCGCGCCTGCGCTCCTGCATCTCCCGGAACTGCGGCAGCGTCACGTGGTCGCGGAGCCTGCCCTCCGCCCGCAGCTGCGCCACGTACGCCTCCAGGGCCGCATCGTCCTCGCCGTCCGCGGGGGCGCCCGTGGCCGGCAGCGCATTCTCGTCTCGGAAGAACGCGGGGGCGAACGTATCGATCAATCCCACGAACTCCACCGTCTCGCCCTGCCGGATGAGCTGCGCGGCGATCTCGTACGCCAGCACGCCGCCGAACGACCATCCCGCCACGCGGTACGGCCCCGCCGGCTGCACCTCGCGAATCATCCGCACCAGGCGCGCCGCCATTTCTTCCACCGTCCGCGGCTGCTCGTCCGAGAGGCGCGGCGCCGGAAGCGCGTACACCGGCACGTCCCCGTCCACGTGGGGATGGACCTTCTGCGAGTAGGCCACGGACCCCGACCCCGTGTACGCCAGGAACAGCGGGGGCTGCGAGCCCGTCGCGCGGATGGCGATGGCCCGGTCGGCCGAATCGGCGGCCTCCGGCGCGGCGAGGCGTACGGCGAGCGCTTCCACGGTCGGATGCGAGAAGACGTGCGTCAGGGGGATCTCCACCCCCAGCGCCTGCCGCGTGCGCGCGATCAACCGCATCACCAGCAGCGAGTGCCCGCCCAGCGCAAAGAAGTTGTCCCGGCGGCCCACCCGCTCCAGCCCCAGCACCTCGGCCCAGATCCCGGCCAGCGCCTGCTCCGTCTCCCCCACGGGCGCCTCGTACGCCTGCGTGGCGAACGCATCGCCTTCGGGAGTGGGGAGGGCCTTGCGGTCCAGCTTGCCGTTGGGGGTGACCGGGAACGCGTCCAGCCGCACGAACGCCGCGGGCACCATGTAGTCCGGCAGCTGCTCGGACAGGTACGCGCGCAGCGCCTCGCTCTCCAGCGCCTCGCCCACGAAGTACGCCACCAGCCGCTTGCCGCCCGCACCGTCGTCCAGCGCGAGCACCGCCGCCTCGCGCACGACGGGGTGCGAGGCCAGCCGCGCCTCGATCTCCCCCAGCTCCACGCGGAACCCGCGGACCTTCACCTGGAAGTCGGTGCGCCCCAGGTACTCCAGCGTCCCGTCGGCGAGCCACCGGCACAGGTCGCCGGTGCGGTACAGCCGTGCCCCCGGCTCGCCGAACGGGTCGGGGACGAACCGCTCCGCCGTCAGCCGCGGCCGGCCCAGGTACCCGCGCGCCACCGCCACGCCGCCGATGAACAGCTCGCCGGCCACGCCCACGGGCACCGGCTCGCCGGCACGGTCCAGGACGTAGACGGTGGAGTTGTGGATGGCCCGGCCGATGAGCACGCGCTCCGCCTGGGGGTCGCACGTCCACTCGGTCACCTCGCCGGCTTCCGTGGGCCCGTACTGGTTGTACATCCCCACGCCCGGAAGTCGCTCGTGGAACTGCCGCACCAGCGCCGGGGGAATGGCCTCGCCGCTCACGGGAACGCGGAGGAGGCCGGTGCACGTCTCCGACCCCGGGTGCTCCAGGAAGATCTGCAGCATGGAGGGGACGAAGTGCGCCATGGTGATCCCCTCGCGCCGGATCGTCTCCACCAGGTAGGCCGGGTCGCGGTGGCCGCCGGGGCGCGCCATCACCAGCCGGGCGCCCACCGCAAGCGGCCAGAAGAACTCCCAGAACGACACGTCGAAGGAGAACGGCGTCTTCTGCAGCACCGCCTCGTGGGGCTGCATGCCGTACCGGTCCTGCATCCACTGGAGCCGGTTCACCAGACTCCCGTGCTCCAGCATCACCCCCTTGGGGCGCCCCGTGGAGCCGGAGGTGAAGAGGACCTGGGCCAGGCTCCCCGGCCCATGTCCCGCGCGGCCAGGATTCGCCTCCGGCCGGTGGGCCCACGCCGCCGTGTCCGCGAGGTCCAGCACCGGGATGGCGGACCCCGCCGACAGCGAGGCGGAGGTGGCGGCCTGCGGCGGGTGCGTCAGCAGGACGGCGGGATCGCTGTCCTCGACCATGTTGCGCAGCCGGTCCACCGGGTAGCTGGAGTCCAGCGGAACGTACGCGCCGCCGGCCTTGAGGATGCCCAGCAGCCCCACCACCAGCTCCACGCTGCGCTCCACGCAGATCCCCACCCGCACGTCGGGGCCGACCCCGAGCGCGCGGAGGTGGTGCGCCAGCCGGTTGGCCCGCGCGTTCAGCTCCGCGTACGCCACCCGCTCGCCCTCGAACACCACCGCCACGGCGTCCGGCGTGCGCGCGGCCTGCGCCTCGAACAGCTCGTGGACGCACGCCTCGCGCGGATACGCCGCCTCGGTCGCGTTGAACTCACGCAGCACCAGCCGGCGCTCGGCTTCGGGAAGCACGACCAGCCGGTCCACCACGGCCGCGGGCGTGGTTTCCAGCGCCTGCACCAGCGACTCCAGCGCCGTGTACATCAGCGCGCACACCCGCCCGGCGTCGACCTGCGCCTGGACGTTGGCGGTGAGCGCCAGCGCCTCGCCCAGGTCGTCCACCGACATCATCAGCGGGTAGTTGGTCCGCTCCCCGCGCTGGACCGTCTTGCCGCCAGACGCCGGGGGAACCGGGACCGTGAGTACGCTGTGCCGGTAGTTCAGCAGCGCCGTGAACAGCGGCGCCGGCGCCTCCACCCCGCTGCACCGCTGCGCCAGCGCCAGCGAGGCGTGCTCGTGGCGCAGCAGCCTGGCCAGCAGCGCGTGCGTCTGCCGCACGCTCGCCTCGGCCCCTGCGTTTTCCAGCCGAACCCGGATGGGGAGCGTGTTGATGAAGGGGCCGACCACCCGCTCGGCGCCCTCGCCGCCCTGCATCCGGCCGAACAGCACCGTGCCGAACACCACGTCCTCGCGCCCCGACACCCGCGCCAGCACCTGCGCCCAGGCCACGTGGCACACCGTCGCCGCGCTCACCCCCAGTGCCCGCGCGCGCTCCCGCAGCCGGGCCGCGAGCCCCGGCTCCACGAACAGCCGCGCCTGCTCGATCCCGGACCCGTCGCCCCGCGCGTCCAGCAGCCCGAACGGCGCCGTGGGCTCGTCCACGTCCGCCAGCATCTCGGTGAAGAACGCCCGGTGCTCCTCCGTGCTCACGCTCAGCCGCGCCTGCGCCACGAAGTTGCGGAACGGCAGCGGCGCGGGGAGCTGGCCGCCACGCCCCTGCAGATGCGCCTGGATCTCTTCGCGCATCACGTCGAGCGTGGCGTGGTCGCCGGCCAGGTGGTGCAGAAGCATCAGGAACACCCAGCGCTCCCCGTCCGCCTCGCGCGCCACGTAGCAGCGCAGCAGCGGCGCCCGGCGGATGTCGATCCGGTGGTGGCGCGGGTCGAAGCGCGCGTACAGCTGCCCAGCCACGTCACCGGCCGCCGGGTCCAGCTCCACCTCCTCCACGGGAAGCGGGGCCTGGCGCCACACCACCTGCACGGACTCGGGGACGTTCTCCCACACGATCGCCGTGCGCAGGATGTCGTGCCGCGCGACCACCGCGCCGAACGCCTGCAGGTAGGCGTCCAGCCGCTCGCGGCTCGCAAACCGGCTGAGGCTGGCCAGCAGGTAGGGATCTCCTTCCGTCGTGGCCAGGTGGTGGAAGAGAAAGCCTTCCTGCAGCGGGGCCAGCGGATAGATGTCCTGCACGTTGGCCGCGCCTCCCGGCACGGTCGCCACGATGGCGTCGACCTGCGCCTGGTCCAGCGTCACCAGCGGCAGCATCTTCGGCGTGATCACCGGGCTTGCCGCCGGGATAAGGTTGTGCGGCACCTGCACGTCGGCGTGCTCGACGCCCACGGCGGCCGCGAGCGACGCCAGCGTGGGCGCGGCGAACAGGGTGCGCACGTCGGCGTGCAGCCCCTGCCGCCGCATCCGCGCGATCAGCATGACGGCCAGCAGCGAGTGCCCGCCCAGCTCGAAGAAGCCGTCGTTCCGGCCCACCCGGTCCACACCCAGCACCTCGGCCCAGATCTCCGCCAGCGCCGTCTCGGTCTCGCCCACCGGCGCCTCGTAGCCGCGCCGGGCGAAGGCGTCGCCCTCGGGCGCGGGGAGCGCCTTGCGGTCCACCTTGCCGTTGGGGTTCAGGGGAAGCGCCGCCAGCTGCACGTACGCGGCCGGCACCATGTAGTCGGGCAGCGTCTCGCCCAGGTACGCCCGGAGCGCGTCGGCTCCGGCCGTCTCGTCGCCCACCAGGTACGCCACCAGCCGCTTGTCTCCCGGCGTGTCTTCGCGCACCACCACCACCGCCTCGCGCACGCCCGGGTGCTCCACGAGCCGCGCCTCGATCTCGCCGGGCTCGATGCGGAAGCCGCGGATCTTGACCTGGTGGTCCGTCCGCCCCAGGAACTCCAGCTCTCCCGTCGCCAGCCACCGGACACGGTCGCCGGTGCGGTACATCCGCGCGCCGGGCACGGCGGAGAACGGGTCGGAGACGAAGCGCTCCGCCGTGAGCTCCGGCCGCCCCAGGTAGTCGCGCGCCACGCTCCGTCCGCCCAGGCACAGCTCGCCCGGCGCGCCCACGGGCGCCAGGTCGCCGCCCGGCAGGAGCACGTACAGCGCGGCGTTCCCCAGCGGCCGCCCCACCATCTGCCGCGCCGCGGGCTCGCTGCCCAGCCGGTGCGTGGCGCAGATGATGGCGGCCTCGGTGGGCCCGTACAGCACGTTGACCTCCGCCGCCGGGAAGGCGATGCGCATCTCCTCCAGCAGGTCCGGCGCGACCGCGTCGCCGCCCACGAAGGCCTGCCGCAGGCCCCGCAGGACGCCTTCGCCCGTCGCCCGCACCTCGTGGACGATGCGGCGCATGAGCGCCGGCACGGCGTGCAGCACGGTGCACCCGGCCAGCTCCTGCACCAGGCGCGGCACCTCCAGCACGCGGTCGCGGGGGAACAGCCGCACGCTCCCGCCCGCCAGCAGGGGAAGCAGGGCCTCGAAGAGCCAGATGTCGAACGCCACGCTGGCCAGCGACGGCGACCGGTCCGCGGGCCCAAAACCGAACGCCCGCCCCGCCGCGGCCATGGTGGCGGCCAGGGCGCCGTGCTCCACGCGCACGCCCTTGGGGCGGCCGGTGGAGCCGGAGGTGTAGATCACGTATGCCAGGTGCTCCGGCCGCGCGCCGCCCCGCGCGGGGTCCGTATCGGGCTCGTGCGCCCACTCCACCTCATCGGTGTCGATGCGGATGCACGGCGCCTGGGACCCGGCGAACCGTTCCGCCAGCGACGCCTGCGTCAGCAGCACGGCGGGCGCGCTGTCGGCCAGCATGTAGGCCAGCCGGTCCTCGGGATACGCCGGATCGAGCGGGACGTAGCCGCCGCCGGCCTTGAGCACGGCCAGCACGGCGACCATCATCTCCCCCCCGGGCTCCACGCACAGCCCCACCCGCACGTCCGGCCCCACGCCGCGGCGCACCAGGTGATGCGCCAGCCGGTTGGCCCGCCGGTTCAGCTCCGCGTAGGTCAGCTCCTCGCCGTCGAAGACCACCGCGGCCGCGCCGGGCGTGCGTGCCGCCTGGGCCTCGAACCCGTCGTGGACGCACGGCTCGGCGGCAGTTGCCTCCGTGCGGTTCCACACCTCCAGCACCAGGGCGCGCTCGCTCTCCGGCATGAGCGCCAGCCGCTCCACCGGCTGGCGATCGTCCGCCACCATCTCCGCCAGCACCCGCCGCAGGTAGCCCAGCCAGCGCTCCACCGTGGCCCGCTCGAAGAGCGAGGTGGCGTACTCCACGCCGGCCGTGATCCGCCCGCCCCGCTCGACGAAGCTGAGCGACAGGTCGAACCGGGCCGACACCGGCGTGCCGGGGCCGGCGGAGGCCTGCGGCGCCGGCGCCGGCGCCGAACGCTCCGGGCCGTCCGCGGGCGCGTTCTGCCAGGCGAACAGCACCTGGAAGAGCGGGGTGTGCGACAGGCTGCGCGCCGGCTGCACCAGCTCCACCACCTGCTCGAAGGGGATGTCCTGGTTCTGCTGCGCGCCCAGCGCCCGCTCCTTGACCCGCCCCAGCAGCTCCGCCACCGTCGGCGTGCCGGACAGGTCCAGCCGGAGCGCCAGGGTGTTCACGAAGAAGCCGATCAGCCCCTCGATCTCCCGCCGCCCTCGGTTGGCCGTGGGGGTGCCGATCACCACGTCGTCCTGCCCCGACAGCCGGCCCAGCACGGTGGCCCATGCGGCCAGGACCACCATGTACGGCGTGGTCCCGTGCCGCCGCGCGAGCGCCTTGAGCCCCGCCGCCAGCGTCCCGTCCAGCTGCATCCCGAACTGCGCCCCCGCGGGGTCCACCTGCGCCGGGCGCCGGTGGTCGTAGGGCAGTTCCAGGAGCTCCGGCGCGCCCGCCAGCGTGCGCGTCCAGTAGTCCGCCTGCGCCTGCAGCACCTCGCCCGCGACCCACGTGCGCTGCCACGCCGCGTAGTCCGCGTACTGCACCTCCAGCGCGGGAAGCGGGTCCGCCGCCCCGCGGCGGAACGCCCCGTACAGCGCGTCCAGCTCCCGGGTGAGCACGTCCGCCGACCAGCCGTCGCTGACGATGTGGTGCATGGTGATGAGCAGCAGGTGGTCGTCCGCCGCCAGCCGGACCAGCCGCCCGCGGATGAGCGGCCCCTGCTCCAGGTCGAACGGCGTGCCCGACTCCTCCGCCAGCAGCCGGGCGAGCTCGGCGTCCGCGTCCGTCCGCCCGCCAAGGTCGTGCTCCACCAGGTGGAAGCCGGCGTCCGCCGGCGCGATCCGCTGCTCGGGGACCCCTTCCACCGCCGGGAAGGCGGTGCGCAGGGCCTCGTGGCGGGCGACGATCCGGTCCAGCGCGCGCCCCAGCGCCTGGCGGTCCAGCTCACCCGCCAGCCGCTTGCGCATGCGCACGTGGTACGTGCTGCCCAGGTCCCCCAGCTGCTCCAGGAACCAGAGCCGCTGCTGGGCGAACGAGAGCGGGATGGAGCCCTCCCGGGGAGCGCGCTCGATGGGCGGCAGCTCCGCCCGCGCCCCCACCTCCAGCTCCCGCGCAAAGTCGCCGAGCACGGGCCGGGCGAACACCTCGCCCAGGGGGATCTCCATCCCCAGCACCTGCCGCACGCGCGAGATCACCCGCACCGCCAGGAGCGAGTGTCCGCCCAGCTCGAAGAAGTGGTCCCAGCGGCCCACCCGCTCGATGCCCAGCACCTCCGACCAGATCTCCGCCAGCGCCTCCTCCGCCTCCCCCACGGGCGGCTCGTAGCCGTGCCGCGCGAAGGCATCGCCCTCGGGCGCCGGCAGGGCCTTGCGGTCCAGCTTGCCGGTGCGCCCCAGCGGCAGCTCGTCCAGCCGCACGTACGCCGCCGGCACCATGTACCCCGGCAGCCGCTCGCCCAGGTGCGCCCGCAGCTGCTCCACGTCGGCCGGGCCGTCGCCCACCCAGTACGCCACCAGCCGCGTGTCGCCCGGCGTGTCTTCCCGGACCAGCACGGCCGCGTGCCGCACTCCCGGGTGGTCCTTGAGCCGCTCCTCGATCTCCCCCAGCTCGATGCGGTAGCCCCGCACCTTCACCTGGAAGTCGATGCGCCCCAGGAACTCCAGGTTGCCGTCCGCCAGCCACCGCGCCCGGTCGCCCGTGCGGTAGAAGCGCGCCCCCGGCTGCGCCGCGAACGGGTCCGGCACGAACTTCTCCGCCGTGAGCCCCGCCCGTCCCAGGTACCCCCGCCCGACCCCGACGCCCCCGATGTACAGCTCGCCGGCCACGCCCACCGGCACCGGCTGCATCTGCGCGTCCAGCACGTAGTGCGTGAGGTTCTGGATGGGCTTGCCGATGGGGATGCGCCCCTCGACGGGCCGGTCGCCGGGAATCTCGTACAGCGAGCAGCCGACGACCGTCTCCGTGGGGCCGTACTCGTTCAGCAGCCGCACACCCGGCGCGTGCTCGCGCCAGAACAGCGTGGGCTCCGCCATCAGGTTGTCGGCGCCGATCACCAGCGTCCCCGCGCTGGCGGCCGCGTCCTCCGGCGACAGCACCTGGTTCAGCAGCGACAGGTGCGTGGGAGTGATCTTGATCATCGCGTACCCCGGCCTGCGACGGAGCACGTCCGCCAGCGCCTCCACCCCGGGGCCCTCCGGCAGCAGCTCCACCGGCTGCCCCGCGAACAGGGGGACGAAGTTGGCCAGGGTCAGGTCCACCGCCATGGACGAGAACACCGGCGCGCCCCGGCCCCCGGCCGACAGGTACGCCTCGCGCGCCCAGGCGAAGTAGTTGACGGGGCCGTAATGGTGCATGAGCACGCCCTTGGGGCGGCCCGTGGAGCCGGACGTGTAGTAGATGTACGCCAGGTTCTCCGGCCGGACCCCGCTCTCCGGACGATCGGCGGGTTCCGCCGCGAGGGCCTCGGCCATGCGGTCGATCCACAGCGTCTCCGGCCGCGCTTCGGGAAGCCCCTCCGCCAGCCACGACTGCGACAGCAGCACCCGCGCACCGCTGTTCTCCAGCACGTACGCCAGGCGGTCCGCGGGATGGGTGGGCTCCAGCGCCACGTACGCCGCGCCCGCCTTGAGGATGCCGAAGAAGACCGGCATCAGGTCCAGGCTGCGCTCCATGCACAGCGCCACCCGGTCCTCCGGGCCCACGCCCAGCGAGCGGAGGTGGTGCGCCAGCTGGTTGGCCCGCCGGTCCAGCTCGGCGAACGTCAGCGACTCGCCCTGGTAGACGACGGCCACGGCGTCCGGCGTGCGCTCCACCTGGGCTTCGAACAGCCCATGGACGCTGGAATGGCCCGGGTACGCGGCCTCCGTGCGGTTCCACTCGTCCACCACCCGCGCGCGCTCCGCTTCGGGAAGCACGTCGAGCCGGCCCAGGGCGGCCCCGGGTGCGGTTTCCAGCGCCTCCACCAGCGACTCGAGCGCGGTGTGCATCATGTCGCACACCCGCAGCGCCTGCACCGACGACGGCGCCAGCACCGTGAGCCCAAAGCCGTCGCCCCGGTCGTCCACCGAAATCGTCAGCGGGTAGGTGGTCCGCTCCCCGCCCCCGCCCCTTCGTACGCTGCGCACCGGGGCCGCGGCGGGCGTCCTGCGCTTGCCGTACCGGTAGTTCAGCAGCGCCGTGAACAGCGGAGCGGACGCGTCCACCGCGCTGCACCGCTGCGCCAGCACCAGCGAGGCGTGCTCGTGGCGCAGCAGCCCGGCCAGCAGCGCCTGCGTCTGACGCACGCCCGCCTCCGCCCCCACGTCGCCGGTGTGGACGCGGATGGGGAGCGTGTTGAGGAAGGGGCCCATCACCCGCTCGGCGCCATCGCCGCCCTGCATGCGGCCGAACAGCACCGTGCCGAACACCACGTCGTCGCGCCCCGACGCCCGCGCCAGCACCTGCCCCCAGGCCAGGTGGCACAGCGTGGCCGCGCTCACCCCCAGCGCCCGCGCGCGCTCCCGCAGCCGGTCCGCGAGCTCCGCGTCCACGTCCAGCCGCCCCTGCTCGATCTCGGACCCGTCGCCCCGCACGTCCAGAAGCCCGAACGGCGCCGTCGGCTCGTCCACGTCGCCCAGCATCGCGGCGAAGAACTCCCGGTGCTCCTCCGCGTTCATGCCCAGCCGCACCTGCGCCACCAGGTTGCGGAACGGCGCCGGCCGGGGAAGCGTGTCCTCGCGCCCCTGCAGATGCGCCTCGATCTCCTCCCGCAGCACGACGGTCGTGGTGTGGTCGCCGGCAAGGTGGTGCAGAAGGACGAGGAGCACCCAGCCCTCCCCGTCCGCCTCGCGCGCCACGTGGCCGCGCACCAGCGGCGCCCGGCGGATGTCGATGCGGTGAACGCGCGGGTCGAAGCGCGCGTAAAGCTGCCTGGCCACGTCGCCCTGGGCCGGATCGATCTGCTCCTCCACGACGGGAAGCGGAGCCTGGCGCCAGACCACCTGCACCGGCTCGGGGACGTTCTCCCACACGATGGCCGTGCGCAGGATGTCGTGCCGCGCGATCACCGCGTTGAACGCCCGCAGGTAGGTATCCAGCGCCTCCCGGGTGGGAAAGCGGTTGACGATGCCCACCAGGTAGGGATCGCCCTCCGTCGTGGCCAGGTGATGGAAGAGGAAGCCTTCCTGCAGCGGGGCCAGCGGGTAGATGTCCTGCACGTTGGCCGCGCCGCCCGGCACGGCCGCCACGATGGCGTCGATCTCCGCCTGCGTCAGCGACACCAGCGGCAGCATCTCGGGGCGGATGGGCGGAGGCGTCCACCACTCGCCGCCGTCGCCCATCCGGTCCAGGAGCTCCGCCTTGTGCGCGCGCAGCGCCGCCAGCAGCTCGGGGTCCAGCTGCTCGCGGCTTCCCGCGACGCCCAGCTCGCCCCCGCGGTTGCGGAGCCGGATTCCGGCGGCGTCGATGCGGGCCAGGGCCGCTTCCAGCGTCATGGGCTCCATCATGGTGGTCACAGCAGCACCTCTACCTCTTCGTCGTCAGGAACGGCCGCGCGTGTCGGGGACGCGGGGATCAGGTTGGCCGGGACCGCCACCTCCTCGGGCGCGGTGTCCAGGGCCGCGGCGAACTCGGCCAGCGTGGGCGTGGCGAAAAGGGCCTGCACGTCGGCGTGCAGCCCCTGCAGCCGCATCCGCGCGATCAGCGTCACGGTCAGCAGCGAGTGTCCGCCCAGCTCGAAGAAGTCGTCGTGGCGGCCCACCCGGTCGAGGCCCAGCACGTCGGCCCAGATCTCCGCCAGCGCCGTTTCCACCTCGCCCACGGGCGCCTCGTACTCGCTCGACGCGAACGCGTCGCCCTCCGGAGCGGGAAGCGCCTTGCGGTCCACCTTGCCGTTGGGCGTCAGCGGCAGCTGCTCCAGCCGCGCGTACGCCGCCGGCACCATGTAGTCCGGCAGCGCACCGCCCACGTGCGCCCGCAGCACGTCCGCCGCGGCCGTCTCGTCGCCGACCACGTACGCCACCAGCCGCTTCTCGCCCGGCACGTCTTCCCGGACGAGCACGACCGCTTCGCGCACGGCGGGGTGCTCCAGCAGGCGCGTCTCGATCTCGCCCAACTCCACGCGGAAGCCGCGCACCTTGACCTGCGCGTCCACGCGGCCCGCGAACTCCAGCTCGCCGCGCGCGTTCCAGCGGGCCCGGTCGCCCGTGCGGTACAGCCTCGCGCCCGGCTCCGCACCGAACGGATCGGGGACGAAGCGCTCGGCCGTGAGCGCCGGACGGCGCCAGTAGCCGCGCCCCACCGTCGCGCCGCCGATGTACAGCTCGCCCGTCGCCCCGCGCGGCACCGGCTGGCCCGCCGCATCCAGCGGGTAGACGCGCACGTTGGCCACCGGCGGGCCAATCGGCGGGGGCGCGGAGCCGCCGGGGACGTAGTCGTGCAGGGTGGTGCACACCGTCGCCTCCGTCGGACCGTAGCCGTTGATCAGCCGCCGGCCGGCCGACCAGCGCGCCATCAGGTCCACGGGCGGCGCGTCGCCGGTGACCAGGAGCGTGTGGATGGACGGGAGCCGCTCGTCGTCCGGGAGCGCCGCCAGCACGGCGGGGGGCAGGATGGCGTGCGTGATCCCCTCTTCCGCCACGACGCGGACCAGGTCGTCGCCCGCGAGCGGGCCCGGCTGGCCGGACAGGTGCAGCGACGCGCCCCGGGCCAGCGCCAGGAAGACCTCGTACACGTGGCCGTCGAAGCTGAAGGAGGCGAACTGCAGCACACGGCTCCCCGCCTGCGGCGGCAGCGACCGCTCCTGCGCCGCCACCATCGCGCACACGTTGCGGTGCTGGATCACGGCCCCCTTGGGGCGGCCGGTGGAGCCGGAGGTGTAGATCAGGTACGCCGGGTGCGCCGGCCGAAGCGCGCCGCGCTCCGGATTGGTCGCCGGCGCGCCGGCCCAGGCCGCCTCGTCGGCGAGGTCCAGCAGCGGCACCCCGGCGTCCGCGAAGCGCGCGACCAGCGGGCCGCGGGCCAGCAGCAGCCCCGGCGCGCTGTCCTCCAGCATCCAGCGCACCCGCTGCTCCGGGTAGTCCGGATCCAGCGGCACGTACGCACCGCCCGCCTTGAGCACGGCCAGCAGCGCCTCCACCATCCCGGGGCCGCGCTCCACCGAGATCGCCACCCGCGTGTCCGGCCCCACCCCACGCGAGCGGAGGTGGTGCGCCAGACGGTTCGCGCGCGCGTTCAACTCGGCGTAGCTCAGCCGGACTCCGCCGCACGACAGCGCCAGCGCGCCGGGCGCGCGCTCCGCCTGCCGCTCGAAGAGCTCGTGCGCGCACGAATCGCTCGCGTAGTCCGCTTCCGTCCGGTTCCACTCCTCCAGCACCCGCGCCCGCTCCGCCCGCGGCAGCATCGGCAGCCGCGCCACGGACTGGTGCTCGTCCGCCGCCATCGCGGCCAGCACCCGCCGCAGGTAGCCGAGCCACCGCTCCACGCTTTCCCTGTCAAAGAGCGACGTTGCGTACGTCACGCTCCCGGTGATCCGGCCGTTGGCCTCGCCCAGCGTCAGTCCCAGATCCTGCTTCACGGTGTCGCGGTCTTCGGCCGTGTTCACGCGGCCGAGCGTCAGCCCCGGGAACTCCAGGCTCGGGCGCGGCATGTTCAGCCAGGCGAACATCGCCTGGTAGAGCGCGCCGTGCGCGAGGCTGCGCTCCGGGGCGACCAGCTCCACCACCTGCTCGAAGGGGATGTCCTGGTGCTGCTGCGCGCCCAGCGTCCGCTCCTTGACGCGCTCCAGCAGCTCCGCCACGGTGGGCGCGCCGGACAGGTCCACCCGCAGCGCCAGCGTGTTGACGAAGAAGCCGATCAGCCCCTCGATCTCCCGCCGCCCGCGGCCGGCCGCGGGCGTGCCGATCACCACGTCGTCCTGGCCGGACAGGCGGGAGAGCACCACCGCCCATCCCGCCATGAGCGTAATGAACAGCGTCGTGCCGTTCCGCCGTGACAGCGCCGCCAGCCCCGCCGTCAGCTCCTCGTCCAGCTCCAGCGCGATCCGCGCGCCCGCGGGGTCCACCCGCGCCGGGCGCGGGCGGTCGGTGGGCAGCTCCAGGAGCGTCGGGGCGCCCGCCAGCGTGCGGGTCCAGTACTCCTCCTGTTCGCGCAGGACGTGGCCCTCCACCCAGCGCCGCTGCCAGGCCGCGAAGTCCGGGTACTGCACGGGCAGCGCGGGAAGGTGCGCCTCCCTTCCCTGGACTCGGGCGGCGTAGAGCGCGGAAAACTCGCCGGCGAGCACCCCCATCGACCAGCCGTCGCTGATGATGTGGTGCATCGTCACCACCAGCACGTGGTCGTCCGCCGCCACCCGCACCAGCCGCCCGCGGATGAGCGGGCCCCGCTCCAGGTCGAAGAGCACGCGCGCCTCCTCCGCCAGGACGCGGGCAAGCCCGGCTTCCCCGTCCGCCTCGCCGGCCAGGTCGTCCTCGCGAAGCAGGAGCCCGACGTCCACCGGCGCGATCCGCTGCTCCGGAAGCCCATCCACCTCCGCGAGCGTCGTCCGCAGCGCCTCGTGGCGGGCCACCACGCCGTCCAGCGCGGCCACCAGCGCCGCCCGGTCCAGCGCGCCGCGCATCCGCAGCCGCACGCTCATGTGGTACGTGCTGCCCAGGCCTCCCATCCGCTCCAGGAACCACAGCCGCTGCTGGGCAAAGGAGAGCGGAAGGCGGCCCTCCCGGTCGGCGCGCTCGATGGGCGGAAGCTCCGCCCGCGCCGCCGTCATCAGCTCCCGCGCGAAGTCGCCGAGCACGGGCCGGGTGAACAGCTCGCCCAGCGCGACCTCCACCCGCAGCGCCTGCCGCACCCGCGAGATCACCTGCACGGCCAGGAGCGAGTGTCCGCCCCGCTCGAAGAAGTGGTCGCGGCGGCCCACCCGCTCCACGCGCAGCACCTCGGCCCAGATCCCGGCCACGATCTCTTCCACCGCGCCGTCCGGCGGCTCGTAGGCCGCCGTGGCGAACGCGTCGCCCTCCGGCGCGGGAAGCGCCTTGCGGTCCACCTTTCCGCTCGTGGTGCGCGGCAGCGCCTCCAGCCGCACGCAGGCCGCCGGCACCATGTGCTCCGGCAGCCGCTCGCGCACGTGCGCCCGCAGCGCGTCCGCCGGCACCGCGTCGCCCACCCAGTACGCCACCAGGCGCTTTTCGCCCGGCACGTCCTCGCGGGCCGCCACCACCGCCTCGCGCACGCCGGGGTGCTCCGCCAGCCGCGCCTCGATCTCGCCCGTCTCCACGCGGTAGCCGCGGATCTTCACCTGGCCGTCGCCGCGGCCCAGGAACTCCAGCGTGCCCTCCGGCCGCCACCGGCCCACGTCGCCCGTGCGGTACATGCGCGCGCCGGGGGTGGCCGAGAAGGGATCGGGGACGAAGCGCTCGGCCGTCAGGGCCGGGCGGTCCAGGTAGCCGCGCGCCACGCCCGCGCCGCCAATGCAGATCTCCCCCGACGCGCCGGTGGGCACCGGCTCGTCACGGGCGTCCAGGACGTACGTCCAGGTGTTGGGGACCGGCCGGCCGATGGGCGCGGCGGCGTCCGCGAACGCCGGCGTCCACCGGAACCCGGCCGAGGCCACGGTGGTCTCGGTGGGGCCGTACATCTGCCAGAGCGCCACGTTGGGCAGCAGCTCCAGCAGCCGCCGCGCCACGGCGGCCGGCAGCGCCTCGCCGCCGTTGATGACGCGCTCCAGCGACGTGCACGCGGCCGCGCCGGGGTGCTCCACGAACACCTGCAGCAGCGGCGCCAGCACCGCCGTGCCGATCTGCTCGCGGCGGATGAGGTCCACCAGGTAGTCCGGGTCGCCGTGGCTCCCGGGGCGCGCCATGACGATCCGGGCGCCCGTCACCAGGGGCCAGAACAGCTCGCGCACCGACGCATCGAAGCTGAACGAGATCCGCTGCAGCACCGCTTCGCCCGGCCGCAGCCGCCAGGTTGCCTGGCTCCACGCGAGCAGGTTCGCCACGCCCCCGTGCCGGTTGGCCACGCCCTTGGGGCGGCCGGTGGAGCCGGAGGTGTAGATGACGTAGCACAGGTTGTCGGGCGTGAGCCCCGCCACGCCGGGCGCGGTGCCGGGGCGATGCGCCCACGGCGCGGGGTCCGCCAGGTCCACGACGGGGACGCCGCTGCCCGCGAGGCTGGGGGCGGGCGGCCCGTGCGTGAGGAGGACGGCGGGCGCGCTGTCCGCCAGCATGTACGCCAGCCGCTCCTCCGGGTACGTGGGGTCCAGGGGGACGTACGCGCCGCCCGCCTTGAGGATGGCGAGAAGGCCCGTCATCATCTCCGGGCCGCGCTCCAGGGAGATCCCCACGCGCACGTCCGGGCCCACGCCCAGGTCGCGAAGGTGGTGCGCCAGCCGGTTGGCCCGCGCGTCCAGCTCCGCGTACGTGAGGTGCTCGTCCTCGAACGTCAGGGCCACCGCGCCGGGCGTGCGCGCCGCCTGCGCCTGGAACAGCTCGTGGATGCACGACGCCGGCGGACCCTCCGCCTCCGTGCGGTTCCACTCCCGCAGCACCCGCGCGCGCTCGCTCTCGGGCATGAGCGCCAGCCGGTCCACCCGCTGGTGCTCGTCCGCCGCCATCTCCTGCAGCACCGTCCGCAGGTAGCCCGCCCAGCGCTCCACGGTCGCCCGCTCGAAGAGCGCCGTGGAATACGTCACCCCGCCCACGATCCGGTCGTCGGACTCCCACATGGAGAGCGACAGGTCGAGCTTGGCCGTCGTCAGCCCCCCGCCCTCCGGGACCACCGTGAGCCCCGGCAGGCCGGGTCCTCCGTCTCCGTCTCCCTGGCTCGTGTTCTGCCACGCGAACAGCGTCTGGAAGAGCGGGTGGTGCGCCAGGCTGCGCACCGGATCCACCCGCTCCACCACCTGCTCGAAGGGGATGTCCTGGTTGTGCTGGCCGTCCAGCACACGCTCCTTCACCCGCCCCAGCAGCTCCGCCACCGTCGGCGCGCCCGACAGGTCCAGGCGCAGCGCCAGCGTGTTCACGAAGAAGCCGATCAGCCGCTCCACCTCCGGCCGCCTGCGCCCCGCCGTCGGCGTGCCGATCACCACGTCCTCGCCGCCCGAAAGCCGGCCCAGCACCACGGCCCACCCGGCCAGGAGCGTCATGTACAGCGTGGCCCCGTGCCGCCGCGACAGCGCCTTGAGCCCCGCCGTGAGCGTCGCGTCCAGCGCCAGGTCCACCCGCGCCCCCACGCGGCCGGCCTCCGCCGGCCGCGGGTGGTCGGCGGGCAGCTCCAGGAGCTCCGGCGCGCCCGTGAGCGTCCGCGCCCAGTAGTCCGCCTGCTCCCGCAGCACGTTGCCCTCCACCCACCGCCGCTGCCACACGGCGAAGTCCGCGTACTGGACGGGGAGCTCGGGGAGGTTCGCCTCCGTCCCCCGGACATACGCGCCGTACAGCGCGGACAGCTCACCGAAGAACACCCCCGTGGACCAGCCGTCGCTGACGACGTGGTGCATGGTGACGATCAGCAGGTGGTCGTCCTGGGCCAGCCGGATGAGCCGGCCGCGGACGAGCGGCCCGCGCTCCAGGTCGAAGGGTGCGCGCGCCTCCTGGAACGCCAGCCGGCCCAGCTCCGCCTCCGCGTCCGCGCGTCCGGCGAGGTCGTCCTCCGCCAGGTGGAACCCGCTCGCCTCCGCCGGCGCGATCCGCTGCTCCGGGACGCCGCCGGTCTCCGCGAACGTGGTGCGCAGCACCTCGTGGCGGGCCACGATCCCGTCCAGGGCGCGCCCCAGCGCCGCCCGGTCCAGCTGGCCCCGCAGGCGCAGGCGCTTGGCGATGTGGTACGTGCTGCCCACGTCTCCCAGCTGCTCCATGAACCACAGCCGCTGCTGCGCGAACGAAAGCGGAAGGCGCGCCGTCCGGTCGGCGCGCCCGATGGGCGGAAGCTCCGACCCCTTGCGCTCGAGGTCACGGGCCAGCGCCATCTTCAGGAGCCTGCGGCGCTCGGCCGGCGTCAGGTCGGTCAGGGTCGATTCGGAGCTCATGAGCAATGCTGATTGTTCGTTGTAGTTCCCGGGCGCGTGCGCCCCGGGGACGTGCCGCAGGGGCACGATATAAGTCAGTCGAGCGGGTGCGGTCCGCGGCGGCGGCCGGGCAGGGTCCGGCCCGTTGCGGCCATGGGGCCCGGTCCGGCCGGTCCGAGCGGGCCCGGTCCGTCGCGGCGGCCGGGCCCGGTCACGTGGCGGAGGTCATCCAAAGGCGGGCTCGCGCGCCAGCGCGGCCAGCTCGGCGAGCGCCTCCGGGTCGAACTGGGCAAGCTGGGCGTCCAGGATCTCCTCGGCGAAGTCCTTGAGCACGGGCCGGGCGAACAGCTCGCGCAGCCCGACCTCCACCCCCAGCTCCTGCCGCACCCGCGACACCACCCGCACCGCCGAGAGCGAGTGTCCGCCCAGGTCGAAGAAGTCGTCGCGGCGGCCCACCCGCTCCACGCGGAGGACCTCCGCCCAGATCTCGGCCAGCGCCTCCTCGGTCTCGTCCACCGGGGCCTCGTACTCCCGCGACGCGTACGCGCCGCCGTCCGGCTCCGGGAGCGCCGCGCGGTCCAGCTTGACGCTGGGGGTGAGGGGAAAGCGCTCCATCCACACGAACGCGGAGGGGACCATGTAGTCCGGAAGGCACTCGGCCAGGTACGCCCGCAGCACCGCCGGGTCCACCGCCTCGCCGCCCGTGTACCAGGCGATCAGCCGGTTGTCGCCGTTGGCGTCGGCGCGGGCCATGACGACCACCTCGCCCACCCGCGGATGCTCGCGCAGGCGCACCTCCACCTCGCCCAGCTCGATGCGGAAGCCGCGCACCTTGACCTGGAAGTCGTTGCGCCCCAGGAACTCCACCATCCCGTCGGGGAGCCAGCGGCCCAGGTCGCCGGTGCGGTACAGGCGCGCGCCGGGCTCCGCCGCGAACGGATCGGGGACGAAGCGCTCGGCGGTGAGCGCCGGGCGGCCCAGGTAGCCGCGGGCCACGCCGTGGCCGCCCACGTACATCTCGCCCGTCACGCCCACGGGGACGGGGTGGCCGGCGGGGTCCAGCAGGTACATCCGCGCGTTGGCGGTGGGCCGGCCGATGGGGACCACCCGGTGCGCCTGCGCGGGGCCCAGGTGCGGCGCCATCATGGCGGTGGCCGCCTCGGAGGGCCCGTACAGGTGGTGCAGCACCGTTCCCGGCAGCCGCTCCAGGAAGCGGGTGAGCCCCGTGCCGGGGAACGACTCGCCGCCCACCAGCATCTGCCGGAGGCCCGCGGCCAACTGCAGGCGCGGGTGCTCCAGCATCACCAGGAGCAGCGAACCGTTCAGGTTCACCATGGTGATGCCCGCGTCGTGGATGGCCTCGATCAGGTAGTCGGGGTCCTTGTGGCCGCCGGGACGGGCCATGACCACCCGCCCGCCCACGCTCCAGGGAAGGAACAGCTCGCGGATGTGCCCATCGAAGCTGAGCGACGTCTTGCACAGCAGCACGTCGCCGGCGCCCAGGTCCCATTCGCGGGCGCCCCAGGCCAGCCGGTTCACCAGGCAGCCGTGGTGGTTCATCACCCCCTTGGGGCGCCCCGTGCTGCCGGAGGTGTAGATGACGTAGACCAGGTGATCGGGATGGACGTCCGTCCGCGCCGGGTTGGTCTCCGGCCGGTGCGCCCACGCGTCCGCGCCGGTCTCCAGGCGGATGACGGGGATGCCGCTCTCCCCCACCAGGCCGGCCACGAGCGCGTCGGATACGCCGTACGCCAGCACGGCGGCCGGGGCGGCGTCCTCGACCATGTGGCGCAGCCGGTCCGCGGGGTAGTCCGGGTCCAGCGGCACGTAGGCGCCGCCGGCCTTGAGCACGGCGAGCAGCCCCACCGCCATCTCGGTCCCGCGCTCCGTGCAGATCCCCACCAGGACGTCGGGACCCACGCCCAGGCCCACCAGGTGGTGCGCCAGCCGGTTGGCCCGCGCGTTGAGCTCGGCGTAGGTCAGCGTCTCGTCGCCGGCGACCACCGCCACCGCGCGAGGCGTGCGCTCCGCCTGCGCCTCGAACAGGTGGTGCGTGCACAGCTCCCGCGGGTACGGCGCATCGGTGGCGTTCCACGCCTCCACCACCCGCGCGCGCTCCTCCGCCGGCAGCACCTCGATGCTGCCCACCGCCCGCCCCGGCGCCCGCTCCAGGGCCTCCACCAGCCCCTCCAGCGCCGTGTGCATCAGGGCGCACACCCGCGCGGCCCCGCCCGGCGTCTTGATCTTGGCCGTGAGCCCCAGCGCGTCGCCCAGGTCGTCCACGTTCAGCGTGAGCGGGTAGTTGGACCGTTCCTGGGCGTAGATCATCCGCATCCCGCCCGGCGCCGCACCCGCCGCGGTGGAACGCGCGGCCCCTCCGCTGTGGCGGTAGTTCAGCAGGGCCGTGAACAGCGGCGCCTGCACCTCCACGCCGCTGCACCGCTGCGCCAGCGCCAGCGGGGCGTGCTCGTGGCGCAGCAGCTTCGTGAGCAGCGCGTGCGTCTGCCGCACGGTCGCCTCCGCCCCCTCGTCCGCCACGCGGATCCGCACCGGGAGCGTGTTGATGAAGGGACCCATCATCCGCTCGGCGTTGGCTCCGCCCGTCATCCGGCCAAGCAGCAGCGTGCCGAACACCACGTCGTCCCGCCCCGACACCCGCGCCAGCACCTGCGCCCACGCCACGTGGCACAGGGCCGCCGCGCTCACGCCCAGCACCCGCGCGCGCTGCCGCAGCCGCCCCGCGAGCCGCGGATCCACCAGCAGCAGCGCCTGGTCCATCCCGGACCCGTCGCCCCGCACGTCCATCAGCCCGAACGGCGCCGTGGGCTCGTCCACGTCGCCCAGCATCTCGTGGAAGAACGCCCGGTGCTCCTCCTCGCTCACGCCCAGCCGCGCCTGCGCCACCAGGTTGCGGAACGGCACCGGTGCGGGAAGCGCGTCCGCGCGGCCCGCCAGGTGCGCGTCGATCTCCGACTGCAGCACCTCCAGCGTCGTGTGGTCGCTCACGAGGTGATGGCGCAGCACCAGGAGCAGCCAGCGGTCTCCGGCGGCGTCACGGGCCACGTGGGCGCGCATGAGCGGGGCCCGGCGCACGTCGATGCGGTTGCGCCGCGGATCGAACCGCCCGTACAGCTGCTGCCCCGCGTCCCCGCCGGCCGGGTCCAGCTCCACCTCCTCCACGGGGAGCCTCGCCTCCCGCCACACCACCTGCAGGGGCTCCCGAACCCCTTCCCACCGCACGGCCGTGCGCAGGACGTCGTGCCGGTCCATGACCGCCTGGAGCGCGCCCAGGTACCGGTCCACGCCATCGCGGTCCGCGAAGGTGTAGAGCGTCGCCAGCAGGTACGGATCGCCCTCCGTAGTCATCAGGTGGTGAAAGAGGATCCCCTCCTGCAGCGGCGCCAGCGGATAGATGTCCTGTACGTTCCGAGCTCCGCCCTCCACGCCCGCCACGATGGCGTCGATCTCCGCCTGCTCCAGCGACACCAGGGGGAGCATCTCCGGCGTGATCCGCGCGCACCCGGCGGGGATCCCGTTCGCCGGCACCTCCACCTCCGTGGACTCGCCGCCCACTTCCGCCGCCAGCGCCGCCAGCGTGGGCGCGGTGAACACCGCCCGCAGCTCCGCGTGAAGGCCCCGCTGGCGCATGCGCGCGATCACCCGCACCACCAGGAGCGAGTGTCCGCCCAGCTCGAAGAAGCCGTCGTGCCGGCCCACCCGCTCGATGCCCAGCACCTCGGACCAGATCTCCGCCAGCGCCTGCTCGGTCTCGCCCAGGGGCGCCTCGTACTCCCGGGTCGCATACGCGTCCCCTTCCGGGGCCGGGAGCGCGGGGCGGTCCAGCTTACCGTTGGGCGAGAGCGGCAGCCGCTCCAGCCGCACGTACGCCGCCGGCACCATGTACTCCGGCAGCGTCTGGCCCAGGTGCGCCCGGAGCACGTCCGCGCCGGGCGTCTCCTCGCCCACCACGTATGCCACCAGCCGCCGGTCGCCCGGCGCGTCCTCCCGCACCAGGACGACGGCCTCGCGCACGTCCGGATGCTCCAGCAGCCGCGCCTCGATCTCACCCGGCTCGATGCGGAAGCCGCGCACCTTCACCTGGAAGTCCGTCCGGCCCAGGTAGGCGATGGTCCCGTCGGGAAGCCACCGCGCCAGGTCGCCCGTGCGGTACATCCGCGCGCCCGCCTGGCCGGAGAACGGATCGGGGGCGAACTTCTCCGCCGTCATTCCCGGACGGTCCAGGTAGCCGCGTCCCACCCCCGCGCCCCCGATGCACAGCTCGCCCGCCACCCCCGCCGGCACCGGCTCGCCGGCGCGGTCCAGCAGGTAGGCCCGCGCGTTGGGCATGGGCCGCCCGATGGGGACGGGGCCGTTCATCTCGTCCGTCACCCGCACGGGCCCCGTCACCGCCGTGGCGGCCTCGGAGGGGCCGTAGCGGTTGTACAGGGTGGCCCGCGGAAGCCGCTCGTGAAGGCGCCGCACCAGCGCCGGCGGGAGCGCCTCGCCGCCGCAGGGGACGCGCACCAGCGACGTGCACTCCTCCACCCCCGGCTCCTCCAGGAACAGCTGCAGCGACGAGGGGACGAAGCTGGCCGTCCCGATCCCGTACCGGCGGATGGTCTGCACCAGGTACGCCGGGTCGCGATGGCCGTCCGGGCGCGGCATCACCACGCGCGCGCCCAGCATCAGCGGCCAGAACAGCTCGTACGCCGAAACGTCGAAGCTCAGCGAGGCATTCTGCAGCACCGACTCGCGGGGCTCCAGCTCCCACCGCGCCTGGATCCCGGCGATGCGGTTGACCACGTTGCGATGGGTGTTCATCACCCCCTTGGGCCGCCCCGTGGAGCCCGAGGTGTAGATCACGTACACCAGGTGGTCCGGCCCCACGCCCACGCCCGCCGGGTTGGTTGCCGGCAGGTCCGCCCACCGCGGCGCGTCCGCGTCCACGGCCAGCACGGGAACGTCCATCCCGGCGAAGCGCCCCGCCAGCGACGCGTGCGCCAGCAGAACGGCGGGCGCGCTGTCGTGCAGCATGGTGCGCAGCCGCTCGTCCGGAAGGTCGGGATCCAGCGCCACGTACGCGCCGCCCGCCTTGAGCAGCGCCACGAGGGCCACCACCAGGTCCAGGCTGCGCTCCACGCAGATCCCCACCCGCACGTCGGGCTCCACGCCCAGCGAGCGGAGGTGGTGCGCCAGCCGGTTGGCCCGCGCGTTCAGCTCCGCGTAGGTGAGCGCCTGTCCTTCGAAGGCCACCGCCTCGGCGCCGGGCGTGCGCTCCGCCTGCGCCTCGAAGAGCTGGTGGACGCAGGCCTCCCGCGGGTACTCCGACGCCGTCCGGTTCCACTCCTCCATGATGAGGGCGCGCTCGTCCGCCCCCAGCAGCGCCAGGCGCTCCACGGGGCGCTGCTCGTCCGCGGCCATCTCCTCCAGCACGCGCCGCAGGTAGCCGGCCCAGCGCTCCACGGTGTCCCGCTCGAAGAGCGACGTCGCGTACGCCACGCTCCCCACGATCCGGTCTTCCGTCGCCCGCAGGGTGAGCGCCAGGTCCACCTTGGCCTGCACCTGCGCGGACTCCGCGCCCACGCGGCCCACGTGCAGCCCCGGCAGCGGCAGCCCGCCGCCCCGCTGCGTGTCCTGCCACGTGAACATCGCCTGGAAGAGCGGGGTGTGCGACAGGCTGCGCGCCGGGGCGACCCGCTCCACCACCTGCTCGAAGGGGATGTCCTGGTGGTGCTGCGCGCCCAGCGCCCGCTCCTTCACCCGCTTCAGCACGTCAGCGACGGAGGGTGCGCCGGAAAGCTCCACGCGCAGGGCCAGCGTGTTCACGAAGAAGCCGATCAGCCCCTCGATCTCCCGCCGCCCGCGGTTGGCCACGGGCGTGCCGACCACCACGTCGTCCCGGCCCGAGAGCCGGGAGAGCACCACGGCCCACCCGGCCAGGAGCGTCATGAACAGCGTGGTGCCGTGCCGCCGCCCCAGCGCCTTGAGCCCCGCCGTGAGCGCCTCGTCCAGCTCCACGACGAGCAGGGCCCCCGCATGGTCCACCTGCGCCGGCCGCGGGTGGTCGGTGGGCAGCTCCAGGAGCTCCGGGGCACCGGCGAGCGTCCGCGCCCAGTAGTCCGCCTGCGTCCGCAGGACGTCGCCCTCCACCCACCGCCGCTGCCAGGCCGCGTAGTCCGCGTACTGCAGGGGCAGCTCGGCGAGGTGCGCCTCCCTGTCCTGGACGTGGGCGGTGTACAGCGCGGAGAGCTCGTCGAAGAGCACCCCCATGGACCAGCCGTCGCTGACGATGTGGTGCATGGTCAGCAGCAGCACGTGGTCGTCGGCCGCCAGCCGGACGAGCGCGCCGCGGACGAGCGGCCCCCGCTCCAGGTCGAAGGGCGCACCCGCCTCCTCGTCCATCAAGCGGTCCAGCTCGGCGTCCGCGTCGGACCGGCCGCCCAGGTCGTGCTCGGCCAGGGCGAACCCGCACGCCGCCGCCGGCGCGATCCGCTGCTCCGGGACGCCGTCGGTGTCCGCGAACGTGGTGCGCAGCGCCTCGTGGCGGGCCACGATCTCGTCCAGGGCGCGCCCCAGCGCGGCCCGGTCCAGCGCGCCGCGCAGGCGCAGCGGCGCCCGGACGTGGTACGTGCTGCCCAGGTTCCCCAGCTGCTCCAGGAACCACAGCCGCTGCTGCGCGAACGAGAGCGGAAGGCCGCCCTCCCGGGCGGCGGGCTCGATGGGCGGCAGCTCCGAGCGCGCGGCCGTCTCCAGCTCCCGCGCGAAGTCGGCGAGCACGGGGAGGGTGAACAGCTCGCCCAGCGCGACCTCCACCTCCAGCACCTGCCGCACGCGCGAGATCACCCGCACCGCCAGCAGGGAGTGCCCCCCCAGCTCGAAGAAGTCGTCCCACCGGCCCACCCGCTCCACGCGCAGCACGTCGGCCCAGATCTCCGCCAGCGCCTGCTCGATCTCCCCCACCGGCGCCTCGTACCCCCGCCGGGCGAACGCATCGTCCTCGGGCGCCGGCAGGGCCCTGCGGTCCAGCTTGCCGTTGGGCGTCAGCGGCCACGCATCCACGCGCACGAAGGCCGCGGGCACCATGTACGCCGGCAGTCGCTCACCCGCGTGTGCCCGCAGCACCTCCGCTCCCGCCGTCTCGCCGCCGGCCACGTAGTAGGCCACGAGCCGCGCCTGGCCGGGCTCGTCCTCGCGGACGAGGACGACGGCCTCGCGCACGGCGGGGTGCTCCGCCAGCCGCGCCTCGATCTCCCCCGGCTCGATGCGGAAGCCCCGCACCTTCACCTGGTGGTCCACCCGGCCCACGAAGTCCAGCGTTCCCTCCGCCGCCCACCGGCACAGGTCGCCCGTGCGGTACATCCGCGCCCCCGGCTCGCCGCCGTACGGGTCGGGGACGAAGCGCTCCGCCGTCAGCGCCGGGCGGTCCAGGTACCCGCGCGTCACCTGCACGCCGCCGATGTACAGCTCCCCCGCCACCCCCACCGGCACCGGCTGCATGGCCGCGTCCAGCACGAACACGCGCGTGTTGGCCGCTGGCGTGCCGATCGGCGCCACCCGCTCGCCGGGCGCCTGTACCGGCACGTCGTAGAGCGTGGCGCAGATGGTGGTTTCGGTGGGCCCGTAGCCGTTGATGATCCGCAGCCCGGGAAGGCTCTGCCGGATCCCGGCCAGCAGCGGCTCGGAGATCGGCTCCACGCCCACCAGCAGGCGCCGCAGGCGGGTGCGCTCCGGCGAGCCGGAAACGCGGTCGCGCAGCTCGGAGAGGAAATGCGGGGGCAGGTAGGCGCCGCGGATGTCGCGGGCCTCCATCCAGTCCAGGAAGGCGCCGGCCTGAAGGCGCACCTCGTCACCGGGGATGCACAGCCGCCCGCCGGCGAGGAGCGCGGAGAAGATCTCGTAGACCGAGACGTCGAAGCTGGTGCTGGTCCACAGGCTGCACGCGTCGCCCTCGCGCAGGGGGGCGCGGCGCTGGACGTCGGCCAGCAGGCTCGCCACGCCGCGGTGCGGAACCGCCACGCCCTTGGGGCGCCCCGTGCTGCCGGAGGTGTAGATGACGTAGCACAGGTGGTCGGGCGAGAGCCCCGCCGGCCGCGGATTGGCGGCGGGGCGATGCGCCCACGCCTCCGTGTCGGCGGGATCCAGCACCGGCACGCCGCTCCCCGCCAGCCGCTCCGCCGCCGCCGGCGAGGCCAGCAGCACGAACGGGCGGCTGTCGGCCAGCATGTAGCGAAGCCGTTCCTCGGGATACGACGGGTCCAGCGGCACGTACGCGCCGCCGGCCTTGAGGACGGCCAGCATCCCCAGCACCAGCTCCAGGCCGCGCTCCACGCACAGCGCCACCCGCACGTCCGGACGGACGCCCAGTGCGCAAAGGTGGTGCGCCAGCCGGTTGGCCCGCCGGTTCAGCTCCGCGTAGGTGAGGTGCTCCCCATCGCACGTCACCGCCGTTGCATCGGGCGTGCGCTCCGCCTGTTGCTCGAACAGCTCGTGGATGCACGACCCGGCCGGGTAGTCCGCCTCCGTGCGGTTCCACCCCTCCAGCACCAGCGCGCGCTCCTCCGCCGGGAGCACCTCGATGCGCCCCACCGCCCGCGCCGGCGCCGTCTCCAGCGCCTCCACCAGCCCCTCCAGCGCGCGGTGCACCAGGCCGCAGATCCGGACCGGGTCCAGCGACGCGTGCATCACCTGGCCCGTGAGCCAGAATCCCTCGCCCAGGTCGTCCACCGACAGCGCCAGCGGGTAGTTCGACCGCTCCTCGCCGTAGATCATCCCGCCGGCCGGGCGGGGGCGCGGACCCGTCCTTTTCGCGCTGTGCCGGTAGTTCAGCAGCGTGGTGAACAGCGGCGCCGGCGCCTCCACCGCGCTGCACCGCTGGGCCAGCGCGAGCGACGCGTGCTCGTGGCGCATCAGCCCGGCCAGCAGCGCGTGCGCCTGCCGCACGCCCGCCTCCGCCCCCACGCTGCCCAGGCGCACCCGGATGGGGAGCGTGTTGATGAACGGGCCCATCACCCGGTGGGAGCCCTCGCCGCCCTGCATCCGGCCGAACAGCAGCGTGCCGAACACCACGTCGTCGCGCCCCGAGGCCCGCGCCAGCACCTGCGCCCAGGCCACGTGAAAGACGCTCGCCGCGCTCACCCCCAGCGCCCGCGCGCGCTCCCGCAACCGCACCGCCAGCCGGCCGTCCACCTCCAGCCGCGCCTCCTCCATCGCGGACCCGTCGCCCCGCACGTCCAGCACCCCGAACGGCGCCGTCGGCTCGTCCACGTCGCCCAGCATCTCCCGGAAGAACGCCTGGTGCTCCTCCGGGCTCACGCCCAGCCGCGCCTGCGCCACGAAGTCGCGGAACGGCAGCGGCGCGGGAAGCGTGTGGGCGCGGCCCGACAGGTGCGCCTCGATCTCCGACTGCAGCACCTCCAGCGTCGCGTGGTCGCTGATGAGGTGGTGGCGCAGCAGCAGGAGCAGCCAGCGGTCTCCGGCGGCGTCGGGGGCCACGTGGGCGCGCATGAGCGGCGCCTGGCGCAGGTCCATCCGGTGGTGCCGGGGATCGAACCGCGCGTACAGCTGCTGCGCCGCGCCCCCGGCCGCCAGGTCCAGCTCCACCTCCTCGACCGTGAGCTGCGCCTTCCGCCACACCACCTGCAGGGGCTCCGGCAGCCCTTCCCACGCCACGGACGTGCGCAGGATGTCGTGCCGGTCCATCACCGCCTGAAGCGCATCCAGGTACCGGTCCAGCGCGTCGCGGCTTTCGAAGGCGTGGAGCGACGCCAGCAGGTACGGGTCGCCCTCCGTGGTCATCAGGTGGTGAAAGAGGATCCCCTCCTGCAGCGGCGCCAGCGGATAGATGTCCTGCACGTTGTCCGCGCCGCCCTCCACGCCCGCCGCGATCCCGCCCAGCTCCGCCTCCGTAAGCTCCACCAGCGGGGCGGGCCGGGGAGCCTCCATGGCCGCGGCGTACCCGCCCGACCGGACCAGCTCCCGCAACGCCGGCTTGTTCGCCCGCAGGGCGTCCACCAGCGCGGGATCCAGGGCGCGCTTCATGGAACGGACGAGCAGCTCGTCCCCTTCGCAGGCCAGGACGATTCCGCGGTCGCGGAGCTCGCCGAGAAGCTCGGTGATGCTCATGCGCGGGTCCGTCCCAGCGTGGGGTTCAGCTCGTGGGTCACAGTCGGCATGGTACGTCGGGCGCAAGCGGTCGGAAGGGTGGGTTCCACGATGGCGCGGGAACCAGAAGACGCGACGGGTCCGGCCGGGCGCTCGCGGGGCATGGAGCGCTCGCCGTCCTCACGGTTTTTTTTCGGGTGGACACGAGTCCGCGGCGTGCCACTGCACGCCGCGGAAAATGGTCGCCCCGGGAGCCCGGGGGGATCCCTCATTGTACGGCGGTAAACAATGACCAGGGAAGATCTTGAGTATATACCATCTACCGCTTTACTTCAAGTGACCGGCCATCGTCGGACATCGATTCGCCGGTGCTGATTTCATGCACGGGCGACGAGCGGAAGGACGAACGCAGAGAAAACGGATGGCGCAGGGGCCGTCGTGCAATTTGAACTCTACCAGGCGCAAACGGAGCGTAAGGATCGCGAACCGCGTGCACGGGAAATCCCGGCGTTCGGAGACCCGGATCCGGTCCACCCCCGCGGCCGGAGACAGCGCCAAGCCCCCGCCGCGGCGCGCGGCGGGGGCTGTGGGGTCGCGGGCGCGTGGCCCCGTCCGGTCAGACGGCCGCGCAGCTCTCCGCTTCCAGGGCGTCCTCGACGTCGGCGTCCTGCGGAGCGACGATCTTCAGGCCGCGGAGGGCGGCGAGGGCCGCCTGCGTGGCCGAAAGGGCCGGCTCCGCCGCGGCTTGGGGCTGCGTGGCCTGGATCAGCGCCTTGACGGCACGCAGGGCGGCCTGCATGCGCTCCATGCTCTCCGTGCCGATGCCCACGCGGATGTAGCCGTCGCACGACGTGCCGTATCCCACGCCCGGCACCGCGACCACCTTGCTCTCCGACAGCAGCCGCAGGCAGAACGCCTCCGAGTCCAGGGTGGATCCCCCCAGGCTGACGAAGAAGTAGAACGTGGCGCTCCCGTCCATGTAGTCCAGCCCGATGCCGTCCATGTACCGGGCCAGCTCGGCGCGCTTCTCCACCACCGCGCGGATCTGCGGCTTGGTGATCTCCAGGATGTCGTCGAAGTGGCGCTCCAGGTACTGCTCCAGGATCGTGGGCGGGCACGTCATCAGGTGCTGGCTGATCTTGAGCAGCTGCTGCATCACGCGGGCGTTGGAGATCAGGTAGCCGATGCGCCACCCCGAGAGCCCCCACCCCTTCGACATCGTGTTGCAGATGATCGTGTGCTCCTTTTCCGGGTCGTCCAGGCCGGCGGAGACGAACGGGTCCGTCGAGACGAAGTCGCTGTACGCCTCGTCGGAGATCAGGTAGATGCCGTGCTCCTTCGCGACGCCGTGCAGGTACTTGAGCTCGTCGCGCGTGTACACCCGGCCCGTGGGGTTCTGGGGCGAGCAGATCACGATGGCGCGCGTGCGCGGCGTGACCCAGTTCCCCAGCTCCGTCACCGGCACGTCGTACGGGACCATGATGGGGTTGGCGTGGCAGAGCCGGGCCTGCTCGCTGTAGCTCACCCACGCCGGCTCCGGCACCACCACCTCGTCGCCCGGCTCCAGCAGCGTCATGAAGCTCATGTGCACGCCCAGCTTGGACCCGGCCGTGACGATGACCTCGCCGTCCGCCTGCACGGGCACCCCGTACTGGCGGTCGTAGTACGCCGCCAGCTTCTGGCGCAGCCCGGGAAGCCCCCGGGAGTCCGAGTAGTGGTACAGCGCGGGGAACGGAAGCGTATCGAACGGCTGGAGCGGAATGTCGAAATAGGCTTCGCCAAACGAGCAGATGGTCACGTCCTCACCCGCCGCCTTCATGGCGTTGCCGAGGGTGTTGAACCTGATGGACATCGCCGTGGCCACCTCTTCTACATAATTCGCGTGCCGGGCCATCACTTCTCCTTGGTCGGTTTGGATACAGGTGTTTCGCGGAACCGCGCGGGCACCTGGTTGTGCCGCGCGGCCGGGAAGTGCGGGTGTCAGAGCATGAGCGTTGCCCCGGACGCGACGAACCGGCGGAAACCCCGCCTCGTCGCCGGCGGCCGCGGCCATGCGGCGCACCGCCTCCCCCAGGTCCGTCGGAGAAGACGCGCGTGTGGGGGGCCCGTCCGCTCAAGGGATGGGCTCCGCCAGGTCTCCAGCTGCTCGCGGGTCGCGACGCTCCGCCTCGAGTCGGGCGGAGAGTTCAGGAAGATGCCCGGTAGGGCGTAAGATTTGTGGCGGATTGAGACAGGCGGATCCGGTGCGGCTCTGAGCTTCGTGACGAATGCCGGAGCACGCGAGCGCCGGAATCCAGGAGCGGCAGGACTGACCCACAACGACATTTATTTGAGTGCCTGAGGATAGCCAAGTTCATCCGTTACGTCAAGGCGTGCTCCCGCACTCCGCCGGCAATAAAACCTCAGTCCTGCAGTGCCTCCCGACCCTGTAGACGCACGCGAAAATCCCATTGCGTCAAGCGAGCGCTTCGAGACACTAGCGTCCGGCTATAAGTCGAATAGTCGCAACTGGTTGCATGTTGATTCCTCCAGCATTGCGGGCTTTGCACGCGAAAATGCTTGAGAAAGCTCGATTTTCTCGAAGAGGCTGACGCTCAGGAT